>Ga0187889_10004453_pt1 | contig 11555 bp, 10 predicted proteins | sample June2016WEW_7_10_2_FD_132992 | JGI IMG/M metagenome (GOLD analysis project Ga0187889, IMG submission 132992) | Peatland microbial communities from SPRUCE experiment site at the Marcell Experimental Forest, Minnesota, USA - June2016WEW_7_100 | ecosystem: Environmental > Terrestrial > Soil >... | reverse complement strand
GGCGGCGGATTCTCGGGGGGCGGAGGCGGTTTTGGTGGTGGCGGGAGTTCCGGCAGTTGGTAGTGAACGGCATTGACGATTAAGGGAAATCCTAATCAATGAAACGATTAAGTAATCAGGACAGCAGGACCATCGAAGAAGCGATCAAGAAGGCGGAGGCGACCACCTCCGGGCAGATAGTCTTTGCGACTGCGGAGGCATCGGCTCACTACCATCACGCGACCCTGCAAGGGGCACTGATCGCAATGGCCCTCGTTACAGCCGCATCTCTTCTCTTTCCTTTTGCCCATACTCCGACGGCCGTTCTGTGGACCGAGTTCATCTCCTTTGCGGTTTTTTATTCAATTCTTCCCCATGTGCCGTGGCGGCGCTGGATAATCTCCAACCACGAAATGGATGCGCGGGTTCACGAAGCAGCATTCATGCAGTTCTATTCCAGCGGTCTCTATAGCACCCGGGAATCGAATGGAGTGGAAATCTATCTGTCTTTCTTTGAGAGGCGGGTCGTAGTCATAGGAGACCGCGCCATTCATTCCAAAATGGGGGACGAGCACTGGCGGGTGGTTAGGGACTTGATCATCCGAGGCATGAGGGAAGGAAACGTCTGCGGTGGAATTTGCGCAGCAATTGAAAGTTGCGGCAAAGCTTTAGCCGAACATTTCCCTCCCAGGCCGGATGACATGAACGAATTGCCCGACCAAGTCATTGATCGCCGCTTGGACCCGGATGCCCCGTAAAGGCAGTCGGCAGTAAGAACTCTGCTATTATTATTTTGAGAAAATACAGGCTTAATATGGATGAAGAATTTCGACTGCCCGCCATTACTGATTTGCGCTCCCATCTGTGCTAACATTATTGAATCAAGGAATACCAAGAGGTAGGTATGCCCATATTCGAATACAAATGTCTCAAATGCGAATCCGAATTTGAAAAGCTGGTCTTCGGGGTTTCGTCGGAAAACGGCATTCATTGCCCTGAATGCCAATCGAAGGATGTGGAAAGGCTCTTTTCCAGCTTTAACGGAGTGTCCCGCTCCAGCGATGGCACGACCCGGTCAATGTCCTCTGGTTGCTCATCGTGCCAGGCTTCGAGTTGCGCCAGCTGTAAAACCGCTTAGCAGTTCTTCAGGGATCGGAACCTGCGATTTCACGAAAGCTTCTCTGGGATACCGGAATCAACGCGATGGCGGCTTTGACGGCATTCCTGTTTGAAACAAAGCAGCTGCTTCCAGATATGGAGATTCCTGGCTCGCCGAAGATAATTTCTCCGCCTTGTTCTCTTAAGCTACCGACCAATAATCCGCCATTGATTCCCTGCCCCGAACCTTGAGCAACCAAATTACCCGCACCCAAAACAAGCACCAAACCGCTGTAGGTGTAAGGACCGGAGCACAGAAGGCTTCCCGTGACAATGAGCAACCCACCCCCGGAAAAGCCGCCGGTCACAGAAAGGTCCCCGTCGACTACCGTGATTTTGAGATCCTGCCCCGGAGCATTCCATGGCTTCGATGCATCATATGATCCCGCATACGGAGCGTTCCTGTCTGACCAGTTTTGGTCGCCACTAAAGAAGCTGTCGGCGAATTTTGGGGCCTGAACATGAACCAAGTTCCACAAATAGCGTGGATTTAACAGCAAAGCCCAGTCGGGATTAGAGCCAATCTGACCCGAAATATCCTGGATCGAGGGATTAGGCTGCGCCCCGCCGGTAATGCTTCCCTGGGTTCCGGCAGCCGCACGAATTATCTGGTCCGGCCGATTGGCGTCCCCAGTGTCGGTATCAATTGTGCCGATGCCGGGAGATTGATTCCCGGCAATCAGGAATGTTCCATCAAAGGAAGCGTTGACCTTGCTCCCAAGCACAACCAGCGCAGGTCCAAGATCAAATGTGGACAGACGTTTAAGGCGTGCCTCGAAAATGGCGATTGAGTTAAGCCTGGGAATTGATCCTACGGATTCGGAAAATGTTTTCGAAACCCCGATGGAACGCACGATCACAAGGCCGTCTCCGTCAACAAAGGGATTGTCGGCCGGATCGCCGGAAATCTCTGAGGCTTCACCGTTGTTATCGGTGATCTTTACAAAATAGCGCGAGATCACAATCTCTCCCGGCCCATAGGGATTTTTTGAGGCCAGCCCTACCCCGGCCATCGGGATCAGCACAGTCCCGGCTGAGCCGCCGTAATATCCGGTGCTGATGAGCCCGTCATCGGATATTGAGGAAGAATCAAATGCCGGATGGAAGATATTCAACGACTGAACAATTGACAAAGGCAACGGATTGCGGAAATCAAATTTTTTGGCTTTGGTAAGATAGGCCGCATTGTGGCTGTAAACCCCATCCGGGCCTTTGAGCAGATCGTCAAACGCCAGTCCACGGACCAGCGCCCGCGCATGATTCAGTCCTGCCAAGGCTGCATAGGTTGCCTGGACCTGAGTCTCATAGTTATCGCTGATCTGCAGCTCGGTGTTCGCATTGAGAGTAAGATAGAGTCCAAGGAGCAACAAAAGAGAGAGCGCCAGAAGGGTTATTAAGAGTGCAGTCCCCTCTTGCCGCGTGGAATCTTTCCTGTTCAACACCGGCATTTGAACCTCCAGAATCGAATGTTTCGCCCAGGCAGAAAATATTTCACGGAATCGGCGCCGCCATCTCCCTTTGGACACCGGTTTGGGAAAGAATGCCCTCAATAGATTGGAAGCCCTTGTTGAGGAGTGTTTGCGTGTTTTGAAGAGTTGTGATAAGGATACTCCGTCAAAACAAGGGATCCTGTAGGTTTTGACAGGATTTCTTTTCTCATTTGGATAGGGCTTCTGCTGCTATCTGGAACCGGGATTCAGAACGGATAATGCACAAATGCACAATTATTTAAGGCGTCCATATAATTGCCGGAGAACGGTCGCTTTGCGTCCTGGAATACTGCTTTCAGCCTCGCTGATGCTTCTTCTGCTCCTTCAGCCGGCATGTTTTTTTTCCAAAAAGAGCAAAATTGAGGCCGTTTCCACCCCGTCATCTGTACGGATCGCTCTGCTGCCGTTTAATGTTTCCGCTGAGAACAAGGATCTTCGTTGGGCAGCCTTGGCAGCGCCAATCCTCATGGCAAAAACAGCCGAGCAAGCCAAGAATCTTGAGATAATACCGATTTGGGAAACGATGCCGATCGCGATAAACAATGCGGGCGCCACACGCACCTTCACTGCAGAATCAGCAGCAAATATTGCAAATTGGCTTTCGGCAAAATGGTCTGTGATGGGCGAACTGATCTCTGGGAAAAACGAGGTTACCATAATTATCGACTTCATACCCGCCAAAAGCAGTTTGATTCCGTTTCGATACTTAAAGACCGGCAAATTAGATTCTTTCGGATCCGGATTTTGTGACGCATACAACCAGTTTCTTCGATACCTGGTGGCCAGTCCGTTCCAACCCAACCGTAGTAATGTGGCAACCATGGCCTCCGTGAAAAGCATCGCGGAAGCGCTAGATCGTGAATATGGCTGGTTTGTCGAAGCCCAACCCGGTAAGGCGCAAGAGGTTATCAACGATCTTCTGCATTCCGACGGGCCTTTGGCGCGATCGCTTTTCAGCTCGGCTGTGTACCCTGCACTTGCTCCCACCAAATGAATTTGCGATCTACAACTTTCGACCGGCGATTTGGTATTGAACCTGCCTTCCAATCGTCAATCGCAAATCGTCAATTGAAGGGGAGAATGGTAGAATTAAGACCTATCAAAGGGGCGAGCGAATGAAGTTAGGCGTGATTGACTACATTGATTGTGCCCACTACTTGCCCGGTCACGACAAGTGCGGGAGTCTGCACGGCCACACGTACAAAATAGAGGTCGTCATCGAGGGGGAGAAGAGATCGGGAATGATTATAGACTTCTCAGAACTGAGAAAGTCGGTAAAAGCAGCCTTGAGCTTTTTCGATCACAAAACGCTGAACGACATCATCGCGTATCCCTCCGTCGAAAACATCTGCGAGTCCATCAAGGGCAAGCTCGGTGAAAATATCCCATTTCCGTTCACTCTTCGTGTTTGGGAGGGACATGGGAAATGGGTCGAGATGTAAAAAAGGGGCCAGAAATCCATAGCCAGGAGCCAGGAGTTTTAAGATTCTGGCTTGGGGCTCCTGGCTTCTCGCTTCCTTGACAGAGTGAATGGGCTTTGTTACATTCCCAGTTTGGCTGCGGACTCGCCCTAACTTATGCCTCTCCGGCTGCAGTTATCAACAGATACCCGGAAATACGAAGCCCAGGTTGGACAACTGCGAAAGTGGCGGAATTGGCAGACGCGCTGGACTTAGGATCCAGTCCCGCAAGGGGTGGGGGTTCAACTCCCCCCTTTCGCACCATAATGGTTTAGGGATCTGTTATGTGATAATAGATCCACTTTGGATTTTGGATTGCGGGTTGCGGATCAAATCCGAAATCCGCAATAGAGATGGCAGGTACCAAGTTGACAGTAGAAATCGTTGAGGTTAGCAGCTGCAAAAAGAATCTTGCGGTCGAGGTGCCCTCGCAAGAAGTGGATCAAGAAGTCGCAAACCTGGCCAAAGAGTATGCCCGGAATGCAAAAGTGCCCGGTTTCAGGCCCGGCAAAGTGCCGATGAACGTCATCCGACAGCGTTATGGAACCGATTTGCTGAAGGAGGCCACGCAGAAAATAATCGAGCGCTGCTGGAAGAGTGCTCTTTCAGAACACAACTTGCGCCCGTTGGCGCCGCCGGTTGTGAAAGACGTGGAAAACAAGCCCGGGAGTCCATTGAAGTTTACGGTAACGTTCGAGGTTCTTCCCCAATTGGAAGTCAAAGACTATAAGGGGCTTCCGGCGACACTCTCTTCTGTTGAGGTAACGGAAGAGAACGTAAACCAGGCCCTCGAGAATTTGCGTGAGCGGCAAGCTCAATTCGTTCCGTTTGATGGGGGGGAAGCGCGGGATGGTTATTATGTAACCCTGACCGTCGATGGGCAGTTTGAGGGTGAAGGCAAGCCGATGCACGAGGAGGACGTTACCTTAATCATAGGACATCCTCAAACAAATATTGAGTTTTCGAACAATCTGCGCGGCGCCAGGGCCGGGGAAACGCGGAATTTCGAAGTCAGCTACCCGGCGGACTACCAAAGAAAGCGATTTGCGGGCCGGACAGTCCGGTACAACGTACTTGTAAAGGATATAAAGGAGAAGCTGCTGGCAGAATTAAATGACGAGTTCGCCAAAGACATAGGGTCTGAAAACCTGGAGGCGCTCCATACTAAGATTCTAGACGAACTGGTAACGCAGGCGAAGGAAAGTGCCGAAAAGAAAACGAGAGAGGCGCTGTTGGATTCGATCGTTCAGCGCCAAACTCTTGAAGCCCCGGAGTGTATGGTTGAGGAAGAGCTGGAGGCGCACGCCCGCCGAGTTGCCAGCAATCTGGCTTACCAGGGAATCGACATCAATCAAACTGCGATTGACTGGAAAAAGGTTTTCGACGAGGAGCGACCCCGGGCGGAACAGTCGGTCCGTCGAACAATTGTCCTTGATGCGATTGTCCGTCAGGAGGGCATCGAAGTGACAAAGGACGAGGTCGACTCGGAATTGCAAAAGCTTGCCGAAGGAACCAGCAAATCGGCTGCCGCCTTGAAAGCCCAGCTCGAAAAGGAAGAACGGATTCAGAGTTTTGAAGAGCACTTGCGCCAGAACAAGGCGCTTGATTTCATCTATCGCAATGCTAATATAAGCGTGGGGTGACGAGCATTGGCACTAATACCCATGGTGGTCGAACAGACCAATAGAGGCGAAAGGGCTTATGACATTTATTCGCGTCTCCTGAAGGATAATATTATCTTTTTGGGGACTCCGATTGATGACAATGTGGCAAATGTTGTCACAGCCCAACTCCTCTTTTTGGAAGCCGAGGATCCGGAAAGAGATATCCACCTTTACATAAACTCCCCCGGCGGTGCCATTTCGGCAGGCATGGCTATCTATGACACGATGCAGTATATTCGGCCGAATGTGTCGACGATCTGTATCGGCCAGGCAGCCAGCATGGGGGCGCTATTGTTGGCAGCAGGCACTCCGGGGAAGCGATTTGCCTTACCAAACTCCAGAATTTTAATCCACCAGCCATCAATGAGCGGTCTGGCGGGCCAGGCGACGGATATTGATATCCACGCGAAGGAAATACTCCGGCTTCGCGAAGCAATGAACGCGATCCTTGCCAAGCATACCGGGCAAAACTTCGAGCGAATCGAAAAAGATGTCGAGCGTGATTACATAATGACCGCCGGCCAAGCCAAGGATTATGGCATAGTGGATCAGGTTATCTCGAAAAAAGAGTAGGGTAGCTCATCTGTACCCTGGAGGACTCCTTTGAGAAAAGACGACGAGAGAGATGATGTCTTAAGATGTTCATTCTGCTCCAAAAGCCAGAACGACGTCAAAAAGCTCATTGCCGGACCCACGGTATACATTTGCGATGAATGCGTCGATGTCTGCAACGAAATCATTGCGGATGACGTCGTAACCTCCCCCATCGGGGAGAAACTTCCCAAGCCTCAGGAAATAAAGGAATTTCTCGACCTTTATGTGATTGGTCAGGAGACAACCAAAAAGAAGCTGGCTGTCGCCGTTTACAATCACTACAAGCGGCTCGAAATTTCCAAAAAACGGGGTGATCTGGAGCTGCAGAAAAGCAATGTGCTGCTGATGGGTCCCACCGGTACTGGGAAGACTCTGCTGGCGCAGACACTGGCCAAAATGCTTTCGGTGCCATTTGCCATTGTCGACGCCACGACCCTCACGGAAGCGGGATACGTCGGTGAAGATGTCGAGAATATCATTCTCAAACTGCTGCAGAACGCGGGTGGCGATAAGGAAAAATGCCAGCAGGGGATCGTCTATATTGACGAGATTGACAAGATTGCACGAAAAGACGAAAACCCGTCCATCACCCGAGATGTTTCGGGCGAGGGCGTGCAGCAGGCGCTGCTCAAGATTTTGGAAGGAACGGTCGCCAATGTTCCGCCGCAGGGCGGACGGAAACACCCGCACCAGGAATTCATCCAGATCGACACTACGAACATTCTCTTCCTTTGTGGAGGCGCATTCGTCGGACTGGAAAAAATCATCGAGCGCCGGGTAGGGAAGAAAAGCATGGGATTCATGATCGGTGACAAGGCATCCAAAGTGCTGAAGAGCCCCAAAAAGGATCTGCCGGCAAATATCCTCGAGGTTTGCGAACCCAGGGATTTGATCAAGTACGGTCTGATACCGGAATTTGTCGGAAGGTTGCCGGTTATCGGTTCCCTTTCGGAGTTGGACCATGCTGCTTTGGTCGATATCCTGACCAAACCCAAGAACGCCCTGATCCGGCAATATCAGAAACTTTTTGAATTCGAAAACGTCAAACTTAAATTCACCGATGATGCAGTGGGCGCCGTGGCCACTCTCGCCCTGGAACGCAAAATGGGAGCCCGCGGGTTGAAGATCATACTGGAAGATCTTATGTTAGACGTGATGTATCAACTGCCTTCACAGAAGAAGGTGAAAGAATTTATGATAACGCGCGAGATGGTTGAAAATAAGGACATTGTCTTCGCGTTGTTGGAAAAGGCCGGTTAACGTTAGAGAATGGCAAACGAACTACCTTCTAAAAAAACTGAACGTCTACCCATGATCCCGATCCGGGATGTGGTGGTTTTCCCGCACATGATGATCCCCTTTGTGATCGGGCGACCCACTTCAGTACGTGCTCTCGAGTTTGCGCTCGAGGGATCGAAGCGGGTTTTCCTCGCAACACAAATGGATGCCTCGGTGGACGAACCGAAGGCTTCGGATATCTACGCAGTGGGAACTGTCGCCAACATTGTTCAAAGCGTCAAACTGTCTGACGGAAACATTAAGGTGCTCGTCGAAGGAATTCTGCGAGTCCGGGCAATTCGCTACTCCAACGATCCCGGGTTTTTTGTTGCCGACGTGGAACTGCTCGAAGAAACTTCGACATCGAGCGCGCGCACTAACCTGTTGATCAAACGGCTTCAGACTGTTTTCGAGCAGTTTTCCAAGCTCAGCCACCATGTAAATTACGATGCGATTCTGAACGCGATGAAGACGCTGGAGCCCACCAAGCTCGCAGACAACATCTGCGCGAACCTGCCGATCAGCATCGAGGAAAAACAGCAACTGTTGGAAATGGTGGATCTGGCGGAGCGGATCGAGAAGATCAACGAAATCATCGAAGTGGAGATGGAGAAGATCAAGGTGGACCGCAACATCCAGGGGCGCGTAAAACGTCAGATGGAGCGGGCTCAGAAAGAGTACTACCTGAACGAAAAGATGAAGGCGATCCAGAAGGAGCTGGGTCGGAAGGATGAAAAAAGCGAACTCGACGACCTGAAAAAACAGGTGGAAGCGGCAAAAATGCCGAAGGACGCAAATGACAAGGCCGTGAAAGAGATTCAGCGCCTCGAAATGATGCCGCCCATGTCGGCCGAGTCGACGGTTTCCCGCACCTATCTCGACTGGCTGATCGCGATGCCGTGGAATAAAAAATCGCGCGAGATCCGGGATATCAACTGGTCCAAGAAGGTGCTCGAGGAAGACCATTACGGGCTGGAGAAAATCAAAGACCGCATCCTGGAATTCCTCGCCGTTCGCAGCCTGGTCAAGAAGCCCCAGGGGAGCATCCTTTGCTTTGTCGGACCGCCGGGAGTGGGGAAAACCTCCCTGGGCAAGTCCATCGCGAGAGCGACCGGACGAAAATTCGTGCGGCTTTCGTTGGGCGGGGTTCGGGACGAAGCGGAAATTCGCGGACATCGCCGGACCTATATCGGCGCGCTGCCGGGCCAGATTATCCAATACATGAAAAAGGCCGGAACCAGAAATCCGGTCTTCATGCTCGACGAAGTGGATAAAATGAGCATGGATTTCCGCGGTGATCCTTCCGCAGCTCTGCTCGAGGTGTTGGATCCGGAGCAGAACCATATGTTTGTGGACCATTACCTTGATACCGAATTCGACCTTTCGATGGTAATGTTTATCGCCACTGCAAATATTCTTCACACGGTCCCGCGTGCTTTGCAGGACCGCATGGAAGTAATCCAGTTGTCCGGTTACACGGAAAACGAGAAGCTGGAAATCGCAAAGCGCTTCCTGGTTCGCAAACAGGTGGAAGCAAACGGACTCAAGCCGGAGCAGATACAATTCGCCGATGAAGCGCTACATGAAATCATTCGGAAATATACTCGCGAATCCGGGGTGCGAAACCTGGAACGGGAGATAGGAAGTGTTTGCAGGAAGACCGCCAAAAGGATCGTGACTGACGAAGTCCAAACCAACGCGATCACGCCGGAAGAGGTGGAGAAGCTGCTGGGACGTCCCAAGTTCAGGATGCAAGGAATCAGTGAAAAAAATCAGGTCGGTCTGACGACGGGTCTGGCCTGGACTGAAGTGGGCGGCGAGGTTTTGCAGACGGAAGCAACCCTCATGGAAGGAAAAGGTCAGCTGACCCTGACAGGGAAGTTGGGCGAAGTAATGCAGGAATCTGCCAGGGCCGCTATGTCGTTCGTCCGTAGCCGCGCAGCCGCATACGGCATCGGCCGCGAATTCCATCGCAAGATGGACATGCACATTCACATTCCTGAGGGTGCGATTCCTAAAGACGGGCCTTCGGCCGGAATTACGATGGCGACCACCATCGTATCGGCCCTGACCAAAATACCGGTGCGCAACGATGTGGCTATGACCGGAGAAATCACCCTTCGAGGAAAGGTTCTTCCGATCGGTGGGGTAAAGGAAAAGCTGCTTGCCGCGCACCGTGCCGGAATCAGGAATGTCATTCTCCCGAAAGAGAATGAGAAGGATCTCCAGGATCTCCCAAAGGATATTCTGGAAGTCCTGAGTGTTGATTTGGTGGAAACAATGGATGAAGTCCTGCTGATAGCCCTGGAACGATCGCCTATCCCGAGGCAGGTTTCCCAGATACCGGATATCGAAGGTACTCGTCCGAACGAGAATGTTGCACATTGAAACAGCCCCGCATGATCTCCAGTGATCCAAGCCGAATTTGTCATTAGCGCCGTCTCGGAAAGTGGTTTCCCGCAAGAGGGAATTCCCGAGGTAGTTTTTGCGGGCCGATCGAATGTCGGGAAGTCCAGCCTGATTAACCGGCTCGCCGGCAACGAGAAACTGGCACGAACCAGCTCGACGCCAGGCAAAACTCAGAGCATTAATTTTTACCGGCTTAACGGGTCTTTCTTTTTCGTCGATCTGCCCGGCTATGGATATGCGAAGGCAGCCAAGACTGCAGTGCAGCAATGGAAGAGGCTCATTGAGCGTTATTTTCAAAGCCGTTCGGCTATAGTTTTGGCAATTCAGATTGTCGATTCAAGAATGCCTCCGACAGAATCGGACCTCCAGTTATCGGAATGGCTGGAGAGACTGAAAATACCGTACATGCTGGTGGCGACCAAAGCTGATAAGCTTTCAAGTAATCAACAACACGCGCAAGGGCGCGTAATTTCTAATTCGTTTGGGGGTCAATCCGTGGTTATGTCTTCGGCGAAAACCGGGACAGGTTACAAGGAAATATGGAAGCGGGTGCTGCAGGCAACCGCAGTTGAGTCCTCAAGAAATAACCATTAACCGACCTGCCGTATTCTCCCCCTGGAGGGAGCCCATGCCTGAAACGACGCAACGTCGAAACGCAAACACGAACGCGAACGGCCGAGAAAACGGCCGCGAAAATGGTCGCGAAAACGGCCATCTGAATATTCGCGAACTGAAAGAAATGAATATCTCTTCGTTAACTGAGGTCGCCAAGGATATGAATGTCCCCGGCTACACTGGGATGCGAAAACAGGAACTGATATTTCAGATCCTGAAAGCCCAGACTGAAGCCAGCGGTCTGATTTTCTCGGAAGGAGTTCTGGAATGCCTGCCCGAGGGATTTGGATTTCTGCGCGCCCCGGACTATAACTATTTGCCCGGGCCGGACGACATCTATGTCTCTCCGTCACAGATCCGCAAGTTCGATCTCAGGACAGGCGACACAATCTCCGGACAAATTCGCCCTCCCAAAGATGGAGAGCGCTACTTTGCGCTGATTAAAGTCGAGGCGGTGAATTTCGAACACCCGGATGTGGCAAAAGACAAGATCTTTTTCGATAACCTGACGCCGCTCTATCCGCACGAGCATTTGAAGCTGGAAACGTCTTCGGATAACCTCTCCGGCAGAGTGATGGACATGCTTGCTCCGATCGGCAAAGGGCAGCGGGGACTAATCGTGTCGCCTCCAAGAACCGGCAAAACGATGCTCCTGCAATCCATAGCGAATTCCATCTCCCAGAACCATCCTGAGGTAGTCCTGATTGTGCTTCTCATCGACGAGCGCCCGGAAGAGGTCACGGATATGCAGCGCTCCGTCAAAGGGGAGGTCATCAGCTCCACTTTTGATGAGCCGGCTTCGCGCCACGTGCAGGTGGCCGAAATGGTGCTCGAAAAATCGAAGAGATTCGTGGAGCACAAGCGGGATGTGGTGATTTTGCTGGACAGCATCACGCGGCTGGCCCGCG
>Ga0187889_10004452_pt1 | contig 11555 bp, 9 predicted proteins | sample June2016WEW_7_10_2_FD_132992 | JGI IMG/M metagenome (GOLD analysis project Ga0187889, IMG submission 132992) | Peatland microbial communities from SPRUCE experiment site at the Marcell Experimental Forest, Minnesota, USA - June2016WEW_7_100 | ecosystem: Environmental > Terrestrial > Soil >... | reverse complement strand
GGTCGAGCATGGGGTCCTGGAGGATGGATCGGTTGATGGTATTGTCGAAAAGGGAAGGGCCGAAGGCAGGAAGTTCGGTGAGGCGGCAATAGATGAAAGAGCGGCCAGCGCCAGGGATGTTTCGAAGGCTTTGCGCGAACAGCGGCACACGATGGAAAACGCGGCATCCGTAAGAGTCGACACCCACAAGCTCGACAACCTCGTCGATATGGTTGGGGAGTTGGTCATTGCCCAGTCGATGGTGCTGCAGAATCCGGAAATACTGAAAATAAACGATCAAAAACTCCAGAAGGACAGCGTTCAGCTCAACAGGATTACAGCCGAACTGCAGCGTATCAGCATGTCGATGCGAATGGTCCCGATTAAGAATACTTTCCAAAAGATGATACGGCTGGTTCGCGATCTGTCCAAAAAATCGGGCAAGGAAGTCGTTCTGGATATGAATGGTGAGGAGACCGAAATCGACCGGAACATGGTCGAAGAGATATACGAGCCGCTCGTACATATGATCCGCAACTCGGTGGACCACGGAATAGAAACGCCTGACGACCGTATGGAGATCGGCAAAGATCCCGCGGGCAGAATACACATCGCCGCCGAACAGAAGGGCGGCAACATTGTAATCGATATAGAGGACGACGGACGGGGGCTGGACTCCAAAAGGATTCGCGAAAAGGCTATCGAACGGGGGATAATCAGCGCGACCGATCCAGTCGATGAAAAGACGATATTCGATCTGATCTTCCATCCCGGATTTTCGACAAAGGACAAGGTGACCGAAGTCTCCGGCCGCGGAGTCGGGATGGACGTCGTAAAAAAATGCGTTGAGCGCCTCCGCGGAAAGATCGAAGTGGTGAGCCAGTTCGGCAAGGGGTCGTCTTTTCACATGAAACTTCCTCTCACGATGGCCATTATCGACGGGATGATAATCCAGATCGGGGCCGAGCGGTTTATCGTGCCGACCATTGCTCTCAAGGAGTCACTGAGGCCGCCGAAGGAGGCTTATTTTACCGTGCAGGGCAGGGGAGAACTGGTTAAAGTCAGGGATTCCCTGATGCCGCTCGTCCGGTTGCACGACTTTTTCGATGAAGAACCAAAATGCCGGGATCCCTGGGAGGGGTTGCTCCTGGTGGTCAGCGAGGGCCTGAATTCGTATTGCCTGCTCGCCGATGAAATTGTGGGCAGACAGGAGGTAGTTATAAAGAGCCTTGGCGGCATGTTCAGGCAATTGCCTGGTATCTCTGGAGGCGCCATACTGGGGGATGGCAAGGTCGCCTTGATAATCGATGTTAAAGGAATAATCAGCCTATACGAGGAAAGCACGAGATGATGCCATTGGAAACACAAGACTGGAATGAAATGGTTAAGCTTCTCAGAGATACCGAAGAGAGCCTTTCTGCGATGAGCGTTGGGGATGGCGAACAGGGAAAGGAAAAATCTCGCCAGTCTCTTATGTCGTTTCATACTACGGCGTCCATGTTTGGTTTGGAGGATCTGGCGAAGGCTGGAATCGAACTTGAAAAATTCCTGACGAGCAGCGTCTCGCCGAGTGGTGTGGATTCTATCGCGGCATTGGGATTCGCCGTAAGCTCACTTGTTGACCAGATGCGAAATTTTCATAACGGCAACGGTAACTGTCAAATCGATTTGAACGAAATACTGGAGATTTTGGGACCATCGGAGATGGCGCTGCCCGCCCTGGGCGAGGATGAAATGCCTGCGGAACTTAGGGCTGAGAGTTCTGGAGGAATCCAGACGCGTCCTGAAGCCGTCGAGGGGAGTGAAGAAAATGCCGGCCTTAACAATCTGAGTGAGTTGGTAAGGAGCTGGGGCGGCGAGTTGTCGGTGAGCTGCGATAGCCCCTCGGAGTGCAAATTCAGCCTTACCTTCACTGGTTCGGCGGAAACCCTGCAAAAAATCGAGAGTCTGCTCTGTTCTGCCGATCCGTGCCAGGCGTTGTGCGGTTCCGCGGAAGAGGCCAAGCTCGAGAAGTTGCTCGACAAGGGCAGGGAATTCATGAGCGCTTTTTCCAACGGCGACATCCCGCATGCACAGGAGGTCCTGCTGGACCTTGCGGACCAACAATCTCAGCCCTCAGTCCTCTACAAGGAGGTTGGCACCCTGGCCAGGGGCCTGCATGACTCAATACGCGGCTTTCTCAACAATCTCGAACCCTCCCTGAAGGACATGGTGGAAGATCAGTTGCCCGACTCCGGCAACCGCCTCGAACACATGCTGGAGATGACGGAGAAGTCGGCCATAACCACCCTGGATCACGTTGAAGCAATGCAGGAGAGGCTTGTGGGCGAGATGGAACTGATCTCGAACCTGCGTGCCCTCATGGCAGGACTGAGTGCGATAGGCGATTCGGCCGAAAAAAAACTCGTGCGGGGCAGCGAAGCCCTGGACGCCATGGAATCGATAATCGGCCAACATCGCTCAGACCTGGACATCATCCTTACAGCCCAGGATTACCAGGATTTAAGCGGTCAGATCATTCTCAAAATAACCAAATTGCTCAATGATATGCAAGGCAAACTCCTCAACCTGATTCGTACCTTCGGGGTAAAGCCGGATACCAACAAACAAAAGACGACCGACAGTCTTTACGGACCTGCGCACGCAGCCGTGGAAGACGCTGTCCACTGCCAGGACGATGTCGATTCGCTGCTGGCCGAATTTGGCTTCTAGACTCAAAACCAGGTATAAAACGTGTACAAAAGGAATGAAAGCTCCTGGTATTATTGATCGCCCTCGCGGTTGCGGCCTCATATTCCCAATCCGATCCGCGTGCGTAAAGTTTGCCTTGACCGGCTGATTCGGCGCTCCGGTGGGCGCTGTGGACAGCGCCCTGTTTTCCGGGCGGGCATTCGAAATGTAACGAATGGGATCGGCAGCTTTGGTCGATTTTCGGATCTTTTGATTTAAAAAGAGGTTATACATGTCGGCTTGGGACATGTATAACCCATGCCCTTGGCACAAATACCCCACGTACGGACCGTCCGTCCTCGATTCCCCCATGGTCGTTAGATTACCGAGCGAAGATAGGGATGTCCCCGGTGTGTCATCCTGCCCCATGGACCGGCCGGGAGGAGATATTTTCCCTGTTTCCGGGCCCTGCCGGGGGGGACACCGCCTCGCGGGAAAGGGCCTTTTGGGCCTGAAAGAGCCCGGACGGAGACTACCTGTGCTGAGCGTGCTTTTTGCTCGCATATTTTGCCGGTTTCTGGCATATTGTTATTTGATAACTTGCTGTTTTGACATAAAAAAGAGGAGTAAATCAGTGCGGAATATAAAGATTTCCGAGGTGAAACTGACCGAGGAAGAGATAGCCGCCGCCCTTGAGGTGCTGCGGTCCGGCAATCTGCGCCAGGGAAGCCAGTGCGAGGCCTTCGAGCGGGAATTTGCGCTTAAGGTTGGGTCTCGTTATGCGGTCTGCTGCGCCAGTGGCACGGCTTCCCTTCATCTGGCGTATACGGCGTTTTTGAAACCGGGCGATGAAGTCCTTGTGCCTTCATTTACATTTATGGCGACCGGGTCCACGGTAGTGATGAGCGCAGGGCGTCCGGTGTTTTGTGAAATCGATCCGGATACGTTTCTGATCGATCTTGAAGATGCAGGCAGGCGCATTACCGGGCGCACCCGCGCTATCTCGCCGGTGCACCTGTTTGGCAATGCGGTCGATATCGACGCTGTAAATGATTTTGCAGAGCGTCACAATCTGATTGTCGTATGGGATGCCGCCCAGGCGCATGGAGCGACCTGGAAGCAACGAGACGTTGGCGGATTCGATGATTTTGTCTCCTATTCCTTCTATCCGTCCAAGAACATGTTTGTCGGTGAAGGGGGAATGATATGCACCAATAACCGGGAATATTACGAAAAAATGAGGTCCCTGCGCAGCCATGGTGAAACCGGCAAGTACTACCATACCGCTCTTGGATTCAACTACCGGATGACCGATGTGGAGGCGGCCATCGGACGCAAACAGCTCGGGAGACTGGATGAGATGCTGGTGCGCAGGCGGCTCAATGCCCGGGTCCTGACCGAGGGCCTGGCGGCTGTTTCTGGAATCAAACTTCAGAAGGTCACCCCTGGGGCAGTACATGCGTGGCACCAGTATTGCCTGTTGGTCGACCCCGGTCAATTCGGCTGCGACCGCGATTCTTTGTCTGAAAAGCTCAAAGAGAAAGGAATTGACAGCGGGGTGCACTATCCTCGAGGCTTACATCAACAGCCTGTCTTTGAAGAACTCTATGGCCCGTTGAAACTTCCGGTTACGGAGGCAATATCTGAAAAGATCCTGGCAATACCGGTACACCACGGTCTGAAGCCGGATGACACCAGAGCTGTCATCGAGGCGATCAAGGAGTGCCATCGCTGAGCAATGACTCATAGCCTGACTCGGACGTGCCGAAACCAAAAAAAATGGTAATAATTAATCAGCCCTGGGAAAACTCTGATGGGGGTGACTACGACTATGGCCGGAAGCGTCAATATTGAGTCTGAGTGTGAGCTGCGGGAGCTTCGAGAGCGGGCTGACAGATTCCAGAGCATTTTTGCCAACTCGACTCTTGGTATCTTTCAGTCCTCGTTGGAGGGGCGCTTTCTGATGGTCAACCCGGCTTTTGCCGGGATTCTGGGCTATGACGACCCGGACGATCTCAAGAAATGCATTAAGGATATCGAGAACCAATTCTATCGACACCCCGCGCGTAGAACCGAGATCCTTGCCGCCGTCGAGGGAAAAGAAGGCGTATCGAAGTTCGAAACCGAACTTTTCCGCAAAGACGGCAGCCTCATTACATGCTCGATGAGTATACGGGCAATCCGGGACAGCAGCGGCAAAATCACTCACCTGGATGGCTTTATCGAGGACGTGACGGAGGCAAGGCTCAGGGAAAAGCAGCTTCGGGAGCGATCTGAAAACCTTACGAGGGAGAACCTTCATCTTCGAGCCCTGTTCAAAGACCGCTACCGTTTCGGCAAGATCGTCGGCAAGAGCGAGTTGATGCAGGAAGTGTATGAAAACATGCTTCAGGCCGCGGGATCGGACACGGCTGTTATTTTATACGGGGAATCGGGCACCGGAAAAGAACTGGTGGCCAGGGCCATTCACGAACTGAGCAGACGGGGCAACAAGGAATTTGTTCCGGTCAATTGCGGTGCAATTCCGGAACACCTGCTGGAAAGCGAGTTTTTCGGCCACAAAAGAGGGGCCTTTACCGGCGCCTCAATGGATTCCCGCGGCTACCTGGACAATGCTGACGGAGGCACTTTGTTTCTGGACGAGATCGGGGAACTGCGTTTGGACATGCAAGTCAAGCTGCTCAGGGCGATTGACGGGGGAACTTATTACCCGGTAGGCGACAGCAGGTCCAGAAGGTCTGATTTCCGACTCATTTCGGCAACCAACCGCAACCTGCGGGAGATGGTCAAGAGCGGCAGGATGAGGGAAGATTTCTTCTTTCGAGTCGATATAATTCCGATCGATCTGCCGGCTCTGAGAGAGCGCCGCGAAGATATTCCGCTGCTTGTCGACCACTTCCTGCGCGAGTTCACCGGCGGTGGGGACCCTCCCGCTATTCCGGGCCGGGTCCTTGAATCCCTCTACAAATACGACTACCCCGGCAATGTGCGGGAACTCCAAAATATCCTGCGCCGTTACCTGGCAACCAGTAAGCTCGACTTTCTCGATCACGATCAACAAAACCCGGATACCTCCGGTCAGGAAGGGGGCCTTGCTGAAAGGCTCAACTCGTATGAAAAAGAGATAATAGAAAGCTGCCTTATCCAGAACCGGTGGCGTCGTGGACTCACGGCCGCATCCCTGGGAATTGACCGCAAGACCCTTTATACCAGGATGAAAGCATATGGGCTAAACTGCCCCAAAACAGGTCGAAATAGCTCAAATGATTTTCCATCATAATTTCAGCTCTTTGTAAAATCCTTCCAGAATAATTGGGGTAATATCTCCCCAAAGTATTCGCCACGCCTTCCTATACTTCAAAAAAATAACTGAAATTCCAGATACTTATACCGATCATCTCCAGGGTACGGAAAATGCTCAGACTTCTTGCGAGCATGCAAGGAAAGTTTTGGCCCGCAGAGAGAGCGCGAAATGGATACTCGTGAACGCCTGGCGGTAAGGTATTTGGTGCAAAAAGCAATCGCTTTGTATGAGAGTGCAGGCAAGGCAGAGACCCTGGCGCGAATCGCCGACCCTGAAGGCCCGTTCATTCGGGGCGAGCACTACATCTTTGCGCTGGACCTTGAAGGAAGTCTTCTCGCCCACCCATTCTCTAAACAACTTGTGGGCCTCAACCTGACCGATCTCAGAGATTCCGACGGCAGGAGCTTCATCCGAAAAGTGCTCGCGACAGCGAGAACCAGAGGTTACGGCTTTGCCGATTACCAGTGGCAGGTTCCGAATTCAAAAGAAGAGCTTTATAAGACCGTCTTTTTCGAGCGGGTTGAAGAAATTGTTCTTTGCAGTGGCTTTCACACTATTAAGGAGAATCCCCTCGAAGCCATTTACAGGTATTCGCGGACATACGGGTCGTGCCGGGAACAGGAATAACCGGAGTGTGTCCGGGTTGAGGAGTGGAGGAGATTGGAATGGATTTCTTTTTCGTACCGGGTCTTCCTGGTTCTGAGCCTTGGCCTCTATGTGAAGAAACTGATGGCGGATGAGCGCGACAGCCTTAGGGTTGCCGCATATATGCAAAACAAAGGGTTGTGCATCCGTAGATAACCGAGCCATTCGTTCATGGCTCTAAAAATGAATTTTTAGAAGTCCAGCCGGGCATTTTCTGAAGATCAAGCCGGGAGAGTTCGGCGGATCCGAAGTGTGACAGGGGGTAGATCATGAAACCTGAAACTCGACACGATCGTCTGACGCTGCATCCCTTTTCAGCCGGGGAAGGCATTCCCACCGAAGCCGAATGCAGAGACCTTTGGCTCCGCTTCGGGGTCCCGGATGAGGTCACGGTTCATTCGCGAATGGTGGCTGAACTTGCCCGTATCCTTGCTCTCTATCTCAGACGGGCTGGGCTGAAGTTAAACATCGATTTAATTATGGCCGGCGGCTATCTTCATGATCTTGTAAAATGGCAGCCGGATCACGCCGGCGTTGGAGCTGGAATATTGCAACAGTTGGGTTATGCCCGCGTGTCGGAAGTCCTGCCGCCCCACATTGATCCCTCAGGACGTGCAGGAGTGCCCAACGAGGCTGATCTGATTTTTCTGGCCGAGCACTGTATCGAGCAATACGGCCTAAGCTCACTCGAAGGGACATTCAAAGTACCGCTCGATTTACATAAATATCCACCCGAGGATCCCCGGGAAATCACTTCGAGGCTTCATAGTGCCGAAATTATCGGAGACATGGTTGAAGAACTTCTCGGGCTCTCACTGAATAGTGTCATTCAAAAGCATAGGAGGGGAATCCGGGCGGTTTCGGTTCAGGGAACCAGGAACGTTTATCTCCTGATGCATGGGGCTGTCGGGTTCAAGACGGATTGTGCATACCTTACGGCACGGGAGTTGCCCCTTTGCCCCGAAGGTATTCACCAGGCCGGAGAATTGAGGGAGGAGCTTCAGGATGTACCGCTCTCGAACATTTATTGCAGTGATCTGAAGCCGGCTGTTGAAACCGCGGTGATTATAGCCGAACCGCACCGGCTTAGACCAAAGATGCGACGCGGACTGAGAGAAATCGGCGTGGGGGATTGGGGTGGATCGACATCTGCTGAAGTCCATCAACTCTACTCCAGTCAATTTGGACACGACATGCTGCATTTCAGGCCCCCTGGCGGAGAGACCCTTTTCGAGTGTAGTGCGAGGGTCATCCCGGCATTTTACGAAATCTTGAATTCGACATTCGGAAACATGGCCATCGTAGGGCACCCGGTCGTGAATCGGATCATTGTCTGCCAAGTGTTGGGACTCTCTCTGGAGAGGTTGTTCGAACTGGATCAGAGTTGCGGCCGGGTCAATCATATATATTGCGACGGACCCAACGTGCGACTCAAGAGTATGAACGGTGACGACCGGCATTGCGGCCGTCTCATAAATTAGGAGCATGGTGTATCAGGCCTTACAGGAAGTGCAGAATTACGGTGCCGTGCAAGCGGTGAACGTTTAGGATCCTTGATAGCGACCTGGCATCATATCCGACATCCGAAGCTTGCAGATCGGCCGTTTCACTGGAATGGAAAAAAGCGCCGAAACAGGGGCGTTTTCTTTTCGAACGGAATAGGGGGCACTAACTCCGGGACCTCTCCGCGCACGATCCGGACCGGGTATTCGCAAAAGATTCTGCGGGCCTCTTCAGCACCTGTGACCGATTCAGTGATGGCACGCGCCTCGGAAAGCACCGGCGCCCTTCTTTCGGGACTGTGCGAGTCGGTTGACACGAAATGAACCATTCGATGTCGAAGCAGCTCCAGGGAAAAATCCATGATTGCCTGCCCGTGAAGGCCTGTGAGGCTGGCGGCGGTGATCTGAACCATTACCCCTGCCTGAACCCACTCGAGCAGCGCGGATGGATCTTTCATGAGATGGTAGTTTCTTTCGGGGTGCGCCAGAACAGTGTCGATGCCTTTGACACGCACCATCCGGAAAAATTTGTCCAGGTTGGGCGAAATTAGATCGGTTGGCATTTCTATGAGCGCGATTTTCCGATTGTCATTGATGCTGAGCACATCTCCTGATTCTATTCTCTCCGCTAGATGGGGCTGGATGGTCAATTCGGAGCCGGGATAGAGTTCGAGCCGGATTTGCGCCTGATGGAGCCTTGTCCGCAGCTCTTCTACGGCATCCAGGATCGTGGCGCGGCGGTTTGCCGGGAAAACAGGCGGAGAATGTGGAGTGCACACGATCCCGGAAATACCGTCACCAGCGGCAATCCTTGCCATCTCAAGGCTCTGATCCAGGTCTTGCGCGCCGTCGTCCAGACCCGGCAGTATGTGGCAATGAAGGTCGATCACTCTAAAGCCTTTGACCGGGTTGACCCGGAAGTGATCCAGGTGTTCCCGGTTTGATTTTGCCGAATTAGAGCGCAACCAGCCTCAATCCGGAAACACCGGATGAAAGACCGGCTGTTTTTGATTCGGAAAGAAAAACTTTTTCGTCCCCTGATCAGGTCTGGGGCAGGCTCCGGCAAAAAATCCGGATGGAAATTAGCTATACCACCAGCCCGTATTCTTTTCACTTAGTTTCGCCGATCTTAGCCTAATTTCGAATTCAGAGGCGTGGGTCCCGCTCAAACTTTGCGCGCCGAGGGCATTTATTGGTAAATATCTCAACCCGCAGGTTCAATCGTGCCTGAGCTGGATGGGTATGGGCGTGAGCGGCAAGTGTCGAGCCGGATCCGATTCCCCTCCCCGGCCGCATGGAGGCTCCGGGGGAGGGGAATTGCGATTGGACCCGACGCTGTTGGGATGACTCCGGGATGCCAGGTTGGATTATCGGATCGTTATGACCCGGAGTCTATTGCGCTGCTCCATCGTGACGTTTGGCCGTTATTGCTTGGTAAATGAACCTATAAAACTGACGGCGGTGCCACCCGGTATGGATCCATTGATGACAAGGGCGGGTTGGCCATGATGGTGTCTGGTTGATGAATTGTCGTGGCGATTTTGAAAATAGAGTTCGGCGGTTACATCGGCGGCAGCGTCGGTTACCCCGTTCAGGGTAAAGACCCCTGTATTCGCCGCGATCGCCGAGAAGGTCACCGTCGTCTGGGTGGAGGCCAATGTGTAGATCAGGGTGCCGAAGAAAGCGCTTCGGCCAAAATCCTTGGGCTCATCCGAGAGGGCGGTTGCCTGGTTAAGCGTGATTGTCGCATTCGGTGCCTCCGTTACAGTGCCGGTGTTGTCCACGAAATAAAGAGTGCCGGTGCCTGTCCACGGAAAGGAAAATGCTGCCGCCTGTGGTATCCACGCAAGACCTGCCGTAAAAATAATCGAAAGAACAATTGCACTTCCAATAAGCAATTTCTTCATTTGAAATCCCCTTTGTCGTTATCAATATTGTAGATTGGGTCAATGTAACTGTGGAGCCGCGCATGCAATAAGGCCTTATCTTCACCCCCCTTCATTTATGCGTATTGACGAGAGGCGTGCTAACTTAGCCTAATAATCATCAATTTCATAATTGGCAAGATTTATTGGCCCATTGTGGGATGTGAATTGACCTGATGTCACCAAAATGCCGGCATTCACTCATATATGAAGAAATATCATTAGGAAAACGGGCAGTTAAAAAGGATGTGAAAAAGGCTGACGGTGTAGTGTTATCTATACGAGAAGCCGTATTTAATATCGTGTTATATGTTATATGTTACAAATTATCTTGTGCGAAGTGCCAAATTAACAAATAACATAAGATATATAGAGCAAATTATATATGTGCGGCTGAATGCTGCGACGGTGCGCCCTGCTTCCCCCTCCCCTCGACTTCGGGGAAGGGGAAGATATGGGGATGCATGCATCTTAATAGAAAAGTACGCCTTCAAAGCTGCCAATGAAAGTGCCTGGATCGTATACGGTGCCACGGATGCCAAAACCCAATTTCTTTTTTGGGGGGTACCACGCACGTTCGTTATCTCTGCCTTCGGCCGTTAGCAGAAGAGTCGAACCGTCGGAGCTGGTGATTCTGTGGAAAAGGTGCGGGTCCTGAGGCCCCCTGAAAGCTGTGATATTCAGCGTCGCTGCATTTAGAGGATTGCCGGGTGGAAGCGTAAGCGTGCCTGACCAGACGTTAGTCGGACCTCCAGGGATCGGGGTCTGATTGGTAATTGAGATCATGGCGCCTGTTACCAGCGTTTGGGTGCCGCCTGGGGCGATGAACAATAGATTGCCCGTTCCTGTAATTGTCGTGGTAACGCCCGCTGTTGCAAAACCAGCCGTGAAAATCATCAAAAACACGATCGCACTGCCGATAAGCAGTTTCTTCATCTGAGCGCTCCTTTTTCGTTGTCCGGTTTACAATTCGCCTTATTGGCCCGCGGTGCGGCAAGGTATTCAACTCGGCCTGCTCTTCACCTCCCCTCATTCTGTCGTAAATGACGCGATGCTTGATAACTTGGTTTACAGAATCATCCGAATTTTTATTTTCATTGCCGGATTTTGATGGTTCCGCATGGCTTCGAGCAAAATGCACACCAATAGGTTGTAGAATTTTCATGATCCGCCAATATCATGTTTATGTTAGAAAAACGGGCGGCTATATAAAGATAGCGACACGTTTTAGGCCGGCTTGCAATGCCGGATATGAATTCTCAGTTACAAGTTCGTCGGCTCGGGGGCTGGAAAATTCGGAATAAAGCTGGAGACGGCCGGGGGGCAAAAATCTGATTGTGCACGCAAAAGATCTTCAAATTTCGAAAAGCTCGAAAGAGCGGGGGAAAGTTTCTTCGGTTAAAGATCCCTGGGTCGCGTCTACCGGATCGGGTCCGGGACAGGCTTGACAGACCTCGCTCGGCGCACGCACGCAAGTGGTGTGGCCGAGCGTTTGCCGGGAGGTTAAGGCGGACCTCCGGTGATTTTGGC
>Ga0187889_10004449_pt1 | contig 11562 bp, 6 predicted proteins | sample June2016WEW_7_10_2_FD_132992 | JGI IMG/M metagenome (GOLD analysis project Ga0187889, IMG submission 132992) | Peatland microbial communities from SPRUCE experiment site at the Marcell Experimental Forest, Minnesota, USA - June2016WEW_7_100 | ecosystem: Environmental > Terrestrial > Soil >... | reverse complement strand
GTCCACCGAGGCCAGGAAGGCGTCGCTGTTGGCGGTGAGTTGTTTGCTCAGACGGCCCGCTGCCGCGATGGAATCATACGACGCCTTGAGTTGCGCCTGCCACCTCGCGATGAGCTGCTGCTTGATTGCCATGGCACGCTGGAACCACTGGGGGTTGCCCCGAAAGGACTTGGCTATGGCGCAAAACACCTCCCTGCGGCGGTCCAGCGAGCCGAGAGGCGCCCGAAAACTATGGAGAGCGCCCAGCCCCCAGTTAATTTGGGAACCTCGGCCAGCCGGGATATTCTCCAAATAATAAACGGCATAAAACTCTTCCTCCACCGGCTTGTTATTCAACTCGTATGTCACCTTCACCCCCACGCCGCGCTGGTTGGTTGCGATGTGGGTCCCCATGGATTTGGGCAGGTCGGGCAGGTCCTTGGAGCCGACAAACTTCAAATCGGAGACCTGGGCGCGCGCCTGCTTGATGAAGCTGGCCAGGGCCTGCACTGGAGGCTGCGGCCGCAACTTGGTCACCTTGCAGGCGGTGTAGCCCTCCCGGTAAAAACCCCTGTCGGGCTGAAGCGTGAAAAACTGCTGGGGTTCGAACATAAAAAATGCTTCCTCGTTTCCCGGATTCTCCGCCTTCACCGCTATCGTCGCGGGCATGTTGATGTTGCCGAACTCCCAAAACACCTGGCTGCTGTCGCGCCACTTTTCAGGCGCGCTGAAGGTGAACGCCACGGCATCATTGAGCTTGTGGTCGATTACCTTGCGAACGCTAAGCCGCTCTCCACCGACGGTAAGAGCAGAGGGCGCGGTGGCCGAACCGGGCTTGGGATCGCCCGGCTGATCCGTGGCGCCGGACAGGCCGGCCAGGCTGGCGAGGAGGGTGAAGACCACGAATGAAGGCACGAGGATGAGTTTCATAAACTTGTGATATTAGAGTCAATGTGACATGTTTCCAGAGATTGTCCACAGCGCAGTTGCGACTGGCGATAAGCCGTCACCTTATACCGCTCCGAGGGGTTCTTTGGATCGGCCTGGGATCGCCTAAACGACCTCGTAGGGCTTGGCGGTCTGCCATTTCCCTTTGGTGAAATCAGGGAAGGGGACGGGAGCACTACCGCCCGCAACGGACTTTTCCGACAGGGGCGAGATCGCGCTGCTGGTGACGGAGTCGTAAACGTCCCAATCGGGCATCGTGCCGGCGCCCAGCGCGGCCACGAGCCGTTCCCAGGCAACCGGCGTGACGGTGCTGCCGCCGCCGTGTCCGCGCAGGGCGGTCTTTCGCGCGCGTGGCTTGTAGCTCTTCAAGAAGGGATGCTCGAACTCCTTGAAATAGGGTTCCGCTGACTCCCACAGATCCTCCTGCGGGGATCTCCCCTCGAGGTAGAGCATTCCACCCCTGCCTCCGCCGGGGCCTCGCGTCGCCGCAGTCCCTTGGCCGGCGGGTGTCTCCGGGTTCCTGGGGGCCGGCAGACTCACGCCAGTCTGGTAAACCCCTTTGACGCACTGGAGCCGGAAGAACTCGCGCGGATGCGGAGTGCTGGTATCGAAATTGAGGGTGCAGACTTTCCCGCCGACCGTGTGCAGCAGGGTAACATTGACGTCGCCCTGGGCAAACTTCGCGTTTGCGTAGGGACCAGTTTCGCCGTATTTGAGGTGGGCATACCTGGCCAATGAAAGGGACTTCGTGCTCATGGAAACCAAAGAGTCGAATCTATCCCCGTGGTTGATGTCCAGCAGGCGCAGGATGCGCGCCATCGGGTGGTCCGGATACAGGTTCCCGTTGCGAGTCAGCGAATGGTTGAGCCGCCAGGGTTCCTGGAGCGGATTGTATTGGACCATCCTCAGATCGTGCACATACCCGCCTTCGGCGTGCAGGACCTCGCCCAGGATTCCCTTGCGCACCAGGTTCATGAGCGTGAGGTCCCCATACCCCTCGAGCCCCAGCGTCGCCCATTTGCCCGTCTTCTCGTGGGTCTCGACCACTTCCCACGCCTCCTCCAGCGTGATGATGATCGGGACTTCGCTGACCGCGTGCTTGCCGTTCTTCATGGCCGCCACGCACACCGGGGCGTGGTACTCCCACGGCGTGCAGCAGATGACGGCGTCCAGCGTTTCCTCTTCGCACAGTTGCCTGAAGGCCGTGCGGCTATCGCCATGGAGATGCGGCGTGGGTTGACCGGCCTCCTCCACCCACCGCTTTGCGTTGTAGAGCGCCTTGTCGTCAATATCGCACAGGGCGGCCACCTCGACGCCTTCCATTCCCAACGCGCAATCCAGATGGTAGGAGCCACGGCCCCCAATGCCAACAAAGCCCAGCTTGATCGAGGACGAGGAAGCCGGCTCCGCCAAAACCGCTCCCGCCATCGCCATTCCCGCGACGGAAGCAGACGACCTGCGCAAGAACTCTCTGCGATCCATTTCGTTAGACATAGGTGATTACTCGCTCTCAATCATTGATATTCTTCTGCGGAGCCTAGCCAAATCAATCCCCGGCGACAAGCGTGAACCGATGAGCAGACGAAACGGGGCTCAGGACAAGACTCTTCGCTGCCGCGTAAATACGGCGTTCCGAACCCAAGCGGAACGCCGCATTTATGCGGCAGGCGGGGGCCCTGGAAGAAATCCGTTGTGCGCCCCCAAGGATCTGTTTGCGATCTCGACTCTCGAACCGGAGGCGTTACACTGAGCGCTATGACGAAACGACTACTCGCAATCATCTTGGCCGTGCTGTGCGGAATCAGGTTTGGACCGCTGGCTCGCGCGTCAACTTTGCAGCTTGAGGCGCCGAGGCTTTTCGAGCAATCCGTGACCCGCGATCTGCGGCTCTCCGAGGGGCGGGGAGAAATCGAACTGGAAGTCGGAGAACTCTTCGAGGATGACGGCCCCGCATCCGGTCATTCTTATCAAAAGCCCGAGAATCAGGAAACGGTGACCACCCGGACGTGGATCAAGAAGGAGCTGCTCATCCCGAACGCCCAGGCCCGGGCCGCGTACCTGGTGGTTCTATCTGAAGAGCCCTTCGAGGCCCTCATCAACGGGATTGCCCAGAACCTCGGGGAAAACCAGAGCGGGAGGACACTCCACAAGACGTACGCCTTCGACCCCAAGCTTCTCCGGGCAGGCCGCAATGAGATCATCCTGCGGACCTCGGGCAAAGTGTCGATCGCGCGGGACGACGAGTTCGCCTTGGGGTCCCGCACGCGGACCAAGCATCCTAACCGCAGCGCCAAGAGCACCGATGCGGGCAAGACCTGGGACTACGATCACCTGGGGCCGGAGAGCAAATTCGACGGGGAGTACGGGGTGCGGGTTTTTCTGGAGCATTATCGTGCCCAGGGATCGCTGACCATGCCGGTGCTGGACGTGGGCAACCTGGAGGGCAAAGCCGTGGGGGCTCCCATCACCCAGACGGGGCCGATCGAGGTTTCCATGGCGGGAGAACCCGGACCCGCAGGACGCATTCTGGTCCGGGCACGAACCGGCGATACTTATGTTCCCACTGAGAAGCACTGGTCGGATTGGCAGGTGCTGGGGGAAACCGGAGGTGCGATTGCGCGCCCTCGCGGACGCTATGTGCAGATCGGGTTGGAACTCTCCTCGCGCGATCCGTTGCAGAGCCCAAGGTTGAGAAGTGTCCGCGTGGAAGCCGCGCCCGTTTGCCCGGATGACTGGACGGCACGGCTCCGCGTCCTGGAGGAGCACAACGAACAAATCGTCCGCACTTCGATTCCGTTCGAGTACGAACCCCTGGACCATCCCCGTCTTAAGAAGCTGCGCGAACAGTACAAGCTGGATGAGGTCGTTCAAGGAGCCCACGGCGAGCTGGAGCTCATGCTGCGCCTGGCCCAGTGGACCTGCAATTATTGGGATTGGCCCAACCACATCAGTGAAGGCTACCCGCCTTGGGACGCGCTGGAAATCCTGAAGCCTCACCCGGACGGGACGCCCGTAGGCGGGTTCTGCCAGCAGTTCAACCTGGTGTTCTTGCAGGCCTGCGAGAGCTTCGGGTTTCCAGGCCGCGCCATCTCCATCAGCCCGGGGCGGTTGTATGAAAAACTGTCCGGGGGCGGCCACGAGGTCGTGGAACTCTGGTCTAACGAGTGGAAGAAATGGGTCTATGTGGATGGCGCCCTGGCGTGGTATATCGTCGATGAGAAAACCGGGACCCCGCTCTCTGTGTGGGAGCTGCGGCAACGGCAGTTGCAGATACTGCACAATGAAGCCACCCCCGCGGTCCGCCTGGTCGATGCCGTGCGGACGAGAAACAAGCAGTTTGGCTGGCAGGGTTTGGGACCCAAACCGCAGAATTGGTATCTCGAGATGCGGCTTATCCCGCGCAGCAATTTCCTCCAGGAGAAATCCCCACTGCCCCTCAACCAGGGAACGGCCGAATGGTCGTGGACCGGCCTTTACGTGTGGACAGACTCCGAGGTGCCCGCCGGCCTGTTGTTTGGCCATCGTGTCGCCAAGCCCAGCGATTTCCAGTGGACCCTAAACCAGGCGCACTATGCCCTCGAGCCAGGAAAGGAGCCTGGCGCCTTTCGGGTTTATATGGATACCGAGACGCCCAGCTTCGAGACCTTCCTGGCCGAGATCGACGCCGGGGAGAAAAAGACCGCTTCCTCAGGTTTCACCTGGACCCTGCACCCAGGCAAAAACCACCTGCGCGTACGGCCGCGAAATGTTTCAGGCAGGGAAGGAATCCCGAGCTGGATCGCGCTGGATTACCAGTAATGACCAGTTCAGCCGTCTTGGGGTGTTCCAGCCGGAAATCATACTCGGAACCGCGCACGACCGAAAGGTCCGGTTCCGGCTCGGAATCGTCGCACGTAATGGGTTGTTCGGACCGCAAGAGGCGCCCCTCCGGCAGGACCGCCAGCAGGAGGCGCAGCAAACGGGTAAGAAGGAAACAGTGGTAGGGGGATTTTGGGATTTTCTGATAAACGAATCCGTAGAGCAGCTCCGCATTCCTGGGAACCAATCCCGCCTCGCCCAAGGCGTGGTACGCCGCCAGCGAAAGCGGCCAAGGTTGCGCGCCGCACGGCAGGGCAGGAGGCGCTTCAACTGTTTTCATCATCCTCTGAAATCTAATTAAGATATTCGGACCCTCATGAATCTTGTCGTATCGGATGCCTCTCCCATCCGCTATCTTGTCATCATCGGCGCCATCCACGTCCTGTCCGAGCTCTTCTCGAAAGTTAATTCCCGGCGTTCTGGATCTCCCTGGCCAAAGCGGCTGAACACACCCCGGAGGCCTCCTTTCCATGCAGGTGACGGCAGAGCAGTACGCTCGCCAGCGAACGTTGGCCAGCCAATGCCTCGGCGGTCGCCCTGGCTGGCTACGGTGGCTGCTCCGCTTGTCGGGAATCGATGATCAGCTTCCCTTAGGAAAGAGCGGTGTCGCTGGGCATGGCCAACTAGGCGCGGGAGTGTGTCACCGGCCGGATTTCAGCGTCCGTCCCCTTCGCCACGTTGTGGAGCGATTGGACCGGCCCGTCCTGTCCGAGGCCCCGGTTGGGGGCGGGAGGGATCCACTCTTGGAGTTGATCCGTCACCCTGAAATCATACCATTAGCAGGGGATCGATGCAGGACAGGAGGGGAAGGGCAGATCACGGGGGCTTGACGCTTTCATTGCACCTGATATGATGCGGCAAGAATGAGCGCGACCAGGAACGGGCTCGATTTTTTGGCTCTATGGCAAAATCTGTGGGTCAAAATGGCCCTTCAGGACGACCGGTCCCGATCCTCCCTGGTGGGACACAAGGGTGCACCGCCCGGCTGGGCGCGGAGAATGATGAGTTTTTCGCTTTGGACCGTGGATTGCAGCAGCATCCGCCAGAGTGGGACCGAGTGGTCACCCGAGGTCGGCCTCCATTTTCAGGCCGTTTTGGGCCGAAAACAGGGTGCTTTCTGCGCTCTCGCGTCAGTGTTTACCCACAGATTCTGCTGAGGAGGCAAAAACAAAAAGAGTTGACATGCTCCCTGGTTCCGTTTATCGTACAGTCGAGTTGTCATACGAACGAGCACGAACGAGCACTTTTGGGGATTTAACTTTCAGCTTAGAACCATCAGCCATAAGGAGCCGTCAAGAAATAAACGTGGCAAGATGCCGCCGGGATTTTGGCGGTCAGCGAGGCGCGAGCGAAGCGCATATCCACTGATACGTAACGAGCGAGCAACAAAGCTGGACGGTAAAAGACCGAGGCAGTTTGGCAGCTTTATTCCCTGACGGCTCCTAAACACAGAAACAAGAAAACAGAAATGAACGTCCCGTGAAAAACAAGACAATACAGAAGATTTTATTGGGAATCGGATTCGCTTGCGCCTGCGGTGTCAGTGCCTGGGCTCAGACCGCGGTGCCGAGCACTTTCAAACATATCACCATTGACGGTTCGTTCGCCGATTGGACAGGCGTGCCGTTGGCATATACCGCGCCACCGGGACAGACCAACGCCATTCAATTTGAGAACGTCTATATCGCCAATGACCAGGCGAATCTTTATATCCGCTTCACGCTCTACGCGCCCCGCGCCGCGTTCCAAAACTCCTACGATAATATGTTCATCGATGCCGACAACAACCCCGCCACAGGATACGTCGCCGCGGGCATCGGTTCAGAGATGCTCATCCAGTGGGGCGGCGGCTATCAGGAAGCACCTGGCGTCTTTAATGCGGGTGGAGTCAATAACCTGGGCTGGAACATCGCCGGCTCGGCAGACAGCCTCGATTATGAGCTGTCCATTTCCCTGGGCGCCACCTATGCTACGGGCGGCAATGCGGTATTTACCACCAACACAATCGCCATCCTGCTCGAAGGGGACGACACCTCCTACCAAAGTACGGAATTTGTGCCGCCTTCCGGCGGTTTCGTTTACACGTTCGCTTCCGCTCCCACACCGCCCTCGAGTAATCTTTCGTTGATTACCCTCACCAATTCCACTTGGAAAATCAACGCATCGGGAACCGACCTTGGCACTAATTGGCTTGACCAGGCTTATGATGATACCGGGACGGGCTGGACTTCGGGGGACGGATTGTTTGGTTACACACCTTCTCCGGCATCCTATCCGGCAATAAATACACCGTTGACCAGCGGTCCCAGCACCTATTATTTCCGCGCCTATTTCCAGTGGACCAACGACATAGCGAATGTTGCCTTTGTCGTCACCAACTATCTTAGCGACGGAGCGGTTTATTACCTGAACGGCACCGAAGTGGCGCGGATTCGCGTGCCCGCGGGCGCGGTTTCTTATGGCACCATGGCGGCGGCCACCAATTCTCCGGTTGGACATGCCGACGTCCTCGGCGTTGATGGCGGAGATTTTCAATACGCTACCAATGTACTTGAGGTTGAGACGCACCAAGCTGCCGACAGCAGCGCCGATATGGTATTTGGCCTTTCACTAACTGCCGCGATCCAGTATCCCGTTCTGGTAGTTGACACCAAGCTGCCTGCCGATCACACCGTGTTGGCAGGCGACTCTGCCAGTTTTACTTCTGATGTCCTTGGCAGCGGCCCGTTGGCGTATCAATGGTTTTTCAACGGAACCAACGCGATTGCAGGAGCAAATGCTTCAACGTACACAATTCCAGTGGTGTTGACCAACAATGCCGGAACTTATTCCCTGCTGGTGAGCAATCAATTTGCCAATGTGTCCACCCGCGCCGCGTTGCTGACCGTGAGCAATACGCCTGTCATCATTATTACACCACCGCTCAATCAGGTCGCAGTTGAAGGCCAGCCGGCTGCCTTCAATGTCGCTGTCTCAGGAACTCCCCGCATCGATTATCAGTGGTTTTTTGGCGGCAAACCCATTCCCAGCGCCACCAACGCCTCTTACAGCATTGCCTCCACTCTCTCGACCAACTCCGGCGGTTATTATGTCACTGTCAGCAATCCTGCATCCAGCACCAACAGCAGCGTGGCAAACCTGACGGTTTTGTCGGACACCATCCCTCCGAACATCACCAAGATCTCGGCAGGTGCCAGCCAGATTGTCGTGACCTTTTCCAAGCCGGTTGATTCCGTGAAGGCGGTAGAAGCCGCTAATTATTCCGTGGGCGGTGGGGTAACTGTGCTGACTGCGGTTCAAAACCCGGCCAACGCCGCCGAAGTCATATTAACCACTGGGGGGACCGCACTGAATTTCGGGACGGTGTACTCGCTCACGGTAAATGGCGTCAAAGACTTGTTCGCCAACACGGCTGAGGTTACAGGACAATTCGTCCGCGACATCACTATTGACGGTTCGCTCGACGACTGGACCGGCATTGCGCCGTTGTATAGTACCGCCGCCGCCAGTGGAAATACAAATGCAGCCGATTTTGAGGACATCTATGTTTATAATGACGCTAACTATTACTATTTCCGCATCACACTCTGGGCGGATATTAATCCGGCTTCCGGCCAGTTTCCCGATTATGTCAATTTCTATCTTGACACAGATAACAATCCGGCGACAGGTTATCAGGTTAATGGCGGACTAGGTTCCGAGATGCTGGTTCAAAGCGGCGTCGGCTATCAGGAGAAAGACGGAACCTTAAACGATGGTTATGGCATCAACGGGTTAAACTGGCTGTGCCTGCCCGCGGCGCCGGGAACCAACTTTGAATTCCAAATGTCAAGGTCGACCACCTTCGGGGAGGATGGCACGCCCGTCTTTTCGACAAACGTCATCAACTTCATATTCCTGGGACAGAACCCGAGCTGGATTGCCCTAAACTGGGCTCCGCCAAGCGGGAGCGGTGTCATTTCATACACCAACGCAAACGCCATAAGCGCGCCCTCTTTGCCGTTGGGCAAGCTTGCCATCAAGCCGCTTTCGGGCGGTCAGGCGGCCATTGTTTGGAGTCCGCCAGGCACGTTGCAGTATTCAACCAACTTGCACGCTGCCTGGATCAGCCTGCCGGCGTCAACGAGTCCGTATGTCATTACCTCTGCGGGCGTGGCGGAATTCTTCCGCCTGTCGCAATGATTCGGCAGCCCCACGGTTTTGCCCCGCGGCGCCGCAGCAAGGTCCATGGAATCTGACCGGCACTCCACTTGACGGATTCGGGGCTGTGAACCACCCAGGGCAGCGGCATTACGGAGCACCGGAGCGTCGGAATTCGTGAGACCTCTCCCCACTCTCGCTGGGGGCATTCAAAATGGAGGCCCAATAAAAGAAATGCGGGTCATCTCTCGTCTTACGGTTTGCCTGGCATTACTTTGGGGCCATGCCGCGCCGGGCGGCGACAAGGGGCCTGTGCCGGGATTGAACACCACCACCCCGTATTTGATTTACTACGGCGATTGGAACCCCAGGCAGGTGGATTACGCGCGCACAAACTACCATCTGGTGATTCTTCACCCTGCGAGCAATATTACGTCCAATCAGATTGCCGCCATCAAGCGTGGAGGAGACAATATTGCCGGAACCGCGGACGATGTGGTGGTGCTGGCTTATCTCTCGCTTGGCGAAGACGGACGGGCCGGAGTGCCGTTTGCCGGAGATGGACTCGGTCCGCGGGTGGATCCTCGCGCTGCGGAAGGTGACCCGCTGTCCAGCATTACCAACGCCATCGGTTTGCCCTCTTCCGGCGGCACGGGTTACGCTTCCTATTACCTCAATGCCAGAGACAACCAGACTGGCGTGCCCGATGAGGATGCCACTTACGGAAGCTACTATGTCAACGCCGGCGCACCGGCCTGGTGGAATGTCATCAAGAGCATGACCCTGGGCAGCGACGGTCAAGCTGGCCTGGACGAAATATTGACCACCCGCGTTGGCAACGCTTACAATTGTGACGGTGTGTTTCTCGATACGATTGACACTGCCGCGCCCGATACCTGGGGAACCGAATACGAGTGGACCTCTCCAGGAATGCAGGCTGTGGTGCAGAGGATCCGAACGAATTATGTTGGCAAGCTGATCATGGCCAATCGCGGCCTGTTTTTCTATGATCCTAATCTGGCACAATATGCTTACACCCTCCGGCCGTACGTGGACATGGTCATGTTTGAAAGTTACTACAGCGACTCGGGCCCAAATCCTGTCTCGCTCTCGTTTCCTGATAATAAGTATCATTTTGCGCCCAAGATAAATGCGGAGGCCGGGCGTCCGGATGGATTTACCGTTCTGGCGGTTGATTACGATCATATTCCGCCCCAAACTCCGGCGATTGTCAATCAAGATTACGTTCAATGCATGGCTATTCAAGGCTGGCCTTTGTATCGGACAAATCCCTCCGTGGACGAGGCGTTGAACACCAATTCGGCGGCTTGGCTGGCCACCAATGCGGATACCCAGCCTCCGGTATGGGATACCACCGCTGCCCAAAGCGCGACGCCGCCGTCTCCGCGTGTTGGGGTGCAAGAGGTCACCGTTGGCGATCAAAGCGTAACGCTGTACTGGGATGTGGCTCATGATCAGACCGAGCCGGTGCGCTATAATGTTTACTATTCTTCGGGTGCGGCGATGGATTTTCAGACCGCCATGAAGATAACTCATGTCGCACCAAGTCTTCCCGCAAGCTATACCCTCGGCACGGGGCCCGGTATTTATCCCTATGCTTACACCCTTACCGGCCTGACGAACGGAATGACATGCTTTTTTGGGGTTCGCGCAGAAGACAGTTCGACCCCTTCCCATGAGGATGCCAACGCCGTAAGCATAGCCGCCGTGCCGGGAAGCCGCGGCGCTACCGGCACTTATAGAAGCATCAACATCGATGGGGCATTTTCCGATTGGGCGGGGGTGCCATGGGCTTACCAGGGAAACATGAACACTAACCCGGTTAATTTTGGCGCGCTGCAATTCGCCAACGACACAAATTATCTTTACGGACATATCAAACTGTATTCGCCCTATGCTTTGTTCTCCGACTATTACACCCGTCTGTTTATTGACGCGGATGATAACAGTCAGACTGGCTATAAGGTCACGGGCGTTTTGTTCGGATCGGAAATGATGATACAACGTGGTTTTGGCTACGACCAGCGCCGCGGAAGTTTCAACGCCGGGAATGTCTCCGATCTCGGCTGGGCCATCGCGCCCGGCGGTGCTGGAACTGAATTTGAATTCCGGGTTTCGCTGGCTTCCCTGTATCCTGACGGGGCCAGGGTGTTTCGAACTAATGCCATGCGGCTCCTGTTGCAAGATGATCGCGGGCCGGAGTCAGCCGTCGAAACCGGGATTCCTTATATTTTGGCCGCGCCGGCTGGCCGCTTGTTCATCAGCCGATTTGGATCCCAGGTAACGATTACATGGACTGGATCGGGCGTTCTGCAAGTTTCCAGCTCACTGGGCGCCGGTTCCTGGGCAAATTTGCAGAATGCGACGAGCCCTTACACGACCCAAACTGGCGTCGCGCAACAATTTTTCCGCTTAGCAGAGTGAGGCAGGCACTGGGCTCATAGCTTGAGCCGGTATAGGCTTCATCATTCAGTCACCGAGCACTTGCTTTACGAGTAACTGTTCAGGTGTGGGGCAGACCTCCGGTCTGCCAGTTCACGGAGCCTCCGGCTCCGTGAACCTGGTGCGGTCGGAACACCGGGCCAGAGGCCCGGCTAACCGGCAGACCAGAGGTCT
>Ga0187889_10004445_pt1 | contig 11569 bp, 7 predicted proteins | sample June2016WEW_7_10_2_FD_132992 | JGI IMG/M metagenome (GOLD analysis project Ga0187889, IMG submission 132992) | Peatland microbial communities from SPRUCE experiment site at the Marcell Experimental Forest, Minnesota, USA - June2016WEW_7_100 | ecosystem: Environmental > Terrestrial > Soil >... | reverse complement strand
GGGCAAGCGGAATCTGAACGAGGCCCTCCGGTCGCTCCGAGCGACGCTGGTGGAGATGGAGAAGGGCGGGGGACTGCTCCACGACATCATCTACGGCAAGGAGGGGGCCGACCTTCTGGCCCGTGTGGACCGCACGGTGCAGTCGCTGGAGCGAACGGCCCGGGCCATCGAGACCCAGCGCGGCCTCCTGCACGCGCTGATCTACACCCCCCAGGAGGACACCCTGGGGCGGCTCACCCGGGCGCTGGCGGGGCTGGACGACCTCGTCCGCGAGGCGAAGGAGGGCCGCGGCCTCCTGCACGCCCTGATCTACGACCCGCAGTCGGCGGAGATCCTGATCCGCCTCGACCAGACGGGCCAGGAGCTGGAGGCCTTCGTGCGGGCGGCCCGGGAGGGGAAGGGACTGGTGCCGTCCCTGCTCTTCAACGCCGAGGGGGCCAAGGTCCTGGAGGATGTGCAGGCGGCGGCGCAGAATATGCGGGCGGTCGCGGCCGACCTCCAGACCATCACCGCGCGGCTCCGACAGGGGGAGGGGACGATCGGCGGCCTCCTGGAGGATCCCACGGTGTACGAGGACCTCTCGGCGCTGCTTCGCGGCGCGAACCGGAGCCTGCTGCTCAAGGGCCTCATCCGCTCCACGGTGGAGGAGGGTGCCCGCGAGAAGCGGTAACCCCCAACGGAGATTTGTGATTGGGGATTGTTGATTTGTGATTGACCACCGATCGGCAATCCTCAATCCGCAATCAACAATGATATGACCATTCATCTGGTGATCCACGGGCACTTCTATCAGCCGCCCCGCGAGAACCCCTGGACCGGGGCAGTCGAACGGCAGGAGAGCGCGGCGCCGTTTCACGACTGGAACGCGCGGATCGCGGACGAATGCTATGCGCCCAACGCCCGGTCCCGCGTGCTGGATCGGCAGGGACGCATCCAGGACGTCGTCAACAACTACGAGCGGCTGAGCTTCAACGTGGGGCCCACGCTCTTGTCCTGGATGGCCGAGCAGGCGCCCGCCATCGTCGAGGCCCTGCTTTCCGCCGACCGGGCCAGTCAAGCGCGGCTCCACCACGGCAACGCCGTCGCCCAGGCGTACAACCACATGATCCTGCCGCTGGCAACGCCGCGGGACCGCCAGACCCAGATCCACTGGGGCCTTCGCGAGTTCCAGCATTGCTACGGCCGGGACCCCGAAGCCATGTGGCTGCCCGAGACGTCCGTGGACGCCGCGACCCTGGCGCTCTTGGTGCGGGCCGGCATGCGCTACGTGATCCTCTCGCCGGCGCAGGTGGCCCGCTGGCGTCCGATGGGAGAGTCCCGGTGGATTACGTCGGCGGAAGCGGAGCTGGACCCGAGGCGCCCATACCGCTGGCACCTCAAGGATGCGCAGGGCAGGCCGCAGGGCGACCGGGGGATCGACGTCTGCCTCTACCATGCGCCGGTCTCCCGGGGGATCAGTTTCCAGCACTACCTGCGGGATGCCGGGGTGTTGGCGAGCCGGATTGCCGACGCGGCGGCGGGATTCCCTGAGCCCCTGATCCTCATCGCGACGGATGGTGAATCCTTCGGCCACCACGAGAAGTTCGGCGACATGTGCCTGGCCACCCTGTTCGCCCGGGAGGCGCCGCAGCGGGGATTTGCCGTGACCAACCTAGCGGCGTACCTCGAGGCGCACCGACCGATGTGGGAGGTGGAGTTGCTTCCCCAGAGCGCGTGGAGCTGCTCCCACGGGGTGGGCCGCTGGAAGGACGACTGCGGGTGCAGCACCGGCGGGGGCCCGGGGTGGAACCAGCGCTGGCGCCGGCCGCTCCGGGAGGGACTGGACAGGCTGCGGGACGCCCTGGGGGAGATCTTCACGGAGGAGGGCGGGCCGCTCCTCAAGGATGTATGGGCCGCCCGCGACGACTACATTGAGCTCCTGCTGGATCCCGGCCAGACGGCGCGCGCGGCCTTCTTCGCCCGCCACGCGACGCGTCCCCTGAGCGGCGAGGAGGAAGCGTGCGCCCTGCGCCTCCTGGAGATGCAGCACCAGGCCATGCTCATGTACACGAGCTGCGGCTGGTTCTTCTCCGACGTCTCCGGCATCGAGACGGTCCAGAACCTCCGCTACGCGGCCCGCGCCATCGAGCTGGCGGAGCCCTTCGCCCCCCTGGACTTGGAGGCCGTGCTGCTCGGGCATCTCGAGCGGGCGCAGAGCAATGTCCCCGCCTGGAAGGACGGCCGGCACATCTGGGAGCGCCAGGTGCGCCCGTCCCGCGTCCGGGCCGAGGACGCCGTGGCCCGGCTCCTTTTGGAGGGCGCCCTGGGCCGTGAGGTGACGCGCCAGGCCCGCTACCGGTGGTACCTCACGCCCGACCCGATCGCCCGGGAGGACGGTCTGGTGCTGGCCGGGGTCCAGGCTGTCTCCCAGGTGACAGGGGAGAGCCTGCGGTTCGCGGCGGCCTGTCGTCGCGACGGCCGGTTCGACTTTCTGGCCGGGGTCGCCCCATGGCCCGCCACGGACGACTGGGCGGGCTTCGTCGAGGAGACGAAGGTGGCCCTGCGCCCCGGGGGCTCGGGACTCACCGCCTGGACGGGGCGGCACGCGGCCCGGCTCGTCCGCCTGCGCCACTTCCTGCCGGACGAGCGGCGCGCGATCCTGGAGGAGATGCTGGTAGAGACCCAGGGCCGCTTGGAGAGCGCCGGCGAGGCCCTGTGTGCCGAGGCCCTGCCCGCCGCCGAGGCCATGGTGGATGCCGGCATGGACCTGCCGCCCTGGCTCGCGACCCTGCTGGAGGCGACCTGGTCGCGGCAACTGGCCCAGGGCCTGGAGAAGCTGGACGGGGTGACCGATCCGGCGCGCTACGCGGCCACCATGGAGCTGGTGGCTCAGGCGCGCCACCTGGGGCTCCACCTGGATCTCGCGCCGGCCGGGGCGTGGTTCGACCGGTTGCTGGTGCAACGCCTGGAGGCGATCGCCGATGGGTCCGACGTTCAGGCCTGGCAGGAATACCTGGAACTGCTGCACGTGGCCACGCGCCTGATCCTGCCGCTGCCGGAACGCGCCCTGCAGGACCGGATGTTCCCAGTGCTCCGGGATCGAATGCCCGGCTTGGTGGAGACCGTGCGGGATCCGAAGGAAGAGGTCTACGCGCTCGTCACGGCGATCCTGGCCGTTGCGTCCCGGCTGAACCTGAACACGGACGAGGCGCACGGCCGGTTGCGCCCCCTGGAAGAGCGCGTTGCCGCCGACCCCGACTACTGGCCCTGAGTTGGCAACTTGGCAATCTGGCAATCCGACCATCAGGGAAACCGGATTGCCGGATCACCATTGATCTGAGAGAGCCGAGAACGGAGAGCCGAGAGTCGAGAGAAGAAAGGGCAACTAGGCAGTCAGGCAATTGGGCAATCAGGGGATCCGGGGTCGCCTGGTTGCCGGATTGCCAGGGTGCCCGATTGCCGACCCTGGTCCCTGACCCGCAGCGCCTGAGTTCGAGATGAGAGATGAGTAAGATCCGGCGGCAGCTACAAATCAAGTTCGTGACGGGCCTCTTGGTCATCGTGCCCATCGCGGTGAGCGCCTGGACCTTCTGGGAGCTGTTCACGTTCGTGGACGGACTCCTGGCCCCCGTGATCGCCGAGCGGTTAGGGCGTCATGTGCCCGGCGTAGGCCTCTTGGTGGCGATCCTCTTGGTCCTCCTCATGGGCGTGTTCGCCACCAACGTGGTCGGGCGGCGGACGTTGGGCTGGCTGGACGCCCTGCTCTACCGGATTCCCATCTTCCGCAATGTGTACTCGGCGGTGAAGCAGTTGCTGAACGCCTTCTCGCCCGACAACCAGGTGGCCTTCAAGGAGTTCGTGCTGGTCCCGCACGGCGAGAAGGGCTATAACTTCGGCTTCCTCACGGGTGAGGTCGCCTTGCAGCGAGGAACCGGCGAGACGGAACCGCTGGTGGCCGTGTATGTCCCCACCAATCATCTATACCTGGGAGACATCATGCTGGTCCGGCGAGAGGACATCATCCGGACTCGCCTCACCATCCCCCAGGGCATTCAAATCGTCCTCTCGGGGGCCATCAGCATCCCCCAGATCCTGCGCCAGAAGCCGCCGGATCCGGATCGCCGGTAGACGGACGGAATGTAAGATCTCAAACCGACAATGGACTGCCGGGCCGTTGTTCGGTTTTCAGTTGTCCGTTTTCCATTGGAGACGTCAGTTGTCGGTTGTCTGTTTTCAATTGGGATGGAGTGTATGATGGACGGCGTGATCTTCCAAGGCTTCTGGCTCGCGGCGATGTTCGTCGGGGCCCTCATCCTGGTGAACGGCTTTTTCGCCGGGGCCGAGATCGCCCTGATCTCGGCCCGGCGGAGCCGCATCCAGCAACTGGCGGCGGAGGGCGATGGCCGCGCCCAGCGCGTGGCGGCGCTCCAGGGGGACCCGGACCGCTTTCTGGCCACGGTGCAGATCGGCGTGACGTTCGTCGGGACGTTGGCCTCGGCGGTGGGCGGCGCCGCGTCGGTGCGGATCCTCTCCCCGCTGATCCGGGAGATTCCGCTGCCGGGGCTCCGCGCGGCGGCCGAGCCGATCGCCCTTGCGGTCGTGGTCATAGTCTTGACGTATGCGACGTTGATCGTGGGGGAGCTCGTCCCCAAATCGCTGGCCCTGCGCCATGCCGAGCCCCTGGCCATCTGGGTGGCGGGGCCGATCGATCGCCTGGCCCGGCTCACCTCCCTCCTGGTGCGCTGCCTCACCGCCTCCAATCGCTTCGTCCTGCGCCTCCTGGGTCAGAAGGGCGCCGACGAGCGCGCCTTCGTCTCCGAGGAGGAGGTCAAGCACATGCTCCAGGAGGGGCGGGCCCAGGGCGTCTTCGACCAGACCGAGCAGGAGTTGATCCACAGCGTCTTCGAGTTCAGCGAGGCCTCGGTCAAGGAGGTCATGATCCCCCGGCCGCGCATCCAGGCCATCGACGTCGAGATCCCGGTGGAGCAGGTCCTGGCCTACATCATCCAGACCGGCAAGTCCCGCTACCCGGTGTACCGCAACACCCTGGACGAAGTGCTGGGGATTCTCTACGACAAGGACCTCTTCCGCCTCCTGGCGGAGAAGAAGTCCATCGTCCTGACGGAGATTTTGCGGCCCGCGTTCTTCTCGCCCGAGACGGCGCAGGTGAGCCGCCTCCTGAAGCAGATGCAGAAGCGCCAGATGCCCATGGCGCTGGTGGTGGACGAGTACGGCGGGGTGGAGGGGCTCGTCACCATCGAGGATCTGATCGAGGAGATCGTGGGCGAGATCCGGGACGAGGCGGACCGGGAGCAGCAGCCGGTGGAGCGGCTGCGCGACGGGTCCTATCTGGTGGACGCGTCCATCAGCCTCCGCGACCTGGCCGAGCAGCACGACCTCACGTTTCCGGAGTCGCCCGAGTACGAAACCCTGGCCGGGTTCATCCTGGCCCAGCTCCAGCGGATCCCGCGCGGCGGGGAGATCGTGACGCACGGGGATTGGCGGCTGACGATCGTGGACATGGACGGCCGGCGCGTCGCCCGGGTGAAGGTCGAGCGCCAGGGGCGGGGCGACGGTCCCCCCGGCGCCAAGAACGCCCCCGGGGCCGGCCGATGACCCGGCGCCATCCGATGGCACGGCGGGGCGGGACCGAAGCCCCCTCGCGCAGTCATGCCTTCCGAAGCGAAGCGCAGGGACGACGATCATGAGGTCCCGCCGGCGTCTCCTGCTGCTCCTGACCTGCCTGCTCTTGGCCCTGGCCCTCGGCGTCTTCGGCCTGAGCCAGAGCCGCCTGGTCCGCGCGCGCGTCCTGGCGTGGGCCGAGGCGACCCTCAGCGACATGCTCGGGCGCGAGGTCCGGGTGGAGGCGGTCCAGCTCCAGCCCTGGACGGGGAGCCTGGAGCTCACCGGACTCCGGGTGGCCGGCGGGAAGAGGCTGGCCGATGGCATCCTGTTCTCCGCAGAGACCATCCGAGTGCGATGGAGCTGGAGCGCGCTCGTCCGCCGGCAGCTCATCCTGCGCCACATCGCGCTGATCCGCCCCCGGCTCATGCCGTCCGCACGGACGGCTCCTGGGCTCATGGCGCAGGACATCCTCTCCGTCCTGTTCCAGTCGCGGGCGCTGGAGGGAGGAGGATGGGCACTCCGCGTGCGGCGGGCGAGCATGAGCGACGGCCGCCTGGCCTGGACCGACTCGCGCGGCATGCAAGGGGTGCTGGAGGGCCTGGAGGGGGATCTCAGATGGACGTGGGCCTCCGGGGGAGGCGTGTCCACCACGGCCAGTCTGCGCGCCCATCGCCTCACCATGGCGCGCGGGGAGACGACCCGCCAGTTCGACCGGATCAGCCTGCAGGTGGCGGGAACGGCCGACGTTCTCTCGGTCACCGCTGCGGAGTTCTCCATCGCGGGTGCCACCGTGACGGCCCGGGGGGACATTGCCGATCTCGCCCGCGCGCCGCGGCTGAATCTCGGCCTGGACGTCCAGGCGCCCCTCCGGAGCGTGCTGCTCACCCTCGGCGCCGACCGGCCAGTGGAAGGGACGGCCGCCGTGGAGGGCCGGCTGCAGGGACCCTGGGAGCAGGCGGTCTTTGACGGCGAAGGGTCCCTCCGATTCACGGGCGATCAGGGGAAGGGCGCGCCCCTCCGGTTCTCCGTCCGCTGGCAAGGCGGCCGGTTGGAGGCGAAGACGGTGGGCGGTCCGGCGGAGGCCAACGGGTCGTTCCACGCGGCGCTCGCCCTGGAGCCGGCCACGGGTCTCTTCCGGGTGCGGGCTGATCTGAAGGACACGGACCTGGCCGCCCTGCCCGGCCTCCCGGCGGCGGCAGTCGCGGAGCTGGGCGTGCGCCTCCCGCCCGAGATGCGGGGGCGGATGACGGGTGAGGTCGATCTCACCGGCCAGGCCGGGGATGTCTCCGCGCTGCGCGGGCAGGTCAGCCTGCGGGCGAGAGATCTGGCCCTCCAGGGCGAGACGCCCAGCGGCCGTTTGGAGGTGCGGCTTACCGCCACGGCTTCGCGGGTGGACGTCGAGACCTTCAACCTCCGGCTCCCAGGCGGGGACGTCACCGGCCGCGGGGGGCTGATGGTTGCCACCGGGAAACTGGATCTGCCGTTCCGCGCCGACTTTCGAGACGTGGCCGCCTTTGCGCGAGGGTTCGGCCTCCGATTCCTCGGGGGGCGCGCCACGCTGCGAGGGCGGGTCACCGGAACCCGGCAGGCGCCGAGCCTCCGGGGACGCCTTGCCTGGCGCGACGCCCGGATCGCCGGGCGCGCCGTGGATCTCATCGAGGGGGACGTGGAGGTCGCCCGCCGGGTGCTCCGGACGTCCCGCCTCACTGTGCATAGCGGCCAGAGCACCGTCGTCCTGCAAGGCAGTGTGGAGGCTTCGGGCACCGCGCCGCTCCGGCGGCTCAATCCGAAGCGGGACCTCGTCCTGGATCTCCAGATTTTGGTGAGCCAGGGCCGTACGGCCGATCTCGTGGGGCTCTTGCCCGACGACGTCGAGATCCAGGGGGCATTCCGGGCGGCCGGCCGGATCCAGGGAACGCTCCAGGCGCTGACCGGCGAGGCCGAGGTCGCATTCGAGAACGTCCGGACCTGGGACGAGACGTGGCAGCGCGGGGAGGGCGTGTTCCACCTCCGGCCGGGCGTGGTCGAAATCACCCGCATCCTCCTGCGGCGCGGGGCCGAGCGGCTCGCTGGCGGGATCGGCATCGGGGCGGGGGGCGCTCTGCGGGGACGCCTCACGAGCACGACCATGGATGTGGCGAAGGTCGGATCGCTCCAGGGGAGCGAGCTGGCGGGACGGGCCAGCTTCCGCCTCGACTTCCACGGGACGCTCCACGAGACGGTCACCCTGGGCCAGGCGACAGTCGGCGCGCTCTCCTACCGTGGCATCCCGGTCGGCCCGGGGACGGCGACGTTCAAGGTCGAGCACAAGGCGGTGGACGTGGACCTCACGTGTCGTGACGGCACCTATCATCTGCGGGTCAGCGTTGGCCCGCCGGGAGACCGCAGCGTCAAGGGGGAGATCACACTCTCCGACGCCGACCTGGACCTGGTGGCGCGGGCGGGAGAGATCGAAACGTTACGGTCGTCCCACGCCCGAGGGAGCGGCCGCATCCGCTTCGGCGGCCCGGCGCGCGCGCCCGCCTTTGGAACGGGCGAGGCTGATCTCACGAGCCTCCGCCTCCAGCTGGCGGGCGAAACCTGGGAGAACCAGGGATCCGTTCGGGCCAGCTGGAGCGGGCCGACGATGAACGTGCGGCAACTCCGCCTGCGCGCCGGCGACCGGGCGTTCGAGGTTCGCGGGACGCTCGGCGAGGGGGAGGAGACAGACCTCACGGTGACGGGGCAGGTCCCGCTGATCCTGCTGACGGATTACCTTCCGGCGATGCGCCCCACGGGGGGGCTGGCGATCGCCAACCTCCGCCTGCGCGGGAATCGCAGCGCGCGGACGTTCTACGGCGCGCTGGAGATCCAGCAGGGACAGATGACCCTGGCGGGGCTGCCGGCGGATTTCCGGGAGGTCCAGGCCGCGCTGGAGCTCCAGGGCAACCGGACGCACATCCGAGAGTGGCGGGCGCGCCTTGCCGAGGGAACCTTCCGCGCCGCGGGCGAGATCGGCCTCCAGGGCCGGCGCTGGGACGTCCGCCTCACGTTCCAGGAAGACGACGGGCGAGCGGAGCAACTTCTGCTCGGGCTGTACGGAGGGAAGGGGGAGGTGACGGGCCTATTGTCCCTGGGGGGGCTCCTGTCGAGCGAGGGTGAAGATACGGCCGACTTCTGGCGGAACCTGGAGGGAGACCTCAAGCTCGTCCTGCGAGACGGGCGGATCGGACGCTACACCGTCACGGCCAAGATCCTAGCCCTGCTGAACGTGGCGCAGCTCGTGGACCTCAAGGGGCCAGCCCTCACCGCCGAGGGCATGCCCTACCAAAGCCTGACGGCCGACGTCAAGATCGCGCGCGGCATCGCCCACACGGACAACCTCGTCCTGGACAGTCGGGCCATGAAGGTGACCGCCGTCGGGACTGTCAATCTCGTCGAGGACACGGTGGACCTGACGGTGGCGGTCAGGCCGTTCCAGAACGTCGACCGCATCCTCACCACCATCCCCTTGGCGGGATGGCTCTTGGGCGGGAAGGAGAAGAGCATCTTCGTCGCCTACTACCACGTCACCGGGTCCCTGCGCGAACCTCAAGTGACAGCGGTTCCGCTGAAGTCCGTTGGGCGAAATGTCTTCGGCATCTTTCGCAACCTGCTGGAGATTCCCGAGGCGCTCACCGGGCCCTACGAGGAGCTGTCCCCGCAACCGGTCAAGCCCGAGGAGGGGGGACGGCGCTGACGCCTCGCGGGCCCCACCGCGCCTTGGGCGCGGCACCAGCCGGCGGCGCCAGCGAGACGCCCCGCCAGACGGGGGATACCAGCGAGCTTTGCTCGCGGAAAGCCGTCAGCCGAATCGTCGGTTCAACTCCGAGCGGGCGCATCACCTGGGCCAGCCCCATGGGCCTCCCGATGGCCAGAACCTTCTCGCCGACGCGGCCGCGCTGTGAGGATCGGCTGCCCGACACCAGGGAGCGTTTCAGCGATGCCTGACTTCGGCCAACTGATCGGCCACTGGGGGTATCTCGCCATCTTCGCCCTCGTCATCCTCGGGAACATGGGCGTCCCCCTTCCCGAGGAGACGGTCCTCATCCTGGCGGGGTACCTGGTGTGGGAGGGGGAGCTTCGCCTTCCGATGGTCCTGGGCATCGGCATCCTGAGCGCGGTGGTGGGCGATAACATCGGCTACCGGATCGGACGGCACTTCGGGCAGGGGGCCATCGAGCGCTACGGACACTGGGTCCTGGGGAGTTCGAAGCGCGTGGAACGCATGCGAGGCTTCGTGACCTGCTATGGTCCCACGGGGGTATTCGTCGCGCGGTTCCTTCCGGGGCTCCGCTTCATGACTGGCCCCCTGGCGGGCGCCACGGGCCTCCGGCCCCTCCGTTTCTTCGTGGCGAATGTGTGTGGGGCGGCGCTGTACGTCCCGTTGTCGGTCGCACTCGGCTACGCCGTGGGCTACGGGCTAGGCGACTATGTCAACCGCCTCGAGCGGGTCGTGGGCGAGCTCGCGCGCGTCGTCCTGATCGTCGCCATCCTCGGCGCCCTGGCGCTCACGGGGTGGCGGGCGCGGCGCGCCGCCCGCGCCCGCCGGGGATCCTGAGCGGCCCGTGAGGATTTCCACCGGCTGGCGGAGGACCTGCAGTTCGAGGTAGATGACCTGCTGCCGCTGCCGATAATGGGGCGCCCGGATGCTATAATCACGCGGTTGGTTCGGTGGCGCCTATGCACCGGCCGGGCCCGGGTAGCTCGTGCCGGCGTGGAGGTCGCCGCCCGCTTGTTGCGGCGGTCCTGCGCCGACAGGAGAGAGGCCATGGCAGGTATTCCAGGGAATCCGCTGGGCTACGCCCGCGATATCGCCGAGGGCAACGCCCCCTTCACGGTCCTTCAGCTCAAGAGGATGACGGGGGAGGAGCTGAAGAAGGTCTTCGTCAACCTTCAAATCGTCCTCCGCGAGGTACGCACCACGGGCGTCGCCGAGCGCGATATCGAGGGGATGCGCCGCCGGGCCCACAAGCTCCAGCGCCTCAGTAACGCCGTCTTCCTCCTCGAGACCCACGCCAAGAAGCTGCGCATCATTCTCTAATCGCTCGACGCTTGGGGCTTGAGGCTGCAGGAAAGGTATCGGACACCTTTTAGTCTCCAAGTGCTTGACGTAAGACTAATGTCTTTCGGGACCGTATCAGCGGCCCGCACGGAGGGGGAGCGGTGCAGGGACCATTCCGCACCATCGCAGGTTCCCTCGTGAGCCGCATCGGAGGCCACACAGCGTCGAGGGTATTTCTGCCGGCGCACTTGTGCCTTTGAGGGCAGAAAGGAATATGGCCATGAACACGAGGCAGTTTGTGGAATATGCCGAATCGATCTACCGACCGTCTGCCAAGCTGATCTCGCTGGCGCCCGCCAACAAGCTCGACTGGAAGCCCGCGCAGGGGAACTACATGAACCTCGGCCAGCTCTTGCACCACCTGGCCATGTGCCCTGGGACATTCGTGGCCGCGGCCAACAATGCGTTCCCGCCGGCCGAGGCGTTCCAGAAATTCGTGGAGGAGGATCTGAAGAACACAAAGGCGCCGGATGTCGCGGGCCGCGAGCTGTCGCGCGGCTGGGATGAGGCCAGGGCGGTCTTGAGCAGGGTGAGCGACGCCGATTTCCTGGGCAAGACCGTGGCCGTTCCCTGGGGGCCGCCCATGCCTCTCTGGCGAATCTGCCTGGGCATGGCGGAGCACTGGGCGAACCACAAATACCAGTTGTTCTTCTACCTGAAGCTGCTGGGTCTGCCGGTGAATACCATGACGCTGTACGCGGGGGCCTAACGGAAGAGCCGCGAGCCGAGAGGGCAATTGGGCAGCCAGGCAATTCGGCAACTAGTGTAGTGTTACATAAATACCTTTACATCCTGATCCCGCCATGGTATCTTGCCTCTGGACAGGAGGGAGGAGGCCATGGCGAAGCGAGCGGCGGCATTGGCGATCAGCGACGCCGACCG
>Ga0187889_10004430_pt1 | contig 11601 bp, 10 predicted proteins | sample June2016WEW_7_10_2_FD_132992 | JGI IMG/M metagenome (GOLD analysis project Ga0187889, IMG submission 132992) | Peatland microbial communities from SPRUCE experiment site at the Marcell Experimental Forest, Minnesota, USA - June2016WEW_7_100 | ecosystem: Environmental > Terrestrial > Soil >... | reverse complement strand
GTTCATGTCGTCGTCTTCGACGCCTTGGTGCGCTGAAAAAGTTTCATGGATCAGGCACGCCCGCACGCCCGGCACCTTGTTGGCGACGACGCACGCACCAACGCCACTGCCGCAGATGGCCACGCCGCGATCCACCTCACCGCGGGCAACTGCGCGGGCCAGCGGCACGACAAAATCCGGATAATCGTCGTCCGGCGTCGGCCGGCTGTCGCCAAAGTCAATGACTTCGTAGCTGGCTTCGCGCAACTTTCCGACAAGTTGTTCTTTCAATTCAAATCCGCCATGGTCGGCGGCGATCCCGATGCGTTTCGGCATCCTCGTCAATCCCGTCAGTGGCTCGGGCATGGTTTGTCTCCGTTCAGTTCTGCACTCCCTGGCGTCCGTTCGTCTTTTACGATATCCGGGGAGGCGTTTAGTTCAACTCACGGCACTTTGGCCCCCGGAACGGCGTCGTATCGGACGTCGTATTATCTCGATAAATGCTGTTGGTCTGTTGATTGCCCAACGGCTTCGCTGGTCAAACTTATGAACACTGTGGATTCATCCCAACTGATCCGTTCGACCTTGCTCGTCGGTATCTGCACCTCTTTTTCGGAAAGTAGATGCCCGGTTTTGATGATCAGTTGACCAATCGCCCAACTCTTGTCGTGCATCATAAAATCACAGACGTGGCCGATCGTTCCATCGGTCGCCTTGACATGGTAACCGTTCACGGCTTGCGTGCTCCGCAGATACGCATCGGCGCGTTGGGGGGCCCGGCCACTCGCCGTGGCTTGCTCACTCGGGAAAGGTTTTGAGGGCAGTTCCAAAATCGGGAAGCCGCTCATGCCCCACAACGCACTGCCCTGCCAGTAGTATGGCCAGCCGTAATATCGGTGATACTCCTCTTCGTATTGTCGCGACACCGGCTTGTGCGACTCAATCGAAGGGCTGTCCTCAATCTGTTTGCGGGTCAGGTTCGCGCGCAGGACTTTTCCGGCCTGATGGAGACTGCCGAAGGCATGGGGAGAGATGAGCACCTGTCGCCCCGGCAGCCACGAGCCCGTGTCCGCGACCAGATAACGAACTACCCAGTTCTGATCGTCAAAATAGAAATCCTTCACATGGCCGATTTCGCCGTCCGACGCCCCGAGTTTCTGTCCGTATAATTCTTTAATGCTTTGTAACATAAACTTATCCTTTCGTGTAAATTGCGTGGGCCGCTATGCATCCCGGCAGCGGCTCATCGGTGGTGCGTTTACTGGTGGTGCTCCAATGACGTAAGCCAGCGGCTCGTCGTCGCCGCAGCTCATCGGTGGTGCGTTTACTGGTGGTGCTCCAATGTCTCCGGCTTGGTACGGTTGAGGATTTCTTTCGCACGGGTTATTTCATCCAAGGAGCCGTGAGCAATCAAGACAAACTTGCCGGTCTTGAGCGCCGTCTCGTACCGCAATATGCTGTCCTTGGGGATGCCCAGGCTGTACAAGCCGGCCCCAATCGCGCTCAGACCGCCCACCACGACGGCGCCTTCCAGCGCCCCGACGATCCAACTGACCAACGGCCCCGCAACGAGCAATGGCCCGACGCCTGGAATAAAAAAGAACGCGGAACCGAAGAACAATCCCCAAATCCCGCCCCAGAAGGCTCCCATTTTCCCCCAGTATTTCATGCGGTCCCCCGTATTGTAGTAGCCGACCACGTGTTCATCCGTGTGATAGTCGCGTCCGACAATCGACAGCTTCTTCATATCAAAACCGGATTGCTGCAGTTCCTTGACAGCCGCTTCGGCCGCCGTGTGTGATGGATAGATCGCTACGACGGAGTTGTTCTTGTTCATGCTCTTCCTTTCGTTGTTGGTTGTTGTGTTCGTAATGCGAAAATAATCCGGGTAACCGTACGGGCGCTATGGGGTATTTTACCCATGCCAGACTGGGTGAATCCAGCCCCGACACGGCAGGTCGGAAGGGTGGTGAGCTAAACCTGACGCGACCGGGACAAGTCGGAGCGAGGCGGAGAACCCCAAAAGCTTCCGGCGCTAAACGATGGTCAACTGGACGCTGCTCTCAATGATGCCCGCGCTGATGGCGTAGCGGGTGAGACCGGCAGGGCCATGGATGTTGAGCTTGTTCATGATCTTCGCGCGATGCTTTTCGATGGTCGTGGCGCTGATGCCCAGTTCGGCGGCCATTTCCTTGTTGGCCTTGCCTTCGGCAATCAGTTGGAGCACCTCCATCTCGCGCGAAGTCAGGCGGGCCTCGCGCGGCTTCGGCTGTCCGGCTCGATCCAACGACTTTCGCTTGCGTTCGGGAAGAAGCTTCGCAATGAACGGGCCGAAGAAGGTATGCCCCTTGTTGACTTCCCGAATCCCCTCGGACAAAACGTGGGCGGAGGCTTGTTTGAGCAGAAATCCCACGGCACCGGACTCTGTTGCGTTTTTGACATATGCGTCATCACTGTGCGCCGTGAGAATGAGTATTCTAGTGCTGGGGAAGACTTCGAGAATCTCACGAGTGGCTTCCAAGCCGTTGAGCAACGGCATTGCGATGTCCATGACGACCACTGCAGGACGCAGTTTTTTGACCAAGGCGACCGCTTGGCGGCCGTTTTCCGCTTCGCCGACCACTTCGAAGTCGTCTTCCATCTCCAGCATCTTGCGAAGCCCTTCGCGCACAATCGTATGGTCCTCCGCCAGCAAAACCATGATTCGTTTCATCGACTTTCAATTTACCATATGCACATGGATTTCTCAAAAAAAGCGAGAAAGCAGCCATGATGCGACGGCTTGCGCGATGAACTCCGGCCCATTGTCCTAACCCGGGTTCAGCAACAGTTCCAACCCCTGTTGTAGCGTCAGATCGTTCGACATGCGGTGGAAGTTGCTCGCCTTGCTCACTGAGTCAGTGCGGGTATTCACAAACAGAACGATCCGGCTGCTATAATGCATGGCCAACGTAGTGATTGCCCACCGATCACTTCCGACACCTTGCTGCTCCAACAAGAAACTGCCTCCGCGACGGATACGGCCGAAGATGCCCCAGCCAAAATCAACATCTCGAAACAATTCGGCTTCTACCCGCACCAGACGCTCGTCCACAGGGTCGATCAGCATCGTACCTTCCATCCCTTGCAATACCCGCAGTTCCAAGGAACGCGTGGTCAGGTTTGCATTGGGACCGAACTTCAACCGAATTAGTTCGCGGCCGGAACCGTTCTTTTCCGTGCCGTCGTACTGAAAATGGAATGCCTCCGGCAATGACTTGATCATCCGGCGGACGCGTGCTTCGTCCTTGTGCGCCTCGATTTGGAATCTCTCCAGATGTGCAGGATTCGTCAACAGGTCGCGCAAGCGTTCATCCTCTCTTTGTCTCTGTGCGGGAGGAAGCGGTTGACCGTTCTTAAGAACCAGACGGCCGATCAACCATTTGCGCGTCTCGACCATATCGCGGGTCTCTGAGCCATGCGGCGTCTGTTTGTCAATCCGGTACATATAGTGGCCGCTCGCATTGGCCGCTGCCAGTTCACGCGCCACCGTCTGGCGCACCAGCTCGGTTGCCGGAACATTCGGTGGCTGTGTTTGCGACGCCGCTTGAAACGCCACCAGCAGTAACGAAACAATTGCCCCGCTCCTGAATGGGACAAGACTTACAGTTGTGCGCTTGGGCATCATCCTGGTAGTCTAACGACCCTCTTCAATGCCACACGTCGTCAGCCAGCGCTCCTACGCTTCTTGGTAACTCATTCAATAAGCCAGATTGCATACCCGACCGCTTTGCGTAAGAGGTGTTCACCGACGCTGCCGCTGAGAAACCTGCCGAATATGGATTGTTCGTGGCGACCGGCGACGATCGTGTCGCACTTTCGTTCGCCGGCGGCCTGAATGATTTGCTCAACAACATCGCCTTCTTCATCAGCGGCTTCCGTGGTCAATGATTCCGGGTTCACGCCGGCGCGGACCATGCGATCCTTGATCTGCGCCAGCATCTGTTCGGCCTTGTTCCACGCCTGCGCGGCAAACTCTTCGGCCCGATGGTCGGCCGCGGCCGCTTTCGATCCTTCGACGTTGGGCGGGAGTCGTGGCAACACATGGAAAACGACAATTCTCACGCCGGCAGTCTCGTTACCGGCACAGGCTTGCGCCACATAATCGGCAATTTTGAAGGAACTTCCCGTTCCGTCCACCGCCAACAGTAATTTGTGTTTCATCGTGATTCTCCAGCGGCGCTCATCGTGGGCCGTGTCGGTCGGCTTCTGATCGCTTTGAGAGCATTCGTCGCCGCCATCGGTAACGCCGCCTCGGGATCAGGGCCTTCCAACGTCTGCATCACCGGCGCCAGTTGCCGGCTCCATTTCTCGTGGGCCTCGTCGTGCAGCACGTGGTGGGCGCTTTCGCGCAACAAGGTCGAGTGGGGACGCTCAATCAACGCCTGCAACAGCGCCGCCAATCCAGCCTGTCCCAGCGTCATGACGGCGCGCGCGGCCAACCAGCGCACGTCGAATTTGTCGTCCTCCAACGCCTTAACCAACGCCGGGGCCGCGGCCGGATCGCCGATCTCACCCAGCGTCCGCGCGGCGCGTCCACGTCCGTACTCAGTGGAGGTCGCCAACGCTTGGAGCAGCGGACCGATCGCCGCCTGGCCAATCCGGCGGAGTTGGCTTTCCGCCCGTTTCCGTGCCACTTCGGAATTGCTGCCGAGGTCCACAATAAGCGCGGCAATCTCCCGGTCAGGCGGTTTTGGGTCCGGTTGAGCCTTGGGCTTGCCGTCTTTGTGCGCCGGTGTGTTTCGGTTCCGCCCGGCCAGCCAGTCGCGCGCTTCAGCCGCTTGCGTGTGGTCAAAATACCGGACGATGGCGGCGGTGAACGGCTTGCAGAACGCCGCCATGTCCTTCTCCCATTTCGCTTCGCCGACGACGGCCAAACGCTCGATATCACGAAAGTGATGGAGCGCAAACTTGGTGTCTTCCCACAGCGCGCCCGCCGTCCAGCCGTGGGAATCGTGCATCACGGCCAACATATTAATCTTGCCGTGCTGTTTGACCAATCGCTCCACTGCGGGGACAAACGCTCCGTAGTTCTCTTTGACCAGATTGCCGGTCAAATGCACTTCGAGCAGCTTGCCGCCGTTGGTTTCTTTTAGTTCGACTGACATCTCATCTCTCCTTTCTCGATTTTTCTTCCATAAGAACTTGCACGTTTCGGTTGATTCTGCCATTGAATTCATCTGCAATACAACGAAGAAGCTTGCCTTTGCTTTGGACGAGCCGCAACAGGGCTTCTTCGGCTTTAGCGGAGGGGACCTTTTGGTTGTCAGTCGGTCGACTTTTTCGTCCGCTGCTTGATGACGCGGTCCTGGTAGGCCACCAGCACATGATGACGGCTCAGAACGCCGACGACGCGCTTGGAATCATGCGCGGCAACGACCGGCAGTTCTTCGCGCATCGTCGTGCGAAACTTTCGCAACGCCGATGAGACGTCTTCATCCAGCGACACCACCGTCACCACGGGTGCCAGCAGATCTTGCGCGACGACGGCACGCGGTGGCAGGCCGCGTTCCGTAAAAAATACCCGGATGTCGTCGAAGTAGATGACGCCGGCCATCGTGTCGTCGGCATTCAGGACGGGAAACACGTGCTGCGTGCTCGTCGAGACGGCTTCCAGGATTTCGGACAATGGCGTGTCGCGGCGGAAGGTGACCGGGTTGGCAGCGGAGGGCAGTGCGTCTTTGACTTCAATTCGTTCGAGCACGTCGGGGACGAACTCGCCTTCGTGTGCGGGTGAGTCTATCCGCCGGTCGACCTGATTCTCGTAGAGCGAGACCCGACGCGGCACCAGCAGGTAGGAGACCGCCGTGGTCAACATCAACGGCGCCAGCAAGCCGTAGCCCGTGGTCATTTCCGACACCATGATCAACGACGAGACCGGCGTCTTCGCCGCGCCTGCAAAAAAACCAGCCATGCCGACCAATGCGAACGCCGCGGGCTGCGTTACGATTCCCGGCAACAACTGCTGCCCGGCAATGCCGAACGCCGCGCCCAGCAAACCGCCAATGACCATCGACGGCGCGAACACGCCGCCGCTGCCACCCGAGCTGATCGTAAGGCTCGTTGCCACAATCTTCGCAAACACCACGATCAGAATCAGCGTCAGCGACAGGTGGCCATCCATCGCCAGTTGGACCCAGCCGTAACCCATGCTCAGCACCTGCGGCAGGAAAAACGCCATCACGCCCACGCCGAGTCCACCCAACATCGGCTTGATGTGGCGCGGCACCGGCAGCCGTCGGAAAACCCAGTCGCGCGTACCATAGAAGGATTTCACGTACAGCATTCCCATCACTGCGCAGGCCACGCCCAATAACACATACAGTGGCAGTTCGAGCGGATGGTTGAACTGCACCGGCGGCACCGAGAAGATCGCGCCCCATTTACCGCTGACACCGCAGTAGATCGAGTACGATACGATAGCCGCGATAAATGTGGGCACCAGCGCCACCGATTCAAACTCCATCTCACGGTAAAGTACCTCGCTGGCAAAGATCGCCCCGCCTAACGGCGCGCGAAACACCGCGCCAATGCCGGCCCCCGCGCCGGCCAACAACAAAACCCGCCGCTCGCGGTCACTCACCTTGAGCCAGCCGCCGAGCGCCGAACCAAACCCAGCGCCGACCTGCGCAATCGGGCCCTCGCGGCCGGCCGAGCCGCCGCTGCCAATCGTCAACGCCGACGCCAACGTCTTCAGTACCGGCACGCGTTTGCGGATCACCCCGGCCTTCCGGTGAAACGCGTCAATCACCGCGTCCGTCCCGTGCCCTTCCGCTTCCGGCGCGAACGTGAACACCAACAGTCCTGACAATAACCCGCCAATCGCCGGCACGATCAGCAATAACCACCATCGGGCAGGTGGTTCGGGCATGACAGTCACGCCTTCGCCGCCGGGCTTTGGCAGTTCGTAGCCGACGATCCGGTGCAGGAACACATCGCTGCTGGTATCGAGGATGAAATTGAACGCCAGCGCGCCAAACCCGGCCACCATGCCGACCAGCATACAGAGCAGCACCACGCGCGTCACCGCGTGTTCGCGCAGCATCGCCCCGATTCGTTGCCGCAAATTCGCCATGGAGGGGGGTAGCTTACCCGAATTGCCGGCTAACTCCATTGCGTTTTTTAGTGCGCCTGGTGTTGCGCGCGCCAGAGATGGGGACGATGGTTACAATGGAGGTAACGAAATGCCAGTGGCACTGACAGAAACCACTGAAGGCAAGGTACTCGAAGTCCACGCCAGCGGCCAACTGACCGTAGCGGACTTCGAGCCAATCAATCAGGGAATTCGCTGCCGACTTGTGATCGGAGGCGGCGATGCTGCGGCTGTCCTGCTGATTCCCGGTCGGGTTATTGAACGTCAGATTCGTACCGCTCAGGCCGATGCGGTCAACCTTTCCCAAAAGCCCTCGCTTCAGCGGTTCGCCAGCTTGGTACAGCGCGAACTTGATGCTCGACGAGCCACCATTGATCGTCAGGATGGATTGCATTGATTCGTTAGGTAATGGCCGCCGCGCGGTTCGCGGCGGTTTATTTATGGGCTTCATCTTTCCGAATCTCTCGCTCCGCCTCAAGCCAATCTTGGCCTGCCTGGCCATCGCGGCGGCCTCGCTGCTCGTACAGTTCATAGGCTCGCCTGGCGACCTGCGGGGTCAAATCGGACGGCGCCCTGGTTTTGACTGGATCGAAAACCCGATAAGCGAGCAGTTTCAAGCGGTCATTCACGAGGAACCAAGCCAGCGCATAGCCCCAAAGGAACAGTGCCCAACCCCAGCCCAAAGGCGTCATGAAGAACCCATAAACCGCGATCAACGTCGCCACGATTTGCGTGCCGAGCACGGCCACCCATAAAATCCGCGCCGGACGATGAGACCAGAACGGGCCGCGCGTGCGCGTGAGGAAAATCGTCAGATGCCCCGCCACGGACAGCTTCAAATACATCAGCGTCTGGATGTGCGCACGGTCGAGATGAAAGACACGCTCACCGAGATAAAACAAGCCGAAGGCGGAGACAACCCCGATGACGCCCAGCACCGTGGAGATCCCCAGCACCATGCGCATGTTCCAGGCCTCGGGCTGATCCTTGTAATGAACGTTGTCATATGCAATGGACAGGATCGCGCCGTCGTTGAGCAACGCCAGCATCACGATCATCACAGCCGTCAATGGATAAAAGTTAAAGATCAGGATCGCCAGCGTCATGAACAACAGCACGCGCAGCGTCTCGGCGATGCGATAGATCGCGTAGCTGTTCATCCGCTGGAAGATGCGGCGGCTCTCCTTGATCGCGTCAATAATCACCGACAGGCCGGGCGTCAGCAGCACGATGGCCGCCGCCGCGCGCGCCGCATCCGTCGCGCCCGAGACGGCGATGCCGCAGTCGGCTTTCTTCAGCGCGGGTGCGTCATTCACCCCGTCGCCCGTCATGCCGACGATGTGGCCGCGTTTTTGCAGGACATCGACAATGTGGAACTTGTGTTCGGGGAACACTTGGGCGAAGCCGTCGGCTTTCTCGATGGACTCAGCCACCGCTGTGGTCTCTTGCTTTTTTGAGTCACCCAGGCCGCTGGCATCGAGAATATTCGCGCCCATGTCCAACTTTTTAGCGGTCTCCTGAGCGATGGCCAGTGCATCGCCGGTAACCATCTTGATCTTCACGCCCATCTGGCGCGCGGTTGCGATGGTTGCCTTGGCGTCTTCCCGTGGCGGGTCGAACAAGGGCAACACGCCCACAAACTGCCATTGGCCTTGTCCCTCGGCCCGTGCAATCCCCAACGAACGAAAGCCGCGCGCCGCAAATTCATTGACCGCCTTCTCGACCGCGGGTTTCACTTGTCCGGCATTGGCCGACAACGCCAGGATCACCTGCGGCGCACCCTTCGTCACCTTGAACGTCTTTCCGTCTTTGGCTTTGATGGTGGCCTCCGTGCGTTTGTGCACCGGGTCGAACGGCTGGAAATGAACCACCTCATACGCCTTCAAAGCTTCCTTGTCTTTCAGGCCGCCCAGAACGGCCAAATCAATCGTGTCGTTATTTTCCGCGCGCGACGCCAGCGCGCCATTGAGGATGACTTGCTCGGTGGGGACATTGTTAACGCCGAACGGATCGCCCAGCGTCAGTTTGTTCTGAGTCAGGGTGCCGGTCTTGTCCGCGCACAGCACGTCCACGCCCGCCAATTCCTCGATGGCCACCAACCGGCTCACAATCGCCTGTTTCTTGGAGAGCAGGCGCGCGCCGACTGCCATCGTCACCGACAACACCGTCGGCATCGCCACGGGAATCGCGGCTACGGTCAACACCAGGGCAAACTGCAAAGTCGTGAGGATCGCGTCGCCGCGGAAGATTGCGAAACCAATGATCACCGCCACCAGAGCCACCGCGAGGATGATCAGGTAATTGCCGATCTTCAAAACCGCTTTTTGAAAATGGCTGACGGTGTGCGCCTCCTGCACCAGTTGCGCCGTCTTGCCGAAGTAGGTTTTCTCGCCCGTGGCATAGACCATTGCGCCGATTTCGCCCTGGCGGATGATCGAACCCGAGAACACTGCGTCGCCCGATTTGCGCTCGGCGGGCAACGACTCGCCGGTCAGCGCGGATTGATCCACCTCCACCGGATCGCCGTCCAGCAATCGCGCATCCGCCGGCACAATGTCGCCCAGCCGCATGCGAATGACGTCGCCCGGCACCAGCTCGCGCGCCGGCGGGTCGATCCACTTCCCATCCCGTTTCACACGGGCCTTGATCGCCAGCTTGGCCTTCAGGGCCTCGATGGCGTTGCTCGCCTCACGTTCCTCCCAGAATCCGACCACGGCGTTGGCGACCAGCAAAAGGAGGATGATGAAAAAATCCGGCCAGTGCCCAACCACGCCGGACAAAATCACCGCAATCTCGATCATCCACGGGATGGGTCCCCAAAAATAGCTGAGGAATTTCAGGAAGAGATTCGTCTTCTTTTCGGTAAGTTCATTCGGCCCATATTGAGTGAGCCGTTTCTGCGCCTCGGCTTGACTGAGACCTTCCGGCGACGACCCCAATTTTTTCTCCACTTCCGGCAGGGGCAGGGATTTCAAATCGTCCTTCGCATCCGAGGCGTGCGTCTTTGCTTTCATGGTTCAATCCTTTTGTGTCCTTGCATTTCAATTTTCACATTAATCTACCCTCGAAGTTTTACGACGCAAGACGGGGATACAATCGGGCGCCAATGAAGACCAGGATGGTCGTGGTCAGGAGGATGACCACATAGTCGAGACTCAGACCGAAGGTGCTCGTGCTGCCGGCCAGCATGAAAGTGCGCAGGGCATCCACGACGTAGGTCAAGGGATTGAGATGAGAAATGGTCTTCAGCCAGCCGGGCATGATCTCGGTGGGGTAAATCGCGTTGCTCGCAAAGAACAGCGGCATGGTGAGCACCTGGCCGACGCCCATGAATCGTTCGCGCGTCTTTACAATGCACGCGATGATGAGCGAAAACGTCGAGAACAGCGTCGCGCCAAGGACAACGATGACCAGCACATTGAGGAGCGCGAGCGGGCTCCAATTCAGCTTCACCCCGAGCAGCAGCGAGAGACCGTAAACTATGGCAGTCTGCGAGAGAGAGCGGATACCAGCGGAGAAGCCCTTGCCGAGCACAAGCGCCGCGCGCGGAGTTGGGCTGGCGAGGAATTTCTGCACAATGCCGAGGTCGCGCTCCCAGATGACGTTGATGCCGTAAAAAATGGCCACGAAAAGAACGCTTTGCGCCAGGATGCCGGGAGCAATGAAATCCAGATAGGGAATGTTGCCCGTGTGCATCGCCCCGCTGCGTGAGAACACTTGTCCGAAAATTAGCAGCCAAAGCGCGGGCTGGAGAGCGCGGGTGACGAGTTCCGTGAAATCGTGGCGCAGCTTGCGCAACTCAAATTCTGTGATGACGAACGTCTTCTCGATGAAGCCGGTTAATGGGTGGATAAAAGTTGCGGTCATAATGTTGGGACTAGCCAAGGCGCTGGGCCGTGGCGCGTTCAGCGGATACGTCGCGGAAGCTGCCGCCGGAATCAAGGGCGCTGCCGGCATAGTGGTCGAAGACCTCATTCAGCGTGTGGCCGCCGCCGCCCAGCGAGGCCTCGAGTTCTTTGCAGGTGCCAAGCGCCGCCACCTTGCCCAGGTGCATGATCGCGATGCGATCACAATGGCTCTCCGCTTCCTCCAGGTAATGGGTGGTGAAGAACAGGGTCGTGCCGTAGTTGGCCCGCAGGTCGACGAGCAGTTTCCAAACAGCATCGCGCGCAATCGGGTCCAGCCCGACCGTCGGCTCATCGAGGAAGAGCACCCGCGGGCGATGCAGCGTGGCCTGGGCGATTTCCAGGCGGCGGACCATGCCGCCGGAGTATTGGCCCACAAGGCGGCCGCCGTCGGCAGTCAGGCCCATGAACTCCAATGCCTCCCGGATGCGCGCCTGCTGCTCGCGGTGTGGCAGGTCGTAGAGTTTGGCGAAGATGAGCAGGTTCTCGTAACCGGTGAGCGATCCGTCCACCGAGACCGCCTGCGGCATATAACCGATGGCGCGGCGAACGCCGACCGCCTGGGTGGTGATGGAGAAACCGGAC
>Ga0187889_10004429_pt1 | contig 11602 bp, 9 predicted proteins | sample June2016WEW_7_10_2_FD_132992 | JGI IMG/M metagenome (GOLD analysis project Ga0187889, IMG submission 132992) | Peatland microbial communities from SPRUCE experiment site at the Marcell Experimental Forest, Minnesota, USA - June2016WEW_7_100 | ecosystem: Environmental > Terrestrial > Soil >... | reverse complement strand
TCCCGCTTGGCGGCACGGCAGCATCGCCTGCCGGCTCCCCGCCGGTGCTCGCCATTACGCCGGAGGGCAGTCGTGTGGCGGCGGGTCTGGGCGGCCGAGTGTTCGTTTGGAAAGCAGCGTCTGGTGAGTTACTGGGCGAAGTTGCGACGGGAGCTACTGCGCTGGCCTTCAGCCCCGATGGCTCTCTTCTGGGGGCGGGCAGCGCGGATGGAACTACCCGTGTCTATGCCGTTCCTGGTCTGGCGCAAGTCTCGGTGTTGCCGCCGGCCTTGCGCGGGAACCCGATCCTCTGCCTGGCTTTTGCGCGCGATCGCGTCGCGCGTTATGGCGCCGAGAGGAAAACGAATCCCTGGCTCCTGGCCGCCGGCGATCAGGGGGCCGGGATCGTGATATGGGACCTGGACCGGCGCCAACCGCGGTCCATCTGCCGAGGCTCGACCTGGATTGTGACTGCTCTCGCCTTCCATCCGGATGGGCTGACCCTGGCTTCCGCCGGCCGGAACGAACCCCGGCTCTGGGATGTGACGAGCGGGCAGCTCCTCCTCTGCCTTGGGGGCGCGAGCCCCGGGGAGTCCCGCGCTCTGGCTTTCGACCGCGAAGGCCGCCGGCTAATTTGCGGCGGGGAAGCGGGGCCAACCCCCGCAACCGTTGCCCTTTGGGAACTGGAGCCGAACCGTGGCGTTCAGGTTCTGCGCGGTCTGGCGTCGTCCGCGCGGAAAGTCTGGTTCTCTACGAACAGCGCGCGGCTTGCCGCCTTGAGCGACGATTGGCACCTGGGGGTTTGGGAAGCGGGCTCGGGCCGTTTGCTCGCTTTATTTGAGACTCCGCTTGGCTCCTCATACGCCGACAGTGCCGGGGGCTGCTTCGACGCCAGCGGGGAGCGGTTTGCCTTTGCGACCGGGCGCGAGGCGTGCCTTTTCGATCTGAGGACCGGTGATGTTCTCCAACGGTGGCGCTTGGCCGAGGGCGCATCGGATCAATTGCAGGTCGATGCGCGAGGCCGCTGGCTCCTGCTGCGCCGCGAACGGCCCTCTGGACGCCAAAAGTGGGTCTGGCGCTTGCACGAACTGGGCGCCTCCGAAAGCCCGGCCTTGCTCCACGAACAGACAGAAACGAATTGGTCTCCGGTCAACCTGGCTTTCGCGCCCGGCGGCGGACGATTTCTGGTGTGGCACGCCGGTGGCGAGGGCGGTCCCAACACCATCCTGGCGTACGATGCGGTCAGCGGGCGGGAGTTATGGAAGGCCGCCACTGAGAGGCGCGACCCCGACTTGCGAGTTTGTGCCGATCCGTCCGGGCGCTGGTTCGGCTACACGGGCTACGCCTCCACGCGCCTCCGCCTTATGCGCTTCTCCGACTTTCGGGAAATCGGAAGAACGGTTGAACACTGCGAAGCCATCAGCCCATTCGGCCAGGGGTTCGTCAGCCACGATCAGCTCACGGCAGCCGGCGAAGGAACGGAGCGAATCCCGCTGGTCACGGACTGGACTGCGCTCTCATGGGTGTCGGCGTTCAGCCCGGATGGCACACGGCTCGCCTGGGGCACAGAGGAGGGCGTGGTGCTGGTCGCCAACATCCAGGAAGTGCGGCGGCGCTTGTCCGCCCTCGGGCAATAACGAGAAGCCGAGTGGCTTGTGGGAACCGCAGCGAGCCCCCGTCGAGCCGTGGATGAATTAAGCGGAAACGGCTACGGCATTCATCGTTTGCAGGATAATCCACCCCTCACCCCGCGGCAAGCAACTGGGCGACAGGAAGCTGCTTGACTGTCGCGCGCCCGATTGGGCATTCTCCAAGAATGAACGCGTTTTGCGGCATCAACCGTCCACTTCACCGCCGGGACTTCCTCAAGACCACCGGCATGGTGTCCGTCAGCTCGCTGGCGTTGAGCTTGCGGGCGGAGGACCAGCCAGGGCAAGGGGCGGCGGCTGGGGGCGCCAGGCTCTTTCCCGGATGCTGCGCCTATTCCTACGGCTCGTATCTGGGCAAGGGGAAAATGACCATGGAGCAATTCATCGTCAAGGGGGTCGAACTTGGCGTGCTGGGCGTGGATATAACGACCTATTGGCTTAAATCGACCGAACCGGCGTATCTGGCCGGCTTGCGCAACTTCGCCTATCGGCAGGGCATGCCTTTTTCCGGGCTGGCGATTGGCGCCGACCTCTGCCAGCCCGAGGCGGCGAAACGAGCGGAAGTGATTGAGACCGTCAGGAAATGGGTGGACGCGACGGAATTGCTCGGGGCCTCCCATTTGCGCGTCTTCGGCGACAAGTTGCCCGCCGGGGCGAACGAGGAACAGGGGATTCAATGGGTGGTCGAAACGATGAAAGCGGCCTGCGAGTATGCCGCCAGGAAGGGAGTGATTCTCGGCGTGGAGACCCATTCCGGGCTCTCGGCCAAGGCCGCCAACATGGTTGCGATACTGCGCGGGGTCGATTCGCCTTATGCCGGGTGCAACCTGGATATCAGCAACTTCCGCGAGAACCCTTATGAGCAGATTCAGGCTTGCCTCCCATACGCGACCCACACCCATATCCGCGACTTTTATGGCGAGCCCAAGAAGCCGCTGGACCTCGAGCGCGTCTGGGAGATGTTCGCCCGGAGCGGTTACAAGGGCTACATGTCGGTCGAATACGAAGGCGCGGAAGATGCGATGAGCGGTGTGCCCAAATTGATCGAAAAAATCAAGCCCTTGTGCCGGAAATACTCGACTGCGGCCTGACCCGTTCGCCGCGGCGGGATAGGAACCAATGTTTCTCTTAACAACGTGAAAGGAGTAGTTTATGAATAACCGCCGTACCTTTTTGCAGCAGACGGTCGGTAGCGCCGCCTGGGTGGCGGCTTCGGGGCTGATGGCTCCGGGCCGTATCCTGGGCGCCAACGAACGCATCCGCCTCGGTTTGATCGGCGCGGGCGACCGGGGCCGGGAGATTTTCCGGGCCGCTCTTGGCTGTCCTGATGTCGAGGGTGTGGCGGTGGCCGATGTCTATACTCGCCGCCTCGAGCAAGCCAAGGCCATTGCCCCGGCAGCCAAGACCTTCGGAGATTTCAGGCAGTTGCTCGAGGACAAGTCGGTCGATGCGGTCCTCATTGCGACGCCGCAGCACCAGCATGTGCTGAACTTTGTGCCGGCCATCCAGGCCGGCAAAGATGTGTACCAGGAGAAGACCATGGCGTTCAACCCCGAGCACGCCCGGCGCATGCGCAAGGCGCTGGAAGGCGCCGGACGCGTGGTCCAGATTGGCATGCAGATGAACAGCGGGCCGGGCATCGGGAAGGTGCAGGAACTGGCCACCGCCGAGCGCATGGGCGCCATCACCGCCATCGAGGCCCATCATTATCGCAATGCTCCCTACGGCGGGTGGCTTAGGCCAATCCCCTCAGACTGCGACCCACAGCATGTGGATTGGCCCGCCTTCGAGGGCGAAGCCCAGCGTTGCTCGTTCGACGCGCAACGGTATATGAACTGGCGGTTTTACTGGGATTACTCGGGGGGCAACGTGTTCGAGAACATGGTCCACCAGGTCGGCTTCTGGCACCAGGTGCTGGGCTTGGGCATCCCGGAAACCGTCACCATGGTCGGGGCCAATTATCATTCGCCCAAGATGGAGGTGCCCGACACTATGACCGTCTCGATGAACCATCGGGAGAAGGTCCTTTTCACCTGGAATTCCATGTTCGGCAACGCCTATTACGGCGAGACTCACGATTATCTCTTCGGCACCAAAGGCACCGTGATGCACGACGCGTCCGGCCAAGTCCTCTACTATCCCCAAGGGCAAACGGCGGCCGGCGCGGCGGGGGCAGGCGAGCAGCCCAAGGGGGGCTACTCGGATTACACGCCCCAGCATATCCAGAATTTCTTTGACTGCGTGCGCAGCCGCAAAGAACCGATTTGCCCCTTCGAGTTGGGATTCCGCACTGCGATTACCTGCCAGATGGCGATCGCCTCCTGCCGGCAGCAGCGTACCGTCCGCTGGGACCCTCAGGCCCAAGACATCGTGTCATGAGGATGATGAACCCCCTGAGACTGTCCCTGGGCTTTGCAGCTTTCGCTTTGCTGGGAGCGCCGATTCGCCCGTACGCAGGCAGTTTTGTCACTGATTTCAATTCGGGCCTGCCGCCTGGGAGCGCCCTCTTCGGCACCTCCGTGGTCTCGCCCAACGACGGGACCGGGGGAGGATACACCAACAGCGGTTGCCTGCAACTGTCCGGGGCGCTTGGAGGCCAAGGCGGCGCCTTCATCATCAACGACCTGGATGGCGGCACTCCCGTGGTCAGCTTTACTGCCGCCTTCAAGGTGTTGATGGCCGGCGGAGACGCGGCTGCCGGATTCAGCTTCAATTTTGCCCCGGACCTGCCGCTCGCTCCTGTCTCCATGGATGGCGCAGGCAGCGGTTTGACCGTCGAGTTTGACACCCTCATCGATGGGGCGACTGAACCTGCTCCGGCAATTGACGTGAAGGTGGCCGGCACCGGGTTGGCCAGCGTCTTCTGCGAGGGCTTGCAAGCGGGCAGTTTCGTCGACGCGGTCATTCAACTCAATCCGAATAACACGCTCGATGTGGTCTATGACGGCATCTATGTCTATTCGAACCTGGACCTCAGCGCCTACGGGTATGCGCCCGCAGCCGGGAGTCTGTTTGGGTTTGGCTCCATCACGGGAGCGACTAACGATGATCATTTTATCGATAACCTGAGCATCGTTACCTCCACCACGCCCGCTCCTTACATCCAGTCCTTTGCCCCTCGAGGACGGCAGGTTCAAACCAACAGCGCCATAGACATCGTGCTCGAGGATGACCTCACGGCGGTGGACCCCGCCTCGGTCGTGCTGACCCTGGACGGCGCCGCTGTTTCCCCGGTCATTTCCACCAATGGCACTGAGACAAGGCTGCATTTTGTGCCGTCGTCGGGCTTCGTATTCTCTTCGGCGCATACCGTGAACCTGGCCTTTGCTGACAACGCGAAGCCTTCCCCGCAGCAATTCACCTGGAATTACAGCTTCACCGTTGCCAGTCCGCCCTTCATTCCCGGGTCATACGCGACCCTCTTCTCGGACGGCTTTGAGACATACGCCCCGGGCGCGCTGGACAAGAATCCCATGTACTGGGTGGACCCCGGCAGCGACGGCCCCAATTACGCCACAAACGGCGTCGGTAATCCGTGGTTCGGACCCACACCGCCCAACGCCCAGGTCATAACGGCGGAAAATGGCGTGACGCCGCGCGGCGGCAAGCAGATGATCGGCGGCGCCGCCCCCGGAGCCCTGGATACGAATTGGTGCAACATCGCCTATCGAGCGGGCGGGGGGCAGAACTTCATGAGCGACTGCCTGCTCGACTGGTGGTTTTACGACCCTCTGGGCAGCGCTCCCAACGCCGCCGACTTTGAAGATTATGCCGCCCTCTGCAGTTACAATACCGCCCCCACCAACGCGGACTATCCTGAGTCTTCGACGCCCGAGAATAACGGCAACCTCGATGCCGGCCTGATCGTCTCCTCGCAATACCAACGGCTCTCCCTGGGCGCTTCCGCGTTCCTGCCGGATTACGGGGCCTATGATAGCTCCAAGTACCAGGCCCGGATCGCAGGCGCCTCCCTCGGCTATGGCCAAGGATGGATTGACACCCCCAGGCAACGCAGCGTCGGCTGGCACCGCGCCCGTATCCTCCTGGGCCCACTGCTCCCGGACGGAACCGTCACTGTCTATTTTTACATAGATGACCTCGTCACACCGGTCTATTCGGGCAACTCCATCAACCGCAGCGGATTTAATGTCATCGAGGTCAACAGCGCCCAGGCCAACACTGTCGGGTACTTCGATGACGTCAGTTTCGCAGTGGCGACGGCGGCGGCGCCCCCCAGCCTCTCCGTTGCGCTCGCGGGCAAAATGGTGGTCATCTCGTGGCAGGGCGGCTCGCTGCAGTCCGCGCCCCGCCTGACCGGTCCTTGGAGCTTTGTCATCGGGGCGACCAGCCCATATATCTACAACCCTGCCTCCGGACCGATGCGATTCTTCCGGTTGGTGACGGCGGCGCCCCCGCCCAGCCTCTCCGTTGCGCGCGCAGGCAAAATGGTGGTCCTTTCCTGGCAGGGCGCCTCGACGCTGCAGTCCGCCCCGAGCCTGACCGGTCCCTGGGGCGATGTGACCGGGGCGGCCAGCCCATACACCTGGGACCCTGTGTCCGGGCCAATGCAATTCTTCCGGTTGCGGAACTGAAGACTCGCGGAGAATTGAACAGAACTGAAAAAATCTCTTGACGGTTGGGGGTCAGTCCAGGCAGTATAAGGCCATCGGGTGCCTGTGCGTCTCTTCTCGGGTTCCCCACCCACCTCCTCTCGGCGACAGGCGCCCGCCTTTCGCTTCAGGAGACATAAGGCGGTGGAAATAAATAAAGGTAGCAACCTGCCTTGTTCTTTTGCCGCCCAGCTTCGTTGTTCACTCGTTGCAGATCGCTGCGGATATGCGCCTCGTTCACGCCTCGCTGGGCGCCAAAATCCCGGCGGCATCTTGCCACCGTTATTTATTTCCACCGCCTAACCGATTTTGCCTGTTGCCTTTTCATAATCGGCCGGGCAGTCGAGGTCCAGGTCGAGTCCCGGGTCGTCGAGCTCGCAAGCGGCAGTGTGGCAGGCGGCGAGGAATTCCTTCAGATGCCCGGCCTGGGACTGCGCGAGGTCAAGGAAGGCGGTCCTGGGCAGGAACACGGGGTGGCGGGGCCGGCCGGCGCGAGAGGGTTGACAGACTTGGGCCGGGTGAGCGGCGCTGAAGCGGAGCAGGGCTCGCAATGTTCCCTGGCGGAGGTGGGGTTGGTCACCCAGCACGATGGCGAAGTGAGTCAAGGCGCTCTGCCAGGCCGGCCATTGGGCGGCGCATTGGATCGAGCTGAACATGCCGCGGTCAGGGGCGGGATTGAAGATGCGATGCGCCGCCGGAAAAGCCAAGCGGTCCAGTTCCGCTTGGATTGCCCGATCCCCCGCCGCGCAAACAATGGCGATTTGTTCAACTCCGGCCGCCTGCCATTGGGCAACCAAGTGGCCGAGCACCGTGGTGCCCTGCCAAGGCAACAACAATTTGGGCCGTCCCATGCGCCGGGATCGCCCGGCGCCGAGCACAACCGCGCCCAATGAGAAGGGGGAGGACCTCATGCCGCCGGAGCAATTCATGCGCTCGCAAATGTCCAAAACATGACGCGGGCGTAACAGTAGGCAATGAGTTCGCCGGTGACGGTCCTGAATCCCTGGCTCGAGCGCCACCAATGGCGGACATCGTATTCGACAGGGGGAAAGGCAACGATGCCGACGGCTACTTCCTTGCCGAGGGCCCGCTTAAACAGGAGCCGCGACTGGCGCGCGTGGGGTCCGACGGTGAACAGGTTGATGTTGGTGGGAGCCATTTCATGGGCGCGCCACCATTGCCTCAACGCAACGGCCGAGGCATAAGTGCGGCCCTGGCGCACCCTGGGCGCCGGGACCGACTGGAGGAGGTTGCTGTTCATGCCGAGCTTGAGGAGCGCGGCGGCGCACAGGTCGGCCTCACTTTTGTAGATGGAAAAGGGTCCGCCCTGCTCGATCGGGGTGCCGGTGACAAAGACTTTGTCGTAATGATGGCGGTTGAACTCTGCGAGGCCCGCCTGGAGGACACGATCCGGGACCCAGCCTTCGATGACGAGCACTCCCCCAGGTTTCGGCTCGCTCAAGGCAAGAAACGGATAGACCCCTTGCAAAACCAAGGCCAACAAGAGCGCTGAGCCAAGAACCAGGACCAACCCGCCCCGCCAGGTTGGCACCAGGCAAGACCGGCGGCGCAACAGCCCCCAGCAGGTTCGATTCGCATCCATAAGTGCTCTGCCGGCTACCCGATGATATGACAAAACAGGCCGTCGCGGAGCTTGGGTTCGAACCAGGTGCTTTTCGGGGGCATCAGGCCCCCGGCGTCGGCGACGGTCATCAGGTCTTCGATGCGGGTCGGGAACATCGAAAATGCGCAGGCGTACTGGCCGTTGCAAACCAGTTTCTCCAACTCCGCCGTGCCGCGGCCGCCGCCGACGAAACCCAGGCGTTGGCTGGTTCGCGGGTCGGCGATGCCGAAGATGGGTTGGAGCACGTGTTTTTGCAGGAGTGTGACGTCGAGCTGTTCAATCGGGCCGGTCGCGGCGGCAAACCGTGGTCGGAAACTCAGCGAGTGCCATTGGCCCTCCAGCCAGAGGGCGAGTTGGTGCTTGCGCGCCGGGAAGGGGGTGCCGCCCGGCTCGGGCACAAAGACGCCCTCCAATTCCTTGAGCAGTTGCCTGGGGGAAAGGCCGTTAAGGTCTTTGACCACGCGATTGTAGGGCAGGATGCAAACCTGGTCGTGGGGGAATATCACGCTGAGGAAGAAGCGGCTTGGGTCCGCCGCCGGCAGCGCGGGGCGCCGGGCCTGGCGGCTTCGATAGAGGCGGGCAGCGGCGGCGCAGCGGTGGTGGCCGTCGGCGATATAGAGGCAGGGAATTTGGGCAAAGGCGGCCTCGAGGGCGCGCAGAGGCGAGGCCTCGGCTATGACCCATGCGCTGTGGCGCACGCCGTCGGGGGCGGTGAAGTCGATCTCCGGCGGCTGGGCGGTCTTGCCGGCCACAAGCTGGTCGATGGCCGGGGAGGCGCGATACACCAGGAAGACCGGCCCGGTTTGGGATTGGAGGGTTTCGATATGGCGCAGCCGGTCGTCCTCCTTGTCAGGCCGGGTCAGTTCGTGCTTCTTGATGAGGCCGCTGAGGCACTCTTGGCAACTGGCCGCCGCCACCAACCCGACCTGGCTGTGCCGGCCCATGACTTGGCGGTAAAGATAGAAGCCAGGTCCGGGGTCCCTGCGGAGGGCGCCCTGGGCGATTAGCCGCTCAAAATTCTCTTTGCCTTTCGCATAGACCTCCGGCGCGCAGGGATCGGTGGAGGGCGGCAGATCGATTTCCGGCTTGCTGACATGCAAGAAGCTCAAAGGGTTGCCGGCCGCGATTTGGCGCGCCTCCTCTGACGAGAAGACATCGTAAGGCAGTTCACAGACGCGCGCCGCCAGTTCCGCTTTCGGCCGCAGGGCGGCAAAGGGCTTTATCGTAGCCATGAATTTGAGCGCCCAACATAACATCGCCAACCGCCAATTGCCAACGGCCAATTGCCCTGGCCTCCGGTTCAGCAGGGCTGCTCTAACGTCACCCTGGTGAGAGAAAGGGCAAACCCCCAGCCCTGAAACCCGAAGTCCGAAACCCGAAGCCCCGAAAGAAACCCGAAATCCGAAACCCGAAATCGCAAATCCAGTCCCTTACCCGGTGCGGTGACTGCGCGACACGGAAGCGCCTGTGGCCTCAGTATTGAGCGCAGAGCCAGTGCTCGAAAGCTTTGCGATCTCGGCCTTCGGATTTCGGCCTTCTTTCGACCTTCGACCTTCGGCCTTCGGACTTCAGGGCTGCCCGCTTGGCTCGCCCTCCGCGGCCAGAGTTTAAAGCAGCCCTGCCGGGTCAACCAGGGCCCGTCTGAGAACAGGCCCGGACGGCGCGGCTCAACCGCTCACAAACCTGGTCGACATGGTCCGTGGACATCCAGGGGGACAAAGGCAGGTTGATCACCTCCGAGCTGAGGCGGAATGTGTTGGGGAACCGCTCCCGCTCCAAATGCTCGGGAAAGGTCCAAAGCGATATGGTGTAAACTCCTTCTTGCCAGAGGCGCTGTTTGACGGTGTTCCGGATAGCGGCATCGAGGCGGACGGTGTAGTGGCTCAAGGCGGTGGAGCAGGGCCCCGGGCGGAGGATGCCTTCGACGCCCTGCAGGTCTTCATGGTAGCGGCGCGCCAGGGCCAGGCGGGCAGTGTGAAAGCCATGCGCCTGGTGGAGGTTCCACAACGCCAGGCCGCGATCCAAGTGCGTCGACGGCAGATGCCATTCGGGAGCGCAGGTGCGGTCGTCGGACCACGCTCGGGGGATTTGGGCGGCGCCTGGCGGTGGCGTCGGCGCCGGGGAACGGTTTGGGCGCAACCGCCGCCCAGCTCGCCGGAGCAGGGGACGGCCCCGATACCAGAGCCTCCAGGTCAGCCCATAGACCCAAGGATAATGGGCGGCGGTCCGCAGGCCTATCCCAAAGGCGCGCTGCAAGAGCAATTTGGAATGGCCTTGGGCCGGCGCCAGGTCGCGCAACCTGCGGACTGCCTCGGCCAGTGCGCGCTCGCGCGCGAACCCTATGCCGCCCCAGCCGGCATACATGCTCTTGCCGTTGCCGAAGCTGATGACCCCAAAATCGTATGAGCGCAATCTCTGGAACAGGGCGGGGCAGGGGACGGACATGGCCATATCGACAATGCGCACGGCCGGAGTCGAGGCGGCGTTGCGCTCCAGTTCCGCAAGGTCGTAGGTGTGTCCGTAGGCCTCGGAAAGCACCAGGGCGTGGTGTCCGCTCTCCAACCCGGAGATAGCCTGAGGTTCCATCAGGAAGCTGTCAGCTCCGGGCTCCAGCAGGCGGAGTTCTCCGCCCGAGCGCACCACGGCCTCATGGACGACGGCGCAAGAAAAGGCGGGACCGATCACCTTGGCAGGTCCTGCCAGCGAAGCCCGCAACGCCCAGCCAATGCCGGCGCGGGCCGAGGGAAGCCACACCGCCCAGGCCCCGCCGCTGGCTTCCGTATAGGCCTCTTCCAGGCGCCGGAGGCTCCGGCTCTCCGTGTTGCTCAACGAGCAGGCCAGGACTGTCCCCAGCCCGAAGCCAGGGCGATGCAGCGGAATCATAACCGTGTAATTGCTGATGGGTGGTTGGAGCCAGCTCTTGGATTTGAACCAAGGACCTGCGGTTTACAAAACCGCCGCTCTGCCGCTGAGCTAAACTGGCTTAAGCCTTCGGGAGTCTGGCACGCGTTACGGCAGTATCAAGCTCGAAGGCTTGCGGAGGAAGTCATAATCCTCCTGGGTTTCAACCTTCGGCCCGCCAGCCGCCAGCGGATCGAGCACGTCCTTCACCGGGATACCGTAACGACGAATCCAGGCCCGTCCGCCGCATTGCTTCGGGTCAAACGCGATGGGATCCGCGTATGTTTCAGAGACGGCGATAGACCTCAGAGCGGCGTCCAGTTCAGCGAGTTGGCCGTCGGCCTTGCTGCCTATTTCGACTCGGCAGGGCATGGCAGGTGCCGTGGCTTCCAAGGCTTGAATTTACCGGCGCGGTCTTCGCGGCGGGTGGCGCGAAGTTCAGCGATGACCTTGGGATTCTGGGCCGTAAGCCAGTCCTGCAGCTCGTCGAGTGTTTCCACCGAGGCGAGCACAGGCGTTGGGATTTCAACCGTGTCCGTTTTCATGCGCAGACCATACCATCTCATCGGTCCGCGTGTAAATGCCGCTCACGGATCGAGGCGTCTCCCCACACAGGATAGTTGACCGGCCGGACGACAAACTTTAGCGAGGCTCCGCCTCAGACCGACGAGGCATGTGAACAGTTCGCACGTGGCTTGGCTTTTTCGGGCCGCCAAGAGCCAGGGGCCAAGCAATTCCGCCGCGCCCAGGGTATGGCTCCGGGCGGGGCTGTCAAGGTATTGCTCGCCACGTGCCCTCGTGCCCTGCTGCGCTCCACCTTGACAGCCCCGCCCTCCGCC
>Ga0187889_10004426_pt1 | contig 11611 bp, 17 predicted proteins | sample June2016WEW_7_10_2_FD_132992 | JGI IMG/M metagenome (GOLD analysis project Ga0187889, IMG submission 132992) | Peatland microbial communities from SPRUCE experiment site at the Marcell Experimental Forest, Minnesota, USA - June2016WEW_7_100 | ecosystem: Environmental > Terrestrial > Soil >... | reverse complement strand
TTCGGCGTGAGCTTCATCAGCTTTTTTATCGCCTCGGAAGTCCTTCCCCTCGCCTTTAGCTCGAGAAGCCTTCCCAGCAGCACAAGCGTTACGATCATGGCCGCCCCATCAAAATAGACTGGAGGCTCGAGGCCGGAAACAGAAAAGAAATGCGGGAAAATGGTCGCGAGAGCAGAAAAGACGTACGCGGAAAGAGAGCCGATGGCGACCAGGGTATTCATATCCGCTGTTTTCTGGCGGGTAGCTTTGAGCGCTCCATTGAGAAAACGGTCCCCTACCCAGAAAACGGCCGGCGCGGTAAGAACCAGAAGAATATAGAGCATCACCTGGCGAGAAACGGCGTGCAGAATCGGGAAAAAATGCTGCATCGTTCCGGCCATTATCAAGACGCTAAGCACTGCGCCGGCCGCCACTTTGCGTCTCAGCCCGGCAATTTCTTCGAGCCGCGCCGCCTCAGCCGGATCGCCGGCCTCCTGCTGATAGACGCCGAGGTACTCGTATCCCGCCTGCTCGATTGCTCCCCTTATGGCCGACCAGTCCTCAAGCCGGGGAGAGTAGACTATAGTCGCCCTGGATGTGGCAAGATTTACCGCCGCATTCTCAACACCGGGGACTGACTGAAAGGCATTCTCCACTCGCCGGACGCATGCTGCGCAGGTCATGCCTCCCACGAGAACGGCAGTCTTCCTGAGGCCTTTTTCCAGGCGTGCCTCCGGCTGCGCGCCGTAGCCGAGTTCTTCTATCTTAGCCAAGCTCATAACCGGCTTTTTTGATCTTCTCCCTCATAAGTTCGTTGTCCGCGGGACGGGCCTCCTCGAAAGTAACTTCCCCGGTTTCGAGGTCCACGGCAACGTTGGTGATTCCGTCAATTTCCTCCAGGGTCTTCTTTACTGTTTTAGCGCAATGCTGACACGACATTCCTTTGACTCGTACAGTTCTCATGCTCTACCCTCAAAAAATTTATTCCTTAAAAAACATATCAAGGATTTGGGAATTCAGACAAAAAATCAGGCGATTCGCAAAACGATGTACACGTCACCTCTGCCCATGTTATCGCCGGGAAGAAGGTTCCCCATGTCTTTCAGCCGCAGCCGGGTCCCAGTTTTTACCCCGGGCGGAATTCGCACCGAAATCAACTTCCCGTTTCCATAATGGGGCAGGTTGATTTGCACCATATCGCCAAACTGCGCCTGTCCTTGTGTAATCGGAAGATCGTATGTCAGGTCCTGCTCAACGGTTTTTCCGGCCGGCCTTTCCGCAAGCCCGTGTTCGGGCTGGACGCCGAAAACCTTCTTAAGGAGATATTCTCCAGCCTTCTTCCCTGCTCTTCCAAGAAAAGAAAATCCAGACTCAAGCAGCTTGCCGGGGTTTAATGCTTCGGTGGCAGGCCCAGCCGCTGAGCGGCCGGCACGCTCAGGCCGCACGAACGGTCTGCCGTAGCGGACCACCCGAACCCGCCCCGGACCGAAAACAAAACCTTGAAAGAAAATGTTTCTTCCGCCGAAAAAGAGATTGTTGATAAACGCCTGATCGAACCTTATCCCCATACGCGCAAACTCTTTTTCCATTTCCTGAAAGATGTCCTGAGCATGCCCGCTCGAGAAAAAATCCCTGAATATTTCATCCTGCGAATAACCGAACCCGCGTCCCCCGGTCCTTCCAGGCTGATATCCAAAGCGGCGGTATTGGTCATACTGAGATCGCTTGCCCGGATCGGAAAGTACACCGTATGCTTCATTGATTTTCTTGAAGCGCTCCTCTGCCCGCGCGTCACCTGGATTTCTGTCCGGATGAGTCTCCAGGGCGAGTTTGCGGTATGCCTTCTTGATCTCTTCAGCCGATGCGTCCGTTGAGACGCTCAGTGTTTCATAGTAATCGAAATTCGACATCCGGCTCTCTATCGTTTTCCTTTCATGTATTATATCAGCAAAATATAGGGCCAAAGCACCATAATAGCAACTAAACATAAAACCAGGTTGCCAAGGCCGTGCCGCTTCTCTATAATAGCCGATACTGCCGAAGTGGTGGAACTTGGTAGACACGCCATCTTGAGGGGGTGGTGGGGAGACCCGTGCCGGTTCGAGTCCGGCCTTCGGCATATCCAGTGAAATGATTAATAAAATAACCCGCGTAACATAGATTTGTCGCAAAAGTTGTCGCAAAGACCGTTTTGGCGGGATTTTGTCGCCATATTTAATCCATCTTCGCCACTTGCGACATGCGACAGACGGCTCGTCGCACGATTCAAAATGGCCCTTTCAGCTGCTACTGAAGGGGTTGATCTTTTTTTAGACCTCATTGCTTTCACGTCTCCGGTCGAAAGGGGCTTCCCGCAGTCGAAGAGAAACTGGCCCCCTCGCTCCAAACGTCTTGTCCAAAGCAACTCTTCCCTTACCCTCACCTGGTATCCATGTCCCGTATACATCAACAGTCATGGTTATCGAATGGTGGCCGAGTTGCTTTTGAACGTAAGCCGGGCTTACTAAATCCATGAGCAAGATGGTGGCATACGTGTGCCGCAGATCGTGAGGGTTTCGCGCCCTCAGTTTGGCGGCCCGGCAGACCCGCTTCATAGCCATCTGCATATTTACCTGAGACACGCCCGGAAAAAGATACTTGACCTCCGTTCCCCTTCTTAGGGCCTCTTTGCGAAGCCCATTTATGTGCCGCTCCAGTTTCTCACAGAGGAAATCCGGGAGATCAATCAACCGTTCCCCGGTTTTGGGTTTCCCGAAGTTTTCTCTTCGGACGGTCTCGGTTATCATGTACTGCTTATTGATCGCATCAAATTGCGTCCACCGCATCGCCAAACACTCGCCCAGGCGCATGCCTGAATAAGCCAGGGTTTCGAAAACCAGGGGTAATGGCTGGGGAAGAACATCCCAAGCCGCTTGTATAAATCTTTCCAGGTCTTCTTTGCAGAACGGGTCCGGCTTGCTTTGATTTCGCTTCCTCTTGGGAGGTAAAATCTTTTTCAAAAGCCCATTAGCCGGATTGCTTTCCAGGTACTGGCGATCAATGGCTTCAGAAAAAATACCTGAATAAACGGCGTGGAGGACCTCAACCGATTTGGCGGACCTGATGGCCAGCACCTCTATGAGATGTTCTCTTAACTGGAATCGGTCTACCTTCTCGATGGGCATGTCTCCGAAACGGGGCCGCACGAAATGGCTCACCAACCCGCTATATCGCTCAATTGTCGCGGGGCTCCACCTCGTTTGATTTCCGGACAGCCATTTCTCGGCTACTTCACCCATCGTAACAAACCTTTCCTCGATCCTCTTCGGTTTTAAACCGAGTTTGGTGACATATAACTCGGCTGTCTGAATCGCCTTTTTGAGACCTTCCTCTCCGCGCTCGAAGTTGCGCCGAAGCCTTTCTCCTTTCTGATAGGCATCCAGCGTCCAGTAACCACGAGAATTCGGGATGACTCGGACGCCTTCGGCGATCTGATAAATCAAACCATTCTTTCCTTCTGTCGTCGGGTAGTTCATCTTCCTTTGACCTCCTCAATCGCCTCAGCCAGTGCTACTCGGTGGCGATTGCTCTCTGGAGGACCGTTGACCTGGAATCTTCCTACCCAAGCATCGAAGTCACTTCGCTTTATCCTAACCGACCTGCCCAATTTGAAATAAGGCATACCGGAACGCTTCCAATTTCGCAAGGTGCAAATGGACATGCCGCAGTAACGGGAAAGCTCTTCCATCGTGAGGTATTCAGGGAATAAATCGGTTGAGATTTTCGTCATCTACCTTTCCCTATATTCCAGAATCTTGACAACTTCCCGCGAGGTGAGGAATTCCATCTATTTTTTCTCAATTTCCTCTTTAATTTTGAGAACCCGCTTTTCAAGTTCATCAAGGGTTTCGCAGTTGAATCTTCTCATCATGGCGCGGATGCCTTTAATGGCTCCAAGAGTGAACCTGATTCCAAATTGGTCAATCTGTGGAATTTTTTCTGGAATGTCCGGCAGTCTGATTTTTTCTGACATTTCAGTCTCCTTGGTCGCCAGGTATTTCTTCGTATTCCACCATCCCAAGCTCTTCCATCAAATGCTCGCGCATCACCAAAATGTCCATCGGACAGATTGTCTTTATTTTCTCTCTGGGACATCTGCTGCAGAACCCGAGGATGATTTTTTCAGTCTTGTGCAGTTCGCAGCCCTTACCGTCAACCATAGTCATACTGACGATGTTACCGTCTTTGTCGGTCAGCATATCGATCTCCTCGGGATTACCAGCCCCGCCCCGATGACGGCGCAGGGCTGGTTCCGTGTTTGTCTTTTAAGAACAGAATGAGCTTTGCTCCCGCTTGTCCCTACTGCGTTCCACCGGATTCCCGGGTGGGCTTTCCGGCCGGTAGGGCTCCAGCGGAAACCAGCCACCTTTCAGTGTGCTCTTGGGTTCTGGCCTCTTTGGTTCAATTTTTCTGGCAAATAGTGGTCTGCACGCTTTGGCAATGCCCTTTTCCCGTGGGGTCATATATGCCAAGTGGTATTTTTCAAGGTTCTGGATGACTTTGACCGTATCGCATTCCATGGTCTCAAAGCATCCACTTTTGTAATTAAAAACTTCTTCGGTTTTGATTGTTCCCATTTCCTTAGCAAGGAGCTGGGCTTCCCGATTCCCGCAGCGAAAAGCAATCAGTGTTCCTACATTCAGCATAACACGGGCTAAACGGTCGTCAATCGAGGCGAAATCCTGGGTCGCCATAATGCAGGAAATTTTATGTTTCCGTCCTTCCTTGAGCACGTCGAACAGATGAGGCGTGACAAACAGATGCGCTTCATCGATGTAAAGCGAGACGGGCATTGGTTTTTCACGCCTTTCATGGCGCATAACATTCTTGATTCCACTGGACACCAATGTGCCGGTGAACACGAATTTCTCTTTGGACATTCCGAAGCAATCTACCAAAAATGTTTCCCGATTCTGGATGAGCTCGCCCCATTTCACCGAATCGTTGCCGCATAAAATGGGAATCATCCGCTCGTCATTCAAAAGAAAATTGAGTCTCGACAAAATTCCGTCTCGGGTTTCTCCGTCGCCTCTCAAGTTTGCAATGTAGTCCCGAACGTGAAGCAGTGATTTACGGTTATGATCCAAACAGTATTTAATCGCGCCATCTAGGATGTTTCGCATTTTGGGGGTCATCTCCTTAATGGCCCCATTGGTGGTTACCGTGATGACTTGGTTCATTGCTTCCGCTACTAAGTCCGATATAGTACTTGGGTGGTAGGGTTGGTGAAGTGGGTTAATGCTTATGGGCGTCTCCAGGCTGAGATACTTGGCGTTACCCCTGCATAAGCCCAGACACTCCCGCGCCACTGAATCCGATGGCTGTATTAAAATGTTGGCGATACGCCAAAGGTGGTCTTGACGAATCAAACGCTTAATTAGCGCTGTCTTTCCTTCCCCGCTTTTCCCGACAATACAACAATGGGTGTAAGGGTCTTTCCAATAAACAGGGGAATAATAATCAATCATTCCGAGCCTCTTCCTTGGAATGTCCATTTGTCATTTCCTTCCACTCGTGCTCTTTCATTAGATTATCCAGTTCAATACTTCGGGCTTCGTTAAAAAGAATCTGGTTTTTCAGTTGTGCTTCCAATACGCTGGCTTTAGCCAGTTCCACCGCCGCCCTGTTCTGTTCGATAGCGGCATCAATTCGTCCGGCCAGGGAAACGACACACACCACCATTGCCGCGTTGTCTTCCACCATCTGGAGTTTAGATCCGGCTATAGCCGCATCATACGCCGCCTCATTGGCAATCTGCTTCAATTTTCTGCCCCGATGCCAGCCCGCCAGAAGTCCAGTATTCCACGACCGCTGGGGAATATGCACCGGAATCATATTGGGGAACATGGACATGATCTGGGGCATCTGGGGCATCACAATTTCTGGCATTTTTGGATTGACATCAATAATGTCATTGCTCATTTTATCCCTCCCATTTTCATCAGTTCATTCCACATAGTCTGTGCCTTAATCTGCATTTCACGCTCCGTCCTTTCCTGCTCAGCATCACGACGGGCTATCGGATAGGCAATCGTGTAACCGATAAGACCACTCATAAAAGCAAGAATGGCTAGCAGAAGATAGAAAGATAAAATGTCTATTGAGTGTATCCATTCGGGCATCTCTCACTCCTTTCGGGGAAGACATTCCAAAATGTCTTCGCCCTGTCTAATAGGGATTATTAAGAAATTGGGAACCTTTACGCCGAATAGGCTTGAAAGGTACTTGGTGGCTCCGGGCCACTCCCACGCTCGGACTTTACTGGCATAGTAGGTTTCAGTTTCGTTTAGGAGGCATTCTAGGATTATCACTAATCCCTTGTTTTCACGCTTGATTAGGATAATTCCATCGGCTCTGACTCCAATTTCTGCGACATTTCTTTCTCTGAAAATGATTGATTCTGGATAGGCTTTCAAAATTTCAGATAGCTGTTTTGTGAGAAGAACCGAGTGAGGTTGGTAGGTTGATTTACAACCGATTATCCGATAATAACTTCCCTCTCCTTTCTCGATTTGATTCAAATCGGCCAAGTTTTTCAGTGCCTTTGCTGCCTGGACTCGCGCTGACTGGCCCTCGCCCCAAATTCCCCGAGCGGCCATAATCTCCCCGACTATCTTGTCATCCGCGATTACCAGGGCTTCCATGATCCCTTTGATTTCTTCTTCCCGTGCCATAATTTGCCCTCTCTGTGAGTTTATGGCCCTATTATGTGCATAATAATCACATTGTCAACATTTATGTTCACGGCTTGACATATTTTTTGTTGTTGACGTAATGATTCATAACTAGTATCGATGGTGTATTCACAGAAAAGGGACAAGGATGAAGCCTGCAGACATTTTGGGACGCTATGCCTACTATTACGAAACTCTGCAAAAACTGGGTGGTCGCAGCCTTTCGGATGCTCCATCGATTGAGAACTTAAAACTCTCCAGAGCAGTAATCATGAGTGTTTACAGGGATATAGATAAGGAGAAATTCAAAGGGGGGTTTATTGATTATTTATGCTGGGTGTCAACTCGGTATCTGATGCACCTGGCTGAAGCCTCGTCAAAAAAAATTGCGGACTTCGCAGTGGAAAAGCGGGGAGAATATCCGGCAGATGTTAATAACTTATTAAGATTGGTAAATAGGAATCCTTCTCACCTATTCCAAAAAAACGACTTCGAGGAATACATTAAAGTGGCGTGGATCTGGTATGATGTGTTTTTTGAATAATTACTCCAGGCGGGAGTGCCTCTTAAGCCGTTCAGTTAATCTCATCATATAGGGCATTATCCAGGTTGGTTTTCCTCTGGCATATCTGTAATAGGACCAGGAAAGACTGATTAGAATGAGGAAAAGCACAAGGGACACCCAGAAAAAGGGATTCACCCAAATGGGTGGAGGATAGTAGATCAACATCCTCCCCGACACGATAAAGGGATGTCTGCTAGCCGCATTCTTGCAACAGTGGATCGGAGGATCGATATGTGCCACATAATCCTTTTCCCCAGAAACAGTCTGATCGGACAAATAAACAGAGACCTCAAGCTCAAATTCGTTCGCTTCGCATGCCGATTCTCTGCAAGTACCGTGGTCATCTTCACAGTCTTCACAGAATTGTTCCCAATCTATACTCAGCGGACTTTTTATAAGAGGGTGGAAAGGATCATGGAGGTCACGGCCGAAGGCCAAATTTGGAAAGAACAGACAAATTAGAATGATCCACCTCATAATTTCTCCTGTTGGCTCATAATAAGAAATTTCTGCGGGGCTATCCAGATAAAAATCTGTTATCAATAAATTCAAGGAGTTAGCATCACATTACGCCCCCCTTTTAGACTCATTAACCATTATATTTTTACCCAAACTCTTTTCGCCGCTGCTTTCTCTCTGCCCTCTCTCTGACCTTTCTCGATTTTCCTTTCCTCCCCTTTTGCTTTCCCACTTTACAAAGTGGCCGCCGAGTCCTCGAAGGCGGCCTCCTTAATCCAGTCCGGAGCGAAGCGTAGGACATTAAAATTGAGCCGCCTTCGGGGGACGGGGGTTACCAAAGCGGAGCGGAGCAAAAACATCTAAATTGCGGCTCCTTGACAGCCATAAGGTGCCTGCTAAAATGGATGAGTGAAGGGAAGTCCTTTCCTTCTATCTTCTTTGAGCCTTCAGTGTTCTGGAGGCTTTTGCTTTTTGCGGCCAGATGATCGCCCAGTAGCAGTTCCAATGATAAACTTTGGCAAACTCCTTATCATTTACCCTTCCACCGAAACCAGGCTCAATCCATTCACGGCAACAGTCACACCGGGTCCTTTCCCAGTATTTAAGCTCGAACATCTTTCTCACTCTCCTTTCTAGGTGAAGGACTTTCCTTCACGAAGTAAGAAGAGCAGGCGGATTCCTTGCGGCGGTCAAGGAGGAGCCCGACCGAAGGGACGGATACCTTTATATAAGTTTTTGCGGAGCGACCACCTTAAGGGGCGGCCGCGCCGAAGGCCTCCGGTTCAGCCACATCGTCGAGAATATAATGCAACCCCTGCGCTATGGGGGCCACTCTTCAAATCACACGCGGCAAGAACGAAGGGAAGAAGCGCCTCCTCCCCTTCCCTTTTTCATCTTTCCATCCTTTCTGGTAATCGAGGCGGTAAGATCCGTCCGGACCCGGTCACCGCGCCACGGCTTTTGGCTGGACTTGGCTGATCGGTCTTTCCTTAAAATACCGGTCCCGCTCGATCCCTAGGCCGAAGCGCCCCCGGAAACTCTCCAGTTCGTCGAGACTAAATGAACCCCATTCGTCATTCCAATCGCCAAAGAGACTGACGTAACCGAAGAAGCACCGGCTCTCCGGATCGTACTCGGTGGCGTACCAGGTGCCGACCCCGGTCGGGTTAAAGAATTTGGCCACTACGATAGGGTCTTCCACCTCCTCCTGCCGGCCAATCTTGGCGAAGCGCCGGAGAAGTTCCTGCGTCAGAAGTTTCATAAAGATGATGATTAATGATTAACGCCAGTAGACGATCCAGGCGCCTTTTTTGTCCTGGTCGGCTTCCGTGTAATGATTGGGAATGCCAAGAAGATCGAGGGCATAGTTGGCGGCGCGCACATCGTTGGGAGGAGAGAGGTGATGTTTCCTCGCCCGCCAAGCCGCCTGCCTCTCTATCTCTTCCCAAGCGGCACAGTAATAAAGAGATTCGCCGCTCATGGCCGATTTCAGAACCTCCCCCAGTTCGTCTTCCAGCACTCTCATCGTTTTGAGCTTATTCATCGGTTTTAAAGATTAATGATTAATCCGGAAACCCTGCTGTCCCTCGACCAGCGGAACCCAGGATTTCCGGAAGGCGGAAGCTTTTCTTCTTCCTCCTGATAAGGCCAGAGCCAATCGATCCGCGCGCTGTCAAGGTGGAGACCCTGAGCTGCGAAGGGTACTACCTTGACAGAATGAGCGCGGCGATTGGCTACAATGAAAAGAGGAGGAAAGAATAAAAGCCGGATCAATCAGGGTCGGCTCAAAAAAGGCGCAATCCGCCTGTCATAAAAAATAATTTCGTACCTCAAAGGCCTACTATCATGGCTGAGCGGCAGATATTTGGTGTTACTTTTTGCGAACGCAGCTTACTGGAACCAAGACGTCAGGAGAGGGCCATATTCGATCAAGAGCTTGGCTCCAACCCCGCCAGCTGCTGTTTCGAGAATGTGCCGGATCGTGGAAAGGCTTTCCCGAATGATGCGATGCTTTGGTTTAGGTGAGCTGATCTGAACTTCGGCAGTCTTAATCTCGGCTTCCAGTTCCCTCCATGATTCGTCGGAAAGTTTCAGCTCCTTTATCTCCTTCTGAATGGCCTCAAGGAAATCCTTTATATCAGATAAATCAGCCTGCTGAATGTTCATAACCTGGGAAGAATCGGTGGTCTGTTGCTGGATTTGGGAGCTTTGCACCGGACCATAAAAATTGGTAACATTTTGCGGGATATTCTCGGCAGCCTTCTTTTCCTTGGGAGTAAAAACAAGTCCTTCGCCCAAAATGCCATCCTCCTCAAGTTTAAGAGACCAATTAAGAATAATTGTCCTGACAGCGTCCAACATCCTGACCAGTGAGGTGGGGGGAGCCATTATACAAAACTCGGTCTGATGACCCGTGGCCTTCCCTAACATTGCGTTAGTGTGCGCATCATACTTCATCTGAATCTGTCCAGCTCCCTTATCAGCCTCGAAGTTTTTGACCAAACTTTCGATTTCGGCGATTCCTTGGTTACAAGCTCTGGTGGACAGTTTCTCCATAATTCTGGGATCTGTGATAATAACCGGTTGCCAACCGTGGTATTCATTCCATCCTCTAATCTCACCCGTTATGTGCCGATATTTTGGAATTTTATTGGTACTTACCTCGTAATATCCATTTAGTTCCTGCTCCGCCCATTTTTCAAAATCAGAAATGTGCAGTTTTTTGGAGATGACGAACGCCTTCCTAAGTAGATCAATGATGGGCGCGTTTCTATCCATCGCCTCTCTTTGTAAATCGAGTACCACTGAGCTCATTCTAAATCTCCTTCAAAATGAGACTTCGTCCTCCTCGCAGGTGTAAATTTTTCCGTCTTCGAAAAATCGGGTGTAACTACAGCCTGAGATGTGGCCTTTCTTTCCTTTTAGCACCACGGCAGACTTTTAAAAAGCTTTTCGAAACGCGATTTTTTCCCTTCCCCTGGTCGGCCCGCCATTATGAAAAGGTTTCTGCAGACTTCCTCAAGCAGCTGAACTTGCTTCAGAAAGGAAAATATGCTTCGCGAAATTGCTTCCGACCTGCTCAAATCCGAATTTGACGAAATTTTCCCTCCGGGTATAATGTAATAAACTACGTAGTTAACTAATGAGTTCAGGAGGAGCTCAATGCCTGTAAAACCTATGACAAAACTTATCGACGCCCTTTCCGTGCGCACTCACCTGGGTGAGGTCATGGAAGAAGCCGAAAAAGAGAATACCCGTTTCCTGGTCAGCCGCCGGGGCAAACCGGTGGTGGTGATTTTAGGAGTGGAAGATTATTTGAGAAATGTCGTCAAGAAAAATGAACTGTTGGCGGAAATCCAGATCGGAGCCAAGAAAGCCGGTTTGGACAAACTGACCGGCCGGGAAATTGACGCCGAAATTCTCTCTTACCGCCGCTCTAAGAAACAAAATAAGAAATGACCGGTTCTTATGCTCAAAGTCGTTATTGATACCAACGTATTGGTGTCGGCCCTTCTCAAACCGGACAGCGTTCCGGAACTTATTCTCTCCCTCATCCTTGAGGGAGAGATGGTTTTGTGTCTCTCCGAACCAATCGCCACCGAATATGAAGAGGTGCTCGCGCGGGAGAAATTCAAGAAGCTGGACCGCCAAAAAGTAAAGGCTCTGCTTTCTCGTTTCAAATCACAAGCCCAGATGGTTACGCCCAAAATTCACCTCCAAGTCGCCCTGGCCGATCCGGAAGACAACAAATTTTTGGAATGCGCCGAGGAAGCCGAAGCCGATTTTTTTATTACCGGCAACATTAAACATTTTCCTCCCGGAAAATTTAAAGGGACAATTATTCTCCGTCCAGCCGAGTTCCTGTTCGTCATAGCCAAGACGCTTGATTCGTAAT
>Ga0187889_10004424_pt1 | contig 11612 bp, 10 predicted proteins | sample June2016WEW_7_10_2_FD_132992 | JGI IMG/M metagenome (GOLD analysis project Ga0187889, IMG submission 132992) | Peatland microbial communities from SPRUCE experiment site at the Marcell Experimental Forest, Minnesota, USA - June2016WEW_7_100 | ecosystem: Environmental > Terrestrial > Soil >... | reverse complement strand
GCCTGGCTCGCGACTACGAAAGACTCGCCTCAACCCTCGGAGCTTTTCACTTCCTCGCCTTCGCCTGCCTCATGATCGCTAACCTCTTCAGGCTGCTCGCTTGAAGTTAATAACAGGCTCTAGATGCGAAGTCATGGTTTTCTCTCCCATTCGAAAGGGCCTTGGGGAAGTTTGTCTACTCCGAAGAAGGTCTTGATGAAGTGCGGTTTGCCGACCGCTCTTCGTAGTCCCTTCTGAATTTTGAAGGCAACCAGCAGGTAAGGTTGTCCGTTCGTCTCGATCTCATAGAACGCGTTAAGCGTACCGTGTCTCTCGTTTCTTGACACATATCGGCTGGTTAAAGTTTCGCTTGAGCGCATCAACGATAAAGGCCGACTCCAAATGAAATCGCAGTACATGGTTCAACAAGGTACTTCTGTGCAAGAGAACTGTACGTCCCTGCCAGCATTTCAGTTCGCAAACGATATCCCTCTTCTTTCCCGCGGGACAATCATAGTATACGGAGAATAAATGTAATGCAATTCAACATTTGACACTAAAGTCGCAGAATACCCTCCAGGGCGATGAGACGGCGAAAACAAGGGCTTGCCTTGTATCTTATCGGGAAATCCGTTAATACCAGCAGCGCATTATCAGCACACTACCAGCGAACGAAGCATGAGGGTGTTCAGGCCAGTTTGTCCGCGCCGGCGGCCACAGCGAAGTCTTTGCTGGTGATGCCGCCTGCATCATGGGAGACCAGGGCCAGGCGAACCCGGTTGTAGCGAATGTCGATATCCGGATGGTGGTTGGCCTGCTCGGCTATGTTCGCTACCTGGTTGACAAAGGCCACGGCGGCAGGGAAGGTCTCGAAGGTGAAGGTTCGCACCAATTCACCGCCTTCGATGCGCCAATCGGGACGTGAGCTCAGGTGGGAAGCAATTTCTGCTTGAGAAAGTACGGCCATGTTCGCTCCGGGGAAGACAGGTAGTCCATTCCATTTGCTTCAGATGCCGGATTCCGGCTCCGGGTCGCAGCAAATAAATGAAAATGCCTCAGAGCTCCGACGGGCGGGGGGCGTCGGCTAGTTCGAAGGTCGAGTATCGCTTGTCCTGGGTGGTGATCTCCGAACGCAACTCATGCCAAAGCTCATTGGAGATTTTGAGAACGGCCTCGACGATGCCGGGATCGAATTGCGTTCCAGAGCAGCGCAGAATCTCTTCGCGGGCCGCGTCGAAGCTGCGGGCCTTGCGGTAGGGGCGTTCGCTGGTGATGGCGTCCAGGGTGTCGGCGACGGCGAAGATACGGGCGCCGATGGGAATCTCGCTGCCGCGCAGCCCGTTGGGGTAACCGCTGCCGTCGTAGTGCTCCTGATGGGAGAAGACAATCTCCGCCGCGCCGGCGAGAAAGGGGATCTTGCGCAGTATGTGGTAGCCGCGGGTGCAATGTTCGCGCATGATCTCCTGCTCTTCCGGGGTGAGCTTGCCGGGTTTGCGCAGGATTTCGTCGGGAATCGCCATCTTGCCGATATCGTGCAGGAAGGCGCCGCGCGCGATGACCTTGATCTCCGCCGGGGCGATGCCCATGGCCCGGGCCAGCGCGATGGTGTAAGCGGTTACCCGCTTGGAGTGCCCTTCGGTCTCTGAGTCCTTCAGGTCCAGCGCGTCGCCCAGCGCCTCCAGCGTGACGTCGTAGGAATGCTCCAGATTTTCCATGGCCTGGCGGAGCATCTCAGTTCTGGCGCTCACCACATGCTCCAGGTTCTGCTGATAGTTGTGGGTATCCTGCAATGCCCGGCGGTAATCGAGGGCGCGCTGCACCATGTTCACCAGATGCTCAGGCGCGAAGGGCTTGAGCAGATAGTCGTAGGCGCCGCGGCGCATGGCGTCGATGGCCACGCCGATATCGTGAACGGCCGATACCATGACCACGGGAAGCTGCGGTTGCTGCGCGTGAAGGTGGTCCAGCACGGCAATGCCGTTTACGTCCTGCATCAAAATGTCGGTCAGCACCAGGTCAAAGGCGTTTTGCTCCAGGATCTCCAGCGCTTCGTGGCCGCTCGATGCCAACTGCACGTCATATCCATGGCGTTCCAGAGTGGAGCCCATCATGGAGCGGACGTGCGCTTCGTCGTCTACGACCAGAATCCGCGCCGCTCTGCGCCGTCTTGCGTCCGCGCGCGCGTCTGCCTCCGCGCTCTCGTTCACCGCGGGGTCCGGTGCTCCAAGTCCTGCCAGGTTCATAGCCAAGACGGTTTCTCCCATGAACTTCGCCAGCCACGGGAACGGCAGCGAAGGTGTGCTCTCTTCGAGCAATCATTGCCCTGTTGTATGCCGGCCAAAAATCAATCGGACGGAAAAACAGCGGGCAGTTTCGTTCAAAGGCAATTTGCCTTGCCTGAATCCACTTGGGATACGCACCGGGACGGCCCAACGTTCCCGGATAAAGTTGCCGAAGCGCTCGATTGGCTTCAGCGTATGCCCCCGTCCGCCTTGACCCTCCAACCTGGCGTGATTCCAGTAGATCAAGTAGGCGTAGAACGCGGTGCAAAGAAAAAGAATATGAATTCATTTTTTGGCCCGTAATTCAAATGCGGAAGCGGCAGGTCAAGTCGATTCTTGCCGGCCTGACTTTCCACGCAGGTTCACTTCGATTATATAGAAGCGCTATGCCCGGATACCGTCGAGCGGAAGAGGTTTGAGGGCAATCGCATGCAGGGGATGTACCAAGAAAGCAACGAGGCCAGGCGGCTTTCAAGGGCGATTCCTGAAGGAATCACCGGCGCGCCAGAGAGATTCAGGCCGGTTTCTGCTTTTTTTGGCGGGCGCGCCTGGCGGCGGCCCAACCCACCCTGGTGACCTGGCGAGCCCGGCCGACGGCCAGAGCGCCCGCAGGCACATCCTTTGTGATGCAGGAGCCGGCGCCGATGAAGGCCCCATCCTCGACGGTAACCGGCGCGACCAAAGTGGAATCGCTGCCCACGAAGACGCCCTTGCCGATGCGCGTGGCATTTTTATTGACGCCGTCGTAGTTGCAGGTGATGACCCCGGCGCCGATGTTGGTTCCCTCGCCGATCTCGGCATCGCCCAGGTAGGTGAGATGGCTGGCCTTGACGCCCTTGCCCAGCCGGGCTTTCTTGATTTCAACAAAGTTGCCCACGTGGGCTTCTTCGCCGATCTCGCTGCCGGGGCGCAGGTGGGCGAAGGGACCGATTTTTGCATCGTCCGCAATCGTGCTCTCGGCCAGCACGCAGCTCTGGCGAATCAGCACACGGTTGCCCAGGGTGCAGTTTTCGAGCACCGTGTAAGAGCGGATGAGGCAGCCGGAGCCGATGCGGGTGCGGCCGAGCAACTGCACAAAGGGCTCGATGACCGTGTCCGGCGCAACCTCGACCTCGGCGTCGATCACACAGCTTTCAGGCCGATGGATGGTCACGCCGGCGGCCATCAGCCGGTCGGCGGCCGCGACGCGCTTTATGTTCAATTCGACTTCACTTCCCATGCGCGAACTCCCCTTGAGATTTGTGGTTTCCCGCCCTGCCGCAAAGATCCGCCGGTTGATTCCCAGGTCTCATCCGCCGCGGCGGACGAGACCTGGGGCACCCGCGCCAGCAGCGGCTTGCCGCCGATCTCGTGCAGCACCTTGGGCAGGCGCGATTTGAGCCGGGTCCCCTTGCCCGCCGCCATGATGACTACAGCCAGAGTCTTGTTCGATTCCAATTTGCTGGTCATGAATGGACTCCTGTTGAGTTTGTGGTTTCCCAGGTCTCATCCGCCGCGGCGGACGAGACCTGGGGCACCCGGCACACGGCTTCGCTCAGAATGACAGGGCACGGAGCGTTTGAGGTACATAAAGGCCGGTTTTATTGTTTCTCTTCCGCGACCGGCTTGGCGGACGGCTGCTTCGGCATTGGAATGGTGATGTCGATCGGTTGCACGTGCCCCAACTTCAGTTCTTCCAAGGACGGCTTGATCTCCGGCCCGTTGCCGACCACCAGAACGGCCAATTTGCCCGGGTGGATGTATTTCTTTGCCACCGCATCCACATCGGCCAAAGTCACATTTCCCAGAGCGGCCTTGTAGGTCTCAAGATAATCCGCCGGATAGCCGTAGAACTCCAGCAGCACCCGCTCGGTGAGCACCTTTTCCCTGGTGTCGTAGCGGAAGAGGAAGGTGTTGAGGATGTTGTCCTTGGCCCGGTCTATCTCCACCTGGGTGAAAGGCCTGGTGGTGAGCCCGTCGATCTCTGCCAGCGCGGCCCTGGTGGCGTCCACGGTGGAGACGCTCTTGGTGAGCACAACTACGCGGAACTCAGCCGGATGGTCATAGTCGAAGCTCAAGCCGCCGCCGACCGCATAGGCCAGTCCCAGCTCGGTGCGGACCTTTTGGAAGAGACGGCTGGCAAAGCCGCCGCCCAGAATCTCGTTCATCACCGCCAGGGAGGGCACGTCGGGATTGTGCCGGTCCGTGCCCAGGCCCACGATCTGCACGTTGGACTGGTTCACGTCTTCCTTGCCGATAAAGTAGAGGCCGGGTTTGGGGCCGGCAAAGACGTCGTGGCGGGCCGGCTGGGGCTTGACCGGCGGCAGCCCTTCAAAGGCCGCGCGCAGTTTGGCCTCCATGACCACGGGGTCGAAGTCGCCGCAGATGCCCACAATCATCCTGCCCAGGTTGCCGCCGACAGTGCGGTCGTGCCAAGCCTCGAGATCGGCCAGGGTGACCGCGCCGATGGTGACCAGTTCAGGCTGGCGGGTATAGGGGCTGTTGGCTCCGTAAACCAGCTTGGCCGATTCGCGGCCGGCGACGGCCTCTTCATCGTCGTTGCGCCGGACGATGCTGGTGGCTTCCTGCTGCTGAGCCAGTTGGAGCTTCTCCGCGCTGAATTTGGGGTGCAACAGCAAATCCACAGCGAGCGAAAAAACCTGGTCGGCATCGCCCTTGAGCGAATCCCACTCGAGCGCAGTGGAGTCTTCGTCGCCCGAGGTCTCAATGTGGGCAGCCTTGGCTTCGAGCAGATCGTCGAGGGCGTCGCCATCCATTTTGGCTGTGCCGCTGGTGCGCCAGGCCTGCCCGTAGAGACCGATAAAACCGGCCTTGGCCGGATCCTCGTCGCGCGATCCGCCGGGAATGAGCACCGAGCCGGCGACGAACGGCAGCTCGTGATCCTCCTCGAGGAAGAGGACGATTCCGTTCTTTAGCTCGATGCGCTTGGGCTCCTGGGGTTTGAATTCGTGCAGTTTAGGAATGGGAATTTTTTCCCAGGGCTTGTTTTGCTGGGCTGGGAGGGCGATGGGGGCAAACGCGGCGGCTAAGATAGCGCCGGCGATGAAGGCTGATCGATAACTCAGAGAAGCGATCCATCCATCTGTTTTGAAAGGGCGCGTCTTTAGCCGCGCTGCTAGGCCAAGCGAAGAACTCTGGGGCTTTAGCCCCTGAGGGAAGGTATTTTCTATCATTTGCATTCCCTCGGCGGCTAAAGCCGCGATTGGTGTGGGGCGTTCTGCGGCACGGCTAAAGCCGTGCCCTTTCAAAACTGTGAGCATTGGAAAGTATTTCGATAGGCTCTTCACTGCGCGCCTCCATCTTTGCCGGCTGTGGCAGCGGGAGCCGCTGTCTCAATCCATGCTTCGGTGCGATTGCTCGAAACGAACACCTGGTTGGCCACGCGGCGAATATCGGCTTTGGTCACCTTGTCTACCCGGTCCAGTTGCAGGAAGAGTTCACGCCAGTCGCCGTAGCGGGTCTGGTACTCGGCCAGGTTGTTGGCCAGCCCCTGGTTGTCGGCCAGGCCGCGCAGCAGGTCGGCGCGGATGCGGGTCTTGAACATGGCCAGCTCATCGTCGCTCACGTCGGCGGTCTTGAGCTTCTCAATTTCTTTGTGGATGGCGTCGCGCATCTCCACCGGCGTATGCCCGGGCAGAGGAGCGGCAAAAAAGACAAACAGGCCGGGGTATTTGTCGCCGGGATACGGACTGACTCCCTCGGCCACGGCGGCAATCTGCTGGTCGCGGACGAGGCTGCGATAGAGCCGCGAGACCCGGCCGTTGGAGAAAATGTCGCTGATGGCGTCGTAGACTTGATCGTCGGGGTCGCGATAGTCCGGCCGGTGGTAGCCCTCAACGTAGATGGGCTGGGTGGCCTCGCGAATGGCCGCCGTCTTCTCGGCAAACTGTCTGGGCTCGACGGTGGTCATCTCCTCCGGCTTGGGACCGGCGGGAATGCGGCTGAAGTACCGTTCCAGCATCGGCAGCGCCTCGGAGGCCTTCACGTCGCCCACCACGGCCACCACAATGTTGGCCCCCACGTAGTATTTTTTGTGGAATTCCATGGCCTCGGTGGCGTTGATCTGGCTCACCTCGCTGGGCCAGCCGATGCCGCTGCGGCCGTAGTTGTGGGCCACGTAGGCGGTGGCCAGAAACTGCTCGAAGAGACGGCCATCGGGGTTGGAGTCGGTGCGCATGCGGCGCTCTTCAATCACCACGTCGCGCTCCTTGTAGAACTCGCGCGGCACCGTGTCGGCCAGGCGGCTGCTCTCCAGCCATGCCCAAAGCTCCAGGCGGTTCTCCGGCATGGACCAGAAGAACTGCGTCTCGTCGAGCCCGGTTTCAGCGTTCAGGCCCTCGGCCCCGTTGCGCTCGGCCACGTCGGTGAACTGGTTGGGGATGACGAATTTGTGCGCCTCGTCCTGGGCGTCTTTGAATTTTTGTTTTAGCTCGGCCAGCTTCTGCGGGTCGCTGCCAACTTCCTTCAGGTACTCGGCCTCATAGGCGTCGTTGGCCGCCTCCACCTTGGCCAGCGCAACCTTCTCGGCGGCGTAGTCGGTGGTGCCGATCTGGCTGGTTCCCTTGAAGGCCAGATGCTCAAACATGTGCGCCAGGCCGCTCTCGCCCGAGGGGTCGTTCACGTCGCCGGCGTCGATAAAGGTGGAATAGCTGAAGACCGGCGCTTCGGGGCGCTCGCAAACGATGAGGGTGAGCCCGTTGGGCAGCACCTTGGTGGTGATCTTCTGCTCGAAACTCTTCAAATACTGGTCCTGCGCTCCGGCGTAAGCAATCCCCACCACCGCCAGCCCCAGCACAAGGGCTGCGGTCCGTATTTTCCTTTGCATCCAATCTCCTTGTCCGGGAGGCTATAAAACGGCAACCCCGTACTCTTTCAAACTAGTCTCTCGACCGGGCAGGGTCAAACCGGCTGAGAGCTATCCTTGACCCCGTGCCGTGCGCTTGCGTATGCTTCCAGCGTTTCCGCGCGGTGGATGAATCTTACATCCAACCTGTGCATGGAGAGTACGCATGAATCCGGCTATCTTGACGGTTCGTATCCTGCAATGTGCCATGATCGTCTCCATATTGTTGTTTATTTATGTCCTTCATATCGTTCACCCCGTTCCACACAGCGTGAACGCCTCACTGCAGTGGAGCATCGTGTTTTGTGCAATGGCCTCTGCTCTGGCCGGATTCTACGGGCAACGGATGTTCCTGCGCGTCCCGAGTCAGTCTCTTCCATCGACGCAGAATTCTACCCTTCTTAACAGATGGTTTGCGGGACACATTGTCCGATTTGCAACAGCGGAATCAGTGGCTTTGTTTGGATTTGTTCTGCGCATGATGGGCAGTTCTTCCATCCTGGTCACTGTCTTGTTTGTGAGCTCTCTGCTCCTGCTGCTGCTCTGGCAACCGGGAGCCGTTCCAACCCAAACCGAGTCGCAAATCTTCATAAGATGATCCAATAGAAGCAGGGAGCGCACGCATGAGCACGACTTCTCCGAATGCCGCACAACCGTTTCTGGTCCGCCGCGCCGCGGTGCTGGGCGCCGGGACCATGGGTTCCCGCATTGCTGCCCACCTGGCCAATGCCGGAATTCCCACGCTGCTCCTCGACCTTATTCCGGCCGGCGATGGCGCGCGCAATCGGCTTGCTTTGGCCGCGCTCGACGCACTCGGCAAGGCCAAGCCCGCCGCCTTCTATGAGCCCTCGCTGGCCGCGCTCATCACGGCAGGTAACTTTGAGGACGACCTGGGCAAATTGGCTGCATGCGACTGGGTGATCGAGGCTGTGGCCGAGAACCTGGCTATCAAGACGGAACTGCTGACCCGCGTTGTGCCTCATCTCGCGCCCCATGCCGTGCTCACCACCAATACCTCCGGATTGCCGGTGAGCCAGATCGCCGCGGGGCTGGCCGCGCACCGGAAGCGCTTCTTCGGGACACACTTCTTCAATCCGCCGCGCTATATGCGGCTGCTGGAGGAGATTCCCACCGCGGAGACCGATGCGGCCGTGGCAGCCGCCTTTGCCGCCTTCGCCGATCTGAGACTGGGCAAGCAAGTGGTGTTTGCTTGCGACACGCCCAACTTCATCGCCAACCGCATCGGCATCGCCGTGATGTTCAATGCGGCGGCCCTGATGCTGGAGCAGGGGCTGACCATCGAAGAGGTGGACGCGCTGACCGGGCAGGCTATCGGCTGGCCGCGCACCGGCACCTTCCGGCTGGCGGACCTGGTGGGCATCGACATTCTGGCCCATGTGGCCGCGAATTTTCCCCAGGGCGTCACGCAGAGCGGTTTTTCTCCGGTACTGGAGGAGATTGTGAAGCGGGGCTGGCTGGGCGATAAGGCCGGCCAGGGCTTCTACAAGAAGAGCCGCGGCGCGGACGGCAAAGATGAGCGGCTGGTGCTGGATCTGGCGAAGTTCGAGTACCGTCCCTCGGCCAAACCAGCTCTGCCCGCGCTGGAGATGGCCAAGAACGCCGCCACGCTTCCGGAAAAGCTGCGGCTGCTGCTGGCCAACGGGCAAGATAAGGATTTAGCCAAGGATAAGGCTGCGGCGTTTCTGTGGCCGTTTCTGGCCTCGCTGTGGAACTTTGCCGCGGACCGCATCGGCGAAGTCACCGGCGACGCGGCCTCCATCGACCGCGCCATGCGCGCCGGCTTCAACTGGGAGCTGGGGCCGTTTGAGATGTGGGATGCGGCCGGGGTCGGCTCGACCGTCGAGCGCATGAAGGCTCTCGGGCTTCCGGTGAGCGAGCGCGTTGAGGCTCTGCTGGGTCGCCGCGGCGACCTGGCAGCCGGGCAGCCAAGCTGGGTCGCCGCGGCGACCTGGTATGCGCTCGATGGGCGGGAGTGCTTCCACCCGGAGACGGGCAAGCTGGAACCGGTTGCCGCCGTTCCCGGGCACGCGCGGGTTGCGGATTTCCGGCGCTCGAACGGCGTGGTCCGCGCCAACGCGGGCGCTTCGTTGGTCGATCTGGGCGACGGCATCGGCTGCATCGAACTGCACTCGCTCAAGAACGCGATCGGCGGCGACGTGCTGGCGCTGATTTCGGCGGTGCTCCATCCCGGCTCCGATGCGGTGCGCGACTTTGCCGGTTTCGTCATTACCGGCGACCGCGACAACTTCAGCGTGGGCGCCAACCTGATGCAACTGCTGCTGGTGGCGCAGGAGGGCGAATGGGAGGAGCTGGCCGCGGTGATTCACGGCTTCCAGCAGATGACCGCGGCCATCAAGTTCTGCCCCCGGCCGGTGGTAGTTGCGCCCTTTGGCATGACCTTTGGCGGCGGCGCGGAGATCTGCCTGCACGCCGCGCGCCGGCAGGCTCATGCGGAGACCTATATAGGGTTGGTCGAGGCCGGGGTGGGCCTGATTCCAGCCGGAGGGGGAACCAAGGAGATGCTGCTGCGGGCCGTGGACCAGGCTGCCGCTCTGGCGCCGCCCGACCCGCGCTTGCCAAATTCGAATTTGGCTTCGCGCTTTGCCCAATCGGCGGAGATGGCCACGGCGTTGCGGCGAGTCTTCGAGACCATCGCGCTGGCCAAGGTTTCCACTTCGGCTGCCGAGGCCCGGCCGCTGGGGCTGCTCACGCCCGCCGACCGCATCACCATGAACCGCGAGCGGCTGCTGCTGGATGCAAAGACGCAGGCGGCGGCGCTGGCCGAGGCCGGCTACTCTGCTCCGCAACCGCGCACGCAGATTCCCGCTCCCGGCACGGCGGCGCTGGCCGCGCTCGAGACCGGCATCTTTCTGATGGGCGAGGCCGGCTACGCCTCGGAACACGACCAGAAGGTGGCGCGCTGGGCGGCCTACATTTTGGCCGGCGGACGGGTGACGGCGGGTTCGCCGGTGAGCGAGCAGTATCTGCTGGATTTGGAGCGGGAGGCGTTTCTCTCGCTGGCGGGCGAGCGCAAAACGCAGGAGCGGATTGCCTTCACGCTGAAGACCGGCAAGCCGTTGCGGAACTAGACTTGAAGGTGAGATGGGACGATGATGAGCACAGGGAGAGCCCGCATGGAGCGAGAAAGCGATGCGAATGAGTTCAGCGAAGAAAGCCAAGCTGCTCTAGCTGAAGGTTACCGGCTGATGGCCGCCGACCGGGAACAAGAGATGGAAGCAGAGGAATGGACGGAGCAAATTCTTTTCGAGCTGGAGTAAGGCGAGACGCCTCCGTGCTAAGCGCAGTCTTCTTCGCCTGTGCGCTAATCCCGGCCCAGCAGCAGCCAAACCCCGCCCAACTCACCGAGTCCGGTCAGATCATCATCGACGGCCGCTCGACCCCTTACCTCATCCGCCATCTGCCGGTCAGCTCGTTTCCTGAGTTACCTGCGGGGGTTCAAGAGTTGCTCAACCGGCGCGGCTGCCTCATTCCGCAGACCTACGAGGCGCATCACCCGGAGAACGTGGCTCATGCCAGCCTGGAGCGCGCGGGTTCCTCCGACTGGGCGGTTCTGTGTTCGGCAGAAGGAACGGTCTCGCTGCTGGTCTTCTTCGGCAGCAGGAGTTCGCAGGCCCAGGGGCAGCCTCAGGTGCTGGTCTCCGCGCTGGAGACTGAGCGCCTGCAAGCCCACGACCCGAGCGGCGTTCTTGGCTTCAACTGGGGCATCGATCCCGCGTCGCCGGAACAGGTTCGCGAGGCCCAGTACGGTATGGAGCGCCGGCCGCCGCGGTTGGATCACGACGCCTTGGCCGATTCGGTCGTCGACCGCCGCACTGTCTACCATTTTTATGCGAAGAGCGTCTGGACGCTGGTGGAGATGCCGGAATAAGCGCTCGGCCAGGCGCACGCGAAATTCAAGGAGCAACACTCATGCCGGAAGCCGTTCTCGTCAGCGCCGTTCGCACCCCCGTTGGTCGCGCTCCCAAAGGCGCGCTTTCCACCACCCGCCCCGACGACCTTGCCGCAACTGCGTTGAGCGGGGCTTTGGATAAGATTCCCGAGCTAAACAGGGCCGAAGTCGACGACGTGATCCTGGGCTGCGCGCAGCCGGAGGGTGAGCAGGGCTGGGATATTGCCCGCTGGGCCGCTCTGCGCGCGGGTTTGCCGGTCGATGTTCCCGGGGTCACCGTCAACCGGCTTTGCTCGTCGGGCCTGGAGGCCATCGCGCTGGCCGATCTGCGCATCCGCTCGGGCGGCGACCGGGTGGTCATCGCGGGCGGCGCGGAGACCATGAGCCTGCTGCCCTTTGGCGGCCTCAAACCCAGCCCCAATCCCTATATGGCCGAGCACTACCCGGCATCGCTGCTGACCATGGGTTTGACTGCCGAGCGGGTGGCGCGGCACTACAGCGTTTCCCGCGAGGATCAGGACGCATTCGCGCTGGCCAGCCACCAAAAGGCTGTAGCCGCGCAGGCCGCCGGCCGCTT
>Ga0187889_10004421_pt1 | contig 11624 bp, 10 predicted proteins | sample June2016WEW_7_10_2_FD_132992 | JGI IMG/M metagenome (GOLD analysis project Ga0187889, IMG submission 132992) | Peatland microbial communities from SPRUCE experiment site at the Marcell Experimental Forest, Minnesota, USA - June2016WEW_7_100 | ecosystem: Environmental > Terrestrial > Soil >... | reverse complement strand
TCGAGCGCCGACTTCTTGTTGAAGACCCGGCAGTCGGAGATGAGGTTGAGCATCCACAACCAGGGGCGAAGGGTCACGTGGTAGATGGCGCGCTCGTCACGTGTCCCGCGGTAGCTCCAGGTGGTCACATGCCCGTTGAAGTAGCGCTCATCGTAGTCTGCCAGCAGAATCTTCACTGACAGCTTCTCGCCGAGCACGTCCTTGGGCGCGATATCTCGCTCTTTGCTCGCCACCTCCAGGTGGTAGACGAACATGCCGCCCAGATCTCCGCCCAAATTCTCTTCGCCCGACATCCAGTGCAGTTGGAGCTCGTGCTCGGCCAGATTGCCTACGGTGATCACGGCGCTGTTGACTTCCATGTGACTTCTTTCCTCCGAGCGTCTTGGTAACGGGCCGCACAAGGATCCGGGAGCTCACGGGACGACGCCTGGATTGCGGTCGACCGAGGGCAAGGTCCGCGCGGGATAGAACCCTCTCCTAATGTTGCGTCTTAGTCCCATCGCACGTCCTCGCTGGTGGGGCGGCTGCGCCCGGGCCGTCCCCTGTTGGCTCGACGCGCGAGAATGTAGCACTGCGGGGGAACCCGGTCACCAGAATTTCGCTTCCCGAAATCGTAGGCAAGAGCCATGCCGGCCCAATAGCCTGACACCCGGCCAGGGGTGACTACCGGCGCGCGCAACGTAGCCCTCCTACCGCGGATCGATCACCCGACCCAGGAAAAGGAAGGCACCGCTGGGAATGTGCTGGATGGCGAACAGAAACGGCCGATCCACGTGCACCTCGTCAATCTTGGGGAATGCCGACAACGGTATGAGGTACTCGGCAGCGGCGGCGGCCTCGGTGCCCCGCTCATCGATGGCCAGGAGGGCTTGGTGTAGAAACGCCGATACGTATGGGTTCCCGCTGGCCGTCATGCGTCGAAAGTCGGCTGTGGCGCCGAACGCGGATTTCATGCCCAGCCGCGAGAGCGTCTCCCCGAGAGACAGCGCAGGTGGCTCGAGCCTGAATTTCGGCAGATACAGATTCAGCGGTGCCGCCTTGAGAGACTGCCCAAGCTGGGCGAAGTCGGCGACCGAGAGGGTCGCTTCCAGCTCGGCTAGGGAAACTCCCTTCTGGGGCAAGACGATGAGGAATTGCAGCGCGCAGCACGAGTAGGGGATCCCGACGATGGTAAACCTCTGGCGTTTGGCGTAGCTGAACCTTTCGACCGTGGTCATCGTCGGCACACCTGCCTCCTCCTCACCGCGAACCAGGAACGGCCGAGGAAGGGTTTCACTCTCAGGGAATGGTATCTGCCAAGAGGCCTTGAGGTAGACCGCATTCACGAGCGCAATCCGACTCTCGTGATCGAAGGTTCCAGGTGCTATCAGGTTGGTAATTCGGTGTTGAGTCTCCTCGCCAATCCAACCATTGATCTCTTGCGCAACTTGGCCAGATTCCCCTGCAAAATCGACCGCGACCACCGGGGCTCGGTAGAAATTCCTCAGCAGCTCAAGAAATGCGTGGCGCAAGGAATACTCCCTCTGCACATACAGCCGATTGCTCACTGACCACGTGACAAGCCGGTGCTCTGATATCTCTTCGAGTGAGTCTTTCAAGTCGGCGAATGAGCCATGCACCATCGAGTCCCCACCTCCATAGTGAAGAGTCATCGCCATCTCCTTGCGTGTCTTGCCCTCGGATCCCGCATAGAGCATGACCGATGCGAGCTGGATCGAATACGGCGATAGCACGGCATTGCTATTGGTAGGGAAGGCGGACCGCAGCATGTCCCATCCCAGGGCGTTGATGGCTCGGGCCGCAACGCGCAAATTGGCGACGGGATGAGCTCTATGGCGCGCCAGCCCAGAGCCGGCCAACGCTGGCAGGAAGAGCAACGCCGTCAGGAACCCCAAGACTTTCACCCCGCATCTCGCCTTCATGGTAGCCACTAAATCACGACCTGTTCTGTCTGCGCAACCAGGGGTGGCAACAGACCCGGCAGGTCAAGCCCGACGATGGCCATGGTGGTCATGGTCCGTTCGGTTGACAAGGTGCCACAGCACTGGCCATAGTTCGTCGCCATGTACGTGACCGTGAGGCTAGGAGATCGACTTCCTACGGTAGCTTTGGTCCAAGCTCTCTTGTTCGACGAGATGGGAGAACGCGAGATCGCTATTGACGGGATATTTGGAGCGAAGACACAAGCAACCATCCGGAGGCTCCAGGAGCGCAGAGGAATTCCTGAAAGCGGGGAGGTAGATCAGACGACGTGGTGGGTGCTCGCCTTTGAGGCACCCCTATCCGTGGTTGATGCCGTTGACATGACAGATGTGAAGTTATGGCCGACGCATTTATACGTCAACGACGGCACCTCGCACGTCGTCGACAGCTTTGGTGCGAGCCGCGGAGGCGCCATGCTCATAGACCGTCTGTTGACGCAACACCCGGCTCACTCAGTGGCGCTGCTTCGTATCCATGGGCATGGCACTCCGGGCCACCAGTACGTTGCCTCCGGCACCGATAGCGAGTCGAGCTCAGCCTTCAGCGCCGGCCACTTCAACATCCCCGAGGCGGTAGCCGATTACCGACGTCTTGGCACCATCATGAAGCCCTACGGAAGTATCGAGCTGCGCGGTTGCCATGTGGCTGTTGGGAGCAATGGGCGAATGTTGCTCTCCGGCATGGCCCATGCGTGCGGCGTGCCCGTGACTGCCGCTTTTCGCTCGCAGTACGGAGGCTATGGGGCCAACCGATTTGAAGGGCCGACGCTCACCTGCTTCCCCGATGATACTCTGACGCTCACGTCTTGGGCCCAGCGGGTATTCTCGCAATGCCAATGGTGAGCGCGAGGACGGCCCCGGATATCGTCTATTGGGCCTCCAGGCGCAGGTAGTCCCATTCGAGGGCGGCGCCCGAGCTCTTGAGGGTGAGGGTATTGGCGCCGGCCTTCAGGTTGCTGGCGTCGAACAGGATCTGACCATCCCAGAAATACCCGTGACTGCCCAGGCGGACCACGGCATCGCTCTCATTCTGCGGCGCCAGAGTGCCGATTTGCTTGCCGTTGACGGATACAGTTAGGCTGCCACCCTCGTTGGCGGCCAGGGCCAGGTAGAAACGGGCCTGGCCAGTGGGCGCGGCGGCCAGGGTGAAGTTGACCGTCCAGGGCGAGGTGTCCATGTCCGAATAGTTCCAGACTTTGGCGTAGTCGTCCGTGCCCACCGTGTAGGTGACACCGTTGCCGAAGTTGGCCGCGTAGGTCTCGTAAGAGGTGGCCCAGTTGGTGTAGGCGATGGCACCGTTGAGGAATTCATGGGAGTCGCGGTCGGGAACGCCGATCTCCCAGACCGTGGCCGCCGTGCGCGGGGGCGTGATGACAACGGTGCCGAGATCCTGTGTCTGGCCGGCGCTTACCGCGATGCTGGCGGTGGGCTGGGTGAACGAGGTCAGGATGCTCGAGTTGGGGATCTTCCCGGTGGCGGTGGTGAAGGTCCCCGCGGCGCCCCGCCCGAACGCCCACAAGGCATAGCTGCCCGCAATGACGTGCGGGATGGTGAAGGAGCCGTCGCAGCCTGTCCGCACCCAGTACTGGTAGGTGAAGAACTGGGCCTGCGGGTCGAGCCCGTCGTCGGGGGCCAAGCCGATCCACATATCAGCGGGCGAAGCATTGGGGGCGCCCGCATCAGCGATGGTCAAGGTGCCGGTCACCGTGCCCCGTCCGCTCTCCGGCACATAATTGCCGTCGCCATTGGCGGGATTGACGAACCAGGCGTAAGGCCAGGCGGCCTGCTCGGCTTGGGCCTGGGCGATGGCATCGGCGAAAAGGACGGTATTGGCGTTGGCCGTTCCCGCCGGGACGCTGTTGTTGTAGTAGAAGAAGGGACCGTAGACCTTGCTGAGCGCTGTTCCCGCCGCTATGGTCTCCGCGATCTCGTCCTGGGCGTAGTGGCTGCCCCCGAGCATATTGAGCAGGTCGGGGCCGTCCAGCATGCTGCCCATGAGCTCACGCTTCTTGGGGCCGCCATTGTAGTATTCCTTGCTGCCCAGGGCGATGAACATACCGATGTTCTGGCTGCTCGAGCTCCAGCCCCAGGCGTCGGTGTCGCCCCAGTCGGCCGTCCAGCTGTACTTGCACACATAGACTCCACTGGGCGCCAGCTCCACCTCTACCGGGGCGCCGGTCACCGCGCTGCCGTTTACCCAGTCGGCTTTGGTCGTGTCCAGCCAGCCGGTGGGCCCACCCGCGCTGCTCGCCCCATTGCGCATGACATCCAGGCTGTTCCAGTCGAATGTAGAGCCGTTGTAGACGTTCGCGCGCCATTCACCCCCACTAGTGGCCGCGTAGCTCGCGGGGTGGGTGAGAATCCCGGTGGCATAAAAGCCGCTGCTTCCGCGCAGCAAAGCGTAATCCATGTCAACATCCAGGTTGTTGGTGCTGCCCGTGGTGTGGATGCGGATCTCCGCCTGCTCGCCACCGTTGGACGCCGGATCCGAGGTCAGCGTACACGTACCGTTGCCTGCCTCCAGCTCCCAGTAGACCTGCCCGCCGCTGTCACCACCTGACAACACGTTGGTACCGTTGTAGGTCCAGCTCTTGATGCTCCCGTCCGCACAGGTGATGACGATGGACACCGTGCCGTTGGCCAAGGTGTACGTGCCGTCGCCCTTACTGGCCGTGACCGCGGGGCCTCCCGCTGTGACCGCCCCGGCCACGTGGCTGCTGGTCGGAGGGCAGGCCGTCGAGTACATTCCGGGGTAATCGCTGCCCTGGGCGATAGGCACGCAGTCTGCGGCGGCGCTGGTGGAAACGCATGCCCGGGAGCCGCCACTCGCAGAGCTGGCGCTGGCGCTGGAAGAGCCACCCGCGCCGCCACTGGCCGAGGCACCTCCCCTGCCGCCAGGCGCAATTGCGCCGCCTCCGTTGCCGAAGGTGCCCCCGCCGGCATCCGCTGCTATCCCGCCGCCGTCTGCGGATGACGCGCCCCCCCCGCTCGCTCCGCCCATCCTTCCTCCTCCACCCGAGGTGGTAACACCCCCACTCGCTCCACCCATGCTTCCTCCTCCACCCGGGTTGGTCAGCCCGCCACTCGCTCCGCCCATGCTTCCTCCTCCACCCGGGCCGGTCGCCCCCCCTGATCCGGGTGAGCTGGGCGAGCTGCAGGCGCATGCCCACAGACCGAGGCAGACTAATAGGCCCCCCATGGGACTCGCCCGATTTACAGACCTTGGATTCATGCGTTGATCGATAAGACGATCATTTAGAGCCTCGAGTCGAGTCGAATCGTTGCAAACGCCGGCTCTGCCTCACCCACTTAGTCTTTCGCGTTTAGCGAAGAGCAGAAGTAGCGTGGCAAGCGGCTGGGCCATTCTCGACTAGCGCCTTGCGGCACGGGCGATCGTGGCCGTCGGCTTGGCCGCCTAGGAAGGTGGTTGACGGGTTGCGTAAGCGGCTATCGGCCCTCTGGACTCGTGTTAAGAACGACCAGGTGAGCTCTCGGATTCATCGCGGTCATATCGTCTTCGCCTGCGCAGCTTTGCCCTGCCTTCTGCTTCTCCACCCCGCCCGCGTGCTAGCCCAGGCCGAGGAGCTTCCTCCCGAGCTAGGCGGAGAGCGCCCCGCACCGGCGCTGCCGGCTCCGCCACCCTCGCACCAACCCACCCCGGGTGCCCTACCCGAGTCAGCGGCGCCGCCTTCCTTCAGCCTGCACAACTCGCTTCTCTTACTGCCCTACCTTGGCCTCAGCCTGCCCGTGGGCGATGCCAGCTTCAATGTCAGCCCACGCTTCGGCGCCCTGCTCGGCTGGCGCGCTAGCGATAGGCTCTCTCTCAACGTTGAATGCGACGTGGACTACGGCCGGCTCGAGACCGGAGCGGGCGGACAAAGCGCGGGAGCGGATTTTTGGCATGGCTTCTGGGACCCTCCTCGCCACTACATCGATTTGACCGCTAGCCCGCTGCTTGCCCTGCGTGCCGGCCAGATCCGACTTGGTCCCAAGCTGGGCTGGTTCACCGGCCGGGCCACCGACGAAAGCGCTCCGATCAGCTCAGCTGGCCTTGTCCTCGGATTCAACGCCGGACTGTTCGCGCCCTACCACGGCGTGACCATAGGCGGCATGCTGACCGGCAGCTTCCGTATTTTCACCTCCAGCGCAGTGCCGGCCGGTGCTCACCAGAGCATCGGCCTGCTGGCCGGCGTCTTGCTCTAGGCAACTCTGCCCGAGGTAAGCCTCAGTTCCGGCACGAAGCCGAGTCGCACGACAAACCTCCCGCGCACGAGGCCGGGCTGCAAGCGATCTGACAGCTTGCTCCTGCGCACACTACCCTCCCCGAGCACGAGCCAGGCCCGCTACAGCGCTCTACGTTGCTGGATGCGTAGGTGGCGGCACCCGCCGTGCACGAGCCGGCGCCCGAGCAGGTGACGTCACAGAGGTCGCCGGAGCACATAACCGGCCCCGCGCAAGCGTTGCCGCCTGCGCAGGACAGATGAGTCGAAGACGCAGAGCTGGTGATGGTCCCAGCGCAAGCCGAGTCACCGGCGCAGGTGACGCCGCATTCGCTGCCCGCGCACGCGATGGGGCCCGCGCAAGCATTGGGCGCATCACACGAAATGGCACAGGAGCCTGCTCGCGAACAATCGACGCCCGCGTTGCACCCGGACGGGCCACAGGTCACCTGACATCCTTGTCCGGGCGGGCAGACCACGGAGCTACTGCACGAGCCCTGGCCCGCGCACGCGAAGATGCAGGCTGCCGGCGTGTACTGCCCACCACTGCTGGTGCACAGCCAGGCCGGGCTCCCCGGGACGCTCGCGTCCGCGCCCTGCTCGCCACCCGCGTCGACCGCCTCTCCCGCGCCATCGCCAGGGCCGTCGTCGTCCCCACCATCGTTGCCGTGGCTCGCGCCGCCCCGACCTCCTGACCCGCCGCACGGTGCGTCTGCCGACCAGACGCCACCTGCCCCGAGGGAAATCTCGCCAACCGCTCCACCCGCTCCGGACGAAATCTCGCCAGCCGCCCCACCTGCCCCGAAAGGAATCTCGCCAGCCGCTCCACCCGCCGCGGTAGCAGCATCGCCGTGGGCAGGGCTTGCCACCGCCCCTCCCCAGGCGCTCGCCGCCCCTCCGCTCGCCGCTTCCCCACCCAATCCGGCCAGCGGGCCGTCCTTGGCAACCACGCCTCCGGCGTTGCCGTCGCGCTCGACACTGGGTAAATTGGCATCACCCGAGCCGCTCAGCGGCTCGCCGCTGTCCATGGCGGGCCTCGCTCCGCCACCGGTGCCTCCCACACCGCCCGGCCCGGCTGCCCCCGGTAGGGCGAGACCGGAGCCGTCGACTCTGCAGGCCAGCGGCGCCAAGAGGATGAGGAGGGCCAGGGGCCGCAACATAGTTACACAGCATAAGGTGTGCTCGCCCCGCGGTAAAGCTGGGCTTTCACCTGTAACCGGGCCAGCTTCCGACGGTCGGCACGGAGGTGGCCCAGACCGAACATCCAGACATCTAGACTAGGGCGTTACCCAGGTACCCCCATTCTGGCTGCAGTTCGCGGTTTCCGTTGCGACCGTAGCGGGAACACCAGAGTAGAACCAAACCGTCGTGGTGACCGTGATGCCCGCCTCCGTGCTGGTCGTCTTGCAGCCCCCATCCGCCCCGGCCGTTACGCAGGCATTGGTGACCACGCCGCCGTTGCTCGTGCAATCGCTGCGCGCCGTCGTGATGGTCGACGCCACGGACACGTTGACCGAAACCTCGACGCAGGTCTGGCTGGCCCCGCTGCCTAGCGTGCACGCGGTGGTGCTCTCATGCAAGACATCGCATCCTCCCGCGCCCAGAAGGGCGAGAAGAATGCCCACGAGAAAGGGACTTGTCATGGTTCCTCCGGGGTGTTGAGCAGTTGCTGCTGGGCCTTATGCCAGCTACCTGCCCTGTTGGAGGAACCGACGGGCGCGTCTCGTGGCAGAAAAAAGCTGGGGAAATGGCCAGCCGCCGGGGCACGACCCTTTGCCGCAGTGAACCGACGCGCCCCCTCCCAATCGTCGCTCCGGCCGGTTGGCGAAACGGCCCATCTCGACGGCCTCGACGGACAAAATCGCCCTAATAGAGAAATCCTGCCGCCCTGTCAGCCCGACCGCCCCTCGAGGCGCGCCTTCATCAAGGCGAAGATCAGGTCCAAGGTCCGGCCTTCGCGTCTCCCGCCCAGCTCCGCCATCTTGGCGATCATCCCCTCGCTACACAGGATGGCCAGACCGTGCACCTCGGCCCAGGCGAGCAGGCTCAACGCCCCCACGTCCGCCTGGGCGGGCAAAAACCCCTCCGCCTGGCACTGGCGGATGTGATCGGTCAGGACCCCGAACGAATCACTGTCCTCTTGCGGGTGGAGCTCGCCTCGCGCGTGTCTCGCTGAAGCGGCGGCGACACTCTCGCGGGCGAACATTACCTGCAGATAGTCGGGGTACTGGCGCGCGAAGCGCAGGTAGGCTCGGCCCAGGGCCAGATGCTTGGCGGCGGCGTTGCCCTTGCAGCGCTCGAGGGCCCCCAGCAGGAGGGAGCGCAAGCGCCGGTGGCCCTCCGCCATCAAGGTTACCAGCAGCTGTTCCTTGTTCTCGAAATGTCGATAGGGCGCGGCGTGGCTCACCCCCAGCTTGGCGGCCAGCCGGCGCAACGAGAAGTTGCGCAGCCCCTCCTCCTTGACCAACATCATGGCGCCATCGAGCAGGGCCTGCCTGAGATCGGGATGATGATACGCTTTCACTTTGGTCATCGTCGCCATTGTTCGCTTTCTTGTTGACACTGTCAACATTCCATGGTCAGCTCATCCCCGATGGACGGTATCGCTATGGGATCAGCACTATCTGCTGCAGGGCAAGGACGGGCGAGGGTCACGTCCGGGCCAAGCCTGCCAGTAGTGCGGCTGCGCCAGGTGGGCAAGGTCTACGACGACCACGAAGGCCTGCAGGTGACGGCCATCAAGAGCATCACCTTCGATATCCCAGCCCACCGCTTCGCCATGATCGTGGGACCTTCCGGCAGTGGCAAGACCACCCTGCTCAATCTCATTGGCTGCATCGACATCCCGACCTCGGGCGCGCTCGAAGTCTGCGGCACTCGAGTCGGAGGGCTCAGCGACAACGCGATTACCGACTTTCGCTCGCGCAACATCGCGTTCATCTTCCAGAACTTCAACTTGTCGCCCGTCCTCACCGCCTACGAAAACGTCGAATACCCTCTGCTCCTGCTGCGCCTCCCGGCCGCTCAAAGGCGCGAACAGACGGCGGCCATGCTCGAGTCGGTGGGTCTATGGCCCCATCGCCATCACCGGCCCAACCAGCTCAGTGGCGGGCAAAAGCAGCGGGTAGCCGTCGCGCGCGCCCTGGTGAAGCAGCCGACCCTGGTGCTGGCCGACGAGCCGACCGCGAATCTCGACACCCATACCGGGGCCGAGATCATCGCGCTCATGCGCAAGGTACAGGAAGAGCACGCGGTCAGCTTCGTCTTCTCGACCCACGATCCGCAGCTCATCTCCCACGCCGAGCACACCTTCGTCATTCGCGACGGCGAGCTCGTCGAGCAGCGCGATGAGGAGAAAGCCTGATGCTGTTCAAGATCGCTTTTCGCAACATCTTCCGCAACAAGCGCCGCTCGCTCATGACCCTGCTGGCGGTTGGCGTGGGTGCCGTCGCCATCATCCTTTTCGGTGAGTTCGTCGGCTTCATAACCGCGGCCATGGAAACCGGCGCGGCCCGCACGGTTGGCCATCTCACCGTCTATCGCTCCGGCTACTTCGACTACGGCGCAGGCAACCCGGCCGCGTTCGGCATCGCCGACTACCAAGGCGTCATCCGCCTGATCAGCGAAGATCCCGAGATCAAGCCGAAGCTGAACGTGATCACTCCCACCGTCTCGCTGGCCGGCATCGCCGGCAACTTCGAGATCGGCGCCTCGAAGACTTTCTTTGGCACTGGCTTCGTGCCCTCCGACCGCGATCGCATGCTACGCTGGGACGAGCGCGACATCTTCAGATACTTCAAGCATAACCCATCGACCATGCGTGATGACGACGAGACGACCGGCGTCGTTGGGGTTGGCCTGGCACGCATTCTCGGTTTGTGCGAAAAGCTCGGGCTTACCGACTGTCCTCCTCGCCCTCAACTTCCCACTGCGGCCAACGATTCCGAGCCAGAGGCGCCCGACATCGCTGCTCTCGCCCAAGCCGAGCGCGAGGCAGCCGGCGCCCACGCTTCGGGCGAGCCCCGCCTCGACCTCTTGGCCGCCACCGCGAGCGGAGCGCCCAACGTCATGAGCCTCCTCATCAGCGGCGCCGAACGCCAGGGAGCCCGCGAGCTCGACGACAACTTCGTGGCCATGCACTTTTCCCTGGCCCAGAAGCTGCTGTACGGTCGGGGCGAGCACAAGGCGGTGGCCATCGTCATCCAGCTTCACCACACCAAAGATCTCTCGGCGGTGCGGGCCCGCTTGCACACCCTCTTCGCCGAGCACAAGTTGGACCTGGAAGTGCGAGATTGGATCGAACGCCAGCCCTTCTTCAAGCAGGCCATCGACATGTTCGGCTCCATCTTCTTCTTCATATCGGTCATCATGGGCGTCATCGTGCTCTTCACCGTGGTCAACACCATGGGCATGAGCGTGATGGAGCGGACCAATGAGATCGGCACCGTGCGCGCTCTCGGCGTGAGACGCGGCGGCATCCGGCGGCTCTTCGTGATCGAGGGCTCGCTGCTCGGCGCCTTCGGCGCCACCTTCGGGGTCGTGGTCGGCCAGACCCTGGCCGTACTTTTCAACCGGACAGGCATGACCTGGATGCCGCCCGGCAACTCCGTGCGCGTGCCGTTGCAGGTGCTCACAACCGGGGTGGCGCCGCTGCTCATCTGCGTGTGGCTGGGCCTCGTGCTCGCGGCCTCGGTGGCTGCCCTGGTGCCCGCCAATCGAGCCGCCCGTTTCAAAGTGGTGGACGCACTTCGCCACGTGTGAGGAGGATATCAGCCGTGCTCGTCCGCCATCTTCTCTCCGTCTTGCTCTTCACCTCAACGACGGCAGCATTCACCTCCGGCCTGGCTGCTGCCCCGCCCTCCGCTGCGGATATCATCGCCGCCACCGACAAGGTGCGCAGCCCGCAAGGCGCCTATCGCGTGACGGTTGGCCTGGTCGAGTACGCAAATGGAAGGGCCCGCGATAAGGTCGACCTTGCCGTCCACGCCAAGCTCTATCCCGATACCCATCGCTTCAAGAACCTGGTCTGTTACCAGGCTCCGCCCCGCGACACGGGCAAGCTGGTGCTGCTCAATGGCAGCAACATGTGGTTCTATGACCCAGCCTCGAAGGCGAGCATTCGCATATCGCCGCAGCAGCGCCTCATGGGGCAGGCGTCCGACGGCGATGTGGTGACGGTCAATCTCGAGCTGGACTATGTGCCCAAGCTGATCGGGGAAGATAAGATCCAGGACGCGGATCACCAGGAGCAAGCGGTTTGGCACCTCGACCTCACCGCCGCCACCAACGAGGCAATGTACAACCACGTCGAGTACTGGATCACCAAGGGCACCTATCGCCCGGTCAAGGGCAAGTTTTACTCGGACAGCGGCCGCTTGCTCAAGATCGCCTACTATCGCAAGTATGAAGAGCACCTAGGCGG
>Ga0187889_10004418_pt1 | contig 11631 bp, 13 predicted proteins | sample June2016WEW_7_10_2_FD_132992 | JGI IMG/M metagenome (GOLD analysis project Ga0187889, IMG submission 132992) | Peatland microbial communities from SPRUCE experiment site at the Marcell Experimental Forest, Minnesota, USA - June2016WEW_7_100 | ecosystem: Environmental > Terrestrial > Soil >... | reverse complement strand
GATTTTTGAAGTAGCGTGGAAAGGCTCGGACGGCAGCCAGAACGTGAGCATCAATGTGGGCGGGGTCTGGTGCGAAATCGCCTCGATACCTGTCACCACTACAACCACGCCAGCACCATAGGAGGTGAAAGATGTTATTAATAGTATTAGTGGTAATAACTCTGACATTGACTTTCTTTGAGATAAAAACTCGCAATATGCCTCTTGGTGCAATAGCGGCTGGAATGTGGATTGTAACATGGCAGTATTTACAGGCGAACTATTCAGCCTATTTGTCAACTAGCGCACTCAATATTATCGCTATCGTATTTATCGTGACGGCGTTAATCTTTTTCTTTTGGGGTATTATTGCTAATGGTAAAGACGATACTAAAAAAGTCAATCGTTGGGGTAGAGAAGTTAAAGAGCCACTAGCCGTTAATGAAACCCGTAGACGTTATGGAACTGATAGATTAGACCAATCTCCAGAAGAATATAAAGAAATGGTGCATAGGAAATTGCATCCCCATGAAAAGGATTAATAATTGTGCATATTTATAAACTCACACCGATAGGTTCTCAACTTGCTAGGTCAACAAGTTTGCCTGATAATTTAAAAGGCAGACAGAACTATCTTGTTATCAGTCATCTTGATAAACGTGGTAAATCAACCCCCGAAACTATCGCTGAAGATACTAAAATCACTGGTTATGACCTTGCCGCAACAATAAGAAGATTGAAATATAGCAAACCACCTATTATTGTAGAGGAAGGTTCTACAGCAGAAACGATATAGGAGAATATTATGGGATTTTTTGATTTTGCTAAGAAACCCAAGACATTAGATGAAGAACAGGAAGAAGATGATAGACTTACTGTTGAACATTCTATCTGGCAGAAAAAAGCCGCCATTGCCGAATTGAAACGCAGAGGACAAGATGCTAACAATTTCAAAGAGGGCGGTAAGTTTAATTGGTCAAAAATCTGGACTTGGTTAAAAACTCATTAATTTTTTGTTATAAAATACTTACATAGTTACATAATTAGCGTTAGAATAAATTATGCGGAAATTAATTAAAAAGTTTATCAAATTTGCGATTGTCGGTTTGGTTGGAGCGAGTATTCAATTGGGATTAACTTATCTGCTCACATCAAAATTCCATCTTTATTATATGTTTAGTCTTGCGGTAGCGATTGCCATAGCGACTATTTGGAATTTTACTTTTAATCTTAATTGGACTTTTAAGAAATGAACATATTTGACAAAACAGTTGTTAGTTTATTATCTGTATCATTCGTTAAAAATCCGATTGAGTATGGATGGCATATGTATCATATCGCTCAACTTAACGAAGCAAGAAACCATTCAATGAACGCAACATATCGGGAAATAAAAAAACAGAAATTAGATATGACCAGCGATTTTTCGTTTCGTGATGCAAAGGCTTTAGAGCAAGTTTGCCAAATTGGACTCAAAAAAAATATGATTGTGATAGAAATAGGTAGTTGGAAAGGAATGTCAACATCTGTTTTAGCAAAGGCAATTGTTGATTGGAACGGAAAAGTTTATGCAGTTGACCATTGGAAAGGTAATGATGGCGTTACTCATCATATGCAAGCACAGACGGATGATATATTATCAATATTTCGATTGAATATGAAGAATTTGAATTTGGATAATGTGTTTCCAATGGTGATGTCATCATTTGATGCTTCAATGGTATTCAAAGATGAAGTTGCCGACTTAATTTTTATAGATGCTGACCATCGTTATACTAACATTATGGCAGATTTAAAAATGTGGCTTCCAAAAATCAAAAAAGGCGGGATAATAAGCGGGCATGATTGTGAAGATAAATATACAAACTTTGGAACTTACCATAAGTTGATAGATGAACATTGCGAAGAAGATGTTATTGTGGGTATCTGCCATGCTGGAATTGTAAAAGCATTATATGATAATTTTGGCAATGATTTTGATATTATACCCGATAGTTCGGTTTGGTGGAAAAGATGTTAAATAAACTACTTAAATTAAATTGGTGGCGGTATATTCCATTATTGGCGATGGCAGCAGTATTGTTTGGTATGAGTTCAAAAACTCCAATGGTGATTGATGAGTATGAATTTTACAGATTATCAAGTGAAATTCCGAATTATAGCAGCACGGCAAATTGGTTTATAGTTGATAGACCATCCACCATAGCAGACATAGTGTTGCCTAATGAACAAGAAGCGAAAGCACTCCAAGTAGTTTATGATACCCCAATTTATTCTCATTCTCCATTAGTTCCAATTCTTGTATCCCCGATTGTCAAGGGGTTAAATTTCCTTGCGGACAAAGGTATAATCCCTCATATTGAAGCTCAAAAAGGAGAAACAAAAGGTGAAATTGTACCTGCTGAAACGATGACGCAGATATTAAGGATTATCCCCATCGGTTTGTTCATTTTAACACTTTATTTAATATTCAAGATAATGGAGAAGAAAGTCGGCAATCATGCTTATTTAATGTGGATTCCAGTTTTTGCGGGGATAGGAATTTGGCAAGGTGCGATGTTATTTTATTGGGATGATTTCATGATGTTTTTTCTTGTGCTTACTTTATATCTTCAGGAGATGCATCCAAATTCAAAATGGAAATATGTTACGGCGTGTTGTCTTGTGAATACTAAAATGTGGATAGGACTGGCATTTCTATTACCGATTGTAATTTTAGAATTCAGGCGGAACTGGAAAACCTGCTGGAAGATGATGTTGCCTGCTCTTTCAATCATTCCTTGGTGGATTATCACATCAGAAGTAACCCATCAGCCACTCTATTTATGGACTCATTACTGGAATCAAATGTATCTTCATAACTCTATTGATGTAATAAACTCGTTTTCAAATTATTTCAATATATTTATGTTACAGTCAATGCCATTGTATGTGGCGATATTCATTATGTTACTATTAAAGTTCCCAAAGCATTTGGAATACGCAGTTTTCTTATTGATGGCGATGGCTTATGAATGGGGAAATACTCTGTCAACAACTTATCTTCCCTCCATACTTTGTTCCGCAGCGTTAGCGATGCCGTTAGTTTCATACGAATGGAATCTTATTGAACGTAGCAAAAAATGGTTTGGCTTGAGTGAAAAGGTACAAACATAAAATGGGTAAAGTCAGAAAGTTGTTAAGCAAGATAGGCGAATTACCGCATTTGTGGATGATTCCATTTGTAGCAGTAATAGCGATAATGTTCGGTATGAGTTCTCGTAATCCGATGTGGATGGATGAATATGTTTTCTACCGTCTATCAAGTGAATTGCCTAATTACGCCAGTACATCAAATTGGTTTTATATAGATAGACCTTCAACTCTGGCAATCGCAGATGAATGGAAGGGAATAGATGTTAGAAGAATGTTTCAATTAGACTACGATACTCAGATTTATCCCCATATTCCATTAGCACCTATCCTTGTTTCTCCAATCGTTAAAGGATTGAATTGGTTAGCCGATGAAGGCGTAATCCCGCATATTGAAAGTCAAGCAGGATTAGCATTGCATAAGGTCAATCACGCTGAAACGATGACAATGATATTAAGAATTATACCTATTGGTTTGTTCATTTGGACTCTTTATTTAATATTTAAGATGATGAAAAGAAAAGTCGGCAAACATGCTTATCTTATGTGGATTCCTATTTTAGCAGGAATAACTTTGTTACAAGGTGCGATGTTATTTTATTGGGATGATTTCATGATGTTTTTTCTTGTTCTTACTTTATATCTTCAGGAGATGCATCCAAATTCAAAATGGAAATATGTTACGGCGTGTTGTCTTGTGAATACTAAAATGTGGATAGGGCTGGCATTTCTGTTGCCGATTGTAATTTTAGAATTCAGGCGGAATTGGAAAACCTGCTGGAAGATGATGTTGCCTGCTCTTTCAATCATTCCTTGGTGGATTATCACATCAGAAGTAACCCATCAGCCACTTTATTTATGGACTCATTACTGGAATCAGAATCCATTTCTTGCTTATCAGCGTACATTAAATTCATTCAATGGTTATGTTGATATTTTTGTGACAATGGGGATGCCTGTATTTATAACGATATTCATTATGTTACTATTAAAATCCCCCAAGCATTTAGAATATACAATTTTTCTATTAATGGCAATGGTTTATGTTTGGGGAACAGGATTAGGTCTAACTTATCTTCCCTCCATACTTTGTTCCGCAGCGTTAGCGATGCCGTTAGTTTCATACGAATGGAATCTTATTGAACGTGGAAAGTGTTGGTTGGGAATTGGTGAAGTATTAATAAACTGAGAGGTTTTGTATGAGAAAATTAAGTTGGATAATCCCGATTTTAATACTCATAGTTATGACTATCATAATCGCCGTTCCTAGAATCGGGATGCCCTATGTATGGACTGATACGGGTTATATTATAAATATGCCTTATCAACTGTCTACCCATTTTAATTTTATTTCGGCTTTTTTTAACGCTAATCTTTGGCGAGATACTGGAGCGATGCTCGCACGATATATGCCTTTGACCGAGTTTCAGATAGCAGTTCAGATGGCTTTATTCCCTACGAATACTATGCCATCTACTATATTTATGGCGTTTATGTATGGGTTACTCGCTGTAGCAATTTATTTGCTTGCCACAGAAATAACAGGCAAAAAATGGTTGGGTTTGGCAGTAGTTATTTTACTTTCATTTAGTTTACCTGCGATACAAGCCTCTTGGGTACTTTTGGAAAATCAAGCATCAATGGAATGTCTTGTAATGTTTGGTTTGTATGGATTTATTCGCTATCGTAAAACTAAAAACTCGAAATGGCTTATTTTAGTAACATGCTGTTCGCTTATCGCTCCACTTGTAAGAGAATTAGGACTTGTGTTACCTACGGTATGTTTGTTCGATGCGATTGTAGAAAAGATGTGGAATAAAAAACTGCTGATTCTGTTAAGTTGTCTTTTCCTTTATGCCATGTTCCCCTCTACTATTCCCAATTTATTTTTAGGTAAATTTGTATTCATACCAGCCATTAGTAGGGGAGTCCCAAGAATATCGGTTGATTTGTGGGGAATATTACCCCATCTTAGTTTCAATATGTCAGCGCATTTGATGTTGTTCATTCCCCCGATTTTACTTTTATTAGTAGTAATTGCATGTGCCATATTTATCAGCCAGAAGTTTAAAACAATAACAGATGGGAATATTATCGCTACTATAATTGTTTTGTTAGTTCTTTATGGGTCTTTATTCTTTATAGGGGCTAATATCGGCGTAAATCTATTGTCTATTCTTTTAATAATGGCTATCGGTATATCAATTTACTTTTACAATAAGTTTCTGGCAGTATGGTTTGTGATAGCTTGGATACCTTTTTTCTGGCTTTATAATACGATTGATACTGGACTCCTTGCACCTGCAATTCCACTGACAATTATTATGGTAATGTGGTTGTCACAGTTGCCGAAATTATGGGGTGGTGCAATCGCAAAATATAAAAATTCAAAGTTATTAAATAATACAGCACGTATATTATTTATAGTTATGCTTATTATCGGATTTAGTTGTCAGTTGTCGAATGTAATTATAGCTTATGCAACATTTAAGAGTCAGGTAGCAACAAATGAAGATATGGCGAGTTGGTTAGTAAATAATATTCCTTCCAATAGCATCGTTGTTACAGACTTAATAAATGGAGCAGAAATAAGATATTATGCCAATGATTATTATGAAAATGTTGAATCAATGAATGACCCCGATTTTCCTCCTAATGCTCCTGACCTTCCTTCTTACGAACAGTTGATAAATGATAATTTTAATAATCATACCATGTATGTTTTAATAGGTGTGGAGATGAAAACTGGTCTGGACTTCTGGCTGACTAATCCGCCAGATGCAACATTACAATTAGTGAAGCAGTTTAAAATGAGTTGTAGCTATCCAGTTATAGACCCGATTAAATGGATTATGCCAGAAACGCTTAGACCTTATGGCGGTTCGACAGATTTGTTTCCACAAGTAGCTAATAGTGGTAGCGGATTTATTCAGACTAGCTATGCTAGGTATAATTTGTATAAAATAGTATCATATAATGGAAATTAAATGAGCGATATTGTTTTAGTTTATGTAAAAACTGGTCAAGATATTGGTGGAGCAGTTGCTCCTCCCCATAATCTATTGTGTGTAGCCGCACCATTACTTAATGCGGGATATACTGTTAAAATCATAGACCAAAGAGTGAATTCCAGTTGGGCAGTTGACTTATTGAGTGAATTAGCGAGAAAACCGATATACGTTGGGATTACCTGTATGACAGGAACACAGACTAAATTTGCGATAGAATGTGCCAAGATGATTAGGCAGGACAGACATCATATCCCGATTGTATGGGCTGGCGCACACCCTACTATCTTGCCAGAACAGGTCATAGCAAGCGGATTTGCCGATTATGTAGTTCAAAGAGAAGTAGATGAAACCATCGTTCAAATCACTCAAGACATCGCCAATCATAAAGCACAAAAGATTATAGATAGTCCATTACCAGATATGGAAAAACTTTTGCCCGAACCTTATGAACTTTTGGATATTGAGAAATACATCCATCCTGATATTTATGTGAAGAATAGTCCAAGAACAATGGATATTGGACAGACAAGTAGGGGTTGCCCGTTTCAATGTGGTTTCTGTTCGAGTGCCACGATTCGTCAGCGTAAATGGCGAGCCATGAGTGCAGAAAAAGCCACAGATATGATAAAAGATAATGTCAGGCGATTCAATTTAAGCGGATTTTGGTTGAGAGACGATGAGTTCTATATTAGTCAGCAACGAGCTGCTAAAATAACTGAAGGGATTTTGCCTTTGAATATGAGATGGTACACTTCAGGAACAAGGGTAGATATATTTAATAAAACTCCCGATGAACAAGTTGCACTTTACAGAAGAAGTGGAGCGCATACTTTGAAATTTGGGGCAGAATCAGGAAATAATCGAATCCTGAAATTAATGAGCAAGGGGATTACCAGAGAAGAAACACTAGAAGCTAATCGTAAAGCAAAAAGAAATGGAATAGTACCAGCTTTCGCTTTGATGTGCGGATTCCCTACTGAAACATTTGACGAAATTAACGATACCATATCATTAGCCAAAGAAATAAGAGCGACAAATCCGCAATCTCAATTTGAAACAATGTGTGTTTATACTGCTTTGCCAGCTACTCCGATGTGGGAATTTGCGATACAACATGGATTAAAACCACCAACTAAGTTAGAAGAATGGGGAAATTGGACTTTCGATGAATATGACCATAAAGGCAAGAGAATACCTTGGTTCAATCCGCAAGAAAGGCAGGCACTTGGTAATCTTTGTTATATTAGTATGCTTTCTAATGCACTCCCCAATGTTATTGATAGTTTACAGAATAAAAGTATCAAGTATTTTATGAAGGTTGCCTATCCGATACCACATAAGTATTTCCAGTGGAGATTTTTTAACGCTCATTATAAATATACGGGAGAATTAGGTTTAGTCCAATATTTGAGGAAGAAAGTGTTCTATTCGGGACATAATATTATAAGGTGAGGAATGAAAGTAACGATTGTAGTCCCTTCATTAAATGAAGAAAAAGGCTTAAAAGAATATCTGCCACAGATTAAAAAAGAGTGGTACAACCAACTTATTGTTTTACTTGGCGAGCCACGAACCGATAATAGTGAAAGATGGTGTATAATTAATGGCTATCAGATATTTTATGGTACTGAAAATTTATGGGAAGGATTCACGAAACTCTTTAAGTCTGGAGTCGTTGACGGTGATATTATAGTTACACTTTCGCCAGATGGTAATAGCGTAATATCTGCAATCCCGCAATTAATTCAGAAGATTAAAGATGGTTATGACCTTGTAATAGCGTCAAGGTATCTTAATCGGAATAAAAGCAAGGATGATACTAAACTAACTGCAATCGGGAATGGAGTATTGACCGAACTGGCTAATATCGGGAACGATTTTAGATATACAGATGCATTAGTAATGTATCGGGCATACCGTATTGATATAATCCATAAATTAGAATTGGTTTCTGATTATAGTTGGCTACAAAGGAAGTTAATTAAAATGTCTGGACTTTACAGTTATGAGCCATCGATGGCAGTTCGGGCAGTTAGAGCAGGATTGAAGATTACCGAAATATATGCTGATGAACCGCCAGCCAATAGAAAACGCCGACAGAATACCTTTGTTCATGGATTTGCGATATTAACACAGATATTAATGGAGAAAATGTGGACACCAAAGAATTAACAGATGAACAAATTGATACTCTATATAAATATAGGTGGTGGATTCCAGTATTTATGCCGATTAAGATGGTTTATATAGTAATAAAAAGGTTGGAGAAATTATGGACACAAAAGAATTAGAAAAGAAAGTACAATACCTTAGAAACAGAGTCTTGAATATGTGTATCAAGGCTAAAACTGGTCATGTAACATCATCATTCTCATGTGCTGAGATTATGGTCGCACTCTATTATGGTGGGATACTGAGATATGATGTTTCTAATCCTAAATGGGAGAATAGAGATAGATTTATATTAAGTAAAGGGCAAGCAAGTCCGATGTTGTATGCCGTATTGGGCGACATCGGATTTTTCCCCGATAATGAGATGGATAAATTCTGTCAAGCAGATGGAATTTTTGGCGTTCATTTGCAATGTGATGTTAAAGGGGTAGAAATCACAACTGGTTCATTAGGGCATGGGTTAGGAATCGGGGCAGGAATGGCATTAGCCGCTAGATTAAATAAAAAACTTTATACAACTTTTGTACTCTTGGGAGACGGCGAATGTTATGAAGGGTCGATATGGGAATCGGCAATGCTAGCTGGTAACTATGAATTAAAAAATCTGATTGCTATCGTTGATAGGAACTGGATGTGTGCTACCGATTTTACAGAAGATTGTGTTCGGTTGAATCCATTAGATAAAAAATGGGAATCATTTGGATGGGAAGTCAAAACAATTGATGGGCATTCTTTTAATGAGATATTTTTAGTCCTTGATAGATTCCGTACTCGTAATCTCAATAAACCTTTGGTTATTATAGCTGATACGGTAAAAGGCAGAGGCATACCATTTATGGAAAATCAACCATTATGGCATGGAACAGCCCCAAAAGATAAAGATGCAGAGTTAGCGAAATTGGAATTGAATGGAGAAAGAAAATGATAACTATGCGAGATGCCTTCTTTGACGAGATATACAAAATATCACAAATAGACAGAGATGTAATGATAGTTAGTGCGGATTTTAGCGCACCAAGCCTTAATAAATTTGTTAAAGATTTTCCAAATCAATATGTTAATGTCGGTATAGCCGAACAAAGTATGATAACGTTAGCGACAGGGCTTGCATTAGAAGGGAAAAAAGTTTTTGTCTATGCGATAATGCCTTTTGTTACATTAAGATGTTTTGAACTCATCAAAGTAGATGTGAGCTTAATGAATATTCCCATGAGAATTGTAGGAGTAGGAGCAGGGTTTAGTTATGAAGAATCAGGAGCAACACATCATTCTACCGAAGATATTAGTGTTATGAGAGTCTTGCCTAATCTTACGATATTAAGTCCGTCAGATAGTATAATGGCTGGAGAATTTGCCAAAATTGCTTGTCAAATGAATACTCCTGTTTATATTCGATTGGACAGAAAAATACTCCCCACAATTTATCGGAAAGGCACTAATTTTTCAGATGGATTAACTAAATTAAAAGATGGAGAAACATATATTATCGCCACTGGAAATATGGTGCATAGAGCGTTAGAAGTCTCAGAGAAAATCGGTGCTGGAGTCATAGACCTTTATAAAATCAAGCCGATTAACGAAAGGCTTTTACTTGATAGCATCAGTAAGGCAAAGCGGGTAGTGACCTTAGAAGAACATTTACTCGCTGGCGGATTGGGCAGTATAGTTGCTGAAATATTCACTGATAATAATGTTAGAATACCGTTAAAAAGAATCGGAGTTCACGATAAATATTATTATCTTTATGGCGGGAGGTCTAACATACAATCTATATTAGGATTGGATGAGAATAGTGTTACAAAAACAATTACGGAGTGGGTAAAATGACAGAGCAATGGTCGAATAGTAATCGTCTGAATTCTTTCAATAGTATGAAAGGATTGACCTACTTTGAACATTACAAGAAAATATTGATGTGGATGGATGGTAAAGGGGAATTGCCTCCACCTTTTGAGTGTAATTTAGACCCTTACGCCGAGTGCAACTTAGCTTGCCAATTTTGTTTGGTTCAGAGATATTTAATAAATCATCGTGAAGAAGTTGGTGAACAAAGAGTGCTTACAACTGAATATATGTATCGCCTTATTGAGTTTTTATCTGCTTGGGGCGTGAAAGGATTTTGCCTCAGTGGAGGCGGTGAACCGACATTACACAAAGGTTTACCACAGGTTATAGATTATGCCGTAGCCAATGGGTTAGAAACCTCCTTATTTACTAATGGCACGATAATGAATGAATATTTAGCGGATTCCATGTTAAAATGCCGATTCGTTTCTCTGTCAATCAACGCTACCGATAGGGAAACTTACAAAGAGATAATGTGTCGAGATTTGTTTGACCATATGAGAAAAAATCTAGCGTATCTTGCCAAACGTCAGAGAGATGAAAAAGCGAAAGTATTTACTTGTGTCAGAATGTTAATTCTATCAGAGAATTATAAACAGATTTACGATATGTGTAAGTGGGCGAAAGAAATCGGGTTATCCGCTTTCAACGTCAGACCAGTTGACCTTGAAAGGTCTGATATTCAAGGACATCATAAGTTAGAATTGCCGATTGATTTTATTCAAGAACAATTTGCCAAGTGCCACGAATTAGAAGATGATACTTTCAAAGTGTTCACAGTTACAGAGAAGTATGATTCAAACTTTCATGTGAAAATGGATTTTAATTATTGTCTCGCTACGCCATTACTTATTCCGATATTGCAGAATTGTGATGCCTTTGCCTGTGTTGACAGAAAAATGGAATATAAATTTAGGTTAGGTTCATGTAACCCACCAGAGAATATCTTGAAATGGTGGGGAAGTGATGAACATAGAAACTTCATTAAATCAATAAAACCAGAAAGAGATTGTTGTAATTTGCGCTGCACTTTTTCTCAGTATAACAAGCAGATTTTTGAAGTAGTTTTAAGGGACTCGATGATGAGGAATTTCCCATGACTAGAATAATGGTTTCTGGCTATTTCGACCCTTGTACCGATGCAGGATTGGATTATTTGGAACAGGCAATCGCATTGAAACCTGATTTATTAATCTGTGTTGTTGGAAGTGATAATCAGTTGATGATGAAAAAAGGCAAAATTAATATGCCACAAGAATCAAGGGTAAAATTCGCTGCCCTTTTGTTAAAGGGATTGGGAATTAAAGCCTGTGTTTTAGTAAATGTCTATGATACTGAAACAACCTATATCGCTAAAGCATTAGAAGTCTTACAGCCTGATATTTTATTCAGAGGTGGAGACAAAAATATAGATATGATGCCGATTCCAGAAAAGAATATCTGTGAGAAATTACACATTGAGATAAAACATGGCGAGTTTAGAATTGACCGT
>Ga0187889_10004416_pt1 | contig 11639 bp, 5 predicted proteins | sample June2016WEW_7_10_2_FD_132992 | JGI IMG/M metagenome (GOLD analysis project Ga0187889, IMG submission 132992) | Peatland microbial communities from SPRUCE experiment site at the Marcell Experimental Forest, Minnesota, USA - June2016WEW_7_100 | ecosystem: Environmental > Terrestrial > Soil >... | reverse complement strand
GAGTCCTTCCCCAACGGACTCGATGCGCTGGAAGTGTATATGGATCTGCCGGGGCGGCATCCGCTGGTAGTTCTGACGCATGGCACATCAAACGAACCCGATGTCCGTGCGCATTTGACTCCCTGGGGCCAATTTCCTCAGGCTGAGTGGTTCGCCGAGCGCGGGTACGTCGCCATCGTCGTGGTGCGCAGCGGGTACGGGCGTTCAGGTGGGCAGCAGGACTCGACCAATGGTGGCTGTGGTGCCAGGGCCGGCAGCTTTTATCAAACCGGCGAGGCAAGCGCCGACGATCTGCGCGCGGTGATGGACTTCGCCCGCAGCCTGCCTGAAGTCGACGGGGACACGATGCTGAGCGCCGGCGTCTCGACCGGCGGCTTTGCGCAGGTCGCGCTTTCCGCCGATCCGCCAAGGGGACTGAAAGCCGCGATCAGCTTCGCCGGCGGACGCGGCGGCGACGGGCACGAGCACAACTGCAATCTCGATGGACTGATCGATGCGTTTCACGACTTCGGCAAACGAGCGCAAAAGCATGGCAGCCTGCCCATGCTGTGGATCTATTCCGAAAACGACCATTGGTTTCCGCCCGCGATGGCGCAGCAGTTCGATGCGGCCTACAAGAAGGGCGGCGGCGCGAATCAGTTTGTGCTTGCCCCGCCTGACGGGGACGATGGACATCATCTTTATGGTCATGTCGCGGCCTGGTCCGCCACGGTCACCGCGTTTCTGAAGGCGCAGAACCTGCTGCCTCTCGGCGACACAGTGCTGCCCGCTCCGCAACCGCCCAATGTGCCCATGCCCGCCACGCTTACGGACGCGAACAAAAATGCGTGGAAGAGCTTTTTGCTCGCCCCGCCCTACAAGGCGCTGGCCGTGAATGAACACGGCGAGACATTTCTGTTTGCGGCTGGCTTCGATCAATCGCTGGCAGATGACGGCGCACTCGATCGATGCAAGAAGGCCCCAGCCTCGAGCAACAACTGCAAGATTATCGCCAGGACGCCCGGCGCGAAGTAGCGGCCGAAGTGTGTTTCGTTGGCCGTAGCGCTAGCGCGATTGCATTTCCTCTTCCAACACATCGGTCGTGTTGAGCGTCGCAGCTTTTTCTTCGCGCAGCGCTTTGAAAGCGCGGTAAACGAACCACCCCATGTACCATCCGTCGATGAACTTGTAGGGCGTTTCGCCCGTGGTGTAGTGGCCGCACGGCAGCACGCGCACTTCGTAATTCAATCCCGAGCGGCGAGCTGCTTCAACCACCTTGAGCGAGTACTCCAGCGGAAACGTGAGGTCGTACTTTGCATACACCATCAAAACGCGTTTCAAGGGCCCGCCGGCCTCAGGGCTGGCAAACTTCGCGTAGTAGCTGATTGGGCTGACTGGCGCCCACAGCGCACGTAGCCGATCCTGCGTCAGGCCCGCGGCTGCGACGCCCGCGCGAATGTGGCGCGTGCTTTGTCCCGCCCACACCACATCCCCAAACGCAGTAGATGCGTGGTTGAAAGCGTTCACCCTCAGCCGGGGATCGTGCGCGCTGGCCAGAAAGCCGTAGCAGGAGCCGAGGCTCGTGCCGAGCACGCCGAAGTGCTCGTAGCCCTGCTCCTCGAGCCAGTCGAGGCAGCAGCGGATATCGACCACCGCCTGGCGGCACGCGGAAATGGTGCGGCCGACGTTGGCGCTCACGGCGTAGTCAGACCGCTCCAGTTCCGCGGGACGGCGAATGTCGTGATAGGGCTTCGAAAGCCGCAGCGCCGACACTCCCATGCGGTTGAAGAGCGTGCACAGCGAGTTGTGGCTGAATCCGTCGGCGTTCCATTGCGGCATCACCACGATGGCCTGTTTGGGCCGCGCCGGATCTTTGTGCGCCGGAGCCGGAAACCAGCGCGCGTTCACCAGGTCGTTCTCCGGGTAAGGCGTGCGTTCCGGCGAAGTAAAGCGTAGATACTGAGCCTTAGGCAGCTTGCCCTCAGCCGCCTGCTGCTTCAGCACGGCGTCCTTGGCAAGAGTCTCCGGGCGCACGTTGGTTGGGAACAGTTCCGGATGGCGCTCTTCCAGGCGGAAGTCCGTCGGGCGTTCATAACCGAAAAAGACTTCGCTGTGGCCGATCAGAAGCTCGTTGATGCGGAGCATCGCGGCTTCAGCAGCCGCGGGGTCGCGAACAATATCGGGATCGGGAACAGCGGCGCCAAAGCCGTGCGCCTCAAGAAACGGGGCGATCCATTCGAATCCCCACTCCAATGGGCGCACTACGCGGTTTTCGTCGCGCGTGCTTAGCCGCGTCTCCCACGCGTACATCTTGCGTGCATACCAGCCAGTCAGCATGAATCTGCTTCAATTTTATCAGTGCCAAGTGCGGGAATCGACGCGGGAATCGATGCGGGGCTCCGCGTGAGGAACGCGGGAATTGCGGCGGGAATCGTGTCCGCCGGCTGGAGCGAACCTTACGCCGCCGCTGCTCAGCCCGCGCGCGACTTCGCAACCTGCGCGGCAATGAGCCACGCGGCGCTCAGCAGCGTGATCAGCAAAATGATTCCCTGCGAAATGACGCAATAAAGGCACCAGACCTGAAGAACGTTGTGCTCGATTTCAGAAAGATGAAGCGCAAATCCCAGTCCGATGAGAGCCGCGCCGACAAGCAGGATGCGACGCCGCGCCAGCGCGAGTACGCCCAGCAACAGGTAGCCCGCGATGCCGATAGCCGCCACAGGGACGTGGAGAAACAAGGCGTACGAGCTGTGGTTCACGATGCCGCAATCCCAGTGATCGTTAATCGAGCAAGGCTCCGTGCCCGTGTCGTAGTGAACACGCAGCGCGAGCGAGGACACGCAAAGGCCGGCGAGAGCGAGCAAAATGAGGATCGGACGCATAGGCGCAAAGCAATTCTACCGGACGCGCCTGGCGGGTAGGCCGGGGCCCACAGCCGCGCCACAGATTACGATGGACCCATGTCCGGAGAGTTGTCCGCACCGCAAATCGGCCGTCGCGTCGCGTTCTTCGGCGGAAGTTTCGATCCGCCTCATCTGGGCCATCTGGCCATAGCGCGAGCTGCCCGCGATGCGTTCCATCTCGACAGGGTGCTCTTCGCTCCGGTGGGCGCGCAGCCGCTCAAGCCTGAAGGGTCGTCCGCGAGCTTTGAAGATCGTCTGGCCATGACGCGGCTCGCCATCGAAAATGAGCCCGGCTTCGAGCTTTCGCTTGCCGACGCACCGAAATCTTCGCCCGCTCGCTCGCCGCAGCAACCGCCGGATTACTCCCCCAACTACACGATCGACACGCTGGAGGGCCTTCGCGCTGAATTCGGGCCTGCATGCGCACTCTATTGCCTGATGGGTGCGGACGCGTTCTTCGGCCTGCGGCGCTGGCATCGGGCCGCGGAAATCCCCTACGCGGCGGCCCTGATCGTTGCCTCCCGGCCCCCTGGTTCTCGTTCGCAACAGCCGCTCGACGGCCCAGGTCAGCCGCTGGACGAGTTGACATCTGCGCTCCCGCCCGGGCTCGCGCTCGAACCTGCGCCGGACCCCGAGCGGAACGAATCCGATCGCAACCAATCCGGCGCCAATGAGTCCGGCATTGCCGTCCGCGCCTTCGTTATCGTGAATCCCGCTGGAAAACGAGCGCCGTTCTACGTGCTGCCCGGTCTCGATGTGGAGATCAGCGCGTCCCACATACGAGACCAGATTCGAGACCAACTACGAGAATCGACCCGCGAAGCGATCCGCAAGCCCGCCCCGCCAGTTTCGAGCATCGAAGCGTCGAGAGTCGCGCAGCCTGGCTCCGCGGCGGTCAAATCAATGCTTCCCGTCGCGGTCGCCGACTACATTCGCGCAAATGGCCTCTATCGGTGAATTGTCTTCAAGTCCCTAAGTCCCGGAGCCTGTCCTGAGCGCAGTCGAAGGATCCCGACTCCCGCAGCCCCGAGCCCCGTGGTCCCGATTCCCTTCCTCCCGGCCGCCTCTGTCCACTGTCCACCGCACCCCGTCTCCCCAGCTTGCTCCATGCCGAATCGACAGGCTACCATGGGCTTGGAGACGCTTCCCAACGAATGAAAACATCGCCGGCGCAGAAACAGACGCGCATCCTCGTACAGGCCGCTGCCGCGGTTTGCGAAGAAAAAAAGGGCCAGCACACACGCATCCTCGAGCTCGATCCCGTCGACTCTGGCCTCTCTGACTTTTTCCTCGTCACCTCAGCTTCCAATCAGCGACAGGCCGTCGCCATCGCCGATGAAATCGAGCTGCGGCTCAAGCACAACTTCGGCGCTTACCCAAACTCCGTCGAGGGCCGCCGCAACGGCGAGTGGATCCTGCTCGACTACGTAGACTTTGTGATTCACGTATTTCTCGCCGAGAAGCGCGCCTATTACGACATCGAACGGCTGCGCAAGTCCGCGCGCCCGTTGACGCCGGAGGAGTTCGACGCCGAGCTCACTACAGCCCTCTCTGAAAAGACGCGCGCTGTGCGCAGGAAGGCGGCAGCAAAGTCAAAACCGAAGAAGGCTCCGGCAAAAGCAAAAGCGACGCCCGCGTCGGTGGAGAAGTCCACGATCAAGAAGAGGGCGACCGCCAGCAAAGCCAAGCCCGCGAAGAAAAAATAGCGCCCGCGCATTCACCCTGCACAATCGGGAGATTCTTCTTACACCGTCCTCCGCAAGAACACAAAAGGGGCGGAGACTTTTGTCTCCGCCCCTTTGTATTGGAACCCGAGAGAGCTGTTTAGAATTCGAGTTTCAGCGAGAACTCCGTCGAGCGCGGGCCTCCTTGGTCAAAAGTGCCCGAGTTGCGCGTCGTGCGGAGCGTGGCGTTTATATCAGACCAGCTATTCTCACTGTTGACGTAATTGGGTAGCCCGGCATCGGCCGTATCCAGCAACGTGCCCGTTACGCGACCGAAATTCGCCAGGTTGAAGAGGTTGTAAAAAGACGCCGTCGGCGTGATCGTCGTGCCCTCGCCCAGGAACTTCAAGTGGATGGGGTAGCCGACGTTCGCATCGAAAGTGCGGAAGGCGGGGTTGTTGCGCGGGTTGTTGGCGGGCTGCGGAGCAAGCGTGGGGATGACCGCCCCCAGCGCTGTCAACTGCGCCGCCGTGAACAGCCCGGCCGAAACCAGCTCCTGGCCCGCGGGAGTCAACTGGCCCGCAAAGTTTGAGTTGAAGGTGGCGATGGCCTGGTTCAGGGCGGTGCCCTTGATCTTGTGCATGTATGCACCAGGCTTGTAGCCGGGCAGCAGGTCACCGTATTGGCCGTCGCCATCGAGGTCAGTCTGGAAGATCTCGGCGGCGGACTGCCCGCCCGTGTCGAGGAGTAAATTGGAGGGTTCTGCGGAATAGAAGTGGCCGATGGCGCCGAGCTGCAAGCCGTACTTCACCCCAATCGTCCCGCCGAAGCTGAGCTCGTTGGTGTGGTCCAGGTTGCTGCGCCCGATGTACCGGTTGGGATCGTCATTGTCGAACGGACGCGAACCGGCGAAGTACTGGTCCTGGCTCGACGAGCCGCTGCCGCTCGAGTTGGTCACAATGCGCGAGAGCGAGTAGGAGATCTGGAAGTCGGAAGTGTCCAGCCCGGGAAGCGGGTGCTCCCTCTGCTCCTGGAAGACGGCCTGGAGGGCGTCATAGTAGGACCGGCCCTGCGGGAGGATGAAAAGACCCTCGCCGACATTCGGGTTCAAGCCGGGAAAGGCCGCTCCGGTATCCGGCGTGAGCCCGAAGGCCGAGGCCGCATAACCGTAGAGGTAGACCGCACTGCTATCGAGGCCGTTTGAAGCGAAGCTTGAAATGGTGGCACCGTTTGCAATCGCATTGTCGATCGAGGTATAGCCATTGTTGGCAAGCGTAGCCGCAATCGCGTTGGCAGCCGCAGTCTTGTTCAGCGTGCGCGCAGCGCCGGAGCGGTTCACGTCGACAGAAGTCGGAACCTTAATGGTGGAGTTGTGTATGTAGTCCACGCTCAGCATCACGCCCTGCGAGAACTGGTGCTGTACGCCGCCGTTGTACTGGATCGAATAGGGCGAGACATACGGCTCCGCGTAGAGATTGTCCGCGTACAGGCCGTCACCCGAGCCGACGTAGCTGGGGTTGGGCAGGGAGGCACCCTTGACCACCTTCTGCCACTCCTTTTGGATGGCCCACAATTCTGGGGCGGCATTGTAAATGGACTCGGACAGGATCGTAGAGACGGAGGTTCCATCCGGCGACTGGGTTACGGAACCATAGCCTGGGAGATTGATGCTTGAACCTGCATAGTTCGCGGTCGTATCAACGAAGAACGGAACCTTGGATGTAGTGGGGATCTCCTCGGGGCGCGCATTGCCGGTGTTGTTGAAGATGTCGCTCTCGTAATAGATGCCGATGCCGCCGCGGTATGAGGTCTTGCGCGCGCCAGGGCTGAAGACGAAGCCCAGCTGCGGGCTGAAGTTGGCGTATGGCTGGTGGACCTGTCCGCCCAGGCCCTTCTGGTACTGGTCGAAGAGATAGGCGCTGGCGTTGGCGCTGCTGCAGCCGGTCCACTGCAAGGAGGGATCCACCTCGCCGCAGGTCGGCGAGGGCAGATCCTGGTTGGCGCGATCGGTGTCGACGCTCCAGCGCACTCCGGCGCTGATGGTCAGGTTCTGCTTCGCCTTCCAGGTATCGCCAATATAGGTGGCCACGCGATAGCTGAATTCGCCGCCGCCCGGCAGTCCAAAGGCGGGCTTCTCGGTGAAGAGGCTGTTTCCGTTGCCCATCGCGTACACGGCCGCGGCATAGCCCTTCAGCGGGTCGCCGAGGCACTCACCGGCGCCGGCTACGTCTCCGCAATTCGTAACCGGAATCGCGGTGTCGAGACCCACGGAGAGGCTGGCGCCGAAGAATTCGGCAAAGCCGCCGCCGATGATGCGGTTGAATTCGCCGCCGAACTTGATGTTGTGCGAGCCCTTCGTCCACGTGCCGTCGTAGCGGAACTCCTTATCGGATTGGAAGGTTCCCTGCGGCGCCAGGAAGTTCGGGCCGGAGTTGAATGCGGCAGGCAGGCCAAAGGCAGGGCTGTCGATCGAAACCGGAACTCCCAATATGTTTGTCGGGTTATAGATGGAGGTGCCCAGGGCCGCTGTGCCGTCGCCCAGGATGTTGTGGAACTTTTCGTAGCCTACGCGGAAGGAGTGCGTCAGCCGGCCGTGCGCGATGTCTGCGCCGCCCACGAGCCCTGGAATGTTGTCGCGGTTCTGGTAAACGCCGTAGGGAGTATAGCCGAAGGTCGCGTCGTCGGCATTGACGCTATAAACAGCCCGTGCGAAGAGGTTGATGTCGTGCGGACCGTGGTAGTCCAGGCGGGCGAAGCTGAAGTTGTCCTTGAATGGCGCGGGCGTGTATGGATATTTTGCCGCTAGAGCAGCGAAGGCCGGGTCGTAGCCCGAGGCTACGTCTTCCTCGCTCTGCAAGATGCGCTCGGCGCCCCCGTAAAAGAAGAGCTTGTCCGTCAGTATGGGTCCGCCGACGTAGCCGCCGTACTGGCTGCGCTGAAAGGGAGCCGCCGTGGCGATAACATTCGCAAACCCCGCCCTTGCGTCCTGGAAGTTGTAGAATGCCTGGCCGTGGAATTTGTTGGTTCCAGCCTTGGTGACTTCGAGCACCTGGCCCGTCGAGGTGACTTCGCCGGAAACGTCCTGGGTGGAGCGGTTCAACTGCAGCTCGCCTACCGCGCCTGTCGGCACGTTGTAGATCGTCGTGCCCACCGTCTCGTCGGTGATGTCCTGGCCGTCGAGGAGGATGCGGGTGGTGCGGCCGCCGACGCCGCTCACCGAGAGGGCTGAGTATCCAGCCTTCGTCGGGTCGAAGGTCATGCCCGACTGCAGGATCACGCCCGGCTGCAACTGGGCTGTGTCGAGGACGTTGTGGCCGTTCACCGGGAGCGTCTCAAGCTGCTGCTCGGAGACGGTTCCGGCGACGCCGACCTGGTCGGTGTTGATCTGCAGAGTTCCGGCATCCACTTCCACCGTCGTGCCCGTGCTGCCTATCCTCAGCTTCAAGTCGCCCGAGCTCACCGTACCGACGGTCACAACCGTACTCTCCTTCAGGCGTTCAAAGCCCGGCGCTTGCACGGTGATCGTGTACTTTCCGGGAAGAAGAGGACCGATGCTGTACAGGCCCGCTGAATCCGAAGTCAGCACCCTCACATAGCCCGTATCGGGGCTGGTGATCGTGATCTCGGCATTGGGAATGACAGCGCCGCTCGGATCGGAAACCACACCTTGAATCGATCCGCCGTTGGTCGAAATTGCCTGGCTATAAGCTTGTTGCACCGCAAGTGGCAGGATTACCGCCAAAGCCAGCGCGAATCCAAAAGCAAGGAATGTGGAACGAAGACGGAAAAACTGCATACGAACTCCTCCAAACTCGGTCCGAATCGAAAAGCCTTGGGCTAAGGCCTTGCCATCCAGGTTGCGCGCTTTCGGTCGCTCGACTGAGCAATTCCGATCCCGCAGGTTGATCTAAACGTGCAAAACGGCACGACGACCCAAATTCCTACACGACTCCCCACGCAGGCAAACTAAACGCCCACTGGATGTGACTCCAGAAACGTGGACAAGAGTCTTTGAGTTACTTAAGGCAATTCGTGTGCCATTCGAACTGCACGGGCAAGATCCTCACAACTGCATGAAAATAAATGATCGTTTGCATCTCCCCCAAAGATGGAATTGACATTCGAATATGAAAATATGTAAGCGCTGCCACCAATATTGCAAAAAATGGACTTTTGAAACGACGGGCGGCGTGAGCTGCCTCTCGTTCCGGCCTTGAAATCCTGGGCGAAGCTGAGTTTTAAGATGAATGTCGCAAGCCTTTAAGCCGCCGATCAGGATTGGACTGATGACCGTTTTCTAGAGCAAGAAAAAGGGCGCCCCACCCGGGACGCCCTCTTGTCTGCAATAGGCCTCCAAGCCGGAGGGTTAGAAGAAGAACTTGCCCACAAGCTGGTAGCTGCGCGCGGGTGAAGGGTCGCCATTGGGGTCGGCGGTGACAATTACGGCGCTGACCTCGCCGAAGGTGCTGCCACTCGAGAAGTTTCCGCCCGGACTCGTGAAGTTGGCGTGATTGAAGGCGTTGAATGCCTCGATCCGCAGCTCCACATAGCGATTTTCGTTGGTCTTGGAGACCGCGAAGTTCTTCGAGAGCTGCAGGTTGGTGTAGTTGAAGCCAGGGCCATGGAAGAAGTTGCGCTTCACATTGCCGTAGGTCCCGATCGGCTCGTTCGAGAACGGAGTCGGATCGAAGTAGAAATTCCCCGTCTCCGGCGTGCCGTTCACCATCAGGGTTTGCGTTGTGCGCGGGTTATAGGTCTTTATGTGGTAGCTCGACGTATCCGGCACATCACCGCAACCGAAGTAGCTGGAGCCGTCGCACCACAGCGACCTGTCCTGGCCCTGCACGATGGCCACCGGGAATCCGCTTTGTACCGCGGTCACGCCGCCGATCTCCCATCCGGAAACAGCCTCGCGCAGAACCGCATTGTTGGCGATCGCGGTGAACACCGGAACCCTGTAGGCGTACGAACTCACAAAGCGGTGGCGCGCGTCATAGTCCGAATTGCCGTAGTTCAGATAGGTAAAGCCAGGCGTATAGATCTCGACATGTCCTACGGCGTTTACGCCGCCTTGACCGGTCGAGCTCTCATATCCTGAGCCATCGTCCATTGCATGAGAGTAAGTGTAAGCAGCGCTGAAATAGAGGCCATGCGACGCAGCCTTGATAAGGCTTACCTGCAGCGAGTTGTAATTCGACTTGCCCTCGGTCGTCTGCTGAGCAACGCTAACGTACCACGGCACTCCGTTCGGAAAACCGGGCGTTCCGACCGGATAGTCCAACGCTGGGTCCGATGTGAATTGCGGGAAATATGTGTGAATGGAGCCGGCCAAACCGCTATTGCAGTTATAGTTCGCCGGGAACCCCGCGGGCACGGAACCGGCAAGACAGGCGGCGTGACCCGCAGGGGTTATGTAGTCGCCGTCGTACCAGCTTGGCAGCCTGTGACCCAGCGAGCCCACATATCCAACCTGCAGAATCATGCCGCCGGGCAGCGCGCGCTGAATATTCAGGTTGAAGTTCTCGCTGTAAGGTACGGTGTATTTCGTCGGGTCGAAGGTCGCCAAATGCAGTAGGTAATAAAGCCCCTGCCAATCGATGTTGGTGTCTCCCGGCCCAGGGATCGTGGCCGGGAAACGATTCGGTTCCGAGACGCTCGGATCTCCAGTAACGTCCTCGAAGGGATTTGCAAACGAAGGGGAGCCGCCGACATCCGTAGCCCCCTGAGAGATTTGAAGGAACGGCGGGTCCTCCAGATTCTGCAGCGATTGCTCCTCCTGGTCGCGGTTGTAGTAGATGCCAAAGCCGCCTCGGATGGAGAAGTCATGCGCGCCCCGCGCGCCGATCAGCGCGGAAGGGCCTTCAGATGGCGACCACGCGAATCCGACGCGTGGGCCAAAGCGGTTGTAATGGGATGTCGGGCCACCCGCGCCGTTGCAGCCAGGGTCGCCAGGCCAGCCCAGCCCCGGAGGCCCGCCGGGAAAGACCTTCGATTCCGCGGTCGAGTTGCTCCAGCAGACGATCCCTTTGTGGCCAAACTGCGCGTTTTGATTGGGAGTTTCCGCATCCCAGGAAATGCCGTAGTTGAAGGTCATGTCGGAGCTGATCTTCCAACTGTCCTGGGCGTAAGCATAGATCTCAGCCGCCACGTCATTGATGTCCCCGTTGCTCGTCTGCTCATAGCCGTCTGGGATGCCGAGCTCGAAGTCGAGATTGGGATCGCCCGAAGAATAAAGGCCACCCCCGGTCGTGCCGCCACCGTAGTAGAAATATCCGTTGTTCAGATAGCTGAAGGGGTTATCGACGCGGAACTGTTCGAACGAGCCACCGATCTTGAGCGAGTGCGCCCCAATAATTTTGGTGAAGTTATCGCCGTAGCTCAAGTTGGTATCGGTCCGGGGCTGTGGGCCTTCATAACTGTTGCCGACGGCAAAATCGCCAATGGCAAGATACGGGAATCCGGCCTCCGCCGTTTCCTGTGGCTTGATTCCTGTGAATCCGTAGGAACTCGGTTGCGCTGGGTTGACAGGAGTCAAATCAGGAAAATTTAGCCGGAAGTATGCGCCGTGCAACTCATTCAAGGTGCTGGCGTTGAAGGTGTGCGTATAGGACGCGCTGAACAGCTTGTAATGCTCCGAGTTGCGCGCCCCGAAGCCGGGAAAGAATCCGCCGCCAAATGCGAGATCATCGGTGGATGGGCTGGACTGGAAGATGCTCGAGGCCCAGATCGCGTCCCTCGAGGTCGGCGAGTAGTCCGCGCGAATGATACCCTGGTCTTCCGCGTCTGTGTTCGCCGTATTGAACTCAAAGTAAGGGCCCAAGTTCGGCTGTGGAATGTATTTGGTGGTGATGTTGGATGCGATCGAGTTCCACGCCGACGGTGAAATGTTCACCGTGCCGGTCGGGAAGCATTCGCTCCATGTCTCCGGGGGAGTGCAGGTGCCATTGGACCCTGGAATGTTAAATGGAATTGCATTGCTCGTGAGTCCAACGGAATTATTCGCTCCACCATTGAAATAGTTATAGTCGTCGCTGAAGTCGCCCGTGTAGTTCTCCATGTTAAGCGTCGGCGCCGCAGTTGGGGCGCCTGCCCG
>Ga0187889_10004411_pt1 | contig 11660 bp, 7 predicted proteins | sample June2016WEW_7_10_2_FD_132992 | JGI IMG/M metagenome (GOLD analysis project Ga0187889, IMG submission 132992) | Peatland microbial communities from SPRUCE experiment site at the Marcell Experimental Forest, Minnesota, USA - June2016WEW_7_100 | ecosystem: Environmental > Terrestrial > Soil >... | reverse complement strand
CGGCCAAGACCGCCATGGCGGTCATCGAAGTGACCCCGCCGGTCGCCCCGTCCCCGCCTCCGGCCGAGCCCGCGCTCCTCGCCCCATCCCCGCCTCCGGCCGAGCCCGCGCTCATCGCCCCATCCTCGCCTCCGGTCGCCGCGACCGACGATAGCACCGCGCATGCCCCAAACGAGGGGGCTGAAGCGGGCGACGTGGATGGGACGGCGCCCAATGAGCCATACGCGGTAGACCACGAGGCGCAGGCGGACGGGCCGAGCAGCGACGAAGCCACGGGCGACGCACGACCTTCGCCGTCCCCGGCCGCGGAGGAGCTGCCCCCGGCACGACCAATTTCCACCGGTGGTGGGCGACGTAAGGCCAAGCGGCGCAAGTAGGGGCGCCCTGTGCTCGCCAGCGTGATTCGACCGCCCCGCCTGCAAGCGGGCGATCTGGTACGCGTGGTCGCGGCTTCGGGCCCGATTCCTTCCGAGGCATTCGCGGCAGGAGCGGCCCGCTGGTGCGAGCGCTTCCGGCTGGACTACGATCCCGAGGTCTTATTCGCCGCCGAAGGATTTCTGGCTGGCTCCGACCGAGCCCGCCTGGCTGCCCTGATAGCGGCAATACGCGACCCGGAGGCCAAAGCCGTGGTGCTGGGACGAGGCGGCTACGGGCTCTTGCGCATCGTCGCCACGATGAGCCCGACCTTGCTGCGCGACCATGCCAAGCCGGTAATTGGATTTTCCGACGGGACCATCCTCTTGGCCTTGGCCGCCCGGTCCGGCGTGGCGGCGGTACACGGTCCGGTCGTGACGCAGCTCGGTCGCCTGTCCGACGAAGACCGCTCGGCGCTCTTTGCCCTGCTGGAATCGACCGAGCCTCAGGCGCTCTGCGCGGGCCTGGGCGAGCTCAGACCGGGACGCGCGGTGGGGCCACTCCTGGGCGGTAACCTGGAGTGCCTGTCGCGCCTGCTCGGAACGCCCTATCTGCCCGACCTGGACGGCGCCCTGCTCTTCCTCGAAGAGGTGGGCGAGCGACCCTATCGCATCGACCGACTGCTGACCCACCTGGAGCTGGCCGGGGTCTTCGCGCGGGTGGCGGGGGTGGTGGTGGGCGACCTGGTGGCCTGTGACGAGCCGGCCGGAGCGCGCTGGCCCTCGCCCACGGCGGAGGCGGTGGTCGCCGAACGTCTGGGCCGCCTGGCCATTCCGGTCGCCATCGGCGCTCCCATCGGGCACGGTTCGCGCAACCGCGCTCTGCCCTATGGAGCACGAGCCGAGCTCGACACCAAGGCGGGCACGCTCAATGCCTTGGAAGCGGTGGTTTCATAGCCACAGCGCGGTCACGGCAGGGCTCTGCCCGCCCGCTGATACTTGACCACGGCAGCTTCGTGCTCGGCGATGGAGCTCGAAAACTGGTGGCTGCCGTCATTGCGGGCGACGAAGTAGAGGAAGTCACTACCGTCGGGGCGGAAGACCGCGGCGAGAGCGGCGCGCCCGGGATTGGCAATCGGCCCGGGCGGCAACCCCTCGTGAGTGTAGGTGTTGTAGGGGTTGAGCTCGTCGTCGAGGTGGATGCGGTGAATGCGGCCATCCCATTTCTGGCAGGCCGGCGACGCGCGGCCGAGAAACTTGGGAGCCACCGTGCAGCCGTAAACGATAGTCGGGTCGGTCTGCAAGAGCTTCGGCCGGAAGGTGGGTTTGAGGAGGCGATTCATGAAGACCTGGGCGATGCGCGGGCGCTCTAGCGGAAGGCCGGTCTCCTTCTCCACGATCGACGCCAAAGTGACGGTGCCGGCATCGTCGAGCTTGAGCCGGTTGCGCAGGAAGCTCGCCCCTTTCGGATTGGCATTGCGCACCTCTTCGAAGACCTGGCGCTGGCGCTTGACCAGCGCCGCCAGCACCCGGCTGGGCTGCGAGTGCGGCCGAAAGCGGTAGGTGTCGGGAAAGAGGTATCCTTCCAAGGTGGACCCGGACAAGTCGAGGCTCTTGACGAACACGGGATCCATGGCCTGGGCGAGGAGCTCGGCTTGCCCTGCCACCCCGGCGGCGTCGAGGATCTGGGCGACCTCGATCATGTTCTTGCCCTCGGGGATGGTAACGGCCACCAGCTCATCAGCCACGCCCTTCAGGATAAGGTCGACCAGCTGGCGCGGAGTCGCCGGCGCATCGAGCTGGTAGTGCCCGGGACGAAAGCGGTTAGCCACGCCGCGTTGGCCGGCATAAAGCCGAAAAAGGGCGGGTTGCTCGAGAAGCCCGGCGGCGGCCAGAATCTCCGCGACCCGCTGTGCGCCCGCACCGCGTGGGATCTCGACCTCCACCGGTCCGCGGGCGCTGCCGGTCGCGCGATCGGGATAGGTCACGATCCGGCGAACCAGGTAGGCACATGCCCCGAGGGCGATCGCTAGCGTTACCAGAAAAACCCGGAAAGCGCGGCGGCGGGGGGTCATCATGGCTTCTCCTCGCTAGCGCTGGGTCGGGCGTCGAGCCAGCGCTGCAAAATGATCGCGGCTGCTACCTTGTCCACGACCTGCCGGCGGCGCGCCCGGGACAGATCGGCGGCGATGAGTACCTCCTCGGCCATGACGGTGCTGAAGCTTTCATCGCACAGCTCGACCGGCAAGCCCAGGCAGGCGCGCAATTTTTCGGCAAAGGCGCGAGCACGCAAGGCAGCGGGGCCCTCCTGGCCTTCCGGATCGAGGGGCAAGCCTACGACGATGCGGCAAGCCCCGGCCTCCTTGACCACACGGCCAATGGCCTCCATATCGCGCATGCCGCCGTGGCGGGCCAAGGTGGCCCGCGGCTGAGCCGTGAGACCGAGCCCGTCGGAGACCGCCACCCCGATGCGGCGTGAGCCCAAGTCGATACCGAGCACCCTGGTGCACATGAAAGTTGTCTAGTCTATAGCCGGACTTGCGGTACAACTTCCAGATGCCTGACCAACCGAAGTTGTCTGCGCAAGGGCCCCAGCTCCAGATCGAGCTCGACGACGTCACCGCGCAAGGATCCTACTGCAATCTCGTATTCTTGAACCACAACGACACGGAATTCACCTTCGATTTCGTATATGTCCAGCCCGGCGCACCGCGGGCGCGCGTGCGCTCGCGCATCATAATTTCGCCTCGCCACGCCAAGCGCTTCTTGCGCGCCATCGAGAGCAACATCGCGCGCTACGAAGAGGCGTTCGGCAAGATAGAGGAAGGGCCGCCGGTCGATCCTTCGATGATTAGCTAGCTACGCCTCGGGCAAAGCCAGGCCACTTCAGTGGCCGCAGCCATGGCAGCTGGTGCAGTCGTGCTCGCCATGACCGATGCTGTGCATGTCCTCTCGGCTGGGCGCCCGCACCGAGATCACCTCTACGGCGAAGCTCAGGGTCGCGCCCGCCAAGGGATGATTGCCGTCCACGGTAACGGTCTTGTCATCGACGGCGATCACGGTCAGGACGCGCGCGCCCTTGTCGGTGTGGGCACGGAAATGCATGCCGATCGCGACCTCACCCTCGGGGAATTCGTCACGGGAGAGCTGCTCCACCAGCTCTTCCCGCCGGGAACCGTAGGCCCCTTCCGGACCGATGGTGACTTTGATCCGATCGCCGGCCACCTTGCCCGCGAGCGCTACCTCGAGCCCGGGCACGATCATGCCGGAGCCGTGCAGATACGAGAGCGGCTCGCCGTTAGCGCAATCATCACCATCATGGCCCTGCGACGAATCGACCACCCTACCGTTGCTGTCAGTCAACGTGTAGTGGATGGTCACGAAGGCTCCATCCTCAATCTGCATGTGCTTCCTTCCAGAAAGAGAGAGTTACGCCCTCAGCATAAACCCAAGCATCCCCGGATGGGAACCCCCAACCTGCAGTATTCTCATTGCCGTGATCCGCATCGCCGCCTTCACTTCCACTTCCACTGGCTCGCAAGATCTCCTTGCGAGACTACTCGGCAACCTGGCGGATGAGCGGATGCGGCAGGGGCCGTTCGCTCCGCTCCGCATCATCGTGCCCAACCGCAATGTCGAGACGTACCTGCGCCTCAGGATATGCGAGCGGTGGGGAATCGCCGCCAACCTCGCAACCAGCTTCTTGCGACGCTTTTTGGCCGGCATCGCCGAATCCGCCAGCCCAGGGGTAAAGGTGGCCGACGCCCACGACATCGAAGAGCACCTCTTGGCCCTGCTCCATGACTCCGAGGTGCTGGCCGATACCGATCTCGCGCCCGTACGACGCTTTCTCGCTGCCGCGGATGGAGATCGCGATGCTCTCGACCGCCGCCGCTGTCAGCTGGCGGCCCAACTGGCCCAACTCTTCGAGGAGTACGCGGCCTCACGCCCCGACATGCTCTTGGCGTGGCAAAGTCACGGCGACGCCGCCGCTCTTGCGCCCGCCGCCCCCGCCGGCCTGTCCACCCCCGCCGGCCTGTCCGCCCCGGCCGGCCTGTCCACCCCCGCCGCGCCTGCTCATGCCGCGTTCGCCTCCTCCGCTATCTGGCAACGCGCGCTCTGGCGCGCGATCTTTGCGTCCGGGGGCCGCCTGGCGCGCATGCCGGACGGGACGCCAAAGCAGCAAGCGCTCGCGACCTTGTGGCCGGAAGCAATGCGCAGGAGGCCAGCCCCTCTCGCCGGTCAAGCGGTGCACGTATTCGGCCTGTCCTATGTCGCAAGTGGCTACCATCGCATGCTGGCGGAGCTGGCTCGCGAAGCCGAGGTCTTCATATACACCTTGGCTCCCTGCCAAGAGAGCAGCGACGAGCTGCGCGCCCCCGGTCTCGGCCCTCCGGACGACCCTTACCGTCTCCGCGCTGGCGGCGGTGCTGGTGGCGCCGGCGGGCTTGGCCCGCCAGAGGCAGAGCTCGCTTCCCGACTGTGGGCGCGCCCGGGACGAGAGAACCTACGCCTGCTCGCGCGCCTCGAGGGCGCCGTGGTCGAGACCGGCTCGTCCGCGCCACCCACACCCGGACCCGCGTCGACGGTACTGGGGCGGCTGCAGGGCCAGATCGTGAGCCGCTCGCTTGGCGAGCGCCTTGCTCTCGACGCCAGCCTGCGCGTCATCCCGTGCCCCTCCCTGCGGCGGGAGCTGGAAGTGGTCGCGGCGGAGATCTGGGCCCTCGTCCGTCGCGATCCCACCTTGCGCCTGTGCGATGTGGCCGTGATAGTCCCGGAGCAGAGTCAGGAGCTCTACTTCGCGCAGGTCCCCTCGGTGTTCGGCGCGAGCTGCCAGCTGCCCCACAACATCGCCGACTCGCCCGCCTCGTCGATTTCTGCCGGATCCACCTCGTCCACCTTGTCCGCCATCACGGCGCTGCTCGATCTGCCCTTCTCCTCGCTCTCGCGCAAAGAGGTGCTGGCGGTGCTAACCGAGCCCTGCGTGATGGCGCGCTTCCCCGAGGCAACGCCAGAGATGTGGTCATCGCTGGCGGCCGAGCTGGGCATCGTGCGCGGAGTCGATCGAGGTGACTTTCATCCCCGCTACCCCGCGCGCGACGTGTTCAGTTGGGATCAAGGCTTGCGCCGCCTGGCACTCGGGGCGCTGCTCGACGAAGCCGCGGCAACGGATGCCGTGCCGGCACCGCTGGGAGGCGACTTTTGCCTCCCCGGTCCCCCCATCGGTCACGCGGACAGTGCCCGACTCGGCTTCGCGCTCCTCGCGCGCTCTCTGCTGACCGACGCACGCTTTGCCTGGCGGCCCGAGCAGCCGCCCGAGCGTACGCTGGCGGAATGGCTGGCGTTCGTGCGCGGGCTGGTCGAAAGCTACCTCACCGTGAGCGAAGACGAGGGCGGGCAGGCCACGGTGGCAGCATATCTGCGCCGGCTCGACGAGCTGGCGAGCAGCGGACTTCACCGCACCCCGATCTCGTACCGCGTGGCGGCTGAGCTGGCCCGGCGCGAGCTAGCTGCCCTGCCCACCCAGAGCGGGGGTTACCTGTCGAAGGGAGTCACGGTCTCGTCTTTCGTGCCGATGCGGGCCATCCCCTTCCGTGCCATTTTCGTGGTCGGGCTCGGGCAAGGGGTATTCCCGCGCTCGCCCGCGCGGCACGAGCTCGACTTGCGCGAGGGCACCCGGCGGGCGGGCGACGTCGACCGGCGTGAGCAGGATCTGTACATGTTCCTCGAGACCCTGCTGTCAGCGCGCGAGCAGGTCGTGCTGTCGTACGTCGCACGCGACGAGATCACGGGGGAAGAGTTGCCGGCATCCTCGGTGCTGCTCGAGCTGGGCGCGGTCCTCGGCCAGAGCATTCTGGATGCCGCCGACCTCGAGCGCTGGTTCGGCAAAGACCGCAGCCAGCGGCCGCCCCTGCGCCGCCACGACGACAGTCCCGAGCGCCGCGCGGTACTGCCCGCGGCGGAAGCCGAGCAGCGTGCGCACCAACTAGCTAATTGCTTGCGACCCGAGTCGTACCCGTCGCTGACTGCCGCCAATGCCATCGCTGGGTTGCCAACCGAGGTGCAGGCTCGGCTGCGTCGCGTGCTGGGTTGGCCACGCCTGCCGGAAGTCAAGGCCGAGCCCACGCGCGCTCCGCAACGCGTCTCACTCGACATTTTGCGCAGCTTCCTCGTCGACCCGGTGCGGGCTCTGGCGCGTCTGCGCCTTGGACTTCACGACGATGACGATGCCGATGGCGCTGACCTCGAGGACGAGCCTTACGACATCGACAACCGCGAGCGGACGATGCTACTGGCGCAGAGCATGACCGGAGCTCTCCTCGCGGCCCAGGGCGCGCCGAGCTGGGAGATGGTCAAGACCAGCTTCGAGCACGCCAGCCTGGCGGCCGAGCTGGCCGGCCGGCGCCCGAGCGGGATTTTCCGCGAGACCCCAGCGCGGCGAGAGGAGGAGACGCTAGCGGCGTGGCAGCGACGACTTGCCGTCGTGCTGGGCGCCGGCTCCCTGCCCATGGCCCGCGAGTGGCTGGCCTTTCCCGTCGAGGTACCTGCCCTGGGGGGGCGGGTCGACATCGCCGGCCAAACCGGGCTGCTCGCCGGCTTGGCCAACGCCAGCTGCGCGAGCCTCGCTTTCACCTGGCGGGCGGCGGTAGGCCAGGGGCTCGACCACCAGGATCTGCGCGCCTTCCTCGACTACGTGGCGCTGGCCGCTGCCGGCGGGGCCGAGTCGCTGGCCGGCCACCGCGGGCTTCTGTGCTATCACGACAAGAAGGAGGTCGACGTGCGCACGCGCGCGTTTGCCGCGCTCGGCCGCGAGCGTGCCCTCGCCTACCTCGCGACCCTGTGCCGCGAGCTGCTCGGAGCGGAGGCCCTGACGGGCAGGGGAGGGCGACCCTACCTCTTGCCCGGCGAGGCCGTACTGGCCAGCCGAGCCAAACACACTCCCTTGGCGCGAGAGATTCGCACTTGGCAGCAGCGTTGCCGGGGCAGGGGGGCGGGGGCTGCCGCGATGCCGGGGCCGCTGTCCGGCGCGGGGGATGACTATCCCATACCGTCGCCCGACGAGGCCATGGGCATGGTGGAGGCGCGCTTCGGGCTGTTCTTCGAGCTGGTCAGGGAGCCTACGCCATGAGCGCGGTATCACACGAGCCCGCACGCGATCCCTGGCGCTATCCCCGCCCGGCGCAGCTCAGGCAGATCGGCCCCCGCCACAACGTGATCGAGTCGTCAGCCGGCACGGGCAAGACCTTTATGCTCGAGCACCTCTTCGTCGATCTGATCCTGTCCCGCGGCGTTGCCATCGACCAGATTCTGGTCGTCACCTACACGGATAAGGCCACGGCCGAGCTCGTGCTGCGCTTGCGCGCGCTCCTGGCCAGGATCCTCAGTCAGCCGGCAGTCCTGCCCCTGCTCACGCGCGACGAGAGCTGGACCATAGACGACGCGGCCAAGGCGCGATTGCGTCAGGCCCTGCTCGACTTCGATCGGGCCAACATCTCGACCATCCACGGCTTCTGCCAGCGCGTGCTGCGCGAGCATGCGTTCGTGCAAGGACGTCTGTGGAACCAGGAGCGGGTAGACGCCGAGACGACAACCAGGCTTGCGGTGCGCGAGCTCTGGCGGGCCGAGGCCGGCGAAGCGGGGGAGGTGGCGCGCGCGCTCCGCGCCTGGCAGAGCAGCGATAGAAGCATCGCACAGCTGGAAGACCTGCTGTGCGAGTGTGCCGGTCACGAGCCCGCGGACTTGCGCCCGCTTTTCCAGGAAGACCGGCTGGTGCGAGCGCTCGCGCGCTGGCCGCAGCTCGAGGCCGACGCCGCCGAGCTCGGCGCCCGGCTGAAACGAGATGGGCTACCCGGTCAGAGGGTAAAGCCTTGCGTCGAGCGCCTGGTCTGGCTTTCCGCCGCGGTAGCCAGATGTCAGGGCGACGCCCTGGCGTTCCTGGCCGCGCGTTTTCCCAGGGACGGCGCCGTCACCGAAACCCTGGCCTTTCTGGCGACGCGACTGCCTGGCCCGGGCAGCGGCCGGCAGCCCAGCGCGATCGGCCAGGCGGTCGACGCTCTAGCCGGCAGTGCGGTCTCGCTCGAAGCGGCGGTAGCGCACATCCTGCAGCCCCGAGTACACGCGCGGGCCAGAGAGAACAAACGTCGGGCGGGGACCTTCGACTTCGACGATATGCTCGAGCTAGTGAGCCGGGCGCTCGCCGACGAGAGCTGGGCAGGTAGGGCCTTGCAGGACGCCTTGCGCGCCCGCTACCGCTACGCCCTCATCGACGAGTTCCAGGACACCGATGCCACGCAATGGTCGATCTTCCGCCGCATCTTCGTCGACAGCAAGGGTGAGCACGCCCTGACGGTGATCGGCGATCCCAAGCAAGCCATCTACGGCTTCCGCGGGGCGAATGTGCTCGCCTACCTGGAGGCACGCAAGACCCTGCTCGAGTCCGGGGCGGCCCACCTGACGCTGACCCAAAACTTTCGCTCCACCCCAGATCTGGTCGATGCGCAAAACCTCCTGTTCGACCAGACGGCATCCTTCTTCCGACCCGGGAGCGGCATCAGCTATGACACCGAGGTGAGCTGTGGAGCTCCGCAACGCGGGCTAGTCGCGGCCGCGCCCGCGAGCGCGGCGGCCATCGTGATCTTCAAGCTAGACCAGGGCCCCACGCCAGGGTCGAGCGCGAGCCTGCAGGCGGGATTGCGGGCCGCCGTGGTGGACGAGATGCAGCGCCTCTTCGCCGCGACCTCGCCCTTGCAGATCGCGGGCCGGACAGACGGGCGGACCGGGATCAGGCCGCGGGATGTCTTCGTGCTCACGTTCACCAATGACGAGAGCCGCCTGGTCGGCGCGACGCTGGGCCGGGCCGGCATTCCGTTCGCATTCTACAAGCGCGGCAAGCTGGGCGATTCGCCCGAGGCGCAAGAGGTCCTGACCGTCCTGCGCGCAGTGGCCGATCCCGACGATCGCAACCTGGTCGCTCGCGCCTTCCTCACCCGTTTCTTCGGCCTCGACATGCGCCAGACCGCCACCTGCCTGGAGGCCAGCAGCCCGAGCGAGCCGGGCCTGCGCTTGCAGCGCTGGAACGCTCTCGCCCGCAAGGGAGACATCCCCGGGCTGTGCGCAGCGTTGCTCGATGACAGCGGCATGATCCGACGCGAGATCTTCGCCCGGGCCGGCGAGCGAGCCATGACCGACACCTGGCATGTGCTCGAGCTCCTGCAAGGTGAATGGGCCCGCCGCCGGAATAGCTTCCCCGAGCTGGTCCGGCAGCTGGGTGCCAGCCTGCGCCGGGGACGCCAGCCAGGCGCGGCCGAGGACGATCTGCAGCGCCGGGAGACGGAAGGTGACGCGGTACAGATCCTCACCGTCCACAAGGCCAAGGGCCTGGAGGCCGACATAGTCTTCGTGTGCGGAGGCACGACCGAGCATCGCGACCGGCAAACCGAGCTCTTGCTCGAGCGCGGCGTCCGTGTGCTCCATGTCGGCGGGATGGACAGCGCCGCCCAGCAAGCCGCCGACCAGGCCAAGAGCGACGAGAACGGCCGGCTGGTCTACGTGGCTCTCACCCGCGCGCGTTACCGCCTGTACCTGCCTCTCTATCCCGCCGCCCTGGACCGTCATGGGCCCTATCAACAGGCTAACCGCCGGCTGGGCGAGCTCCTCGGCCCGCACCTCGACCAGCCCCATCCCATCTTCGAGGTAAGGGAGGTCGCGTGTCCGGCCAGCGCGGTTGAAGCGCCGCCCGCGCAAGAGATGGAGGCAGCGCAAGCGGCGCCCTCCTCACCCTGGGAGGGTCCTTTGGATCCCCCGCGGGCGAGCTCGGTCCGGCCCAGCCCGCCCGACCTCACGCGAATGCTGGCACTACCCCAGGAGCCGGGCGAGCTGGCCGCCATCAGGGAGCGCCGGGCTGGCTTCTGGGTGACCTCCTATTCTGGCCTCAAGCGGGCCCGCGCGGCGGGCGGCGTCCCGGCCGGCATGGACGCCGAGGTAGCGTCAACGCCGGGACAAAGGGCACCGGATGAGTTGCCCGGGGGAGCGCAAGCGGGCATCTTCCTGCACGAGATCCTGGCCACCGTCTCGCTGCCCGAGCTAGCGCAGCGGCCGGGGTGGGAGGAGTGGTTCGCCGTCCCGGGGGTGGCGCCCCTGGTGGAGAGGCTGGCGCGCCAGCACGGCCGTCCGCCCGGTGAGGTTGCGCCTTCGGCGCGACTCGTCCATCGCGCCTACACCGCGCCCCTGCGCCTGGGCGAGCTGGCGCTAAACGGCCTGGCGCTCGCCACCCGCAGCTTGCGCGAGCTGGAGTTCCTCTTTCCCATACCGGAGAAAACGCATCCCTTGCTGTCGGCGCGCGCGCCGCTGATCGCGCAACCCGCGCCCGAGTCGGCCATCACGGCCGAGGGGTGGCCCATCCTACGGGGTGTCGTCAAGGGATTCATCGATCTGCTCTTCGAGCACGCGGGGAGGATCTACGTCTGCGACTGGAAGAGCGATTCCCTGCCGGAATACACGCCCGACGCGCTAGCCCGGCATTGCCAGCAGAGCTACGACCTGCAAGCGCGCCTTTATACTCTGGCCAGCTTGCGCTTCGCCGGCATCGCCAACGCGACCGACTACGGTACGCGGTTCGGCGGGGTGGTCTTCTGCTTCTTGCGCGGGCTCACCGGCCATGATGACGGCCTGGGCTGCCATTTCACGAGGCCATCCTGGGCCGTGGTGTCCGGCTGGGAGGCGGAGATGCTCGAGGCAGGATTTTGGGGGCGAGGATCGTGACGCCATCGCGCCTGCTGTCGCCCGGTGGGAGCGCACGCGCGTGGTTGGAGGCAAGTCCACCCTATGGCCCATGCCTGCTCGGCTTTTTGCGCACGAGCGATCTGGAAGAGACGCGGGCATATCTGGCCTGGCAGCTCAGCCAGATGGCGAATCTCGCGGACCCGCAACGTGACGAGCTTGCCCTGCTCTGCGCCCGGTTGCTGGCGGCCGAGGAACAAGGCAGCACGCGGCTTCCTGTCACGGAGGAGGAGATGGTCCTCCTCCGCCGGGTGCCCGAGCTGGTGGGCCAGCCACCGGCGGATGCGCAAGGGACGACTCCGCCAGGCCCGCGGCCGCTGGTCATCGAGGGCGGCTACCTGTACAGCCAGCGCTCGCATGCGTGCGAGACCCGGGTGGCGGCCGCGATCGCGGCGCGCCTCAATCGTGCCGGTCCTTTCCCCAGCGCGGCCATCGTGGCCGCGCTACACGAAGCTGCCGCCACCGCTCTGCCCGCGCCCAGCGCGGAGCAAAGCGCCGCCGTGCTGCATGCGCTGAGCCACGCTTTGG
>Ga0187889_10004407_pt1 | contig 11670 bp, 6 predicted proteins | sample June2016WEW_7_10_2_FD_132992 | JGI IMG/M metagenome (GOLD analysis project Ga0187889, IMG submission 132992) | Peatland microbial communities from SPRUCE experiment site at the Marcell Experimental Forest, Minnesota, USA - June2016WEW_7_100 | ecosystem: Environmental > Terrestrial > Soil >... | reverse complement strand
CCGAACCCGCATTTCCGCCTGCCAGCCGATCCGGCGGCGCCGATCATCATGATCGGGCCGGGCACCGGGGTGGCGCCCTTTCGGGCCTTCGTGGAGGAGCGTGAGGTCCTCGGCTGCCGCGGGCGCAACTGGCTCTTTTTCGGCGACCAACACTTCGACACCGACTTCCTCTATCAGCTCGAATGGCAACGCTGGCACAAGTCGGGCGTGCTCTCCCGCCTGGATCTGGCCTTCTCGCGCGACCAAACCGAGAAGATCTACGTCCAACACCGCATGCGCGAGCGCAGCCGCGATCTTTACGCCTGGCTACGAGAGGGCGCCTATGTCTACGTGTGCGGCGACGCCGAGGAGATGGCCGCCGAGGTCGAAGCCACCCTGATCGAAGTCATGGCCAAGGAGGGCGGCAAGGCGCCGGAGGCGGCCCACGAGGACCTCCTGGCCCTGCAGGCGAGCGCGCACTATCAGCGCGACGTGTATTGATGGGTAATGCGCGAGAAGGCAATGGCTAACGACCGTCCCACCCCGAGCAGGAGCGAGAACAAGAGCGAGAACGAGCTCATCAAGGAGGCGAGCGATCACCTGCGCGGTACCATCGCGCGCGGGCTCGTCGATCCCATCACGGGCGGAATGGCGTCCTCCGATCAGCAGGTGCTCAAGTTCCACGGCGTCTACCAGCAGGACGATCGCGAGGTGCGCCTCGAGCGGCAGCGGCAAAAGCTCGAGCCGCGCTACAGCTTCATGGTGCGCATCCGCACCCCGGGCGGCGTGCTGACACCCAAGCAATTCCTGGACATCGACCGTATTGCCTGCGCCCATGCGGGTAGCAGTCTGCGCTTGACCACGCGGCAGACCATCCAGCTCCATACCGTGCCCAAGCGCGATCTGCGGCGCACCATCAAGGCCATCCACCAGACCCTGCTCGATACCATCGCCGCCTGCGGCGACGTCAACCGCAACGTCATATGCAACCCCAACCCCTTCCTGTCAGCCCTGCACGGCGAAGTCTACCGCCTGGCCAAGCGGCTCAGCGAGCACCTGCTGCCCCGTACTCGCGCCTATCACGAGATCTGGCTCGGCCAGGACCTCATGGCCGGCGGCGAGCTGCCCGCCGACGAAGAGCCCATGTACGGCCGCGCTTACCTACCGCGCAAGTTCAAGATTGCTCTGGCGCTCCCGCCCAGCAACGACGTCGACGTCCTGGCCCATGACCTGGGCTTCATCGCCATCACGGACAAGGACAAGCTCATCGGGTTCGATGTGACGGTGGGGGGCGGCATGGGCATGACCCACGGAGAGAAGGCGACCTACCCTCGCCTCGCCGATGTCATCGGATTTTGTCGGCCCGACGACGTGGTCGAGGTGGCGGAGGCGGTCCTCACCACCCAACGCGATTTTGGCGATCGGACCAACCGCAAGCACGCTCGCCTCAAGTACACCATCGACGACCGCGGCCTCGAGTGGTTCAAAGCCGAGGTGGAGAAACGCTGGGGCCACGGCTTTGCCCCGGCACGACCCTTCGCCTTCGCCGACAACGGCGACCGACTGGGCTGGTGTAAGGGCGCGGGTGACTCCTTGCACTACACCCTCCTGGTGATGGGCGGTCGCTTGCGCGACGAGCCGGGACGGCCCTTGCTCTCCGGCGTGCGCGAGATCGCCCTGGGCCACGAGGGCGATTTCCGCATCACCCCCAATCAGAACTTGATGATAGCCAACGTCAGTGCGGCCAATCGGCGGCGCATCGATGACCTGCTGGCCCGCTTCGGCCTCGACGCCGGCGAAAAGCTGACCGCTCTGCACCGAAATGCTCTCGCCTGTGTGGCCTTGCCCACCTGTGGCCTCGCCATGGCGGAGGCGGAACGGGAGCTGCCCAAGCTACTCGACCGTCTCGGGCCCATCATGCGCGCGGCCGGCCTCGCCGAGCAGGCCATCGTCATGCGCATCACGGGCTGTCCGAACGGCTGCGCGCGCCCCTACCTGGCCGAGATCGGCCTGGTGGGCAAGAACCTGGGTCGCTACAACCTGTATCTGGGCGGGGGTTTTGCCGGTGACCGGCTGAGCAAGCTCTATCGCGAAAACCTGGACGAAGACGAGATCGTGGCCTGCCTCGAGCCCATCATCCGTCGCTATGCCCAGGAACGCACCCCGGGCGAGCACTTCGGCAACTTCGTCATCCGCACCGGCTACGTCAAAGCCACCTTGCGCGGCCGCGACTTCCACGACTAGCGCCGCGCCGCGGGCGCGCGGCTCGCCTCGCCGCGGGTTGACTTGAAAGAGGAGCGCGCTAGTCTTCAAAGAAAAGCACCCTCGGAGGGCCCTTTAGCTCCCCCGCGGGAGAGTTCGGTCGGGCCACGCCTGCCCGAGCTTGTGCAACCACTGAGCTCATCGCTGGCGAGGAAAGGTACCCCAAGCATGCAAGAGCAGACGACGCCTTCGGCCGACGCCGCGGACTTTCCGGCCTCGACCCGCTCGTTCAAGGGTGACGGACAGGTCGAGGTTCCGGTGCGCACGCTGCGCCTGGGTGGCCACGAGCCCGCCCTCGAGATCTACGACACCTCGGGACCCCGGGTGGAAACGCCCGGTCAAGGGCTGCCCAAGCTGCGCCAGCCTTGGCTCGACGGCCAGCGCGGCAGCAACGGCACGCAGCTCTCGCGTGCCCGCCAGGGCGAGATCACCCATGAGATGCGTTTCGTGGCCCTGCGCGAAAACGTCTCGCCCGAAATGGTGCGCGCCGAGGTAGCGCGCGGGCGCGCCATCATCCCGGCTAACCGCAAGCATCCCGAAGCCGAGCCCATGGTGATCGGCCGCAACTTCCTGGTCAAGGTGAATGCCAACATCGGCAACTCGGCCGTCAGCTCGAGTGTGAGCGAGGAAGTGGACAAGCTGCGCTGGGCGGTACGTTGGGGAGCGGATACCGTCATGGATTTGTCGACGGGGCCGAACATCCACGAGACGCGCGAACGGGTGGTGCGCAACTCGCCCGTGCCCATCGGCACCGTCCCCATCTACCAGGCGCTCGAGAAGGTCAAAGGTAAGGTCGAGGATCTCGACATCGAGGTCTTTCTCGAGACCTTGCGCGAGCAGGCCGAGCAAGGGGTCGACTACTTCACCATCCACGCCGGCGTGCTCTTGCGCTATGTGCCCCTCACCGCCCAGCGGGTAACCGGCATCGTGTCGCGCGGCGGTTCGATCATGGCCAAGTGGTGCCTGGCCCACCATGCCGAGAACTTCCTCTATACCAACTTCGAGCGCATCTGCGCGGTGATGAAGGAGTACGACGTAAGCTTCAGCCTGGGCGACGGACTCCGGCCCGGCTCGATCGCGGACGCCAACGATGCCGCCCAATTTGCCGAGCTCGCAACCCTCGGCGAGCTTACCCGGGTGGCGTGGCACCACGACGTGCAGGTCATGATCGAAGGCCCGGGTCACGTGCCCATGCACAAGATTCGCGAGAACATGGACCGCCAGCTGGCCGTCTGCCACGAGGCGCCCTTCTATACCCTGGGGCCCTTGGTCACCGACATCGCGCCCGGCTACGACCACATCACCTCGGCCATCGGCGCGGCCATGATCGGCTGGTACGGCACCGCCATGCTCTGCTACGTGACGCCCAAGGAGCACCTGGGGCTACCCGATCGCAAGGACGTGAAGGACGGCGTGATCGCCTACAAGATTGCGGCCCATGCCGCTGATCTGGCCAAAGGCCATCCCGGGGCCCAAGAGCGCGACGATGCCATGGCGCGGGCGCGCTTTGCCTTCCGCTGGGAGGACCAGTTCAACCTGGCTCTCGATCCCGAGACCGCGCGTGCGTTCCACGACGAGACCATGCCCGCGCCCGCGGCCAAGAGCGCCCACTTCTGTTCGATGTGCGGTCCGCGCTTCTGCTCGATGCAGATCACCCAGGACCTGCGCAAGGAGGCGATCGCACAAGGACTGCGCGACAAGGCTACCGAGTTCAGAGCCGGGGGAGCGAGCCTCTACCCCGCGCTGCCGGCCGCTGACGAGACGAGCCCGGCCGATGAGCCTGCCCCGGAAAGAAACTGGTAGCGCATGTTGCGCCGGCGGGGCGCAAAGCCGGCCGCGCCGATGCAGCGCTCGATGCCGGCGGCGGAAAGCGTGAATACCGCCCCTGCCTGGGAAACCACGTTTTCCTCGATCATGGCGGAGCCGAAATCGTTGCCGCCAAAGCGCAGAGCGATTTGTCCCAGGGCTGGCCCCATGGTCGGCCATGACACCTGCAGATTGGGTATGTTGTCGAGATACAGGCGGGCCAGCGCGAAGGTGCGGAGGTAGCGGTGAGCGGTGGTATCGTCGTGCAACTTGAGGCGAGTTCCTTCCGCCTGAAACGGCCAGCAGATGAAGGCGGTAAAGCCCGAGGTCACGTCCTGCAATGCGCGCAAGCGCTCGAGATGAGCGAGCACATGCCTGCCCTCTTCGCCAAAGCCGAACACCAGGGTCGAGGTGGTGCGCAAGCCCAGGGCGTGGGCTTCTCTCATCACGGCCAGCCAAGTATCCGTCCGGCACTTGAGGGGCGAGATGAGATCACGAATCTCGTCATCCAGTATCTCGGCTCCGCCGCCGGGCAGGCTGTCTAGCCCCGCTGCCACCAGGCGCTCGAGCACCTGCGCCAGGGAGAGGCCTTCCAACTTGGCGATGAAGCTGACCTCTTCCGGCGACAGGGCATGCAGGGCCAGGGGGAAGTTGGCCTTGACCCAGCGGAACAGCTCCTCGTAATAGCTCAGCCTCAGATTGGGGTTCACGCCACCCTGCAAGAGCACTTGTACCCCGCCCAGGTCGACCGTCTCTTGCAGCTTCCGGGCAAGCTCGGCATACGACAGGGTGTAGCCGTCGCGGGACTTGGCGGCGTAGGCCCCCCCGTGAGCCACGCGCGCCACCGGTCGGTAGAAATTGCAGAACTTGCATGCCGTGACACAGAGGTTGGTGTAGTTGACGTTGCGGTCGATGATATAGGTGACCACATCGCCCGGGTGCAAGGCCTGGCGGCGCAGGTCGGCGGCTCGCCCCAGATCGAGCAAGGCAGCGGTATGGTAAAGGCGCAAGCCATCCTCGGGCGACAGCCTCTCCCCGCTGGCCGCATCAGCCAGCAGCGCATCCGTCGACCTCGCGACGGCGCCCGGGCGAGCCGAGCGCGGTAGAGCAGGCGGGCCATCGCCACAATCGAGCAGACGGACCAAGCCGCGCTGCCTCACGCCGCCCAGCGTCCGCACCTCTTCCACTAGCGCCGCCAGACCCGAGAGCTCCTGCCCGCCCAGACGATAAGCCAGGCCGGCCTCCTGGCCGCCGGCTGCGCGCCCGAGCTCCAGGCTGCGCCCGAGCGCCTCCGCCTGAACCCGATCAATGGCGCCCGGGCGACCCACCCAGACCCAGGAAACGAAAGGCAATCCCGTACGCGCACACCACTCGTCGATGGTGGTGGCGAGCGGGTCTAGTACCTGCTCCTCGGCCAGCGGCGATTGCGGGGTAGCAAGCATCGTCACGGCTATCCCGGGCAAAATGCGCAGATCCTCCGCGAGAGCGGCGTAGCACGTGCTGGGCAAGAGGGCGAGCGCGACGCTACCCGCAACCAGACGCTCGGCGCAGGCGTCCACCTCGCCCCAGGCCAGTGTGAAACCCGCCACGCGCTCGTGCTCGATGCCGAAGGTCAGCGGCCGCGTGGTTAGGCGGCGCGGCACGGCCAAGGCAACCACGGACACTAGGCGTCCTCAACCTGCTCGGACTGCTCCGACTGCTCGGAAGGCGCCACCATCGATCGCCGGTAGGAGCGCTGTGGGCCACGGCCGTCCCCATCCCCGGCGGCCACCACGTGGTAGAGGGTGTCCCTCTCGATCGCCACCCGACCCGCTTGCTCGATCAAGTGCACCAGCTCCGCCGAGGTCAAGCCCTGCGGAGTCTCGGCCCCCGCGGTGTGGTAGATGCGCTCCTCTTGCACGGTACCGTCGATATCGTCAGCCCCGAACCACTGCGCGGTCTGAGCGGTCTTGAGACCCAGCATGATCCAGTAGGCTTTGAGGTGGGGAATATTGTGCAGGAGCAGCCGCGCAACGGCAAAAGTGCGCAGATCTTCGACGGCAGTGGGGCCGGGTAGCTTGCGCAAGGCATTGCCATCGGGATGAAAGGCGAGGGGAATGAAGGTTTGAAAGCCGCCCGTCTCGGTCTGCAGCTCGCGCAAGCGCAGCAGGTGCTCGACCCTTTCCTCGACGGTTTCGATGTGACCGTAGAGCATCGTGCAATTCGAGCGCAGCCCCATCCCATGGGCGGTACGATGCACATCGAGCCACGCGTCGGCGTCGCATTTATCCGGGCAGAGCTTGCGGCGCACCCGATCCGCGAAGATCTCGGCTCCTCCCCCGGGCAAGGAATCGAGCCCTGCCTCACGCAGCCTTTGCAAGACCTCGACCACCGGCATGCCGAAATGCTGGTGAAAGAAGAAGATCTCGACCGCCGTGAACGCCTTGAGATGGACCGTGGGATGGATGCGCTTCAAGCCGGCGAGCAAATCGGTGTAATATGAGAAGGGTAGACCGTCGTGCAGCCCGTTCACGATGTGGATCTCGGTGAGCGAGCTGCCCTCGGCCAGTCGATCGCGCAATTTCTGCCACGCTTGCTCTAGGGTCAAGGTGTAGGCGCCGGCGCTGTCTTCGCGCAGGCGGGCAAAAGAGCAGAAGCGGCAACCCGCGACACAGACATTGGTCGCGTTGATGTGGAGATTGCGATTGAAGTAAGTGCGCTGGCCGTGCCGTTGCTCGCGCACCTGGTTGGCCAGGGCGGCGACCTCGAGCAAGTTGCCATGCCGGTACAGCACGACTCCATCATCGAAGTCGAGCGGGATACCCGCCCCGATTTTGTCTGCGATTTGCGAAAGCTGCATGGGCTAGCAAAGCTAGCAGGCAAAACCTCAGATGCTACGTCCCCGGGCGCTCAAGATCTCCAGGCATCGCGGGTGGGTTTGCCCGCCCGCCCAGGGTTCCCGCCTACCGCCTCGGTCACGTAACCGGTCATGCCCAGCTCGGGCACGTCCAGACCGCCGATTTCGTCATCGGCGCTGGCCCGTAGACCAATCGCCTTGTTCAGGATGGCCAAGGACACCAAGGCGACGGGGAGCACCCACATGAGGTTGGCCGCCACGCCTAGCAGAGATGCCACGAGCTGCCCGGCGCTCCCCGCCACCAGCCCGCGGACCGGTCCGACCACCCCGTGCAGACCTGCGCCCGAGCGGCCATCTGCGAACAAGCCGACCGCGATCAGCCCCCAGGCTCCCCCTATCCCGTGCACGGCAAAGGCGCCGACCGGATCGTCGAGCTTGAGCCGACGCTCGGCCCACAGGGCGCCTTCGATGGCGAGCAGGCTAGCCACCGCCCCCACCAACCCCGCCGACGCAGTCCCGATAAACGAGCCCGATGCACCCATGGCGACCAGGCCAGCCAAGACCCCGTTACACATCATAGTCAAATCGGGTCTGCCGAAGCGCAGCCGGGTGTGGAGAAAGGCCACCATGCCGCCAGCGGCACAGGCGAGGAGGGTATTGGCCGTCACGACCCCCGCATCCGCCCCGCTACCCAGCACGGACAGGACGACGGCCAAGACAAACCACGCCGACACCAGCAAAGCCGTTCCCAGCACCGCCAGCGGCACGCTGTGGGCGGGTATGGGACGAACATCGCCGCGCACCCCGAACTTGCCCAACCGGCTGCCCACCATCTTCGCCGCCACCAGCGCCAGCACGCCGCCCGTCATGTGGACCACTCCACTGCCCGCGCAATCGACCAGGCCGTGACCCAAACCGAAGCGCCGGCCCAGATCCGACAGCCAACCATCATGCCAAGACCAACCCGCGAATACCGGGTAAATGACGGCCGTGACGATGAACGCGAAGACGGTCCAGGCGCTGAGCTTGGTCCGCTCGGCGATGGCCCCCAAGGGAATGGTGGCCGGCACCAGCGCCGCGACTCCCCCCAGCACCAGGGCAATGGCACCATAGGGCCCCGCCGCGACGTTGGGGAAAAAGCCCCACCCCACTAGCCAGGACGAGTGACCGCCCAGACCAATGTCATGGCCATGTCCTCCCGCCTGCAAGGCGAAGCCGGTCGCCCAGTAGCCGAGCAGGCCGGCGGAAAATGTCATCACCCCGCTCGCCATGGTGTGCGCTGCATTTTTGGCACGCACCATGCCTGTCGTCAGCAGGCCGAAACCGATCTGGAGCAGCAGCGCGACAAACCCGCCGGCCAGCGCCACGAATGCCGCGGCAGTGAAAGCGCCCTGACCGGTATGACCAATGACCTCGATCGTGTGCGAATCCATCGGACAGCCTCCAGCCACGATTGTGAACCTCTGGCGGTTGCCATGAGGTTTCCGCCCGGTGAAGAGACAGTAACTCTATCGTGGCAGCTTCTGGCCTCGGAACATCGCCACGAATAACAAAAAGAGCAGTATGGTCGCGCCGAGCACGATGACCGCTTGGCGTATAATCTTGCGATGCGGCCGCCAAGCCATCGGTGGGCGCAAGCGCTCGTGCCGCCCCGTCAGCGCCACCTGCGCGGGGGCGTCGAGATCCGCCTTCATCTCCGTCGCGCTGGCATAGCGGTCGACCGGATCGCGTTCCATGGCATGGAGGATTATCTCCTCGACTTGGGGCGTGATCTCCGGGTTGAGCTTGCGCGGAGCACGCGGGTCGCCCAGCAAGCGAGCGTTCATCACCATGTAAGCGTTCGCACCCTCGAAGGGCACCCGTCCGGTGACCATCTCGTAAAGGATTGCTCCCAGACTGTAGATGTCCGTCCTGGCGTCGCCACGCTTGCCCTTCACCTGCTCGGGCGCCATGTAGTCTGGCGTTCCCATGGTGGGCGAGAAGCCACCGAAGGTGATTCTTCGCATCGCGTGGGCCTTGGCAATGCCAAAGTCCATGACGCGGATGCTCCCGTCGGCGCAGACCATGATGTTGGCCGGCTTGATGTCGCGATGGACTATGCCGCGCTCATGCATATAGGCGAGGGCCTCGCAGATCTGGCTCGACAGACGCAGCGCCTCGGCGACGGCTAGGCGCTCGGACGAGCGAATGAGTTGGTCGAGCGTGCGACCTTCGAGGTATTCCATGACGAAATACGGCCGGCTCTTCTTGGTGCGCACCGGAATGATCTTGAGGATGCCGGGATGGCTGAGCGATTGACCGATCTCCTCCTCGCGCTCGAAGCGCGAGTAAAAAGCGGGATCGCTTTCGAAGTGCATGAAAGGCACCTTGAGCGCCACCACCCCACCATTCTCGAGGTCGGTGGCCTTGAAGATCGACCCCATGCCGCTGCGGCTCAGCAGCGCCACGATCTCGAAGCGCGCGTCGAGCACCTGGCCGACTTGCGGCTCGCTGCCCTGGCCGGGCACCGGATCTTCATGATAGATGGGGGATCCGCGGTAGTAGCCCAGCTGAGTCACCTTGTCGACCCTGACCGCCTGGACGCTCACGTTGTCCTCCGAGCCCCGCTTCATCGCGAGGGCGATCATGCTCTGGCAAGCTGCCTCGAGCGGCTGCCGGGCCAGGAAGTCGCAGATCTCGCTCTCGGTCACGCAGCCGTGCACGCCGTCGCAACACTGAATGACGATATCGCCTTCGTGGATCTGAGCCTTGCGAAAATCCACCTGCACCGTGGGGTTCTGCCCGACCGAGCGGGTGAGCATGGCCCGCATGTCACTGGCGGCAGCTTCATGCTCGGACAGCAAGCCTAGCTTGACCTGCATCCCGGTGTACGAGTGATCGGCGGTCAGCCGCTCGATGCGCCCCTGATGGACCAGGTAGGCCCGACAGTCGCCCACGTGACCGACGAAGACCTCGTTGTGCCGGAGCAACATTGCCGTCAGGGTGGTGACCATGCGCCCTTCGCCGGTCGTGGGCCGGCGCATGCCCTCCTCGTAGACCGCCAGGTTGGCCTCATTGAACATGCGCCACAGCACCTGGTTGGGCGAGAGCTCGGGCGTTACTTCGCGAAAGCACCGGATGGAGGTCTCGACCGCCAGCTTGCTCGCCACCTCGCCAAAGCCGTGTCCGCCCGCCCCGTCGGCGAGCACGGCGACCGCGCCCCGGCGCAAGCGCTCCTCCGCCTCGGCGGGGCAGACGAAGTCAAAGCTGTCTTCGTTGTTCGCGCGCACCGTGCCGGCCGAGGTGGCCGAGCCATAGCTCAATTCCATATATGCCGGCCAACTGTAGCAGGGCGGCGATGAGGTTCCAATGGCCCGACTGACAATGCGTGAGATGTCTTACCAAGTTTTTCCTGGCCGACCGCCCGGGCCATTGCCGCACAGCGGCCACAGTTTTGTCCCGGGCGTGGGACTTGACGTGCAGCACCGACGAATCTCTGGTACGCTCGCCCACACTCACCTAGACTGCAGTCCTGGCCGTGATCGGAAGGCACATAAACAACTACGAGGTCGTGTCCCTGCTGGGTGAAGGGGGGATGGGCACCGTTTATCTTGCCATCCACCCCATCATGGGACGAAAGGCGGCGGTCAAGGTACTGAAGCCCGAGCTGGCGCGCGATGAATCGCTGGTCATTCGCTTCTTCAACGAAGCCCGCGCCGCCAACGCCATTCGCCATCCCAACATCATCGACATAATCGACGTCGGCATGTTGCCTGAAGACAACGTGCCCTACATGCTGATGGAGTTTCTGGAGGGCGAGAGCCTGTCCGCTCGGCTCGAGCGCGTGCGGCCCTTGCCCGTGCCGATCGCCGTCGACGTCGCCTGCCAGACCGCATCCGCCTTGGCGGCCGCGCACAGCCAGGGCATCGTGCACCGCGATCTCAAGCCCGACAATCTCTTCCTCGTTCCCGATGAGACGGTCAGCTCGGGCGAACGAGTGAAGGTGCTCGACTTCGGCATCGCCAAGCTGCGCGACGACATGCGCGGCAGCTCCATGCGCACCCGCGCCGGCGCCATCATGGGCACGGCCGCGTACATGTCGCCCGAGCAGTGCCAGGGCCTCATCGAGCAGGTCGATCAGTGCACGGACGTGTATGCCCTCGGCATCATCCTCTACGAAATGCTGTGCGGGGCGCCGCCCTTCCTCAGCGAAGGCTTCGGCGACATCATCATCATGCACGTCATGCGCGAACCGGAGCCGCCGCAGAGGAAGAACCCGGCCATCCCGGATGCGCTCGCCGCCGCCATCGTGTGCGCGCTGGCCAAAGATCCACGCCAGCGCTTTCAGAGCATGGCGGAGCTCCAGGCCGCCCTGCGCGGGAACCTGTCTCAGGCGGGGTATAAGGCGCCGACCTTTGCGCCCTCCCCGGCCAAGACCGCCATGCTGGAGGCCGACGCAGCTGCCCAGGCGGGGGCCCCCTTCGACGTGGCCATCGAGACCCCTCCGCCCGCGACGCTGGGCTCGCGTCCGCCTTCGCAGCCACCCCTGCACATTTCGACTCAGCTGGATTCCGACGGGGCGGTTGCCTTGCCGGCCAAGCAGCCAACGACGTTGCGCCATGCCACGGGCGAGATCAGCAACAGCAAGATCGATCTGCGAGGCAAGCGCCGTACGGCCGTGGCGGTAGCGGCCGTCCTGGGCCTGGCAGCCGCGGGCCTGATCGTGACCGTGCTCGTCACCCGGCCGGCCAGCAAGCCCCCCGTGGTCGAAACTCAGCCCATGGTGTTGCCCCAGCCAACCCACTTTG
>Ga0187889_10004405_pt1 | contig 11671 bp, 10 predicted proteins | sample June2016WEW_7_10_2_FD_132992 | JGI IMG/M metagenome (GOLD analysis project Ga0187889, IMG submission 132992) | Peatland microbial communities from SPRUCE experiment site at the Marcell Experimental Forest, Minnesota, USA - June2016WEW_7_100 | ecosystem: Environmental > Terrestrial > Soil >... | reverse complement strand
GTACTTCGTGGGGGTGGACCTGGGGCAGAGCCGGGACTTCACAGCCATCGCGGTGTTGGAGCGGGCGGAGCTGAGGGGGGATTGGGACCCGGTGATGTACGCGTGGCGGAAGACGACGGCGCTGCGACTGCGGCACCTGGAGCGGGTGCCACTGGGGACGCCGTATACGGAGGTGGTGGACCGGGTGGTGGCGGTGACGCGGTCGGCAGAACTGGCGGAGCGATGCCAGCTTATCGCGGATGCGACGGGGGTAGGGCGGCCGGTGATGGACATGCTGCGGCGAGCGGAACTGGGGTGCCGGAGGCTGTGGCCGGTGCTGATCACGGGCGGCGACCAGGAAACGTATGCGAACGGGTATTACCGGGTGCCGAAGCGGGACCTGATTGTGGGACTCCAGTTGCTGCTACAGCGGAGGGGGCTACAGATTGCGAAGGGGATGAAGTTCGGACCGGTGCTGGCGCGGGAGATGGCGGAGATGCGGGTGAAGATCACGCCGAGCGGGAACGAGCAGTACGGGGTGTGGCGGGAGGGGGAGCACGACGACCTGGTGCTGGCGGTGGCGCTGGCGTGCTGGGGGGCAAGGAAGGCGTATCCGTGCGCGCCGTATGGGGAAGAGGGGTACTGGAGTGGGCCGGGGTAGGGGCGGGGGCGGCGCGCGATTATTCGCGTCTTCCGTGGACTTTCCATAAGCCACGTGATATCAATGGATTGGATCGCCGCTCTGGGGCGATTGGTGTCGGCCCTTACAGAAAAGACTTGCGTTTCTGTTAAGCTATAGATTAACATGTGGTTGATGAATGGCACGAAGAGTCGCCTATCAAGGTGCGGTGTTCGCGATTGCATTCGCGAGGGAGAAGAGTGGCGCTTGCCCCGCCTGCGAGTTTTTTGACCTGCTGAGCCTATTAGAGAAAGCCAAGTTGATGGCGCTCTTTCGAATCGCCGGCGACCATGGTGCTTTCCATAACGACCAGAAATTCGGCGACCTCAAGAATGGACTATTCGAGTTCAAGTCAGGCCAGGTCCGCATGCCGTTTGCCTATGCGAAGAACGAGCGGGGACTGATTCTGATCACGCATGGCTTTATCAAGAAGAAGGACAAGACCCCGAAGGAAGAGATTACGCGAGCTTGGCGGATCTACGAAGAAGATCGGGAGCAGACCAAGCTGGCGATTGTACGGAAAGCGACGCGATGAAGACGGAGCATGAAGTTCTGATGGAAAATCCGGAGTTCCGGAGACTCCTGTCTATCGAGGCTCTGGTAGCAGAGGCCTCGGAAGCGATTGCCAAACTGATGGCCGAACAGAAGGTGAGCAAGGCCGACCTGGCAAGGCGGCTGAACAAGTCCCGCGCCTGGGTGACGCAATTGCTGAGCGGGAAGGCCAACATGACCGTCCGGACACTGGCGGAGGTGGTGTACACACTGGACGCGGAATTGAAGCTCCATGCCCAGCCGCCGAGTTGGAAGAAGGCGGGGAAACCGGCCGCACCGAAGTTGCGCGTTGCCAAATTGTGACGCGCTGCGTCACAATTTGAGCTGAACAGATTTCCCCGGCGAGCGCCCGGAGGTATCCGAGGCGGAAGAAGGCATGGGGATCGCGCGGCTGGTGGTGGGTGAAAGTGGCCAGCGTCTGCCGGAAGCAGCGAGAGTTCCGTAGGAAACCTATTCGCTAATTCTCTAGCCGGCAAACTTGCCGGCGACACTCAAAAAATCTCTTGACATTAGCGAAGGGGGCTACAGATAGCGGAGGGGATGCAGTTCGGGCCGGTGCTGGCGCGGGAGATGGCGGAGATGCGGGTGAAGATCACACCGAGCGGGAACGAGCAGTACGGGGCGTGGCGGGAGGGGGAGCACGACGATTTGGTGCTGGCGGTGGCGCTGGCGTGCTGGGGGGCAAGGAAGGCGTATCCGTGTGCGCCGGATGGGGAAGATGGGTATTGGAGTGGGCCGGGGTAGGGGCGGGGGCTGGTGGCGGTTTTCAGAGAGAGGGATAATAGAAGCCGGCATGAGCAGAGATGAGACGATTCAGGAACTGGTGCGGCGGCTGGCGGAGTTCTACCAGCCGGAGCGCATCTACCTGTTCGGGTCCGCCGCCCGCGGCGAGGACGGTCCGGACAGCGATGTGGATTTCTGCGTGGTGCTGCCCGACGATGCTCCCGAAAGCCTCTACCGCGACCGGAGTATCCATGGACGTTTTTGGGGTCTCGGATCCGCAGTGGATGTAGTCCGGTTGGCCAGCAGCGATTTCGACGCGCGCGGGGCGCACGTGGCGGCATCTCTACCGGCCACCATCCTGCGCGAGGGGAGGCTGCTCTATGACGCCAGACGAGCTGCTGCGTAAGGAGGCGGCGAAGTGGCTCCGGCAGGCGGCGAAGGACCGGAACGCCGCGCAGGTGCTGGTGGGGCCGGAGCCGTCGCGCTCCGTGTTTCACAGCCAGCAAGCAGCCGAGAAGGCCGTCAAGGCATTCCTGACGTTTCACCAGATTCCATTCCGAAAGACACACGACCTTGCAGACCTGGGATCGCAATGCGTGACCGTCGACCCGAGCCTGGAGCGGATTCTGCGGGAGGTTGCGGATCTTACCGATTATGCGTCCGCGTTCCGCTACCCGGACGCGCCGTACGAACCGGATTCAGACGAGGCGGCGGCCGCCTTGGCGACTGCGGCCAAGTTATGCGACTAAATTCGGCGGCGCGTTGAGGACGGCATGGAGTCCTGAAGGTATACACGCGTGTAGTGGGGCAGGGGCAAGCAGGCGCTCAAGCCGCATCCAGGATCTGCACGGATAACTCCTTGCCCAGGGCGCGGAATGCCGCTTCCAACTGATCGAGCCGCGATCCGTGCCGCAAATTGAGCAGGCGGTCCACCTGGGGGAGATGGCAGTTCAGCCGTCTTGCCAGTTCAGTTTTGCCGATGCGCCGCGCCCTCATCGCCGAATAGAGGGCCAATTTCGCTTCGGTCAGGGCCGGGAGCGCGACGAACGCCCCGCGCTTGAAGGGTGAAGGATGGGGGATTGCCCGGCGATCCTCGATATAGCCCATGAAGGCGGTTTCGAGGGCGTCGACCGCGCGAGCGAGGGCTTCCTCGCGGTCCTCGCCACAGGTATGAGCTTCGGGCACGTCGGGAAAGCCGGCCAGGATTGTCCCGTTGGTATCGCGTTCCAGTCTTACGGGATATCGCAACATGATTCCTCCTTAATTGAGACGGAGATCCTTCTTGATCTTCTGCGCGAGCCCTTTGCCGACTTCCTTGGTGGAGCCGTGCATCGGGAGCAGGGAGAATCGCCGCCCCAATCGGACCTTGAGGTGGCCTCCATTGCCGGGTTCGAATGTGCAGCCTTGTCTTTCCAGCCACCGCTTGAACTCGGCGCTGGTCAGCACTAAGGATACAACAGATGTGTTGAGGGGCGGGGTTTGCGTGGCCTACCACGTCGAAGACGACGATCTCAAGCGCTACGTGCTCGCCTGCGACGCAGCGAAAAGAGGAAATCGGTGAATGGCTATCGACCAGAATGAGGATTTGGAAATTCCGGGTCAGGTGCGGCGAATCCTGGCGAGCAAGCGATTTGCGAATGCACCAAAGGCCAAGTTTCTTCTCAACTACATCGTGGAAAAGGCGCTGGCGGGGCTGGAAGGGGATCTGAAGGAGATCCTGATCGCGCAGGCGCTGTACGGCAAAGGGCCGGCCTTCGATCCTGGGACCGACCGGATCGTGAGCCAGGCGGCCGGAGATCTGCGGAAAGGGCTGATCGAATATTATGCCGACGAGGGGCAGCGCGACCACTGTGTGATCGCGATCCCCATAGGAAGTTTCGTTCCTGAGTTCAGGACGCGATCCGAGCCGGCGCCAACCGCCGCTCGACCGGCTCCATCGGCCGACGCCGGGAAGGCCGGCGCGAAACGGGCGTGGGCACTGAAAGCGTCGGTCGCCGCGGCGGTGGTGATTCTGGTGGGGGGTGTTGTTCGCGCAACTCTCCGGCTCCACGGTGCGAGTCACGAGTCCTGCAGACGGCGCGACGGTGGGTCCGGTCGAGGACGTCACCGGAAAGGGCTGGGAGCCAAAGCTCAACAACTACCTGATCGTGGAGCCTGTGGATCAGCCCGGGCGGCGGTGGGTCCAGGCCCAAATTGCGTCGCCCGAGTGGACGCGGAGCGCGCACTTCGGGTAGGGTGACACGCCTTCGGGGATGCGCTGCCGGGTTTACGTCCTGTCCAGTTCTACGCAACTACCGGTAGGTGAGTTGACGAAGCAAACTGATAGCCCGCAGGAATTGCCAGCGATTACGGTGACGCTGAAGAAGTAGGTCACGTGCCGGTGCCGATCCCCGAACGCCTGCCTGGCGCGCTTGCCGAGGTTGGTGAGGGTGAAACCACCGCGGCTCTTCTCGTACCGGATATAGCCGCGATGGAAGAGGCTGCCGAAGCTTCGCTGGTCCACGCAGAATGCATCGCTGGTGACCATCACGAAGCTCGACCGTTCATCGGTGAAAAGCCGGAGCGCGGCGTATTGCCGGTTGCTGAGGAGCACTTTCGCCGGGATGCCATTGAGCTTGCCCGCTTGCATAGTGCGACGCTGCGGCCCCCCGGAATTCGCGCAGGACAGATGAAACAGGAGGCGCGTGCGAACCGGACGATTTTAGTTGTGCGAAGCCGCGGGTGTCCGGTGACACCAAAGATCCGGGCAAGAAGCCGCGTTCCCTTCGCCGCCCAGGTATTCGACTGTAGGTCCCTGCGAGTCAAGTACTTATGCGAGATTTGCGCAGGCTGCTGTCCGCCCGCGCAGTAATCGACTGCCGTATCCTTTTTGGGAGTACAGATTTGGGAGTACACACGGCTGCAGGCAGCGCGGTTCAGCCCGTATTTCGCGTGGGTAGTGCTCGTGGCCGGTCGGCGCAAACCGGCACGTCCTTAACCTTTCTTGCGTTTCCGAAGATGATGGGCAAGTCCCTCGATCAGCTTCTCCGGTGCAGTGTCGAAGGTTTCGCAGATTCGCAACAGGGTGAACAATGTAATCGGACGTCCGGACTCAATCATCTGCCAATGGCGGACGCTGAACCCGTACGAGATCATGTCCTCCTGGGTCAGCTTCCGCTCCGTCCTGCAGGACCGGACGCGATGCCCCAAGGCGCGGAAATACCGCGCGTAGTGCATCGGAATCTCTCTGCTGGCGCCCACATTTCAAGCCTGAGTTTGCACGAGCAAAAACACCACGAGCAAAACTGCGTATTGTTTGTTGAGCGGCAAGCGGGTTGGGTATGATATGATCTGAAGATCCCGGCGGGCGCCGTTTCTGCCTTGTGGAAGGCAATGAAGTTCATCGAGCCCCCGAGTTCCCGCTTTGAATCTGGGGGCGATTTCGGCTATTGTCCCTGGGGCACGAGCCTCAGCGTCCTCGGTCATGCCTGAACCAAGAGATGATCGTTCGCCGGAACTTGTGCTCGAAGCACTGACGAAGGTGCTCGGCAGCAGGACATTCTCCACCGCGCCGCACATGGCCAAACTGCTTCGCTTCTGCGTCGAGGAAACCTTGGCCGGCAACAGGCAGAGCCAGCGCGGCATTGCGATTGTGCTCGGATACCGGGAGTTTGATTCTCTCCAGGATTCCAAGGTTCGCAGGGAAGTTGGCCGTCTCAGAAACAAATTGCGCGACTATTATGACCAAGAAGGTCCAGGGGATCCGATACTCATTTCAATCCCGAAGGCGTCGGCGAAAGACGGCTATTCCGCCGAATTCAAGCTCCGACAGCAGCAGATAGTGTCGGAATCGCAGAATCCACGTTATCTTCAGCTCACCTGCGAGGCGCGCCATCTCTGGGGCCAAAGAATGCCCGACCCCACCATGGAAGCGATCCGGCTGTACGAGGAAGCCATAAGAGAGGACCCGGAGCATTCCTCCAGCGCCCAGGCAGGCCTGTCCGAATGCTACTGCTTCCTGGCCCTTTGGGGGTTCCCTCCCCACGACACCATACCGAAAGCCAAGGAATGGGCGCTCAAGGCCATCAGCGCCAATCCCGGCAGTGCCGCCGCCCATGCCGCTCTGGCCTTCGCCACAACCGCCTACGAATGGAACTGGCCTCTCGGCGAACAGCTCTTTCAGAAAGCTCTGGCGCTGGCGCCCCAATCGATTGAGGTGCGTTGTTGGTATGCGAGCCATCTGATCTGCCTCGGCAGGTTTGCCGAAGCCATCAAGCAGGCCCGAAAGGCTCAGACGTTGGAGCACGATCCAAGCGCCGTGGTCCTGAGCCACGTTGCCAAGATCCTTTACCTTGCCGGAGACTTGGATCACGCCTTTGATTTGCTTCAGCTTACACTGCAGATCAACCCTCATTTCTATTTCAGCCACTGGTATCTCGGACTGCTCTTGCTGGACTGCGGAGACGCCGGTGTTGGGCTGGAGCACCTGCGCCGCGCGGCGGCCCTGGCGCCGGAGAGCACGGGCGTCTTGGCCAGCTTGGGTTACGCTCTAGCCGTACTGGGCCGCCGGCCAGAGGCCGTACGTTGTCTCCAGACCATGAAGGCCATGCGCGAACGCCACTACGTGCCCTCAACTGATTTGGCCACCATTCACGCCGGTCTTGACGAAGTTGAGGAAGCACTCAGCGCCCTGGAGGAATCTTTTGTGGAAAAATGCCTCTTTTTGGCTTGGCTCCATGCTTGGCCTCCGTACAAACGCCTGCGGGGCGACCAGCGTTTCGCCAAGATGGTGCAGCGCCTCGGCTTGAGCGAGGGAGACCCTCGCCAACCAGTTCAGCAAAGTCCTTAACGTTACGTACTTCCCTGAAGAGATTCTTTCCGGTATACTTTCCGTGGCAATCCGGAGTTTCGGCGGGGGTATTGGTGGCGTGCCCGCAGCATCTGCGCACCAGAGGGGTTGCCAGTGAGCAGATCGGCTTTCGTGGTACAGATAGCTTCCTGGTCGCGAGCGGGTTGAGATTAATCCGCCGGAGCTTCTTCAAAAAGGAGCGAGCTTATGCCCCGGCGCGCCGTATATGAAACCGGAGCAGTACCTTGCCTTCTCGTTCTACTTGCGCCCGCTGTTGGAGCGCAGACTACGCTACCTGGCGCTCCGGCCCTTACCCGGACGGGACCCTCACCCGCTAGAACATCGCGCCTTTCAGGACGCACTATATGAAAAGTATGAAAAGTACGTCGACTACTGGAAGGGTAGGACGGATGCCGAGATGCTCCTTTCAACACAGCGCCCAGCCATTTTGGCGCGCCGTTATCGTCGGCCTAGTATCGCTTGGCTGCGCCGTTGGCCAACCCACCTCCAATCAGGCTAGCGTGGTATCAGCGGCGAGCTTTCGACCAGCTCTAGCTCCAGGTAGTATTGCCACGCTATTTGGTGATGGCCTGACCGCAACAGCCGTGTCTGCTACGCTCGACGCACATGGCCAGCTCCCGACGACTCTCGGTGGAGCAACCGTGCAAATTGGCAGCACCGCGGTGCCATTGCTTTACGTCTCGCCGACTCAGATCAATTTTGCAGTTCCTTCTGGCACTCCTCTCGGGCAACTTCCCGTCACCGTGCTAAATGGCAACTCAGTTGTGAGCACTGGTACAGCCTCCATCGTAGATTTCGCTCCAGCCATCTTTTCCATCGGCAACTCACGAGGTGCTGTCTTGAATGCTGTGAGCGGTGCTTCCGAGCCGTTCGAGGTCACGGACCTAACCCTTCCAGACGGGAGAACCCGACTAGCGATTTACGCCACCGGCCTTAACGCCCCTGCCTCCAATCCGAGATCGATCAGCGTGTATGCCACTTTGGCTTCGGGTCCCGAGGTACCTTTGGCAGTTGAATACGCGGGTCCGCAAGGGCAGTTCTTTGGCCTCGACCAAGTGAACGTTGTACTACCTTCGAGTCTCGATGCTGCGGGCGACGTTGGCCTGACGATCATTGCTGACCAAATTCAGAGCAACACCGTCCAAATCTTGATCCGAAGTTCTCTTCCACCTGCCGTCTTTTCAGTCTCTACGCCATCTGCGGCTCCCTTCACTGCCGTTGCCGTAGCCGGTACCAACTTCGCGCCTGGTGACCCTAGCCGGGGCGGCGCATCCAACCGGAATTTGATCACGTTGGAACAAAATGGAACCGCCGTATTGCAAACACTGCCGTTTAGCGCATCAGCGACGGCCCTGCAATTCCTGGTGCCCTATGATGCTCTTCCTGGTGGTCAGTACCGAACCGGTGATTTCCAGTTATGCGTGACGACCGATGGCCGCCACAGCTGCCTAGCTGGCGCTTTTACGATAGCGCCACTGGTTCAATCGGGGGCACCAGGACAGCTTACTCTCGCTTACCTCGCCCAGCTCGAACAGGTGGTCGGCGCCGGCGGCTCGACTGATATTCAACAGGCTCTAGCAACAGACTGGATCATGTATCTTGACGATCTCCGATCGCGGGTTCAAGCGGCGATGAACGGTCAATTGGCGACAATCCCGGCCATCGGGCCCCAGGGCGTGTACCAAGCCACGTTGACTTCGCAGCTTTTAGCATCCGTAGACGCCATGCTCGCGAACTCGAATTCACTCTCGAATGCCTCCAGCGCAGCTAACGTCGTCCGACTGATTCGGCAACAGTCGGCGAAGCGCGCTGACGCGGGGGAAGCAAATGCTTCCTCCGGCACAAGTTTGATCGAGCAATCCTACATTAATGCGGCCGTTCAGTATCAAGTTGACCAGCAGGTCTATCAACAGTTCGAGCAATTCGTAAATAATGCCGCCTTCCAAAAGGCAATGTGTGCCGTTGATACGGCGCAAAGTGTCCTTGAAGTACTTGGACCACCGGGAGAAACCGCATCGGCAGTTCTGGGCGTGCCGGGCGACATGATCACGGTTCTGCAGTTAGTCTTACAGGGCGGTATCATTGCTGATGAACTCCAACCCAACTTCCTCCAGGCTCTCACTGCGGCTCCGGGGCAAGTTTCGCCTGGTCCTAACCTGTCTGCGCACTTTCAGGTGACGGGGACCTTTACGCGGAAGTACCTCAACGGCAGCCAGGCGGATAGCGTAGCTGTCCAGGACTTGATCCAGAACACCATCAAGGCGGGATTGGATTGGGCGATCGACCAAGTTGGGGCTCCGCCATGTTTCACGCAGGCGGGAAAAAGCCTGGACAGCGCTACGGATCAGTTGGCTGGCTGGCTTACGCAAGCTTTCCTGAGTAGCAGCGTCGGCTCGAAAATCGTCAATGATCTGGCCGCAGCTGTAAACGTCGCCGGGGTTCCCTATGCCGACGTACAACTCAGCCCGTCCACAGTCCAGTACGCGGCTCAAGGCACCGGTTTTCAAGTTCAATACGACCAACCAGGCAACGTGACCGGCACGATCCAGGCCGGGAATGTCGTTAATCCAACCGGTGCGGCGGCCGGCACGGTTCTCCTCAGCCCAAATAGCGCGTTGGACATTGCCTCCGGTGCGAGTCCGCTTGGTGCCGTAACCGTGTTCATTGTCGCTCACTCGCAGAACCAACAGCCTCCGACAGTGCAAATAGTTCCCTCCGCCGCAAATCAAGGGTCTTTCAGCAACGGTAGCGCTACGTTCAATACGGTCCAGGGGCGGAGTCTACAGGTAGCGTTGTCATCCGCCGGGTCTCAACCGGGCTCAGGACAGGTTGATCCTCAGCAGACGGTCTGGAGCGATGGCGGCCAGATCTTGGCGCAAGCGGTAGATCCAGCTACGGTATCGCTGCCACCAGGCCTGCATCACATTCGGTGTACCCTCGCCAACACTGCAGGGGTTGCGAGTTATGCTGACATTTCGATTACGATCGTTGACGCGACTCCGCCGGTCGTCGGCTTTACAATGTCCCCTTCCGGTCCCCGTGGTCCTGACACAAGCTCAGCTGTCCTTAGCCCTGGTACGCTAACGGTGAATGTCCCTGCAGGGGGAAGCGCCACGGTCGCATTTGCCGTGGGCGGAGGAGCGTTCTTTTCAAGCTATGCCTGGACTTCAAACGAACATTTATTCTCGTCAGACGCTTCGCCCACCTCGAACTTTCGGGCTGGCACATATTCAATACGAGTCACGGTGCAGACTTCTACTGGCATCTTTGGCAGTGCAGCCGGAACGTTGGTAGTCAGCCAACCGGGCCCGCCGTTGGCGGCTTTCTCGTTTTCCGGCCACGGCATCTCGGGAACAGAGAACAGCCAGGTGTCCGCCTCCGTCCAACCCGGTGACCAGGTCCAGATCATCGCAAGCGGGGCTCGAAGTCAGTCATCGACGGGCCCGCTCACCTATCAGTGGTTTTTGAACGGCAGTCTATCCTCCTCAGGATCGAGCGTGACGCTAACACTCTCACTTGGTTCTAACACCGTGAAGCTTGTAGTCACGGACGTCGATGGTCTGACCGCCTACGCTTCTGCTACTGTCACATTGAACCAGCAGGCACCAACAGCTCCGGTGCCTGTTGTCTCTCCCGCGTCGTACAGCATTCAACTTAACCAAGGCTCCTTCGGAATTCAAACGTTCCCAATCACCATCACGAACTCCGGTGGCGGAAGCCTATCCGGCATGGCCACAGTAGGAGTATTAGCGGGTTCCGGATGGCTTGCGATCAATGGATCAGGTTCCGTACCTTTCACGGCACCACAGACGCTCCAAGCGGCCTTTAGCGCCAGCGGATTAACTCCGGGGACATTCCAGGGTGGGATCACGTTTTATCCTGGAGATCCAACAGTCTCTGTGGTTACGGTACCGGTCACACTTCAGATCCTTCCATCTTCCAGCGTCCTTTCGATCACAACCACCTCGCTTCCTAGCGCTGTGGCTGGGCAGCCGTATTCCGTACAGATATCTGCGTCTGCGTCTGGCGGCCTCACCTGGAGTGTTTCCGGCGGAACCCTTCCGTCTGGTTTATCGCTCGATCCTCACTCGGGAATCATTAGCGGAACGCTGGGGCTCAGTGGTGCATCCTCAAGCACGACATTTACGATTCAGGTACAGGATACGAGCGGGCATTCGGCATCCCGGACGTTGACGCTGCAGGTGGCGGCGGCCGCTTCCATCAAGGTCGTACCCAGTGTGTTCAACCCCACCTTTACAGTAGGCGATCCCGCCGGGACGCTTGGATTTAGCATTGCCGACAGCGGTGCCGGAACACTCAGCGGCACGATCACTGCTTCCACGGCCAGCGGCGGGAATTGGCTCACGATTGGGAATCTGACCACGACTTCTTCTGCCTGGAACGCACCACAGACGGTGTCGGTAACAGCAAACCCTGCTGGCCTGGCTGCGGGCACCTACATGGGGTCTCTCGTCGTGGCAGCACCTGGAGCCACGAATTCGCCCGTTGCCATTCCGGTCACAATGACGATCTACGCGGCGGTGCCGGCCCCGACCATCAGTTCGATCACGCCGAACCCGTTGACCACGACGGCAGCCACGTGGATGACCGTGAACGGAACGGGGTTCCAGAGCGGTTTCAGCGCGACGGTATCGGGCTATTCCATCGCCTCAACGGGGCTGCAATTCGTCAGTTCCACGCAGGTCAGCATCAACGTGAGCATGGCCTCCGGGAACTACAGCGCGGCGGTGGTGGTCACGAACCCCGACGGGCAGCATGCAAGCGGCTGCTCCCAGGCGAACGCGGCCGCTCCGGCGACCACTATCAGCTCGATCACGCCCAACCCGTTGACCACGACGGCAGCCACATGGATGACGGTGAACGGGACC
>Ga0187889_10004403_pt1 | contig 11674 bp, 9 predicted proteins | sample June2016WEW_7_10_2_FD_132992 | JGI IMG/M metagenome (GOLD analysis project Ga0187889, IMG submission 132992) | Peatland microbial communities from SPRUCE experiment site at the Marcell Experimental Forest, Minnesota, USA - June2016WEW_7_100 | ecosystem: Environmental > Terrestrial > Soil >... | reverse complement strand
ACCCGCCGGGTCAATCTCCGCCGGAGTGCCATCCACGCCTCCGAAGACATAAGCCTCGTAATGTCCAAGGTCTACCGGCGTCGGATCGTCGGTCTGAAATGGAGGCCCTTGCGCCCACAGCTTTGGAGCGGCCAGCATAACGAGAAGGAACAGCGCTAGTTTTGAGCAATTACTGATGACCGTCGTTGACGCTCCTGCTTTCTCAAGGAGATCATGATACACCCTTTGAAGCATGTGATCGAGCTTTCGAGTCGCTCCGTGGTTGAGCCGGAGCGTCAGGTTTCGCTCACACTGGTGTGATCAGCGACTTCTTCTTTGGAATCGCCTTCAACGCATTCCTCATTCAATTGGTCCTGAAATATTTTCTCGCCCGCGCGGCGCATCAAGCGACAACGCTCCACCACCGCCAGAAATCAGGAAAACGAGCGAGCAAAGCATCGCAAAATCAGTGCGCGTGTCACTCACCATGTACCAAAAGCCCTGATTCGCGTGAAATAGCTCGGGAATTTTCGTCGTTGCAATCGCCGTGGTGATGACAATCAACAGAGGGACGGCGGCTGCCCGAGTCCACAGTCCGAGCAACACCAGAAGACCGCACACAATTTCAAACATTCCAACGAAGTGCGCCGTGAAATACGGATGCGAAAAGCCAATCTTCGTAAAACGAACGACACCCATATTGGGATCGATATACTTGAGAATGCCTTGCGTCGTGAAGATCAGCCCTACGGCAAGCCGGACAAGCAAAATGGCGCGCGGGCCTTGCGTCGGTTTAAAGAAGAATCGAACCATTGAGCTCATCGTTGTCACTCGCTCTCTTCAGGCATGTCTAGGGGGCTCGCAAGCCTTTAAGTTCATGTGAGCCTTGGCGGGTTCCTCTGTATGCGGCGAGCCGCCCTTTCATCGTGTTGCGCTGGCGCGTCGTAGTGTTTTGCCCCTGGCACGGGAAACTAGAAATCCGGTGTTTTGGTGTGTCCCGAATCAGTGATCGAGAGGCTCGCTCCCTCGGTATGACATTTCACTCCCGCGTTTGGACAGATCTGGCAGGTCGCCCGTTCCCGTAATTTCGAATTAACCCGCACCGCCTTTGTACGCCGAGGTGATTTGCTCGTCATTTCAATAGTGCTCTGACATGTGGTCGAAATTGCTCAGACAGAGGGGAAGCCTCGGTTTAAAGTCATCTTAGTCGTGAGCCCTATACACTTTTTAAGAGCGGGAATTCCGGTTTCTGCACCGCCGAATCATCGGGACGGCGCTGTCCGTCATACCCGCGCCGATGCGGAGGCAGACGATGAACACTTCGACGGTAAAACGACGGAATAGAGGGTCGACTGCGCGCCGTCCTGGGGAAGGGCAAGCACTTGGCCCGGTGCCCCCTCCGAACCGGCATGATCCGGGAGGAGAAGCGGCCCGTCGAAATTGACAAGACACGACAACAGCCAGCAGGCTGGCGCTACACACTAAGGAGGTTGATCATGAGCAAACAAAAGACGACGAGTAATTCTGGAAAACGTAAACAGGAAAAGGGCTCGGCTCCCAACGGAGACTCACAACTGGCTGCCGGCGGCGAGCTGCACCAGACCGCTGGTGGAAAGCACCCCGCGCTCACCACGAACTAGGGCGTCGCGCTTTCCGATAATCAAAACTCGCTCAGGGCTAATCCGCGCGGCCCTACGCTTTCGGAGGATTTCATCCTTCGCGAAAAAATCACGCATTTCGATCACGAGCGAATTCCCGAGCGCATCGTTCACGCGCGAGCGACGGGCGCGCATGGATTCTTCGAGCTGACCGCCTCGTTGAAGCAATACACCACCGCCAGGATACTCACCGAGGTAGGTGAGAAGACACCCGTGTTTACTCGCATATCGACCGTGGCAGGCGGCGCGGGCTCGGTAGATACCCCTCGTGACGTACGCGGGTTTGCCGTCAAGTCTTACACTAAGGAAGGCAACTGGGACCTGGTCGGCAATAACATCCCGGTTTTCTTCATCCAGGATGCCATCAAGTTCCCCGATCTCATCCATGCCGTAAAAATGGAACCCGACCGCGGCTTTCCGCAATCGGCAACCGCGCACGACACATTCTGGGATTTCATTTCGCTCACGCCTGAATCCATGCATATGGTGATGTGGATCATGTCTGATCGCACCCTACCTCGTTCGCTTCGCATGATCGAAGGCTTTGGTGTGCATAGTTTCCGGCTGATTAACGATGCCGGCGAATCAACCTTCGTCAAATTCCACTGGCGTCCCAAGCTCGGTTTGCAGTCCACCATTTGGGATGAGGCCGTCAAGATTTCCGGCGCTGATCAAGACTTCCACCGCCGCGATATGTTCGAGGCCATCGCAGCGGGTAATTTCCCCGAGTGGGAATTCGCGGTTCAGCTATTCACGCAGGGGGAAGCGGACAGATTTCCGTTCGATCATCTGGACGCGACCAAGCTGATACCCGAAGAACTGGTGCCCTTGAAAGTGATCGGCCGTATGGTGCTGGATCGCTGGCCGGACAATTTCTTCGCTGAAACTGAACAGGTTGCTTACTGTCCTTCTCATGTCGTGCCAGGCATCGATTTCTCCAATGATCCACTGTTGCAAGGCCGTTTATTTTCCTATCACGACACGCAGCTTTCGCGCCTGGGTTCGCCCAATTTCCACCAGATCCCGATCAACGCGCCCAAGTGCCCGTTCTCCAACCAACAACGCGACGGACACATGCAGATGGCGCAACCGGCGGGCCGTGTTGCGTATGAGCCCAACTCCTTGTCTGCAGACTCGCCACGCGAAACGCCGGCTTACGGCTTTCATAGCGCTGCGGTAACTGAAATAGGCAAGAAAGGCCGCATCCGTGCCGAGAGCTTCGCCGACCACTACAGCCAGGCGCGGCAGTTCTATCTCAGCCAAACCGCGTATGAGCAGGCGCACATCGCCTCGGCGTTAGTGTTTGAGCTTTCCAAGGTCGAACATGTGCACGTGCGTGAGGCGATCGTCGGTCACCTGCGACATATCGAAAAAGACCTCGCCAACCGAGTCGCCGCGGGTCTTGCGTTCGACAAAATTCCCGATGCGCCGGTGGCGGCAGCGCCCGTGCAGGAGATGGAGCCTTCGCCCGCATTGCAGACCATCGGCAAGATGAAAGAGACGCTCATGGGGCGCGCGATTGGCATCCTGATTGCGAATGGTTCAGACGGCGCTGTTATCGAGAAGATTAAAAAGGCCGCGACGGATGCGGGCGCTACCGTAAAGATCGTCGCCCCCAAAGTGGGGGGAGTGAAGCTTGCCGCTGGCTCGATGCTGGCGGCTGACGGACAACTGGCGGGTACCCCTTCTGTGCTATTCGACGCAGTCGCCGTCATCCTCTCCGACGAAGGCGTAAAGGCACTGTCGATGGAAAGCGCCGCGATCGATTTTGTGCGCGATGCTTTCGCTCATCTCAAGGCAATTGCCGTCGACAAAGGCGGCCAAGTGCTTTTGAAAATAGCGAATGTCGGACAAGACGCGGGCGTCGTGGATACCAACGACAAAGACGCATTTATTGCTGCGGCAAAGACACGCCAATGGGACCGGGAAAAGTCCGTTCGAACATTGGCATAACCGCCCGTTCCGTAGAGAGAATCGTGCAGTCATCGACTGCACTATATGACGAGATAAACAATAAGCACTAAGTTGAGGACATCGCGCCGAGGGTTTCTCGCCGCACTCGGGGGAATCCCTCTGGCGTTGCGCATACTGAATTCTGAAACCAAAGGAGACACTATGCCCTTTAATCTTCCACCACTCCCCTACGCTCACGATGCCCTGGAACCATTCATGGATAAGATGACCGTCGAGACCCACCACGGAAAGCACCACGCCGCCTACGTGACGAATCTCAACAAAGCTTTGGAGCAAGCGCCCGAACTGGCCAGCAAGACGCTCGAAGAGTTGTTGGCCGATTATTGCGCCATCGTTCCTGAGGCGATCCGGACGACCGTGCGCAACAACGGCGGAGGCCACTTCAGCCACAGCCTGTACTGGGAAATCATGGCGCCCAACGCCGGCGGTGAGCCCGTCGGGAAACTCGCCGAAGAAATTCAGAAGACTTTCGGGGGCTTCGGCCCGTTCAAAGAGAAGTTCTCCGCCGCAGCCATGGGGCGCTTCGGCTCCGGCTGGGCGTGGCTGCAGTTGGATAGAAACCGCAAGCTCGAAATCACGTCCACGCCTCTGCACGACAATCCGGTGAACGAAGGCAAGCAGGCACTCCTCGTGATCGACGTGTGGGAACACGCCTACTACCTCAAGTACCAGAACCGCCGCAACGAATTCGTGGCCGCCTGGTGGAACCTGGTGAACTGGAAGGAAGTCAACCGGCGATACGATGCGCCCAGCAAGTAAGCAGCAGCGGCTAGCGCGGTCTTGTTCGGAATTTGGCCGCCGGAGCGACAGGCTGCGGCCCGTCACGGGTTGCACCGTTTCTGGACGCATGGTCGACTCGGAAAGTACTCTCCAGTTGTCTGCCGAGGAATTTATATGCTCGTCTCACTGGAAGCTGCTGCCGCTCAACCAATTCCGGCGCTGTTTGGGATTCGGCCTGATAAGTCGGCTTCCCATCGACAATCCTGGCGCTTGGCTGGGTTCCGGCGTGGAAGGGCGTTTATCAGGCACAATCCTGTCTGAGTTGTGGGGAAGCTGCTTTCGCGTCTGGAAAACAGAATGTTGCCGCAGGGATGTAGTCACCGCTTTCATCTTCGAGCAGGGTGTTTCGGTCCCCACTGATGGCGTGAACCTGGCTGCCGTGGTCGTCAGGCGCGAGGCCCAGCAGGAGCGGCGCGCCGTTGGCGCGAGAATCAGTCGAGCAGCGCGGCGACGCGCTGCCAGTCGGTGGTGGTCAGGAATTCGTACATCCGCCAGTCGGGAAGGTCGTCCTGGCTGAGGTTGGCGTGGTCCGCGCCCACCGTCGGATCGTACTCGATGTCAACGGAGATGACCTGAAAGTCCGTGCGCGGACGTGAGCGATCAAAAAAATCGGGGTTCATCGTCACCAGTTCCACGGCACGCGGCGCGTGGGGCGCCACCAGCCCCGACGCGTCGGGTCCTTCCGCCAGTTTGTCATACCATGCTGGCGAGGCGCGCTCGGCGGGCGTCATTCGGGCCAGCTCGGCGCGAAGGGGTTCGATCACGCGGTCCGGCGCCACTTGCGCAGACGTTGTTTGGGCGGCTTGCTTCTGCTGCGCCTCGCAGCGGGCCTGACCTTCTTTCAACAGGGCCGGCATGTCAGCTTCCGTCTTCTCCATCCTTGCATGGAGCTGCTCGGCAGCGGCCGGATCGGTCTTCTTCAGTCTCTGGTACGCTCTCTCCGTGTCTTCGCGCCGCTCTTCCGCGCCGGACATCCAGTCTTTGTAGTCTTTATCGCACGGGGGCGCCGGTCTCGGTTTCCTCTCCTCGGCTTGGTGGGCGAACAAGCGTTCGCGCTCGCGGATGAGCGCCAACGCAAGCTGCTCGCGGGTCACGGGCACCCAGGGGTCGCGGTCCCTTTTGGTCAACACAAGGTGGTCACCCAACCGGTTTTTGTAGACAGGAAATCCCCCAACGCGGGCCGACGTTTCGCGCGGCATGTAGCGGATCTGGCGGCCATCAGGCAGCCGCACGCGTTCTGCCCAGGGCATGTCGCCGAGGGTCCGAGTAAGATTATTGACGGCAACCCACACCTCTTGTGCCGTCTCGTTCGCAAGGCCTACCACAAGCGGTGCATGATAGTCGACGTGTCCAAACCGGTCTTTCGGTTCCGTGAGGAGGTGGTACCACACCAAGATATAGAAATAGAACCCGGGCGGATGACGGACGCAGGGCTGGTTCTCGCATAGATCGGGGTCGTCAGCAAGAAACGTGTCTGCGTAGTACCGGGCAATCACCTGGGGTTCGATTCCCATCGGCGGGTTGAACACTTTGCACTGTTGAATGGTGGAGATGAGCGCGCCGATTTTGGCCTCGAATCTGCTCTTTTCGACGGGGCTCAAGCCGTACTGCGCCTTTCCGGCCGAGTAGTCGGGGCGTCTTAACGTCCACTTGCCCACTTTGTCGGGGACGTAGCGTGTCTGCGCGGCCAGGCCTCCAACCAAACACCCGGCAATCAGGACAACCTGAACAGTGATCCGAATGCGTGACGCCATGATTCCCTCTCATCCGGAATTTCCGATTTCAACTTTACCTTTGCGCAGAATTATGGGCCGGCCTTCCTGCCAGGTCAAGGTCTCTGCAAGTTCCGATTCGAGTCTCGTGCATTAACCCTCTGCTGATCTCTGACGCCTCTATTCATGTGGGTTCGAACGCGACGAAGCCGCTATGGAGGTCGACACCCTGTGGGTGAGAAACAAAACCAGCGACTTTTGGTGGACCTGGGGAGGCTCGAACTGCCGATCCCATGGTTGCAAAACTGTAAACAGGGGTTCCCGATATGCCCGATATGCCTTGACTAGATCTGGTATTTATGATATGGGCTCTGTAGTTCTCCGGTCAATCTGGACACGCGAGAGGAGTTCCTACAATGAGATTACAGCGAACATGTCTTGGTCTTGGCCTTGCCGTGCTGGTTTGCGGAGCGGCGCTGGCTCAGGATATCGACATTCAGGCAGAGCTGACGGCGCCACTGGGCACCGATATCAGCCGCAAAGGCGACGCGGTCTCGGCGCGGGTGATCACCCCGCTTGCGCTTCAGGGAGACATTGTCGAGGGAAAGGTGAAAGAGTCCAAGTCCGGCAACAAGCTGACGGGGCAGTCCGTGTTGAGGTTCTCTTTCGACACGCTCAGGCACGGTGACCAGGCAGTCCCGATCGCAGCGGACGTCAAGTCGCTCGTAAATTCCAAGGGTCAGACGGACGTTGACGAAGAGGGCAGGGTTGTCCGCCGCAGCAGCAATCTGGCGAAAGCCGCTGGTGCAACCGGATTTGGCGCTCTGGCGGGCGGCTTGGCGGGCGGCGGAAAGGGAGCTGCGATTGGCGCTCTTGGCGGCGCAACGGTGTCGCTTGTCGTGATCGATGTCGCCGCCCAAGGCCCCACCGTCCGATTCGCCGCCGGGAGTAAGGTGATGCTCAGCGCAAAATCGCGCAGCGGACCCGCTCTCGCGAGTCTTGCGCCGAACGCCGCGCCGGCCACGGCCAATGCGCCTCCTCCAGTGAGTGCGGCAGTCGCCGCCAGTCCGGCGCCGCCTACGAGTCAGACGGCCGCGCTGGCGTCGAGCACACAAGCTCCGCAACCCGCCGGCGGCGCGGCTCCGGCCGCGAGCCAGCCGGATTTGACGGTCGTGAAAGCCAACTTCGTTCCAGGCGAGAGAACCATCTTCTACGACGATTTTACGGACATGGCCGGCGACGAGGCGCCGCCGCATTGGAAGGTCCGCGGCGGCTCCGTAACGCTGATGGAGGCCCCGGGAATCCGGCAGCTTACTACAAGCCAGAGTCTGGAGTTGACCCCCAATTTCAAGGACTTCCCCAAGAATTTCACGCTGGAATCGGTGGTGATGTTCCAGAATCCCGTCGACTTCCGGAATGCCTGGCAGTTCCGTACCAAGGATGGTCAGGACAGCCTCCGCATCTGGGTTCAAACCAACGGCGACGCCGGCGTTCACGTGCGAGTCAACACCCCGAGCGAGGAACTCGCGAGTACAAACACCCCTGCCGATTTCAACCAGCCCGTTAGTGAGAACGTGTGGATCCAGAACGGGCGTCTTCAGGTGTATATCAACGAAAACCGCGTCGTGGACGCCAATCAAATCGACCTGCCGGAACTCGGATCCGTCACGCTGCAAACGGAAGCAGCAGTTAGCGGGAGCTTCGGCATCCGGCTCCTGCGCTTCGCCGAATCTACTCCCGACTTCAGCCAGGTCATCTCTTCTTCCGGCCGCTACGTTACGCACGGCATTCTCTTCGATACCGACAGCGATCGGCTCAAGTCCGAGTCCGCGGCTGTAATCAAATCCATCGCGCGTGGGCTGGAGGCGAATCCCAACCTGAAACTGCAGATCGAAGGGCACACGGACTCGACCGGCGCAGCCGACCACAACCTCGACCTCTCGAAACGCCGCGCCGAGGCGGTGAAGGCGGTTCTGGTCTCGCAATTCAAGGTGGACGCGGGTCGTCTGACGACCGCCGGCCTGGGCGCCACGAAGCCCATTGACTCCAACGACACGCCCCAGGGCCGGGCGCAGAACCGTCGCGTGGAGTTCGTCAAGCAGTAGCAGGCTGCTGAGTGCGCCGGTATAAACCGGCGTAAAGTAGTGAGTGAGAGAGTCGCACAGGAGAGGCCTAGCTAACCATCCTGCCCCCGAGTTGTGCATGGTCAGCCGTAAGGCTGCCATCGAAGCACTGACAGGGGCACATGCAGGCAGGGTATTGAGCTGCGAAATGATCGCGACCGGAGTGCCGACTGTCGTTCAGCATGGTGGAAGGCAATACTGAGGAGTGCGCTATCGCAAGCACCACGAGGACTCCGCGCAGTCTGAGACCCCGGGCATGCATGGAAACTCCACGCGCGAGAACCGGCAGACCCCATCGACGCCCGTTGCAGAGGCTGTGGCTGGCAAGTATGAGATTCGCTCGATTCCCACCCTACTATTAATCCGAGATAAGCTTAGCTCTGCAATCTGAAATCGAAAATGCGGCTTAATCCCCTTTGAGGCCACCGTCTGGTCGGAGGGCCACTCCTACATGCGGGGAGACGGGTAACATCAAAATATCGTTTTTAGCGAATCAAGCGAAAAGACCGAGTGGCAGAAGAACTTGCTGACGTGCTATCCTGCCGGCAACCCTTCGAGTAGTTATCGCGCAACTAAAGATTCAGCCTGAAAAAGTCGCCTACCAGGAAAATGGCCGCCGGCCGAGATAGACCCTCTGTAACAGCGAAGGGGCGATCGATACTCGCCGCTCCGTCCGAACAAAGTGCCGGTCCGAGATTACTCGCCGAATGCCCACTACTCATGCTAGGTCGGTAGGAGTCCCGGTCGCCCTTCAAAGCAGGGGCTTCCTGTTTTCTGGGAAGGGCTTTTTTCATTTCCACAACGCTCCCGCAGAAGCGGTTGAGTGTATACTCGCCAAGAGCCGGGTCCAATGGTGGAATCCTGGCCAAAAGGGCGTACGTTTATTCCCAGTTTCGATCGGTAGGGCACTGCGCCGGCGATGCGCGCTTCTGGTCGCAAGTCGGGACGCCCGTCGGAGGGAGGTTGTATGCGGATCATGCGACTATGGGGAGTATGGGTTGTCATCAGCTTCAGTCTGTTAGAGCCTTTGGCCGCGTCCACGGGACCCGACGACCGCCCACTGACCGATCCGAAGTCGGTGGTGTCGGTGTCAAATCCCGCCGCCCGCCCCGCGCCCGTCGACGACCTCTATTACACGCGAAGCGTGTTTGGCCCCGCGTGGTCGCCTGACGGGCAGCAGATCGCCTTCACCACCGATATCTCCGGCCGTTCCAATCTCTGGAAGGTGCGCGCCTCAGGGGGATGGCCGATTCAGCTTACCCAGTCCGACGATCGGCAGCAGTACAGCGCCGTCTGGTCGCCCGACGGCAAATGGATCGTCTACCAGCAGGACCGCGCGGGCAACGAACTGTGGGACCTTTACGCTATACCGAGCGACGGCGGCGAGCCTCTGAATCTGACCAACACGCCCGCCATTCGGGAACAAGACCCACACTGGTCCCACGACGGAAGCACCATTGCTTTTGCCTACAAGCCGAAGGAGGGCACGCAGCTTGACATTGCTCTCCTCGACTGGAGCACCCGCAAAGTTCATAAGCTGACGAACGAGCAGCAGCCGGGTTACTCCTGGAATGTGGTGGCCTGGAGCAGCGACGACAAGGCCATCTATGCCGACCGCGTGAATCCTCCCTTCACCAATGCGGACGTTTACCGCATTGATGTGGCGAGCGGCAAGCTCGAGAACCTCACTGCGCACCAGGGGACGATTCGCTATCTCGCCTCATCACTTTCACCCGACGGCGGAACGCTTCTGATGAGTGCGGATGCCAAGGGCGGGTACATGAACGTCGCCCTGCTGGATGTTGCCAGCAAGAAGATCACCTGGGTGACCGACTTGAAATGGGAAGCCTTCGCAGGGAACTTTTCGCCCGACGGCAAAAACTACACCTATGTCGTGAATGAAGACGGGGTGACCGATGCCTATCTCGCGGATCGCTCCACCAACCGGGCGGAAAAAGTTGACCTGCCGCACGGCCTGAATTTCTTCTCCGGCAATCCCAACGAGTTTTCCCCGCAGGGCGATCGTGTGATCGTTTCTCATGAAGCCTCGAACCAGCCGGGAGACCTTTGGGTTTACACCCTCGCGAGCCAGCACGCCGATCAATTGACCTTCTCCACGATAGCCAGCTTGCGCGCCACGCCCCTGCCGCCCTCGCAGATCATCCATTACAAGACTTTCGACGGAAAAACAATCACGGCCTTGCTGTGGATGCCATTCAACTTGAAGCGCGATGGCAGCAATCCGGCGCTCGTGCTGCCGCACGGCGGGCCCACGGGCCAGATGGTGGATTATTGGAACACGGACGTGGCGGCGCTAGCCTCGCGCGGATATATTTGTCTCGCTCCCAACCCGCGCGGGTCCACGGGCTACGGCCTGGACTTCCAGAAAGCCAACTTTCAGGATTTGGGCGGCGGCGACTTGAAGGACGAGATCGCCGGGGTGGAGTTCCTGAAGGCCACGGGCTACGTTGATTCCAGGAAAATCGGCATCACCGGGGGGTCCTACGGCGGCTTCATGACGCTGATGGCCATTGGCAAGGCACCGGACATCTGGGCGGCCGCCGTGGAACTTTACGGGATCATTAACTGGTCGACGATGCTGAAGAGTTCGGACCCGTCGCTGACTGAGTATCTAAAGGGGCTGCTGGGTAACCCCGATGAGAATCGCAAGATCTACGACGCCGACTCGCCAATCACTTATATTCGGAGCGAGAAGGTACCGCTCCTCGTGCTGCAGGGCGACAATGACCCGCGCGTGCCGAAGGAGGAGGCGCAACAGGTCGTCGACATCCTTAAGAAGGAAGGGCGGACGGTCGATGTTCACTATTACGCGAATGAAGGCCACGGATTTGTGAAGCGTGAGAACCAGATCGATTCCATCCGGCGCACGATCGCCTGGTTCGACCAATACCTCATGGGAAAGAGCACTGCACCCGAGGCGCAGAGGACTCAGCGCGAGCCGTGAGGGTTAGGCGGCACAGAGTACGCGAACGATCGGATAGTCTCAGCACTTATCTACATCCGTAGGCTGGTCAACCTCGCGGCAGAGGCCTACCACTTGGCTCGATTCGATGCAAGTCACCGTTCCCATGACAGTTGCGATCCCGCTTAGGATTCCGCCTGAATAGTTCGGCATCCAGGAAACACGCCGCCGGTCAAGAGAGACCTTCTGTAACGGCGTAGCGTAGACCGAAGTGGTCCAACTCCTGAATCGTTGCCCACTCGGAAAATACCTTCATGTGGTTGCACAAGGATCTATTCGCTCTTCTCACTGGAAGTTACTGCCGGTTAGGAGGTTCCGCCACTTCTAGAGATTCGGCCTGAGAAGTCTTAGTGCTGTATCGGAAGCGCGCCGACTGAAATCGGGTGGAGGAGTGGGAGACACCGCTGCACGGCGCGCTTTCGATACAGCGACTTGAAGGAAGCCCCCTACTTTGGCAGGGCAATT
>Ga0187889_10004398_pt1 | contig 11679 bp, 8 predicted proteins | sample June2016WEW_7_10_2_FD_132992 | JGI IMG/M metagenome (GOLD analysis project Ga0187889, IMG submission 132992) | Peatland microbial communities from SPRUCE experiment site at the Marcell Experimental Forest, Minnesota, USA - June2016WEW_7_100 | ecosystem: Environmental > Terrestrial > Soil >... | reverse complement strand
GCGCCCTCCGCCGGCGTCATATCGTCCATAGTCTCTCCGTTCGTTTGACCCTGCTGATACTCCTCGTCTCACTTTCCCAACGCCACTGCCTGAATTAGGCGCGACCGAAGCCATGTGCCTCGGCAAGATTCTCCCACGCGTCTGGGGCGACGTCGGATCTCTTATGCCTCGGCCGCACCTGTCAGTCTCGGGGTGAGTCCGTCCACGCGCTGGGTCGAGTTCTCCCGCGCATGGAATGGCGAGGTTCGCAACCTGGAGGACAGCGGTTCGGGTTTGCCTCACGTCCCGATCCGCAGCGGCCTGCGGCGTCGATCTCGACTTGGCATCCCGATGCCCAGTCGGGGGGTTTGAGCTCCGTCCCGGGCTTGCGTCCCGGGCTTGCGTCCCGGGCCCGCGTCCCGGGCCCGCGCGCTCATGCGATGTAGGCTTCGAGAGCAACCAGTGGGAAGATGCCTCGGCCGGTTAGGGCCGAATGACCCTGTACACGCGTTCGTAAAGTTTGCATCCTTGGAGATGAGCCGGTGACCCGGGTCTGCCCGGTCGGCGCAACGAAGGAGATGACCGGCGGCTAGCTGGCGGTCGTCCCGAGAGGAGACAAAAGGTCATGAGCAGGATGAAGAAGTTGTTGGGCGTGTTCGTCGCTTTCACGATGGTCGGCGCGGTCGCGGTAGGTGCCGCGAACAGCGTGTCCTCGGGCGCGACCACGAAGACAACAACGACGGCCCCAGGTAGCCAGTGGACCAAGAGTCACCCGTTCAAGGCGGCGTTCATCTACGTCGGCGCTCCGAGCGACGCGGGCTGGACCCACGCCCATGACGTCGGGCGCCTCGAAGTGCAGAAGTACTTCGGTGGGCGCGTCCAGACCATGTACAAGGAGGACGTACCTGAGGGCCCGCAGTGCACGCAGGTGATTACTCAGCTCGTCGACGCGGGAGCGAACATCATCTTCGCCACCTCGTACGGCTATCAGCCAGAGCTGGTCGCAGCCGCCGCGAAGTACCCACACGTGCTCTTCGAGCAGGCAACTGGCACAACGGTGACCAAGACCTTGTCCGAGTACTACGGGGCGGGTGAGGACGGGGACTTCCTGTCCGGGATGGCGGCCGGCGCGGCATCTGTCACCGGCAAGATCGGCTTCGTCGCTCCCTATCCGATTCCTGAGGTCATCCGGGAGGTCGACGCGTTCACGATGGGCGCACAGCTGATGAACCCGAAGGCGACAGTCAAAGTGGTCTGGACGAACACCTGGTTCGCCCCGGCGACCGAGAGGACGGCTGCCGAGGCCCTCGTCGCCGCTGGTGTGGACGTGCTCGGCGACGGCCAGGACAGCCCGACGACTGGTCAGGTGGCGGAAGCCCATGGCCTGAAGTGGACCGGGTACGACTCCAACCAGGAGAGCTTCGCCCCCAAGGCCTGGCTGACCGCGACCACCTACAACTGGGGCCCTTACTACATCATGGAAGTCAAGGCGGCGATGAACGGTACCTGGAAGAGCCACTTCTGGTACGGCAGCCTCGCCGATCACTTCGTGATCATGGCCCCGTTCGGCTCGTCGGTCACCGCAGCCACCCGGAAGGCGATTCTCGCCAAGGAGAGCGCCATCATCAAGGGAACACTTGACCCGTTCACCGGACCGATCATCGAGCAGAACGGGACCGTGGGCGTGAAGGCAGGCGTGACCCTCACGGTCATGCAGAAGTACTCATTGAGCTGGTTCGTAAAGGGCGTCATCGGCAACCCGAAGGGCTAACGGGCTCCGTGACCGACTCCGTGCTCGACGCTGGGGACGACCATGCGGCTCCGGTCGTAGGTCCGGCCCCGGCGTCAAGCCCCGCCAATGCCTCCGGCGGCATGCCGGGGGTATTGGCTGTGGAGGCAATCGACATGACGAAGCGCTTTCCCGGCGTCGTCGCGAACGACCATGTGTCGTTCCAGGCCGCCGCCGGGGAAGTGCACGCGCTGCTCGGTGAGAACGGGGCCGGCAAGACCACGCTGTGCAACCTGCTCATGGGCCTTTACCGGCCGGACGAGGGCAAGCTGTTCATCGGCGGCCATGCCGTGAGGTTTCACTCCCCGAAAGACGCCCAGGATGCCGGCATCTTCATGGTCCACCAGCACCTCCGTCTTGTGGACAGCATGACGGTGGCGGAGAACGTGGTGCTCGGATGGTCCAAGCCGCGACGACTGCGCTTCTCCCCGCGGGCAGTCGAGAAGGCGGTGGCCGAGGCGGCCGACCGCTTCCAGATGCCCGTTGATCCGAAGGCGAGGATCTGGCAGCTGTCGCTAGGGGAGCGTCAGCGGGTCGAGATCCTGAAAGCCCTCTACCGCGGCGCAAAGATCCTCATTCTCGACGAGCCGACCACCGTGCTCACGCCACAGGAGACCGACAAGCTCTTCTCCAGCGTGCGCGACATGGCCGCTGCCGGCCGAACGGTCATCTTCATTTCCCACAAGCTGCCCGAGGTCCTGTCGGTGGCCGACCGCGTGACGATCCTTCGTCAGGGCCGCTCGATCACCACCGTCGCGACCGCCGGCACCGACGCCGATCATCTTGCCGGTTTGATGGTGGGCCGCGAGGTTTCCCTCGAGGCGACCGCCAAGCTCGTGGAGGAACCAGGCCCGGTGGTTCTAGAGCTGGAGGGTGTCTCTGCGCGTGGCGACCTCGGCACCGAGGCGCTGAAGGACGTCACGCTCGAGGTGTGCGCCGGCGAGATCCTCGGCATCGCCGGTGTCGCAGGGAACGGCCAACGCGAGCTGGCCGAGGTCATCACCGGGCTGCGGGCGACCACAGCGGGGAAGGTGAGCATCGGCGGCACGCGGCTCCCGGTTGGCGACCCGCGTGCAGCGATCGACCTCGGGGTTGCCTACGTGCCCGAGGACAGGATGGGCACCGGCATCTCGCCGAACCTCTCGATCGCCGAGAACCTGATGTTGAAGTCCTACCGGGGCAAGACGATGCTCTCGGGCCCAGTGCTCTCGGGGCGCAAGGCGATCGCGAACGCCAAGGTGCTCATTGAGCGTTTCGACGTCCGCGCACCGGGGCCCCGCACACTTGTCCGCCAGCTCTCGGGCGGCAACATCCAAAAGGTCCTCCTCGCTCGTGAGCTGTCTTCCGATCCACGCGTCCTTGTGGCGGCCTCGCCCACGCGCGGCCTTGACGTCGGTGCCACCCAGGACGTCCGCCGGGTTCTCGCGGAGACTGCTCAACATGGTGTCGCCGTCCTCATGGTGAGCGAGGACCTCGACGAGATCCTCGAGCTGTCGGACCGTATCGCCGTCTTCTACAACGGCCGGGTCGTCGGGATCGTCCCGGCCGACGGCGCCAACCGGCAGCAGATCGGCCTGATGATGGCGGGAGCAGCATGACCGGCCCCCTGCGCCTCGAACGCCGGCTCGACACTCCGAAGTGGCTCAAGCTCGCCGTGCCACTCGTGTCCATCGTGCTGGCGGCGATCATCGTCGGCATCTTGCTGGCGGCGACCGGCCACAACCCGTTCTCGACCTATCACCAGATGTACTCGGCCTCGGTCACCGCCGACGGTGCCCTCACGTCCACCTTCGTCTACGCCACGCCGATGCTCTTCACCGGTCTGTGCGCCGCCTTCGCCTTCAGGATGCGGACCTTCAACATCGGTGGTGAAGGCCAGTTGTACATGGGTGCCGTCGGGGCCTCGGCGATCGGCCTCGTGTTCGGCGACTGGCCCCGCCCACTGCTCATCGTCGCAATGGTTGTGGGCGGTGCCCTCGCCGGGATGCTCTGGGCGTGCATTCCCGGCCTCCTGCGGGCTTATCTGCGCACGAACGAGATCCTCACCTCGCTCATGCTCAATTACGTTGCCGGCTTCTTCATGTACTACCTGATCTACGACAGCACCTCGTACTGGCGGGACCTGACCACGCCCGGGGCGACGGTGTTCCCGACCGGCAAGACGCTGGGGGCAAACGCCACCTGGCCGGGGATCACCATCGGGTCGTTCACGCTGCCAATGGGCTTCGTGCTCGGCATCGGCTTGGCCGTCGGACTGCTCCTCCTCATCCGCGGGACCCGCTACGGCTTCGAGATGCGGGTCATGGGCGATTCGCCGCAGGCGGCCAACTACGCCGGCATCCGCACGAAACGGAAGATCGTCTCGGTGATGGCGATATCGGGTGGGATCGCCGGAATCGCCGGCTCCAGCCAGATCGGCGACTTCGGGCACGTGCTCGATCCGCGCGGGCTCGAACAGGCGCAGTACGGGTATACGGGCATCGTCGTCGCGGCCCTCGCCCTCTACAATCCGCTTGCCGTCGTGCTCGTGTCGCTGCTGATCGGAGGCCTCACGAACGCCGGCTTTGCCCTGGAGGGTCCCTCGTTCCCGACAGGCCTTGTCGGCACCATGGAAGGGATCATCCTCTTCACCGTCCTCGGAGGCGAGATCCTCGCCCGCTACCGGATCGGCCTGCGGCATCGCGCGATTGCGCCGGCGAGCGTCGGGCCAGCCCCTGCGACCGAGATGTCGTCATGAACTCGAACATCGTCATTGCCGTTGTCGTGTCGGCAATTGCATTCGGCACCCCGCTCGTCCTCGCCGGCCTCGGCGAGCTCCTCGCGGAGCGCTCCGGGGTGCTCAACCTCGGCGTCGAGGGAATGATGCTCATGGGAGCGGTGACCGCGTTCTTCGTCTCGCAGAAGACACACGGCTCGACCGCGCTGGTGCTGTTGCTGGCCGTACTCGCCTCCATGGGCGCCGGCGTCGCGATGGCCCTCATCCACGCGTTCTTGTCAATCACGATACGTGTGAACCAGATCGTCTCGGGCCTCGCTGTAACGATCTTCGCCGGGATCATCGGCCTGTCCTCCTACCTCGGACAGGTCTGGAACATCGGCGGTGTGGCCGGGCGCCACCAGTTCAACGGGATCGACCTGTTCGGCCTGCAGAACCTGCCGATCGTCGGGCCGATCATCTTCAACGAGGACGCGTTCGTCTACGCCTCCTGGGTGCTCGTCCTCGCCGTCCTCTACTACCTGTACCGGACCCGGCCGGGGCTCTACCTGCGAGCCGTGGGCGAGAACCCGGCTGCCGCGGACGCCATGGGAATCAACGTGACTGCTTACCGGTACACCCACACGCTCATCGGCGGAGCGTTCGCCGGGCTCGGGGGTGCTTATTTCACCCTCGCCCTCGCCCCGATCTGGACCGACGGCCTCACGGCCGGATTCGGGTGGATTGCCATCGCCCTCGTCATCTTCGCCTTCTGGCGCCCTGACCTGCTTGTGCTCGGCGCCTACCTGTTCGGCGTCTTCTCCGCCCTCGGGCCGACGCTCGAGACCCGCGGGATCACCGTGCTGCCTTCGGAGTTCTATTCGGCGCTGCCGTTCCTGATGACGGTCATCGCGCTGGCAGCAGCGTCGACGAGCTGGGCCAACCGTCGCGTCGGGACACCGGCGTCGCTCGGCATCCCCTACACGCGTGAAGAGGGCTGAGCTCTCTCTCGCATTCGCGCCGGACAACACGTGCCCGCCGTCGCTAGAGGCGCCACGCCCTCTCCCGCGGCCGATCCGCTGTCGAGCTCAGTGGTCGGCTCTCGTGATCGTCTCTGACTGAGCCGTGAGGGCGTCCAGAACAGGGCGGAGAACTTCGACGCCGAGGCCGGGGCCGGTGGGGACCGCGATGGTGCCGTTGCGAAGCAGGAACGGGGGGGTGATGTCCTCGCGGAAATAGCGCGCCGTCGCCGATACGTCGCCCGGCAGGGTGAACCCGGGAAGCGAGGCGAGCGCAAGATTCGCTGCGCGGCCGAGCCCGGTCTCGAGCATTCCGCCACACCACACCGGGACGTTCCGCGACGCGCAGACATCGTGGACCTCACGTGCCTCGAGATAGCCACCGACGCGTCCCGCCTTGATGTTCACGACCGAGCACGCGCCCAGCGAGATGGCAGTTGCCGCGCTCTGGGCTGAGACGATCGACTCGTCGAGGCACACCGGAGTCGCGATGCTCCGCGCCAGCTGTGCGTGGCCGATGAGGTCTTCTTCGTCCAGGGGTTGCTCGATGAGGAGCAGGGAGAACTGGTCGAGCTGGGCGAGGTGAACGACGTCAGCGCGTCCGTACGCGGAGTTTGCGTCTACTTGCAGCATCAGATCGTCTCCGAAGTGGTCCCGGACCTCTTCCACCGGTACCAGGTCCCAACCGGGCTGAATTTTGAGCTTGACCCGCCGGTACCCGGCGTCGAGGTACTCGGAGACCGAGTCCAGCAGCTCCTCGACAGAGCTCATGATGCCGACGGCGACGCCAGGTGTCACTGCGCCGGTGACACCGCCCAGGAAGGTGCTGAACGAGACGCCTGCCACGCGCAGCTGTGCATCCAGCACCGCCATCTCCAAGGCGGCCTTTGCCATGCGGTGGCCCTTGAACTCCCTGAGGAGCGGCTGAACGGCAGTGGCGGTGAGATCAGGCGCACCGAGCAGCTTTGGCCCTAAGTAACGCCGCAGCGTGAGCCAGGCTGCCTCGACGTACTCCGAGCAGTAGAGCGGATCGGAGCCCGCGACACACTCCCCCCAACCTTCGCCATCATCGGACTCCACGCGGACCAGCAGCGCTTCACGGACTGACTCGGTTCCGAGCGGCGTGCGGAAAGCTGACACCAGCGGCAGGCACACACGGCGCAATTCGATGGCTCGCAGGTTCACGGCCGGTCCATCGGGTTGCCAAGGGCCGGCACGGCGTCCGCAAAAGCCACCACAAAGGGCGTCGGGCCTGGGTGGTGGTCATCTCCATCGCCGGGCACGGCTCGATTCTGGCCCGTTTGGCTCGTGTTTGCTCGTCGCGAGGCCTGCACAGGCGTACTCGTGTCGTCAGTGGTGAGGGAAAAGCTCAGCTCCCGTGACGGTTCCCACAGTGCGCAGCGTTCTACCCTTTGTGTCGTGGCTGGGTTCTGTTCTCTTTGGCCGCGCGCTCGAAGGAGCGTGTTCAGGGCCGTTGTCACCGTCGTCGTGGCAGCCGCGATCGGGGGTTGCCAGGCGGCTGCGTCGGAGAATGGGCCGACGACGAGCACTTCGGCGCTCACCACAACCAGTAGCCCGGCGCTCACCACGACCAGCAGCCCGGCGGTCACCACGACCAGCCAAGAATCTCCGCCGACCACGCTGGCTGGGTCCCGGCCGCGTCCCAGTCCGCGACTCGACGATGGCTCGCTCGGCAATCGAGCGACCCGGTTCGCGTGCTCGCTGCTCGGTCGCGCGCAGATCCAACGTCAATTCGGCGGCCCAGTCGGTCGCGCAACTCCCACCTACCCCTATTGCCAGTGGCTGGTCGGCACCGACGCGTTCCTGGCTCTCGCCGTGGAGCCACGGACCTCGTTCCAGACCGCCACGCAGTATGTGGACACCCTCGAGACGGTGAGGGGCCTCGGCCAGCAGGCGATGGTCGCCAACAACCGGTACCTCTATTTCACGGCGTCAGGTACTACCTACTGGTTGCTGTGGCAACAGGTCGGTGACTTCTCGGAGCTGCACACGAACCAGCTCGTCGCCCTGGCGCACGACGTGCTGGCTCGTGCACCGGCAAAAGTGGCTTCAGCGGCGCCGGTGCCCGGTCCGAGCGGACCATCGATCTACTTCGCCGGCGACTCGACCGCTGCCGGACCCGAGTGGGCTTGGGACACGTACCACGTGACGTCGCCGGAGTTGAGGACATTAGCGGAGTACCAGGTCGGCAGTGGCCTCGTGAGTCCCGGCTTCTTCGACTGGCGGCGTCATCTTCTCGCCGTAGTTGCCGCGCTCTCACCCCGGCTCGTGATCTACATGGGCAGCGCCAACGACGGGCAGGACTTGTTCGTCGACGGAGCCTTTCAGACTGTCGGGAGCCGATTGTGGAGAAAGGCCTATGCCGACAGGGTTGCAGGGATCATGAGCGCGCTCGTGCGCGAAGGCTCCAAACTGCTCTGGATCGGAGAGCCGGCGATGCAGGACCCGCAGCTGTCGACCTATATGGAAGTGATGGACCAGGTCTGCGCACAGCAAGCCGCCAGGCACCACGGGGTTACCTTCTTCAATCCTGGCGCCGTCCTGGACGGACCGAAAGGGCGCTACGCCGGAACCTTGTTGATACACGGTAAGCCGACCGTGGTGCGCCTCGACGGCGTGCACCTCAACATCGCAGGAAGCATCTATCTCGCCGGGTACATCGCCGACTACGTGAATCGCATCATCGATGGTCGCACCGCCGACCTGGGCAAACATACCGAGGGAGTTACCCCTGCCCTTCCTCCAGGCGTGCCCGCATATCACTTCTCGTATCTGCGAAACCCATTGTTCGACAAGGTTCCCGCCAGCGGCTGAGCCCGGAGGGCTGGCATCGCCGAGGGCACTTTCTCCAGTGCTCCAGGCGGCGAGCCCGCCTGAGACCGCTCCAGTCCGGCCCATGGCTCCCGGTCACGGCCTGGAAAAGACCCGAATGTGCTTGGCAGCGGTGATACCGTCCGGAGATGAACAAGCCGGTATCAGCAACGGCGGCAGCGGCGGTGGCACTGTTGCTTTTCATGGCACTCGTGGCGTATGCGCCGCCGTCGGTCGCGACTGTTCAGCGCACTGTCAGCCACAACAATGCTGCGAGCTTGACGAGCGCGCGCGCCGACGCTCTCACGCCGCGTGTCGTGATGGCCCCGGGTGTCGTCGTGGTCAACGCCGCCACTGTGGCTGCCGATCTCGTCAGCGTCTCGAGCGACGGCGGCACTTTCGTCTTCAAGAGCCCTGCAAGTACGCTGAGCCAGCTGGCGCCGGGAAAGGTGATGCTGCTACAGGGCTACACAGTGGCCGTGGTGGCCTCGGTGAGCCGTTCCGGGTCTCGTCTGACCGTGACGACCCGGCCGGCTGCGCTCACCGACATTTTCAAGACCGCGAACATCAGCTTTTCTCAGCCCATCGACTTCAGCAACGTGTTCGGCACCCTCTCGCCCGGATCGCCCGCATCGGACCCCGCCGGCCGAATGAGCTCTCTCCATCCGGAAGCGGCCTTCAGCCGCGCAGTCAAGCCCGTCGTCCCCGACGTCGGCCTCTCCTATGTCGGCAAGGGGTCGAACGACTTTTCCTACCGTGTCTCGGTAACTCCCACACTGTCCCGGCTCAACTGGTCAGTCCAGGGGTGTGTCGGAGCGTCGTTCATCTCAGGTCAGTCTTGCGTGCCCGGTAAGAGCGCAGGCGGCATGACCATGGAAGCCACCTTGTCGGGCTATATCGCGAAAGCAGACCTCTCCGGTGGCTTCGACATCGCCAACGGCCGGAACGTGCGCAGCAGCTTCTCGTTCCTGTCGAGCGGAGGTGTCGCCATCACCTACCAGATCCTTGACCCGAGCAAGGGCGACTTGAAGATTCCTGTTCTCCGCATACCGATGTCGTTCAACGTTCCTTTTGCCGTGGCCGGTGTCCCGATGTTGTTGAAAGTCTCGTTCGCCCTGCTCGTGACGGTGGCCCTGTCAAGCAAGAACTCCACGGTGCGTGGAGGCGAGAAGCTGACCTACGGTGGTGCGGAGGCCGTGACCGAGTCCGGCGGCTCAGACTCTCCTGTGTCGAACACCATGAAACTCGCCGGGTCTTTCATCACGAGCAAGCCATCGGTGACCTTGTCGTCGGCTGCGGTGGAGGTCGCGTCGCAGATGAAGGTCGGGTTCGGGCCAGGCCTGGCATTGGCCAACATCCTCGGCTACGGCGACGTGATAGTCGCGATCGGCCAGAGAACCGGCACCCTCGTAGCAGGACTGCCGTGCTCGGCCTTCTATCTGGACGTTTCCGGCCACGCGTACATGGAGGCCCAGGTCGCCGTCTGGAGGATCGCATCGAAGCCGGTCTTGCTCTTCTCGAAGGAGTACACGGACCCACGGGCGGAATGCTGACGCTGCGGTCCTGATCGCCTCAGAGGCGACCTTGAGTTTGACCCGGGCGTCGTAGAAACTTGAGCAGCGGCCCGGAGGTTGACGGGACCTCCGCGACCACTGAGCGCCCAGGAGAGCCCGACGGGCTCGGTCGCCGAGCTGTTGTCGGCCCACGATCCTCGGTCGAAGGCCAGGTTCGTGGTGCCGGTAGCCTCGCCACGAGCCAGCTCGTCAGGTGGGGAGATGGGAGATGGAGGCGAGAGCTCGCTCGAGAGCGGCACAGCAACAGAGCGTGGGAGGAATCCAATGATCACAGACCAGTCGTCGACTCCGCGACCGGGTGGGGCGGACCAGCCCGGGGCGCCGTCCATGCAGTCTGACGAAGCTGCTCCGCGGCGCGCCAGCGCGGCCGCCGCGCTCTCCCCGCTCGTTCGCAACCTGCTCGGCGGGCAGGTCCCGGTTCGGTTCGAGCTATGGGACGGGAGTGCCATCGGCCCTGAGAACGGTGTGGGCACCATCCATGTGCGCTCGCCCGACGCGTTGCGACGCATCCTTTGGGCCCCGGGCGAGCTCGGCGTCGGTCGCGCGTACGTCGCAGGCGACCTCGAGATCCAGGGTGACCTGATCGCCATGATCGCCGCCTTGCATGCCGTTGCGCCACGGGACTTGCGAGTGGGCTTGCGCGCTGTGCCTGCTGCCTTCGGCGCCGCTTACCGGGCGGGCGCCATCGGCCTTCCGTTGCCCGCGCCGCCCGAAGAGGCGCGCGTCGGAGGGTTGCGACACTCCCGGCGGCGAGACGTCCAAGCGGTCACGCACCACTACGACGTCGGCAACGATTTCTACGAGCTCGTCCTCGGGCCGTCCATGACCTACTCGTGTGCCCGCTTTGCCGATCCGGCCATGAGCTTGGAACAAGCCCAGGAGTCCAAGCACGAGCTGATCTGCCGCAAGTTGGGCTTGCGCGAGGGCAAGCCACTGCGACTCCTCGATGTCGGTTGCGGCTGGGGATCGATGGCGATGCATGCGGCGGCCAACTGCGGCGCGACCGTCGTGGGAGTCACATTGAGCGAGGAACAGGCCAGCTACGCGAGGAAGCGACTGGCGGAAGCGAGCCTCGGCGACAGCGTGGAGATCCGTGTGCAGGACTACCGGGACCTGAGAGGCGAGCGCTTTGACGCGATCTCCTCGATCGGCATGTTCGAGCATGTCGGCAAGGTCCGTACGGCCCAGTATTTCGAGACTTTGCATGGTCTGCTCGAGCCGGGGGGAAGGCTGCTGAACCACGCGATCTCCGAGCAGGGGGGATCGAAGCTCAGGCCCTGGAGCTTCTTTGGCCGGTACGTGTTCCCCGACGGCGAACTGCTCGATGTCGGCGACGTCGTGCTCGCGATGCAACGCGCCGGGTTCGAGTGTCGTGACGTCGAGTCGCTTCGTGAGCATTACGCGCGGACTCTGCGCTCGTGGGTGGCGAATCTCGAGGCAAATTGGGAGGTAGCTGTCGCGAAGGTCGGGATCGCACGGGCCAAGATCTGGCAGCTCTACATGGCTGGCTCGGTGATCGGCTTCGAGAACGGTGGCATCGGCGTGCACCAGGTGCTCGGAGTGGTGCCCGACGCCGGCCGGAGCGGGATGCCGCCCACTCGGTCTGCCTGGGGCTGAGCAGCCCTGGAGCCACTCGAGGACTAGCTCTCAGGCGCGAAGTCGAAAGGCGCACTCGAACCGTTCTGTCTCCCTGGCGACAAATTCGGGAATCCCGGTCACACGGAACTACTGACCGATGACCCGCGAGCCCGGGTCTTTCGACCCTGGTCTTTCCTTCTTACGGGCCGTTAG
>Ga0187889_10004390_pt1 | contig 11690 bp, 10 predicted proteins | sample June2016WEW_7_10_2_FD_132992 | JGI IMG/M metagenome (GOLD analysis project Ga0187889, IMG submission 132992) | Peatland microbial communities from SPRUCE experiment site at the Marcell Experimental Forest, Minnesota, USA - June2016WEW_7_100 | ecosystem: Environmental > Terrestrial > Soil >... | reverse complement strand
CATTTTGAAGATCGTCGGAATCATCGCCTGGATCTACGGCGTCGTTCGTGCTCTGGGCCATCCCTCTCGCTGGGTAAAGCTGGCCGGAATCGTCCTAGGCTTCGGCATCGTGCAGATAGCCCTTTCGGTTCCGATCGGCGGGTCCCCAGCCTTGAGCGACTTCGACAGCGGTCTCTTGTTCCAGGGATGCGCAATCGCTATGGTGGTGATGGGACTGAACCTGATCTATGGCTTCAACGGCCAGTTCAGCCTTGGCCAGTGGGCTTTCTACGGTATCGGCGCCTATACCGCGGCAGACATCACCTATCGTTGGACGAATGGCGATGCCAAAGGGCTCGTGGTCGTCGGGTTGGGTGTCACGCTGGAAGCCTTGATGATTTTTGGGATTCAGCGCTTCCTGAGGAGATACCAAGGGGTACCGGTGCTCTCGGCCTTTACCCTCTATATTGTTTGAAGCATCGCGGTCGGGGCATTTGCGACAGTGGTTGGCCGTTGGATTAGCCCTCTTCTGTCGCCGCTTCTCGGGACGGACACTGCGCCTGGGGTTTTAGCCCACGGGTTTCCTCTCCAGGTGGTGTACATGCTCGCCGTGCTCTTGGCTGGCGCGTTAGCCGCCGAGGTGAGCTTCCTCTTTGGTCTTCCGGTTCTCACCCTGGGAAGCGATTACTTCGGAATCGCAACCTTGGGGTTCACCATCGTGGTGAACACCCTGATGATCAACTCAGACACGATCCTGCCCTTTCCCGAAATGAAGGGTGGGCGAGGCATGATTGGCATTCCGAAGCTCACCACCTGGTTCTGGGCGTTCTCGTTCCTCATAGCTATTGTTGTGGTGATGCGCAATATCATTCATTCGAGTACGGGACGCGCCATTATGTCGGTGCGTGAGGACGAGACCGCTTCCAAGGTAATGGGCATCGAGGTGGCGAATTACAAACTCCTGTCGTTCGTCATAGGGAGCTTTTTTGCAGGGGTCGGCGGCGGAGTCTATGCCCACTTCATCGGATTCCTGAGCCCCGGAACCTTCGATTTCCTGGTGGGTTTCAACCCCCTGATCATCGTGGTTTTCGGCGGGCTGGGAAGCATGACTGGAACGCTGGCGGCATCCTTCACCTGGATCTTCTTCCTGGAGGGGCTGCTGCGGGTGCTGCTTGGCCAGATGGGAACGGAGGCTCCGACCTGGCGCTTCGTCCTGTACCCAATTGCCCTGCTTCTGCTCATGCTGCTGCGGCCTAAGGGACTGCTTGGGACCGTGGAATGGGGCTTCCTCAAAACACCCCTTGTCCGGATGCGTCAGCGTGAGCCGGTGAAGACCGACACCCCAAGCGCCGGGGAAAAGATCAGTGTGGATCAGCCAGGATAAGCGCGACCCGGCACACAGGGTACCGTCGTCGGTTCGTGCGGCGTGTTCTGTCCTATCGTTTGAGCGAGCAAGAATACCCTCAGGATTTCCGCGCTTAGTCTGCCCGGCTTGTGGGAATCCACTTTGGAGCATTGGAAATGCCGGCTGAAGCAACAACCAGTTTGTCCGCACCTCTCTTGGAGATCCAAGGGCTGACGAAGTTTTTCGGCGGCCTGCGGGCTGTCGGCGATCTCACGATGACCGTAAGGCAAGGTGAGTTGGCGGGCCTGATCGGTCCTAACGGAGCAGGGAAGACGACCGTCTTCAACATGATCAGCGGCCTATATGTCCCCAGTAGCGGGGATATACGATTGCAAGGGATCAGCACGGTTGGGATGGAATCTTTCGAGGTCACCCGCCTGGGCATCGGCCGCACCTTCCAGAACATCCGCCTGTTTCCGAATCTGACGGTGCTGGACAATGTGAGAATCGCCTACCACCCGCATGCGAAATACGGATTTTTGGACGGTATCCTGCGAACGCGCCTGTTCGAAGAGGGCGAGCAGGAGATGACGGAGCGGGCACAGGATTTTCTCGCCATCTTCTCTCTGGAACGGATTCAGAACGAACTGGCCTGCAACCTCCCTTATGGCCAACAGCGGCGAGTGGAAATTGCGCGCGCCCTGGCATCGGATCCGCGGCTGTTGCTCCTGGATGAGCCGGCGGCTGGAATGAATCCCTCCGAGATCGTCAATCTGATGGAACTGATTCACTTCATCCGGGACCGGTTCAAGTTGACCATCCTCTTGATCGAACACCAGATGCGGGTGGTGATGGGCATCTGCGAGCACATCACGGTGATGGACTTCGGTGAGGTCATCGCGCGGGGAAACCCGAAGGAAATTCAGGAGAACCCGAAGGTCATCGAGGCCTATCTAGGCAAGGGAGCCGTCAATGCTTCTTGATGTGAAGGATCTGAACGTTTATTACGGCGCCATTCACGCGCTTCAGGGAATCTCCTTTAACGTCAACGAAGGGGAGATCGTTACTCTCATCGGCGCCAACGGGGCCGGCAAGTCTACCACCTTGCGCACCATCTCCGGCTTGCTCCGTCCCCGCCGCGGCTCGGTCAGTTTCAAGGACGAGGACATCACCATGATCCCGGCCGAGCAGATCGTCCGGCGCGGGGTGGTGCAGATCCCGGAGGGGCGCAAGATTTTTGCCCCCATGACAGTGCGCGAGAACCTGGAAATGGGCGCCTACACGCGCACCAATCCGACGGAAATCCAACAGAGCATGGAACGCGCATTCGCCAGCTTTCCACGTCTCAAGGAGCGCCTCAACCAACTCGGCGGAACACTGTCCGGCGGTGAGCAGCAGATGCTGGCCATGGCGCGCGCGATGATGAGCCGCCCTGTTCTCCTGCTCATGGACGAGCCGTCCATGGGCCTCAGCCCGATCATGACGGAAGAGATTTTCCGCATCATTCAAGAGATCAACTCCAAAGGAACCAGCATCCTGCTGGTGGAGCAGAATGCTCTGATGGCTTTGCAGATTGCCAGCCGGGCTTATGTGCTGGAGACGGGAACCATTGTCCTGGAAGGCTCGGCCAAAGAGCTGCGCGAGAGCGCGCGCGTGCGCGAGGCCTACCTCGGGCATTGAAGACCGGGCTCTTTCAGAGTCAGGTTGAAGTTACATGCCGTTGCGGACGGGTTCTCCGGAACGGCATTTCCGCGCATGGACCAAGAGCAATTCCAGAGATGCTGTATCCTTCGCTGCGGGTGTCATCGTGAGGAGGTTCGCCGCTTTTGCGAACCGACGTGACGATCTATGCATTTCAGCGGGCGTCACTCGAAGGCCGGAAAAGCAAATACATGGGCCCTCACGTCGCGTCCTAACGGACGCTCCTCAGGGTGACACGCTGGAATAATCGTTCTTGGGATACACCAACCCGGTCGTCGGGCTAGCGAACCATGGCGATGCGAACTTCGGGTAGTTCGAGGTAATACAAGAGCATCCCCGAGACTGCCATCGATATGCAGGAGAGGGAGACGTAGGGGCCATTGAGCGCCATTTCGCCATTGACCATGTGAGTGGCGTGAGGCCAAAGCATCATGAGACGGCTGATGATGTTGAAGCCGTGACAGAACGAGAGCACGTGCCAGGGCCAGACGTCGGTGCTGTGCCGCACAATTAATTGCAGGTCGGCCAGCACGACCATGATCAACAGCAGAAGAGGCAGCCACCATTCCTGGGAAGTCGCCGCAAACGATGCTGCCGGAAACAACAAGAACGGGATCACTTGAAGAATCAAAACGACGACAATAATCCCACGACTGGCGATCATCCGGGACGACATGATGACGTTCTCCTGAGCTGTGTTCCAATCAAGTTATAAAGTTCCCCATGTCCGGCTGTCAAGCACTGTTGGAGCGCATTTGGGTGCGTGGTTGAAGCGTGAGATGATTGCTCGCGAGGGTTTGCGGGTTAACGGAACTGCGGAGGGTGCCGAGGCGTTGGGACAATACTTGGCGGTGCGGCGGCGAGCTATCACAAAGAAGCGTGACCAGGGTCACTGCCGCGGTTCAAACGCCTTGGCATAAGAATCCGTCGTTCAACAATCCAATGCATCGCACTACTTCCCCGAAATGCGGTTCTAGTCTAAGCTGACTAGACCCGGCTGTTGCGGTGCGCAGAATGGGGATTTCGACGAGCAGTAAAAGGAGACGGAGTGAAAAAACTGTTCTTGACTGCGATTCTTTGCCTGTGGACGTATGCTGCTTTTGCTGCGGACACGATCAAAATTGGACTGCTGGCACCTATAACAGGCGCTTATGCGAGTGAGGGCCAGGGGATGAAACAGGTGCTCGAGCTTCTAACGGCGGACGTAAACGCCAAAGGGGGCATCCAGGGGAAACAGGTCACGCTGATTACCGAAGACGACGGTAGCGATCCGCGCACGGCAGCTCTGGCCGCGAACAAGCTTATTTCGCAGGGCGTGGTTGCCGTGATCGGCACCTACGGCTCTTCCGTAACCGAGCCGACGCAGGGCATTCTTGACGAGTCCGGGATTGTGCAGATTGCCAACGGCGCCACCGCCATTCGCCTCACGGAAAAAGGATTGAAGATGTTCTTCCGGACCTGCCCTCGCGACGATGAGCAGGCCAAGGTGGCGGCCGCGACCATCGCGAAATTAGGCTACAAGAAGATCGCGATCCTCCACGACAACTCGACCTATGCAAAGGGCCTGGCCGAGGAGACCAGAGGCCTGTTGCAGAAGCAGCCGGGCGCACAGATTGTTTTCTTCGACGCTCTTACTCCCGGGGAGAACGACTACAACACAATTCTGACCAAGGTGAAGCAAGCTCAGCCCCAAGTGGTTTTCTTTACCGGCTACTATAAGGAGGCAGGTCTGCTGCTGCGGCAGAAGAAGGAGATGGGCTTCAACGTTCCGTTCATCGGCGGCGATGCCACCAACAATACTGATGTGGTAAAAATCGCGGGCGTGCCGGCGGCTGCGGGCTTCTATTTCATAAGCGCGCCTCTGCCGCAGGATCTGCCAACCGCGAAGGCCTTCATCGATCAGTTCAAGAAAAAGTACGGCGCCGAGCCGAACTCAATTTACCCGGTTCTGGCCGGCGATGGTTTCAATGTGGTCGTGGCCGCACTCAAAGGCACCAAGGGCGGGAATTCGGCGCAGGTGGGAGCCTATCTGCACAACACCCTGAAGGACTTCCAGGGACTCACCGGGAAGATTTCCTTTAATGCCAAGGGCGACCGCGTGGGCGAGGTTTATAAAGCGTACAAGGTCGATGCCAAGGGCAGTTTCATTATGCAGTAACCTGAGTTTGCATGGGATACGCCGGGACTCTCCGGCGTATTCCCGGCAAGCCTTTTCACGGTAGATTGAGCGCGTGGCCGGCCATGGAATTTGCCATCATCAACGATTCAGGGGTCGAAGACCACATTGAATGATGTAATGATGCCCCGTCCGCTGCACGGCCGTTCTCTTCAGCATCCCGTTCAATTTTCTTATTTTTTTCACGGGTGCCGCATTGCGTCCGGAGGGAGGGCGCGTTCGCATTCGAAGCCGGGGGAAGGCCGGAAATATCTATATATGTTGAGGGCGCTGCGCTAACGCCCCCTGAGGAGCAATCATGCTTAGAGAGGTGTTCATCGGGCTATCGGAGAACCAGTCTCTGCGTCATTTTGCGGAGAGGTCTCCGTTGGGGCTTAAGATGTCTCGCAGATTTGTCGCCGGAACGACGATCGAAGAGCTGATCCAGGCGACGGAGACAGTGAACAAACTCGGTATTCACGCCAGCGTCGATAATCTGGGCGAGAATGTTACAAACCGTGAGGAGGCAGTAGCCAGCGCCAGGGTTTATCACCAGTTGCTGGACGAGATCGAGCGTCGCAAGCTCGATGTCAATGTAAGCCTCAAGCTGACTCACATGGGTCTCGATGTCGACGAGAAGCTTGCCCGGCAGGTGGTGACCGAATTGGTCGAGCACGCGGCGCGAATCCAAAATTTCATCCGTGTGGATATGGAAGGCTCGGCCTACACGCAGCGCACTCTGGATTTCGTGCGCGAACTGCATCGCCAGCCCGGCTGTGCCGGCCGCGTGGGCACCGTGTTGCAGGCCTATATGCACCGCACCATGGACGATGCGAAGCTCCTGGTTTCCGAAGGCATTCGCATCCGCTTGTGCAAAGGCGCCTACAAGGAACCGCCGGAAATCGCATTCCAAGCGAAGCCCGAGGTGGACGCGAACTACGTGCGGGTAGCCAAATACCTGCTGAAAGGCGGCGTTTTTCACGGCTTGGCGACTCACGATGAGGCGATTATTACGGAAATCAAGAACTGGGCGAAGGCCGAGGGGATTACACCCGGCGCGTTTGAGTTCCAGATGCTGCACGGGATCCGGCGTGACTTGCAGGAGCAACTGGCACGAGAGGGATGGGGCGTTCGGGTCTATATTCCATTCGGAACCGAGTGGTATCCGTACTTTATGCGGCGGCTGGCGGAGCGCCCTGCAAATGTCTGGTTCATTACCAAAAACCTGCTCCGGGGATAAGGCAATCGCGGAGTGGCGGAAGCCGGGGGTCGAGGAATAAAGTTAGAGCGGCGACTCTAATTCATAATTCGTGATTTTGGACATAATCACGGCGGCGGTGCCGCACACCTCGATGCTGGCGTTAACCAACGCCACGCTGCCTTATGTGCTGCGTTTGGCCAAGTACGGCGAACATGCCATGGCCGATGCGGATATTCGCGGAGGCGTCAACACCTATCGCGGCTTTCTCACCTACGCCGCGGTTGCCGAATCGCAGAAAAAGACTTGGAAGCCGGTGGAAGAGCTGGTGAGAGCGTAAGACAGTCTGGTTAAAGCGATCCCCGGTCGGTGTATCTCGGCATAGACTCAGTTTGTCATGGCGACCGGAGCGCCGAGCGCCAGTGGCCGGAGCAGCCAAGCTGCGTACCCGACGTTACCTTGCAAGCAAAAGGCTATTCGGGAGCGGAGCCACCCTTTGTTTTTTCAGCGGTAGAAACAAAAGGTGGCTCGACTTCGCTCGCCATGACATCCTCTTGGGATTTTGGCCGGGTGGCCTATCCTGGTTGCTTTTGCCAGGGTAGGGCTTTTTGTTGGTGAACTATGCTGGGAAGAGTCAACAAACCACCTTGCCCAGCACTGGAACTGCCCCACTCAAGCCAACGGAAGGCTTGAATGGGCCACCAGCCAGCCAAGCCTCACATGACCGCAGACACTTCTCTGTAACAACCTCAAGGCAAAAAAACGCGGTGGGCATTTGCCCACCGCGCGAGAGAATCTCGATACCCGCCATTAAGGCACGGGAGGAGATTACTGCTTAAACCACTGCAACGCGATCTGCGGAGCAATGTAGGAACCGCTATTGTGGCCGGAAACCGTCATTTCCACACCGAAAATAATGCCCGTGTTTCCGGTGAAGTTGTATTCCAGAGCCGGGTCAATTCTGAAGCTGCTGAAGGTAGCGCAACTGCTGGTAGGAGTTGTGCTGAAAGTGCTGCAGCTGCCAGGGATCAATGCGCCCGCTGTGGTCTTTTGCGTGGTCCCACTACCGTATTTCCAGTAGAAGTCCCATGCCGGGACCCAGTGCTTGGTCAAGCTATACTCCATGCCAATCTGGGTCTTGTAGTAGTCGCCCTGGTTTTCTACACAGCTTGCGGCCCCGCCAGTGCAGCCGCCGAAGGTGAGCTTCTTATTCTGCAAGGGGAACAAGAAGCTCTGAGCGGCACGGACGCGGAGAATGCGGCCGCCCGGCATCCAGAACGGTCTCTGGACCCAAAGGCCGATGCCCGGAGTCCAAACATTGTCAAGACCGGCTCCGGTCGGGGCGACGACCAGCGGCGTGATGGTGAACGATAAGGGAGTTTTCCCTTCCTTGAACTTCAATATCTGTATCGGTACGCGGATCGTGAGGTTGTCCACTTCCATGCCGCTGCTGCCGCCGCCGGCTACCCGAGCGCCGTCAAAGGCGGGCAGGAGCTGCAGGTTGACCCTGTTGGTCAAGCCATAGGTAAACAGAGTCACCGACTGGTAATCGTTGTCATACGCCTTAGCACGATGCTGGTTACCGCTGTTATCGTACGCACCGTTGTCCTGCTCGACAACGAAGTAGGTCTCGACGTAGAAGCTGTTCTTCGGCAGTGTGTTGGGGTTTGGCGTCTCGAGTGGGCCGGTCCAGTTGGCGTCACCCAATTTTTCGCGCTCACCGGCGAACGCAGGTGTTAGAGCTACCAGCGTAAGCGCCAGCAGTACGGCTACAAAAATCTTTCCCCTAATGGCCATTTAAGTTACTACCCCCTTGTTAACAAGTTTTGGGATTGGATTAGTTTCGTATTCCAGCTCACGATTCGTCGGTGAGCAAAGTCACTGAAATGTGTGACGAATACGAATTGACCTGCCCCGTTCACCTGGGTGGCGGGGCCTGTTTTGAGCATGCCGGAGCATAGCACGACAAGCAGGTATTCGGCACGGGTATTCTGCGGGAATTTGAGGCCACTTTCCGGCGGAATCAGCCTGATAAATGGCAAGGAAAATTCATTTCTGTCTTTGAACTGCCAGACTGTGCATTGAACAAGCAGACTGTGCATTGAGCGGGCAGGCGCGGGAGAGTTTCCAGGGATGTTTCGCGACGCTCAGCATGACAGCACGGAATCAATTCTACTTTGCAAAGCGTCTACCTGCGCCACCAAGCCACCTGAAGAACTACCCCAGGTTAGCCCAGCCACCCCAGCGAGCTGTGCTCGCCGGGGGCCCCGACGCGGGCGAACCTGGGGCACCCGCCTGAGAACCGGTTATCAAGGGCACCGCGAAAAGTCCCACATCTGCTAACTGCGGCAGATATGGGGCACCGGCGAAAGTCCCACATCTGCTAACCACAGCAGATGTGGGGCACCATGACAGCACAGATTGCTGCTTGTTCATGCCCCGTGCGCTGGGAGCTTTTATGGCACAACACAGGTGGAAACGATGCTGCGGAGCAGTCCGACAAAGGACGTGTGGCCGGTGCAGTCGATGCCGTCGACGAGCAGATCGGCTGCAAACGTTGCCCCATCGCGGGCTCCGGCGGCCACGCTAGCGGCAATGAGTTCTCGCTCAAGCTCCGGAGTGTGCAGCAAGGCCGGTTGTCGCCGCAGCACGGCGAGCGCGGCCGCGACCGCATAAGCACCCCAGTTCGAAACCGACGCGCTGACCATGATATCGGTTGCAATCGCCGTTACCACGCCCGACGGGCAGCCATTCAAGCATCGGCCGGCCAGGGGCAGGCTGTCGGCTATCTGCCGCCGAACCGCGCCGAAGCCGACCTCGTTGCCTCCGTCGCCGATGCCAATCGTCAGCACGCCCTGGCCGCGCGCCGCGTCCGCCAGCAGGTAAAGGTGTCCGACGTCCTCGGGAGAGCCGCAGTCGCCGCGTATGCCGTGGAAATAGCCCTCGGCGTTGGGGCCGGGCCGCTCGACGAAGATGACCGCCGCCGGACGATGCTTGGCGACGAGCGCGGCAGCCGCGAGACGCCCGGCGTCTATCCCGACCGGGAAGCTCTCGACAGTGATCGATCCACGGCCGTCGAGCGTCTTGCCGAGCAAGTTGCCGGTTGCCGATACCGGCGCCAGATGCGCCTGTTCCGTGACCAGCACAGCATGCGCGCCCAAGCCCTTGGCAAGCGCCCTGGCCAGCACGGCCGCGCCGGGCGGGCCGTCCGTCTCGCCGCAAGGAAGGTTGGGAGGCAGTCCGAAGCCGGTGACGATGAGCACGGCATCACCCTCGCCGACCACCTCGGCCAGACGGCGCGCGGCCAGCGTGGAGAGCGGCTCGCCGTGGTAGCGGCGGCAAATCTCATATAACCGCACGACAATTCCCGGGGGAAGCCCGCCGTCGACCGGACGGACCTCGACCGTCATCAGCCGGTCAAAGCGCTCCCCGAAGACGGAAGCAAGCGCTTCCGTGTTGAAGTTGTCGTTCCGCCAATCACGTCCGGTCACGCTGAGTCTCCTTCATCGGGCCCCACGAGGTTGATCTAACAGGCTGCTGAAAAATTCGTAGCAGTGTCATCCTGAGGTCGCGCCGGCTTTGCGCGACCTCAGGATCTGCTTTATTCTCAGCACGCGCAAACAGCAGATCCTTCGCTCCTCCACCCCAGCAACGGCAAAAGCGGCCGTCGCCGGGGACCCCGGCTGCGCTCAGGATGACACCTCGGAAAACAGTTTTTCAAAACGCGCTAAAGAACCGAGAATTCGTTGTTCATCATATCGGTGATCAGCATGTGGCCGGGGTAATGGGTAATGCAAAAACTCGGCTTGGCATGTGCCACCACCGACTGCGGAGTGACTCCGCAGGCCCAGAAAACCGGCAGCTCGCCTTGCCGGATATCCACCGCGTCTCCGTAATCGGGCTTCGCCAGATCGTGAATACCGATGAGTTCCGGATCGCCGATATGAACCGGAGCCCCGTGAACGGCGGGGAATCGCGACGTGATCTGAATCGCGCGGATGGCGTCGGCGGCCTTCATCGGGCGCATCGAGACGACCATCGGACCGTGAAAGACTCCGGCCGGCATGGTCTGGATGCTGGTGCGATACATAGGCACATTTTGGTCCTGCTCGATATGACGGATGCCGATGCCGTTCTCCAGCAGCGCCTGCTCGAAAGAAAACGAGCAGCCGATGACAAAGGTGACCAGGTCATCACGCCAGTGGCCACGGATGTCGTAGGGTTCGTCGATGACTTCGCCTTCACGGAAAACGCGGTAGCGGGGCACGTCGGTGCGGATGTCGAGATCGGCGCCAAGTCTTGGAAGGCGCGGGTTGCCGGGCTCCGAGAGCGCCAGCAGCGGGCACGGTTTGGGGTTGTTGAAACAGAAGCGATGGAAGTCAGCCGCCAGATTGGCAGGCAAGATGGCGACATTGCCTTGAACATGCGCGGGCGCCAGTCCGGAAGTCTGCTTTCGCCAGGCACCCCGCCGTATTTGCGCGCGCAATTCCGCCGGCGATGGAGATTGCGACAACGTGGAGGGTGCCGCGGATGATGTGGACATGGGCGCTCCTTCGGCGAACATCGCCAAGAGTTACATTGTAGGGGAAAGCGAGGAAACTCTGAACCACAGACTCAAGTGGCACCTGCATCATTAGCCCAGCCAAAAAAATACCCCAGGACTGGAACTGCCCCACTCAAGCCAACAGAAGGCTTGAATGGGCCACCAGACAGCATCATTAGCCCAGCCGAAAAAATACCCCAGGACTGGAACTGCCCCACTCAAGCCAGCAGAAGGCTTGAATGGGCCACCAGACAGCAGTCGCCTAGCAGTGGAACTCAGTCCTTCGGGCAAGAAACTACCCCACGTTAGCCCTGTCACCCCAGCGAGCCAAGCCTCGCCGGGGACCCCGACTCGGGCGAACGTGGGGCACCAAGCGAGGTGTAAAGGATGTCCCGGGTGTGACAGCACGGAATCCGCTCTACTGCGCTTGGGGTGACAGCACGGAATCTATTCTGGAAGGAGCGTCGTACAATCGGTGAGCATGGAGGGGGATGAATGTACAGCACGGCCACCGCGTTGCTTGAGGCGTTGCATGAAGCGGGAGTTTCCTATCTGTTTGCGAATTTCGGCAGCGATCATCCGCCTATTCTCGAGAGCATAGCCGAGGCGCGCGCCACCGGACGCCGGATTCCGGCGGTGATTACCTGTCCCAATGAGATGGTGGCGCTGAGCGCGGCCCATGGCTACGCGCAGATCACGGGGCGCGGGCAGGCAGTGCTGGTGCATGTCGACGTGGGCACGCAAACCCTGGCGGGCGCTCTGCACAATG
>Ga0187889_10004384_pt1 | contig 11696 bp, 8 predicted proteins | sample June2016WEW_7_10_2_FD_132992 | JGI IMG/M metagenome (GOLD analysis project Ga0187889, IMG submission 132992) | Peatland microbial communities from SPRUCE experiment site at the Marcell Experimental Forest, Minnesota, USA - June2016WEW_7_100 | ecosystem: Environmental > Terrestrial > Soil >... | reverse complement strand
AGCGTAACGCATCTCGTTTGGGCAATCGTGCTCATAATCGTTGGAATCATCGGTGGCGGACTTGGCGGACTATTGGTGATAATCGGCGGAATAATTGGACTTATCTTAGAGATAGTTTAAACAATAAAGGAAACCGAGAAAGTTGGGTAAGGTGCGTGTGGGTGACTGACAGACAGGCATTATTCACGCGTGCGTAGGTGAGAGTAGTGGGGAGTAAGCGCGCGCTTGCTCTCTTTATTCTTTTTTGAGTTCTTTCTTTATTCCTTTCCCAAAGTCATTTATGGCTTTAGCACCTTTCTTGATGCCTCTGCCGACTGCTTCTCCAGTTTTTTCAGCAGCATTTTCAATTTTTTTCTTCTCTTCAGGCATTCCTATAACCTTCCATCTAAAGGTCGTTTATTGCAGAATTAAGTGTGTGTGACTGTGAAGCTACAGCGACAAGCGAATTATAATTATTTCATTGACTCTTCAACAGACGTCTAATAACTTGCGAGAATTATTTGTTCTATAAGATTGGGCTTAGAAAGCACCTTTTCGCGGGTGCGCGCCCTAAGATTCATGGAAGCTTTTCTCTATTTTTGTATTCCCTGAAATAGTTTTTCAAACAATAGAAACAAGAAATTAGACCAACCCTTAATAGGCTCAAGTTGCCCTGTTCTGACTAAGGAAAAAAAATGAAAGGAAATGTTGGGTTTAGGTCACCGCAGTTGTTTGATCAATGATCTTGGCCATTGGAGCATTCTTCTTCACTGATGCTATGCCATTTTCGGCTGACTGTTTTGATAGGTAGGATTGGCTTACAGCAATTATCTGCCCGTTGGCAGCTTTCAGATGGAAACGGAACCTGTCGGGAGCATTGAATTGAATTTCAAAAACTGGGTCTTGGGCAATTCCAGCTTCATGCTTTGTCTTTGCCATAGCCCCTGCTGCCGTTGTGAGATCAGCGATCTTGGCGATTGGAGCGTTCTTCTTTATTGAATCAATGCCTTCAATGGCCGACTCTTTTGCTCCGTAGGCTTGGCTTACAGCAATTATCTGCCCGTTGGCAGCTTTCAGATGGAAGCGGAGCCTACCAACAGCATCATAGAAAACCTCAAAAACTCCTGTCACTTTCGCTACTACAGGTATCTGTTCCGTTATCACTTCAGTGGGTGGCAATGGTTCAGGCGCCTTAACCACCGGCATCGGTTCTGGAGCTTTCTCAGCTACGTGACCCATCTTTGTATGAGCACTCATGGCTTCCTTGGTCATGAAGCCCATTCCGCACACAGGACACGTAAGCTCCATATTTGGCATAAGCACTCTGTCTAAAACGTGTATTATGCCGTTCTCTGTTACAATGTCTGTGCTTGTAATGTGTGCGTCATCATTGATTATCGGGTTCATGTGAAGAGACCACCAACGGTGGCCGTCAATCTTAACTTCTTGGCCTTGAAGAGTTTTAGCGGTATTCATTTGACCTATTTCGTCAACCGTAAACTTTCCCGGAACAACATGGTACATTAGAATCGCCTTGAGCTTTGGAACGTTTTTCAATAGTCCATCGACTGTGCCTGCGGGAAGCAATGCAAAAGCACCATCATCTGGCGCAAAAATCGTGAACGGCCCTTTACCTTTCAATGTTTCAACTAATCCTGCCGCTTGTACTGCTGCGACAAGTGTTTCGAAACCCCCAGCCTCAACAGCAATATCAATTATATCTGCCATTTATTTTCACCTCCCTTCCAACAGTTTTCAAGTTCACTTAGAGTTAGCTACTTTTACAATAACATAGAGTGCAAGTTGCTATTAAGTCGATATCTATGTGAACTCCCATCTACAACTTGGCCTGCCGCGCCCAGACAGACAAAGGACCTATCGATGACTCTCTAACCTCCTCAATAATTAGGCACTAAATTGGTTAATGTTCGTTGTCATCGTCAGCCTTTAAATATGTTCGAAGTTTTTGACGCGCGCATAAGTGGTCATTAATTCTTTTTTAGCTTAATTTCGCGAAAGGAGCTGTTTTTAGGCGTTTAGTAAGTGAAGGCTGCTATGCTGTTGGCTAGTTCTGGTCTGGGATATGTTTTAGTCTTGGCTTTCGCCTTAGGCATGTTGATGAATCGGGTGGTTATCCCTTCAACTTCAAAGTAAGCGGGCTTTCCGCAACGCTTAATCAGGCTTGAAGACTAGCGCGCGCGACGCTATTTTTAATGGTTCCATTTCAAAATAGTCCTATCTTGAGAAGAACTCAAATATCAGTTGTACCTATATTTAATTGGTGTTTAGCCTTGAAAGTTGGAAATATGAATGGAATGAAGGTAATTACTGTCGATGCTTATACTCTCGGAGAAATTGACGGTGCTCATGTGGACACAAAAACTTGGCAATTAACATATTTTGAAGTGTCGCTAACTAGGGAGGCTACAAGGGAACTTGGTTTCAAAAAGCCCATGCTTGGGTCTCTAACTGTCAGTCTGCCAATTAATGCAGTTGCACAAATCGGTGACGTAATAACCGTCAACAAATCCCTTAGCGAATTCAAAAACCTTAAAGAATACGCACCTGAGTAAAAGCCAAAACTTAGCTTTTCTTATCTTTTTTATTTTATTTTTCTTTATTTTTTGTAGTTTAATGTGTTTAGTCGATTCCGATACTCTCTATAGTATACCTTAACCTTATGTGATATGTGTATGCTGAACCGAGTGAACACTTTTTGCCATTTTTAGAAGTTATAAACCTAATATTACACCAGCAACCTGTTTCAAAAAAGGTCTACTTTTTCTTATTTTTATGTTGGTTGGTTGGATTAAAATTTAATCCCGCACACACCAAATCTTATATCTGCGAGAAGGCTCCCCTAATATGGGAGAAGTACTATTTCGTTGCAAAAGTGTTTTATTGTTATAGAGAAAAGGTTTAGCAAAGCAACGCTTGTGCTACTTTTTCTAAGCATATTAACTTTAGCAGCAATAATAACGCCAGTGGCGAAAGCAGAAAACCTGTCGGTAACCTTGAATCCTTCCGAGGGTCCCGCAGGAACAATAGTGGTGGTCACGATATCTGGGTTCCAAGCTCCCGACCCAGTAAGCATCACCCTTGACACAACAAACGTCGGGACGATAACAACAGGATATTCGTATAATGTTGCAAGCATGGAATTCACAGTTCCACCAGTACCTCTCGACACGTATACTGTTACCGCTACGGATAGCCTAAGCGGCGGCGTTGCCACAGCAACATTTACCGTCACCCAAGCGCCATCTCCAACACCCACAGAGACACCCACAGGGACATCTACTGGGATACCAACAGGGGTAAACCCCACGAATAGCCCCGTGAGCACTGGATTTTGGTCACCGCTAATGATCGCTATAATCTCAGCTGTGATAGCATTCGTCAGTTTTATGACAGTCGTATACGTAAAACGCGGCAAACAAAAAACGTCACAAGTTCAGGAGACCTCGCTTTACAAGCCTAGGCCGTCAGTTCCGTCAATGAAGCCTACCGCGGCCTCGAAGATTAATCAGCCGGCGACTAATAGTTTACAACCGCCTTTTACAAAGGCATGCCGACATTGCAAACGAACTGTTAAAGATGACTTGAATGTCTGTCCATACTGCTTAAAAAGGCTAAAGTAGATAGGGGATTTCTAATCTTCTCATTTTTTTGCGCGTTGTGTGTTGTGTTGTGTCGTGTGTTGTGTGCGGTGTCGTGTGTCCCATGGGTGTAGTGTAAGGGGGTAAGGGGCTAAGTAGTAAGCGTAAGCGTGTAAGCGGGTTTGGTTTTGGGGATTAAAATTTAATTAAAAATTAGAAATAAATTTTAGGATTAAACTAAAGCTATAAAGAAGCTCTTTCCAAGCACTAGCGTTTTACCTGTTTCTTAATTGCTTCCTCAGCCGCTTTCACTGCTTCCTGCAGTTTGTCAAGCTTTGTTCCGCCGCCTTGTGCAAAGTTTGCTCTGCCGCCGCCTCCACCACCAAAAATCGGCGCGACTTCCTTCACTATCATGTTTGCGTTTACGCCTTTCTGCACTGCCACTTCTCCAGCCATAACCATGAGTCTGCAGGTTTTGCCGTCAGAACCGTAGAACAGCGTTACTGTTGCTTCGTTGCGTTTTATCATTTCGCTTGCGGTTTGTACCATGCGGTTAACGTCGATTACTTCGCCGAAGTCACGTTTAACAATGGCTATGCCGTCCGCTTCAACGGTTGCCTCAGCCGTTTTTGACTGCCCAACTGCGCTCTCCTTCTCTGCTAACTCTTTGATTAGCTTGCGTTTCTCAACGTTAGCTTCCTTTAGCTCCTTCACGATTTTCTCAGCCGTCTTATCCAACTTTTCCACAGGAGCATTCAAAACCTCTGAAACCTTCCAGAGCAGGCTTTCCTGTTTCTGCACTGCCTTTAACGCTTCTAGTCCGACCGCGTAGCCTAAGCGTTCCACGCCGTCTTGCACGCGTTCGGTGTATACGATTTTTACAAAGCCAACTTCCAGAGTGCTTCTCAAATGGGTTCCAGCGCAAGCTTCCACGTCCCAGTCGCCAGTTTTCACAACGCGAATGTCTTTGCCAGGGACCGCGCCGCCTTGGTAAAGCCTGAAGCCGTAACGCGCTTCCGCCTCGTTCCGCGGTAGCCAAGCTGTCTCAACCTTCATATTAGCTGCAATCGCCTGATTCGCCAACATCTCAATCTTATGAACTTCTTCAGGACTCAACCGTCGATAATGAGAAATGTCCAGTCGCGATGTTTCCAAGCCCTTCTGCGTGCCAGACTGCCAAACATGCTCGCCCAAAACTCGTCTTGCAGCGCCATTAACCAAGTGCGTAACCGTATGCGCCTTCATCAACGCATAGCGCCTGTCCCAGTCAAGAACGCCATGAACAGCGCTACCTTCCTTGAAGGACGGAGAAGTGCCGAGTTTGTGCACTATGACTTTACCAATCTTCTGGGTATCAACCACATCAAATTTTGAAGCGCCAACTATTAGCCATCCATGGTCTGCTGGTTGTCCTCCCCCTTCGGGATAAAAGCATGTTCCATCCAATACCACGTACTTGCCGCTGATTATTTTGAGGACGTTAGCATCGAACTCGCGCATGTACGTGTCAGCATAGTACAGTTGCTCTGTTGCCGGCAGTTGCTCAGCCACTTTTTCCAGCGTTTCTTCAGCTTGGACTTCTTCCTCTTCAACAGGTTTAGTTGCTTGCATGTGCCGTTTAGCGATTAACGCGTAAAAGTTCTCAGGAACCTCCACCTGCACGCCTTCTTTCTCAGCCGCCTGCTTTACAATTTCAGGTGGAAGCCCATGCGAATCATACAGTTCAGTCAGCGTATCCATTGGTAGCTTGCCTGTGCCTTTTGCTTTCAGCTCGCTGGCTATCCGTTTAATCATGCCTTTTCCACGTTTAAGCGTCTCTTCGAACTTTTCCTCCTCTACTTTGAGCATTTCAACGATTTCATTTCGCATGGCTTTGATGTGCGGGAAATCCTTTGACCAATAATCAACCTGCATATCCACAATATCATACAGCTTTGCTGGCTCCATGTTTAGGGTTCGCATTAAACGGTAAACCCTGCGGAACAGCAGCCTAGCCAAGTAGCCTTCCTGAATGTTCGATGGCACGACGCCTTCGGAAAGCATGAAGCTTAAGGTTTTAGTGTGGTCTGTTACTGCCCAAGCATTCTCTATTGGAATCAGCACTTTATCGAGCGTTTTCATGTCGATGCCTGAAAGCTCCGACACGCGTTTCCTAGTGACAAGCCGATTTGCGTTTTTGTCAACGCTAACCAAACCCGAATACTTCGCCACGCGAGATAAGAAATCGTTATCAACATTGGTTATCCCCGCCATGCTAAGCACTTTATCAAGCAAACTCCCGTAAATCGCTTGGAACAAGCTTGGTGTACCTTGGCTAATCCAAGTGAAACGGTCAATGCCATATCCAGTGTCCACCGTGCGAATAGGCAACTTTACGAATTCGTCGCCGACAACCTTGTACTGCATGAAAACAAGCGTGCCAACCTCCAATCCGCGAACGATGCATTCCACGTCTGGACCAGCGTTGCCGCCGCCAACCCACACATCCTCCTTGTACACGACCTCCTCAGATTTTATGCCTAAAACCTCAGTCGCAAACTGGTGGTGAAAACGCACTGTTTCGTCCTTCCAGTACACTTCTTTGTCAGGATAATTGAACGCGTGAGCTCCGCCCATCTCGAAAATGGTTAAGTGTCTGCCAAACGTGGGTCCAGTATTAGAAATATCCGTTAGCCTGATGCATGGCTGAGAAATCACCAGCGGATTCGCCGGCGGAGGAGCAATGCCCTCGGTCACGTAAGGTTGGAAATCAATTATGCTTGCATGCGTCAGGTAAATGTCTTTTCGCCATCTGGCAACAACAGGATAAGGCTTTATGCGCGTGTGGCCGTGCTTCTCGAAAAACGAAAGAAACGCCTCTCGCATTTCAGAAAGACTATACTTTTTCTTAGTAGCTGGATTATTAATGAAAGTGTAATATCCACACTCATCTGAGCTGGATTCGCCACAAGTCTCCTGCTCCTGATTCTGAGTCCAATAGTACTCTCCGCATTTTGGGCAATGCTTCCTAACGAAGCCTTCCTCTTTAAAGAATGGAAGAGCGTAATCTTCCGCCGTAAACTGCTTCAAACCTTTCAGGCACTCCAATTGCTTTGGCGTTTAATGGGTTACGAGATTCATGCATTTAAATTGTTACCTGAAAAATGGTGTTGCCACCCGCGCCTTTCCCCTTTTCTTTTTTGGAGCCTTCTAGCATAGTTAATGCTGACCGGAATCGTTATGATTACCTCGTGGAATGAATGGATGGAGGGCACAATGATAGAGCCGTCAATGGCAGAGGGCGAGCTTTTCCTGCACGCCGTTCTCAATGGTGTCACAACACCTACCCCTACACCAACTCCAGCATCACCACCTCCAAATTACCCGTCAGTTTGGCTTCTAATTGCGGATGGCGTTCTTGGAGCGATAATCGCATCCGTAATTGTTACTTTTTACTTCTTGAAGGTACGGAAGCATCCCAGTTGAAAATACGTTTTAAAAGTATCTTCTGAATGAACAAATACAAAAGCCCCAGACCCTGCTCAGCTTTGGGCTCAGTGCCTTCTCTTGGCATCAGATATTTTTTAAGAGAAGCGCTCAATAGAGTAAGGTATGCATAGAAGTGTCGTAGGGCTGCTCGTTGTCCTTGAGATATTCCTGATAGGTATGCCAATTTTGCAGTCATCCGTGATTGCCCAAATTACGCAAGCTAAATCGCCTCAAGATACATCACCTGCAATGATAAGTGGAGTAGATGCTCACCAATTAACTGCTGCACAAGCGAGTATATTATCATCTAATGGAATTAACTGGATTAGATGTGACGTGTCATTTAATCAATCTGAGAGTAACTGGATTTCAATTTATCAATTAGCTCAAGAATATAACTTAAATCTAATTGGTATTCTTGACCCTTGGACTATGAATTTCAACAACTCTTTCACACTATCTGATTGGCAACAAACTGTTCAAACAGCTGTTACTGATTTTGGTAGTAAAGTTTCTGCTTGGGAAATTTGGAATGAACCAGAATTTAACACTTCTCGTTGTGGTTATTATCAAGGTACTGCTCAACAATATGTTGATTTAATGAGAACAGCCTATCAAATCATTAAAGCTCAGTATCCATACGCAACTGTACTTGGATTAGGTGGATTACCACTTTATACTAGTACAGAACCTTCTCCTGATAATACTTATGTTGAACAATCACTTAACTTTACTCAGCAAGTTTGTTCATTAGGTGGTATGAATTATTGCGATGCTATTAGTCTTCATGCTTATCCTTATGGAGATTATTCTACAAACGCTGAAAATGCATATGTAAGTTCCATTGCAAGTTATCGTGCTATTACGGGCAAAGCTATTTGGATAACAGAAACTGGACAAGAATCTGTAGGTAATAGGACGTTTATTAGTAGTCAAACAGAACAAGCAAATTATCTTAATGAAAGCTTTATATTTTTTAAGTCTCAGAACGTAAAAGCATACATTTGGTATCAACTTTCTGATGGTTTTCAAAATGATACTACTACAACATTTGGTTTGTATGATGCGAATTCAACTCCTAAAACTGCGTTAGGAACGTATTTTAGCTTAGTGCCAGGCGAACCAACCGTTCTTGCCGCTGTCAATTATCTTGTAGAAAACTACAACTCGACGGTCGGGCTTATTCCTGAAGTTCCAGGCGGCAACACGTACTGGCTGTACAGTGACAACTTTCTTGCTTCCTTAGCATTAGAACGCTACGATAGCCAATATCCAGGAAATTTGACCGTTACAAATATTGCGGCAAACATTGAGGGCAATCTTTCAAAGTACATTGCAGGCGTGCCCAACGTGTTGAACCAGTATATGGTGTTGAACTCGTCAATTGCAGCGTTCAACATTTCAAGCAGCTATACCGTCAGCAACTATCCAGGGGCAGTGATCAACATCACGTTAAACAACGGAACAAATCCTCTGACCCCATCCCTTTACGCGGATATTGCCTTTTTAGAGGCAATCTACTACAACAACACAGGTGACGCTAAAAATGCGAATGATAACTATCAAATAGGCGTGAAAATGTATGATGGAAACGGAATGAATGACTCTGTCTTTCAAACTGGAGCGCAGAAAGGGCAGTATCAGACATTCAAGCTGGCGCTTTACATCTACGCTAGTAAAGTCCTTGGGTATCAGTTTCCGCAGAGTGCAGAAGCAGTCTTGTTGAGGATGCAGGGGGCTTCGGGTGGATTCTACACAGGATATGATGCAAACTTTTCAAGCAATGGAACAAATACTAATGTTGAAACCACAAGCCTTGCTGTCTTAGCCCTATTGCCGACGCCACCACCCCCACCAACCGCTACGCCAACTCCAACATCAGCAGAGTTTCCATCAGTGATTACTTTATAATCGTTCTTATAGCAGCGACAGCAGCAATATTATTCTACAAAAAGAAAAGACCCTGAGAAATTTGTATCTGTATTGATTGCACTGTAAACAAAAAGGTTCATGTCAAGCTCTTGAAATTTTCGCAAAAATACTTATCAAAATAAGCTATTAAAAAAAATACAACTTACATCTAAGCCAATATTAAAACTTCAAATAAGAAAGCGGCTAAACCATCTTATATTTCCTGAATATAAATTATTTCGCCAAACTTTCAAACAAAAGAAGAATGCCAACCCTCAATCATCTGCTTCTCTTCTAAGTCCTGTTTTTCTAACCCATAACGCCTCAACGGCTTAGTAAGATGCCTTTGCGACCTCGTAGAAGTAATGTATAAACCAGGCTTGAGTGACCTTGGAATTAAAACCTCTTTTTTCTGGTAGCCACTGAATCTTTCACCGCATTTTTCGCAGCGGAATCCTTGGTTTTTGCCCATGGATTTCAATCGTTTACCACAGTTAGGGCAAAGCGGATTTTCAAGGTGCATCTTTGGCGCAAGATTTATGATATTTATTTTTTCCAGATTAATTGTTAACGGCTTGCTTGATGTTGGCTTATGTACGGCTCCATAGACTTCGACGCTGTCGCCAACGATGAGTTCTCTTGCGATTTTGCGAAGGCTGCCTGTTGGCTCGTAAGCGGCGCAATCCACTTCCGCCGAATCATCCTTAATTGAAAAGATAACGTGGCGCAAGGGAACTATCCGCGGGTTCCGTGAAACAACGCCTTTAGCTATGACTGAACTGTATGGTTCAATTTTGCTTAGTGCTTCAACAGGCTTTAGGTGAGCATCTGTGCCTTGGTTTGAACGGAAAATAACCCAGCGCTCAACAGGTTCAAGCGGCTTAACCAGCCCGTAAGCTTTCTTTACTATCTGTGGTGATTCGCCTCTGATGCCGAAGAGAATTGGGTCTGGACCTCGTGGCGTAATGATTACCCGTCGTTTCTCTGAATCCACATTGTTAAAAGTATAAGGCTGCGTCAGCTTATCCATTTCAAAAATGGATGGTTCATCAACTTTTCTTTTAGAGCCCCAATTTTGCGGTGTTCTATAAGCAATTAACTCGTAGGTGTGATCGCAGTTGAGGGTTTCGCCAATCGCTGCTAAAGCGCCGATGATGCCTCTACAAGAGTTAAAGCCTAACGCTTCAGCCTCAAACTTTTTGGTAAGCGCCATTGCTTCCTTGAGTGTTGCAATGCTTGTTTCAGTTTTTTTCGCAAAAACCCCAAGTTCCTCTGGGATTTCTTGCCTTTCAAAAAAAACTATTCCAGGATCCGTGCCTTTCTCTTTGATTGCGGAGTTTTCTTCCCACAGGGTTATGGCTGCATCTTTTATTTCCCCTTCAAGCTCGGCGTCATGTTTGAATCTTAGGCATAGGGCGCCGTTGCCTCTTGTTTTCCATGGCACGTTAGGATTAAGCCTAATCAAGCTTGGGTAATCAATAAATTGGACTTGGAACTCTGCAAGTTTTTCGACGAGTAATGCAGCAAGATAAGTTGTGCAGCCTCCTTTCGTTGAGTCTGTGTCGTCTAACCCAATGTGCATTACCTGTTGTTTAGTCAAAGGCAACTATTCTCCAAGTCAAGTTAGAGAATAGAGTTGCGAAGGTAAAAAATATTGTTTAGCCTAAAGCTGAGTTTAGCTTTGACTTATAGGAGAATAGGATTTTGTTCAAAAATTACTTGCTCTTGCAGTGTTGTTTGCGGTCTCAGCTATTATCATGGTTAATTTTGAATTTATTTTGCCGATTTTCTCGATTCTTTTTGTAATGATGTATTTGAGTTTCTCCATGTTGTCTGCTTTTATGTTTGCGATTATGTCGTAGACCCACAGAGGTTGTGTGCTTCTTCGACACCTTCAATTTTTTTTATCGCATTCAGTACCTGATTTTCAGCTCCTATTTCAGTATTTAAGAGAACGTATGCAACTGGCAATTTTTTTAACAAGCTCCTTTATTTTTGGGGGGTTGGCTTCAGAGGCCTGGGTGCTCTTTCTTGTTCAAGGGGAACGAAAAAAGGTTCAATGTGAAACCAGACCTCTTCATCCAACCAATAAAAAATTCGGTGCATCTGTCAATAGTTAGAGCTCTTACTATCATTTGGCTACTCCCGGGCATGTTATCTTGGATTTGCAAGTTCGCTTTCATTCTCTCACTACTCAGACGCACATGAGTGTAAATCGGTTGTAAAAAATTTAAAACTATGTGATTGTATCTATGCAGTCACAATCTCAACATTCATTTTGGAAAAATGTTTGTTTGTTAGGCTAACTTGCACTTGGAATAGTGGTTTCTTGCATGGGTGTCTAGCTCTTTTCCGTTTTGGAAGTGGGTTCCACACCATGGGCATTTGAATTCTACTTTCATGTGTTATCGTGTTTGCATCTGGTTTTTTGATGATTTACGTTTGTGTACGTATTAAAAATGACAACAATGGTTACTGGTTTATTTAGGGATATTAGCAAAAGAAAGGGAATTTAAGTGAAGTTATCGTTCTTCTACGACAATCATTGTTAGAGTTGACCTTACTTTGTCTAACCGTCGAATACGCCATGTCACTATTTCTTTTAGTTTATCCATAGTGTCTGCTTTGACCCTTGCTACTATGTCGTAGACTCCGTAAACGGCTGATGCTTCTTCAACGCCTTCGACTTTTTTCAGGTCTTTAAGTACGTCTGATTCTGAACCTATTTCGGTATTTATT
>Ga0187889_10004381_pt1 | contig 11708 bp, 6 predicted proteins | sample June2016WEW_7_10_2_FD_132992 | JGI IMG/M metagenome (GOLD analysis project Ga0187889, IMG submission 132992) | Peatland microbial communities from SPRUCE experiment site at the Marcell Experimental Forest, Minnesota, USA - June2016WEW_7_100 | ecosystem: Environmental > Terrestrial > Soil >... | reverse complement strand
GATGGATTCGATCACCTGCTCTTTGCCGGCCACGAATTTCGCTCTGTCGGCCTTCCATATCTCGAAGTTAGCCCGCACCTCATCTTCCAGCGCCGGCCAGGCTGTGGAGAGCAGACTGTTGGAGGGATCGGGAAGGCTGAAGCTGCCATCGCTCTCCACTTTATAGGCCGGGCGAGCGAAGAGGTGCAGCTCATCGCGGGCGCGGGTGGCGGCGACGTAGAGAATGCGCCGGTCCTCCTGCAATTCGCGTTCGCGATAGACACGATCGACCCACTCCTTGGCTTTGCCGCGCTCTTTACCCTTGGGCTGGAAGGGCGCGATCAGAAACTCTGTAATCTCTCCCGAGTCGTCGGGTTGGGCGAGGCCCCGCTCCAGCCAGCTGAGCATCTTGCGCCCGCTGTGGGCCGTGCCGGCCTGCAGATCGGGAACGATCACGACTTCGAACTCCAGGCCTTTGGACTTGTGGATGGTCATCAACTGCACGCCGAAGTCGCTGCTTGCCTCGGGATCTGGCAGTGCGGTCAGTTTGTCGAGAGCCGCGTCCAGCGCTGGTCCGAGCAGGTCCTGCTCGCCGGCAGGCAGACGGTCCAGAGAGCTCCACAAGAGGTCGACGTTGGCGCGCGTCGTCGAGTCCACACAGTCCGCGCCGCCCAGGTTGAGCCAGACTTGTTCGAGCCAGGTTCCCAGGGATGCAGTAGATGCGGAGGCGCGGAGTGCGGGCACGGAATTGAGTGCGTCGAGGACGCGTTGGGCGGCGCGGCGGCCCGCTTCGCTGAGGAGCGGCAGGCGTTCGGCGAGCAGCTCCGGCACGGGGCGCGCGAGCAGTTCGGGATCGTCGGCGCTGGCAAGCAGGTACAGGTCGTTGAGGGCCAGGCCGCACCAGGGAGCGCGAAGAACGCCCAGCCAGGCCACGCGGTCGTGTGGGTTGAACAGGGCGCGGGCCAGCGATAGGGCATCGAGAACCTCAGGACGGTCGGCAAGTTTCACGAGTTCGACGGCGCAAAAGGGGATCGTTTCTCTGTTTTCGCGCCGGGCCTCATTGTTGAATTCGCGCAGGGCCTGCGCGATGGGCGCCAGCGATTTGCGGGTGCGGCCTAGGACGGCAATGCGGAACTTTTCATTGCCAGACTTCGCTGCTTCGACGCGGCTCATTTGGCTGCGAATCAGAGCAACGATCTCTTGAATCTGTTCGTCGCGCGGGTCTTCTTTTTCACCTGAAGAATCGGCGGATTTGCCGCGTCCGGCTTGGGCTACAAAACGCAGATGCAGCGTGAAGGGCGGTCCCGAGCCGGTCCTCTCTTTCGGAAATGGTTGTGCGGAAGAGAATCTGACGCCGCTGCCGTCATCCACCGCGAAGATGTTTTTGAAGGCCTGATTGTGCCAGGCAACCAATCCGGGCACTGTGCGGAAGTTGGCCGTGAGGGGAACGAAGTCAAAGAGCAGCGGCGCGTCGTGGGAAATTTCAAGGCCAACTTCCTTCACGCGCGGGAAAAGCTCGGCGTCGGCTTCGCGGAAGAAGTAGATGGATTGCATGGGGTCGCCCACAGTGAAGCAGGTGCGGCCCGTCCGCTCAAGCCACGCGGCAATGAGGCCGGCGAGCAACTGATGCTGGCGGCGGCTGGTGTCCTGGAACTCGTCGACCAGCAGGTGACGGATGCCGTCGGAGACGCCGAAGGCGGCGTCGGTTGGCAGGCCATCCGCGCCTTTGAGCACGCTTTGAGCGATTTGCGCGACCTCGATGAAGTCCACGCGGCCGGCTTCGGCAAAAACGACCTTGAGTTGGGCTGCGGCGTGGCGGAGCAGCGTGAAGCAGGCCTTCACGATCTTCCATTCGTCTTCGGTGTAGCGGGACGGGACCAGTTCGCGGACAGCGGCGAGGGCAAATGGCCGTTCAAGACGCTCACGCAGCGTCTCCAAATCCTGCTCGCTTTCCAGCACAAAGTCCTGCATCCAGTGGTCGCGATTCTTGAGCATTTCGACGAGCAGATTCTCCATCTCCTGCCAGTTGTTGTCCCGCCAATCCAATAGCGCAGCGATAGCCCCACTCAGTAAAGGACTGGCTTCATCAATCCGTTCCAGGGTCTGGCGGGCCGCGCGGCGATAGAGTTCGTCGGGCTGCTCGGCGATGTCAAGGCCGCCGCCGAGGCCGGAGAGCAAGGGCTGCTGAAGGGCCAGGTCGCGGCAGAAGGAGTCGATAGTAGAGATGCGTAGCTGAGCGGGCAGGTCGAGCAGCTTCCAGCCCAGCCGGCGCGAGTGATCGAGGGCGCGGCGGGCCAAAACTTCCATGGAGAATTCGTCGCCTTCGGCTGGAGGGATTTCGTTGGCGGATTTTTCAATCTCGCCCAGAATTCTGTTGCGCATCTCGGCGGCGGCAGCGTTGGTGAAGGTAATGGCCACCACCTGGCCTGGCTCATCGACCTCGGCCAACAAGCGGAGAAAGCGGCGGGTGAGCAGGTCGGTCTTGCCCGAGCCGGCTGGGGCCTGGACGAGAATAGAGCGGGCAGGATCAAGGGCGCGTTGGCGCTGGGGCTGATCGGGCGGCAGAGATTTTGCCGGGGTTTTACTCATCGGCCGCCTCCGGGTTGGTGAGGCCGTCGGATTCGTCCTCGGCTTCGAGTTGAGCTTGGTTCTCCCGAATGCGGCAGAGGGTGTGCAGGCCGCAGCGCTCACAGGTCTTGGGGTAGTTGCGTGGGTCCACTTCGGCGCGTCCGGCGAGAAAATCCTTTGCAAGCTGCTGAATATAGTCCTGCCATTTGAGAAGTAGCTCGGCGGAGAACGGCTTCTTCACCAGGTTTCGATTTCCCCTTAGGCTCTTGATCAACGTAGCCCTGGCATCGCCAACAAAGCCGGCAAATTCGTAATTTCCAGCGCGCACTTTGGCGAAGACCAGTCCGCCGAGAACCTCCGAGTCGAGGTCGATGGCGAAGGCGGCATAGAGCGGCAGTTGCACATCGTTGGGGCGGGGCAGCTCCCAGGATTTGGGCGAGACATCGCCGGATTTGTAGTCGATCACGAGCAGGGAACCGTCGTTAAGGCGATCGATGCGGTCCAGGCGCAGGTCCAGGGTGAGGTCGGAGATGTGAACGGTGTGCTTCACCTCGGTTTCGGCGACCTCGAACCCGATGCGCGTCGCCTCATAGGTCAGCCACTCGGCGACCAGCTTCGTCAGCCGCTGCTCTTCCAGTTCCAGATAACGGCGGGGCATGCGCTGGCGCAGGTGAAGGCGCAGCTCCTGTTGCAGTGCTCGCCGGACGTGCGCGGCTACAAAAGTGCTGCGGTCTTCTTCTTTTAGATTTTGGAGTTCAGCAAAGGTCCGAATTCCCTCCGGCGAACCACCCCAAACGGCGTGAAGGACGGCGTGGAGGAGTTGGCCACGTTGGGAGGGGGTCAGGCCGGCTTCGGCAGGTTCCCAACCTTGCGCGGCGAGGCGGGCGGTGGCAAAGGCCTTGAAGGGGCACTGCGACTGGTTGGTAAGGACATCGGCGCCGCCTTCGACTTTGCCGGGCGGGAAGGGAATGCGGCTCAAGTCTTCGATGGGCACAGTAAGCGGCGATGGGCTGGCTGGCACTTTCAGCTCTGGCGGCAACTCCTTCGCCTCCCCGGCAAGCTGCTCGATCAGACGCGACGGGCGAGCCTCGACGCCCTCGTTCTGCTTCGCGTAACTGAAGTGGACTTCCGGCGAGGAGGCCAGCAGGCGGGTGGTGATGGCGTGAGCCAGATCCCAGTCGAGCTGGGGCGTGGCGTGGGGCATGCCGGCTGCACGCTGGACCTCGGGCGGCAGCAGGGGATGCGTTGAGCCCGCGGCCGGCCAGGCGTCTTCACTTGCGCCCAAAAACCAGACGGCATCGGCGGCGAGGCCGGCGGACTCGGCTGGGCCGGTGATCTGGATGGGCGCGTCGCGGGATTCGGGAGTAAAGAGGGTTTCGTCGAGAGAGCGGGCGAGGACGGAGAGGAAATCCGGCCATGGGATGCGGCGGCCATCGAAGCCGAGCGAGCCGCAGGACTCGACGGCCTGCCGCCAGCGATGAGCGGCCTGGAATTCAGCGCTCGAAAGCGGCCGGGCGGCTGCAAAGTGGATGTAGTCTAGCAACTGTGGAACCAGTTCGGCCCAGTCGAGCGGGCCCGCCGCGGCGGACGGACGGTGCGCGAATTCAGTCAGGCGGCGTTGAGCCACGATGATGCGCTCGACCCAGGCGCCGGGCAGCAGTTTGGCTGGCGCCTGGCCGATGAAGGCCTTGAAGGTCCAGTAGGGCTGCTGCAGGCTGCGGCGGCGGAGATCGCGCATGTGCGCTTGCAGGGCCGCGGACTCCTGGGCGTTGGCGGCGGCGTGGCCGGTAGAGAAGAGCCAGTCGAGTTCGTGCTCGGCGAGCGGGCCGGAGAGCCAGCGGAGCAGCAAGTGAGCGGCGTGCGGCAGGGCAACCTGGCTGAGCGGGACTCCGAGGGAGAACTCGAAGAGTGGGGAACTGGCGGGGCCGGTGTGGCGAAGGAACGCCCGTTCGATTTCGCTGCGGCGCTTGCTTGCGTCCTCGGTGACGACGAGCAGCCGAACGCGCGGATGGGCGGCAAGCTGTCGGCTGCACCAGAGGGCGCAGGCGGCGAGTTCGGCTTGGGCATCCGCGGCCTCATGGAAAAGAAGCGTTCCAGCCGGCTCACCGTGAACGGACTCCTGCCACGCGCCCCAGGCATCAAAGAGGCTGCGCTGCACGGGCAGAATGCGGTCAAACCCGACCAGCAACAACGGCGGGCGTCGGGCTGCTTCCGATTCGAGCAGGGAGATCAGTTCGAGGGGCAGGCGGGCCGTGCTGAGCAGATTGCTGGCGCGGCAGGTTTCGTCAAAGGCCGCGAGCCAGCCGCTGAAGGCCGCCGCGTCCTGTTGCCAGGCGATGCGGGAGGACGGGCGCAGGAAGCGGGGCGCGTAGGAGCAAAGCAGTTCGTGGGCTTCCATGGCCAAACCAGCCAGGCGGTGGCGCGGGCCTTCGAGCAGAGTGGCCAGCCGCCCGTCCGCGCCGGCGATCTCCGCCCAGAGCGATTGTTCCTGCACCGGGTTCAGCAGCAGGCGGCCGTCCCCTTTGTCGAACGTGCGTTCTTCCCATGCGCCGTGGACAAAGCTCTTCCAGTCCAGGATGTTGGGCGCAGGCCAGGCAGTGTATCCCTCGGCGCGGCGGGCGCGATGGAAGGCGGAGGCAAGGGCGCGGGCAGCACGGTCGCTGGCCGTAACCACCAGGCCGCCGCCACGCAGCCATGCGTCGATCCCGACTGCCCATCCTGGCTCAGCTTCCGGTTGTTGCCCCATTTCAGCGTTATACGCTGGCGGACGAGGAGAGTGCCATCGGGACTTCGGGCCGGACTGCAAACGATGCAGCCGGAATTGCCTCGAGCATTATCGCGCCAGGTGGAAGGCTCTTGCCCAGGGCACCAGGTTGGGCAGTAAATCGCCGGCAGCATGGCAGATCACCAGCACCGCCAAATTCTTCGTTCGCATCCACAGGACTCCGAGGAACATCCCGGCCAGCGAGGTCAGCACGATCGAATACCCAACGGCCATCAACAGGGAAGGATGAGCGCCCAGAGCTTCCTGTGTCGCTGCCGTGCGCAAGTAGAAACCAGGCGCGTGAGCCAACCCGAAGAGCAGAGCCGCCACGACCAGCCCGCCCCAAGGCGACCGCAGCAGCGCCGCCAGCCGTTCCTGCAGCAGCACGCGGAAGAAGAACCCTTCGACCACACCGGTCTCAATCATCAGCCAGACAAAGCTGAGGGGCGTAGCGGCAGCAAGCACCCATACCGGCAAATGCGCTCCGCGAATATCTTCGAGGCCGCGCCCCAGGACGGATTGCATGAGGAGGACGGCCAACGACATCCAGAGTGCAGGAAGGAGATCGCGCCACCTCAGCGAAATCGGCGCCAACTCGGCGAATTTGTAGCGTCCCACGGCCAAGATGACGGCTGCGGGAACGACGACGAACTCCATGAGCTTTATGCCCAGCAACACAATCGAATGCAACGGCTCGGCGCCCAAGCGCGCTACCCAGCCGAACCCCGTTACGAGCGTCCATGCGATTGCCGCCAAGTAGATCAGCAAAGCCGCAGCCTCGATTCGCGGCTGGCGTACGACATAGGGTAATGCCGACACCCGACGCGTGGCCAACATGGCGAGCGCGGGGAGGATTACGCCGAGGATCACCATTGTCGCGAGCGCTTCGCTTGTCTCAAACCTCTCAAAGGTCCGCAACAAAACGAGAGCCGTCGTCCAGAGCGCGAGGTAGGCGCCCACATATATCTGAGAACGGATGGAGGAAGCGTCACTTTCCATACCTTCCAATACGCACACCGCGGCGGGCGGTTCCATTCGATTGAAGTAGCCATGCGCGCTTGTCGCTTCGATCTCTTGCTGAGGCATGCTCCGGGAAATCCCCTCACCGGCAGGCTCGGCAAGCGGTTGTACACTAAGCCTGTGATGCGCCGATTGCTTGCTTGTTCGCTGCTCGCTGTTGTTGTGCTGGCCGGATGCCACTCCGGCCAGAAGGCTCCCACGCAGGCTTCCGCCGGCGCGGCCTTCAAGGTGTACAAGCTGCGCGGCAAGGTGGTTTCAACCGACCCGACAAGGGGTGAGGTGACGCTGGACCATGAGGCCATTCCAGGCTTCATGGAGGCCATGACCATGCCTTACAAGCTGAAGGACGCGAGCATTCTGGGCGAGCTGCATCCGGGTGACGTGATTACGGCCGACGTGCTGGTTTCGCCGGACCCCAACGCCGACTATCTGCTCGATCACATCGTGGTGGTGGCGCAGGCCAAGCCGGATTACAAACCGCCGGTCTCCTATCACGTTCCGGCGCCGGGAGATGCGCCGCCGGACTTCAAGCTGCGCAACCAGGACGGGCGCCCCATTCATCTCGGCCAGTTCAAGGGCCGCGCGCTGCTGATCACCTTCATCTACACGCGCTGCCCGTCGCCCGACTTTTGCCCGCGGGTGACGCGCAACTTTGCCGCGCTGGAGAAGCAGTTGGCGGCCGACTCCGCGCTCTATGCCAAAACGCATCTGCTCTCGGTCAGCTTCGACCCCAAGTACGACACACCGGAACGGCTGCGGGCCTATGGGGCAACCTATATCGGCAGCGGCGCGAAGAGCGCCTTTGCGCATTGGGACTTTGCGGTGCCGGACAAATCGGTGCTCGCGGAGATGGCGAAGTTTTTCGACCTGGGAATGACCAACAACGCGGACAGCACGATCACGCACACGCTCTCGACCACGTTGATCGGCCCGGACGGCAAGGTGGTGCGCTTCTATCCCGGCAACGAGTGGACAGTGGAGCAGATTCTCGCCGATGTGAAGCAGATGGCCGCGCGTGCGGGCTGACACACTCGGCGATGCAACGAGTTTCGTTTTTCCGATTACACAAATTGCAGTTGTCCATTGAACACACGGAGTGAACGACCGATGAGTTACGGACTGAATATTCGCAAGGACGCTGAGTTGGATTTTCTTTCGCTGGGCGCGTTGGTGCACCGGCTCGATCCGGGGATCATTCCCTTCCGCAAGGCGACCGAGTGCAGGATTCACGTCAGCGGCGGCGAGTTCAATGTGGCGGCCAACCTTTCCGATTGTTTTGGGCTGAAGACGGCCATCGCCTCGGCCATGTCCGACTATCCCATCGGCGACCTGATCGCCGAACGCGTGCGCGCCATGGGCGTGAAGCCGTTCTATAAGCACTTCCAGCACAACGGCGTGAACGGGCCCAACATGGCCACCGTGTACAGCGACCGGGGATTCGGCGTGCGCGCTCCGGTGGTCTTTTACAACCGGGCGAACGAGGCGGCGGCGCAACTGAAGCCGGGAGATTTCGACTGGGCCCGAATCTTTGCCGGCGGCGTGAAGTGGGTTCACAGCGGCGGCATCTTTGCGGCTCTCTCGCTAACCACCGCTCCGCTGGCCGCGGAGATGATGAAGGCAGCCAAAGCCGCGGGCGCAGTCACTTCGTTCGACCTGAATTTTCGCGAGAAGCTGTGGAATATCCACGGCGGCAACGAGCGGGCCGTGGAGACCATAGGCAAGATCGTGGAGAACGTGGATGTGCTGGTGGGCAATGAAGAGGATCTGCAGAAGGGGCTGGGCATTCCGGGGCCGGAGGTCGCGGCCAAATCGAAGCTCGACCCCAGCGTGTTTTTCGGCATGATCGACAACGTGGTGAAGAAGCATCCGCATGTAAAGGTTGTGGCCACCACGCTGCGCGAAGTGCACTCCACGAGCCGCCATAGCTGGAGCGCGGTGGCGTGGATCGACGGCAAAACCTGCACTGCGCCTACGGCTGAGCTGGAAGTGTTTGATCGCGTGGGCGGCGGAGACGGTTTTGCGGCCGGCTTTTTCTATGGCCTATTGAGCGGCGAGGCGCCCGAAGAGGCCGTCAAGCTGGGCTGGGCGCACGGCGCGCTGCTGACCACCTTCCCCGGCGACACGACCATGGCCACCATAGAACAGGTGCGCGCCTTCGCCAAAGGGGGATCGGCGCGCATTCAGCGGTAGAGAACCTGTCGGTTCGCGCAAGCAGCCCTCCGATCTTCGCATCTTCGCCGGCCTGAGCCGCATCCATGCAACTGGTATCCTGACCGTATATCGGGATGGAGGTCTCTTTTTGGCAAAGGTGACATTGGTTTTTGCGGTTCTCTTGATTGCTCTGGGCCTGGTTGGCTACGTGGGCACAGGCAGCGCGCACCCTACCGCGCTGATTCCCACCTGGATCGGCTTGCTGCTGGGCATCTTTGGCTCTTTGGCCATCAGCCCCAACGAGGGCCGGCGCAAGCTGTTCATGCACATCAATGTGACCATCGGCCTCGTGGGCTTTCTGGGTGGAGCGGCGGAAATCATTCGCAGCTTCGTGGCCGCGTCACGTGTTTCAGCTGCCATAACCGGGCCGCATTTTGTTTCAATCAACGGAATCGCACTGGCTTCCAAGCTCACAATGGCCGGCCTGCTCCTTATTTACGTGATTCTGTGCGTTCGCTCGTTCATCGCCGCGCGGCGCACGGGGAAGGTGTAAACGCATGGGCGCGATGCGGGGCGGCACGTTGGGCATGGGCGGGGCGCGCTCCGAGCGGTCGCCGCGCGGCGGCGGCGCGCGCGCGGGTCAGGCCGATCTGCCCAAGCGCAAGCCCGATTTGAAGAAGCTGTGGCCGCAGGTCTGGGCGCTGGTGGCGCCGCGCAAGGGCCTGCTGCTGGCCGGGATGGGCTTGATGGCCATCAACCGCGTCGCCGGCCTGGTGTTGCCGTTTACCTCCAAACCGCTGTTGGACACGGTGCTTTCTCCGCTGCATCCGCGGCCCGATCTGTTGCCCCGCATCATCGCGCTGGTCTTTTCGGCCATGGTGGTGCAGGCCATCACTTCCTTCTCGCTCACGCAACTGCTCTCCAAGGCCGGCCAACGGCTGATTGCCCAGATGCGCTGCCAGGTGCAACGGCATGTGGGCCTGCTTCCCGTGGCCTACTACGACGAGAACCGCACCGGCACGCTGGTGGCGCGCATCATGACCGACGTGGAAGGAGTGCGCAACCTGGTGGGCACCGGGCTGGTGGAGTTTGTGGGCGGCCTGCTGACCGCCGTGCTGGCGTTTCTCTATCTGCTGCATCGCAGCGTTACGGTCACGCTGACCGTCTTCGCCGTGGTGGGCGCGTTCGTTTTTCTATTGCAGTACGCCTTCAGGGTCATCCGCCCCATCTTCCGCGAGCGGTCCAAGATTAACGCCGAGGTCACGGGCCGTCTCACCGAGTCGCTGGGCGGCGTGCGGGTCATCAAGGGTTATCACGCCGAGGAGCGCGAGGCCAAGGTCTTTTCTGCGGGGGTGGACCGGCTGCTGGCCAACGTGATGAAGTCGCTGACCATGACCAGCGCGCTCGGCGCCGCATCGACCACGGTGCTGGGGCTTGTGTCGGCGCTGGTCATGTGGCTGGGCGGCCATCGCGTGCTGGGCAACACCTGGACCGTCGGCGACTACTTCAGCTACAACATGTTTCTGGCCTTCATGATCGCCCCGGTCTTCCAGATCGTGAACATCGGCACGCAGTTGACGGAGGCCTTTTCCGGCCTGGACCGCACCAACGAGATCATGGCCGAGTTGGAGGAGAACCAAAGTCCCGGCCGCACGGTGAAAATGCCGCCCATCCATGGCAAGGTGCGCTTTGAGGATGTGGAGTTTGCCTACGACCCGGACAAGCCGGTGCTGCACGGGATTAGTTTTTTGGCCGAGCCGGATATGGTGACCGCGCTGGTGGGATCCTCGGGATCGGGCAAGTCCACCATCATCAGCCTGCTCTGCGCCTTTCACACGCCGACCAGGGGGCGCGTGGTGGTGGACGATGTGGACCTTGCCAAGGTGGACCTGAACACCTTCCGGTCGCAGTTGGGCGTGGTGCTGCAGGACTCGTTTCTTTTCGACGGAACGATTCGCGAGAACATCCTGTTTTCGCGGCCCGATGCGAGCGAGGAGCAGTTTCTCTCTGCCTGCCGCACGGCCCGCGTGGACGAGTTTGCCGAGCGTTACCCGGATGCTTACGACACCATCGTGGGCGAGCGCGGCGTGAAGCTGTCGGGCGGGCAGCGGCAAAGGCTTTCCATTGCGCGCGCGCTCCTTGCCGAGCCGCGCATCCTCATCCTCGACGAGGCGACCAGTTCGCTCGACTCCGAGTCCGAGGCCATGATTCAGGCGGGGCTGAGCCAACTGATGCAGGGGCGCACGACGTTTGTGATTGCGCACCGGCTCTCGACCATCCGCCGCGCCGACCAGATTCTGGTGGTGGAACAGGGACTCATCGTGGAGCGGGGCACCCATGCGGAGTTGTTCGCGCTGGGCGGCCGCTACTACGACCTCTACACGCGCCAGCATGGGCTGGAGGCGAATCTGTTCCTCGCGCCCGGCGAGGGAGATGTCGTGCCGGCGTAGGCTGAGTGCCTGGGAGACGTTGTTACCACTTGCCGGCACGGTCTCGCAGATGGGAATTGCGTATCAGTACTTGACACGGAATCCCAGTCCCGGCAAACTGAGATTGAAGCCACAAAGCGAAATAGAGGACCGCAATGCGAGATGCAGCCCCGCAAGGCACCTACAAAGTTCAGGCCCTGGACCGCGCGTTTGCCGTTTTGGACCTGCTTGCAGAGAGCGATACGCCGCTGGGATTGGCGCAGGTTGCCTCCTCTCTCGAGCTGCACAAGAGCACCGCGCATCGTTTCCTGATGGTTCTGGAGCGGCACCGCATGGTGGAACGCACCGCCAACGGCAAGTTCCGCCTGGGCCTGCGGTTGTTTGACTTTGGCAATCGCTCGATTGAGCAGTACGACCTGCGCGACCGCGCCCAGCCACACCTGCGCCGCCTTGTTGCCGAGACTGAGGAGACAGCGCACCTTTGCATACTGGAGCAAGCGCGGGTGATCTACATCGACAAGATTGAACCTGCGCGCGCGGTGCGCATGATTACCCGCATCGGGACGAGCAACCCGGTGTACTGCACTTCGGTGGGTAAGGCTATTCTGGCGTTTTTGCCCGAGGAGCGGGCCGCCGATGTTATGCGCCGTATCCGCTTCGAGCGTTTTACGCACCGCACCATCGCCACTCTGGAGGCTCTGCGCACTGAGATGGAGAAGACCCGGCGGCGCGGCTATGCCGTGGACGACGAGGAGTTGGAGGAGGGTTTGCGGTGCATCGCCGTGCCGCTGTTGGAT
>Ga0187889_10004376_pt1 | contig 11714 bp, 10 predicted proteins | sample June2016WEW_7_10_2_FD_132992 | JGI IMG/M metagenome (GOLD analysis project Ga0187889, IMG submission 132992) | Peatland microbial communities from SPRUCE experiment site at the Marcell Experimental Forest, Minnesota, USA - June2016WEW_7_100 | ecosystem: Environmental > Terrestrial > Soil >... | reverse complement strand
TAATAATTTTTGCAGGGGGGGAATAATGCTTATTCCTTACTCAAAAGCGCAAGATACAAGTTGTGATATCTCAAACGTTCAGAGCAAATGTGGTGGAGACAATGGAATGGGCTCTCCCTGCAGCGATCTCCTAAAACAATGTGAATCAAGCATCAGCCAAGCTCTCCAGGAGTCCGAAGCAGCCACTACTCCCCTGCAGTCAAAACTGGATGCCATTAACAGCCAGATAACCGGGATAAAAAACACTATTGCAGCAATTGAAATAAATCTCTTGGGCAAGAAAAAAGACATTGACAACGGCTATGCTGATCTTGCCAAGCAGCAAACTATTCTAGACGCTACCATCCGTGACTATTACATCAAATCCTATTACGATTCTCCGCTGCTAATTCTATTATCGGCCAATTCAGCCAGCCAGTTTACGCAAATCTTAGGCTACCAAAAAGCTAACGCCGACCGCGACAAAGCAATTATTACCAACATCGCTGCCACAATTCAGGACTTACAGACTAGGCAGAAACAGCTACAAGCGCAAGAAGCTCAATTAACCGCTCTGAATACCGATCTTAACGGCCAATCGGCCGAGCTGGACAAAATCGTTTCCGGAGCCAGAGCCTATCAAGCGACTCTCTCAAACCAACTCGCAACACTTAATTCAATCCAGCAAGGTATCTTAAGCGCTAGACTTTCCGGGCTTAATATTCCTCTTTTCGCCAGCGCAACAGGGGGCTGTTCAAGCGATATCGGTAAAAGTCCCGGATTTAGTGGCGGGTTTGGTTTCTTTACTTACGGGGTACCAAATCGGGTTGGCTTAAACCAGTACGGCGCTTGGGGGAGAGCCAAAGCCGGACAAGATTCAACCACAATTCTTCACGCTTATTATAACTTTGATTCTATTGACACTCGGGACGCACAAATTCACGTCACGGGAAATGGGGTTGATTGGACCGGCTCATTAGATGATTACGTCAAACGAATTTATGAAGTCCCAGATTCATGGACCGACAATAATTTGGCTGCTTTAAAAGCGCAGGCGATTGCAGCACGCTCCTACGCACTTGCCTACACCAATAACGGGCAAGGAACAATTTGTCCAACCGACCAATGCCAGGTTTTCCAGACCAATCCCAAAGGCGGAAATTGGGACCAAGCAGTTAGTCAAACGGCTGGACAAGTGATGATTCAGGGCGGCAATCCGATTAAAGCTTGGTTTTCTTCAACACACGGAGGGTATATTCACTCCTCCGGCGATATCGGTTGGTCCGACACGGCATATACTAAAAACGCTCAGGATTCATCGAGTAATATTGGCAGTTGGTCCGATCTTAAAAGTAATGCTTATGATAAAGACTCGCCATGGTTCTACTGCGACTGGGGTTCCAGAAGTTCGACTAATAGTACCGCCTGGCTACAATCAAGTGAGGTTGCCGATATTATCAACGTTCTTCTGCTGGCGCAAAAAGATTCGAGTACCGTAAATCATCTTTATCAAACAGATAAAAACACCAATCCCAATCCAGCCGGAACCGACACCTGGGATGCGGGTAGGGTTAAGCAAGAACTACAAAATAGGGGCGTTACTCCCTACAACAGCATCAGTAGTATTTCTGTCTCTGCGGACTTTGGATCAGGGAAAGTCACCAGCGTTTCCGTGTCCGGAGATGGGGGGAGTAATAGCTTTTCCGGCTCTGATTTTAAAAACTATTTTAACTTAAGAGCTCCTGCCAATATCCAGATTGTCGGGCCGTTGTATAATGTAGAGACAGAATAATATGCCGGATATTTTTATTGCCGAGCCTAAAGAAACTGCCGCTGCCCCGAATGAGCCGACGCCTTTAATTAACGCTGAAGAAACGTTGCCGCCGCAGAATCCCGTGCGCCTTTTTTCCGCTCTTAAAAAAGACCCGGATGGCATCGACTTCCAAGATAAAGAAGACGATGAAAAAATCATTCTGTTTATCAGGCGCTCTTTTATCACTAATGTCCGCTGGCTGTTCTTTGGTAGCTTATTATTAATTCTGCCTTTATTTTTACCGTTTATTTTAAAGTTCTTTCCCAATCCGCTTCTCTTTTTACCAAGTAAATTCTACTTCTTCCTAAGCGCTTTTTACTATCTACTTGTAGTAGCTTATTGGTATGTCAATTTTATCAGTTGGTATTTTAATATTTCGCTTGTCACCGATAAGCGGGTGATCGCGATTGAGTTCTCTAATTTAGTCTACAAAGATGTCGCAGCGACAAAAATAAACTTGGTGCAGGATGTTAGCTTTGAGCAAATTGGCGCCATTCGGACTTTTTTTGATTACGGCGATGTGCTAGTGCAAACCGCTGGTACCCTGGATAACTTTACTTTTGAATCGGCGCCGCAGCCAGAAAATATTGTCCATATTACTGAGGATTTAATCGGCAAACACAATGAATTATTTGGCTAGAATTTCACCATTTATACAATTCGGTTTCTTGGCCAAAGTCGGTTTCTTGGCCATGGATTTCTTTTTTGTGCTGTTTTTGATAGTGGCGGTTAGACAAGTTTACGCTATGAACTCCATCATTAGCGGCAGTGGAAATCCTTATATTGTAAAGCTGGTTATCTTTGTCCTTTTGATTGTAGCCGTTTCGCTTTTTTTGACAGCTCTTGTTATACTATAGCTGATGGCCGAATCGATATTAACTTTTGCAAAAATCGTCGCCAATCCCAGCGCCTTTACCTGGTCGCAGGTTTATAGCGCCGGCAAGTTATTTGCTGTTGTCTCTCTCGAGGCCGAAGTGGAAAATGCGGAAAAAGATTTTCTGAATATCTTAGGCAAAGAAATTTTAACGACGTTAGAGCAGGAATTTTTTACGCTGGAGACTAAAGATTTAGAATCGATTAAGGCGGCGGTTCTAACCACCTCCCAGAAGATTCCCAAAGACATAAATTGTTCATTTGTAATTGGGGCGCTAACCAATAATATTTTATATTTGTATATTTTGGGCAACGGCCGGGCATCTTTAAAAAGAGACGGCAAATTGGGCAATCTTATCGAAGCCAGTGATCAAAAATCCGACTCGCTTAAAGTTGCTTCCGGCTATTTACAGGACAACGATATTATTGTTTTGCAAACCAAGCAGTTCTCCGATGTCATTTCGGCCGGCACCCTTTCGGAATTTATGGATGACTTACCGCCCAGTGAAATCGCCGAGAATTTAGCGCCTTTGGTTCACGAAAAAGAGGAGGCCGGAGCCGCCGCCATTATCGCCCACTACAAAGCACCGCTGGCGGAAGAGATAGCCGAACCGTTGCCGGAGACGGAACCGGAGATTGAAGAAAAGACGGTTGAAGACGAACAAAACTCAAGCGAATCGCCTTTTTATTCTCCGACTGTCAAAAGGGGATTGAATTTAGCCGACAAAATCAAACCTTTGACGTCTTTATTTTCCAAATTAGGCCAGCCACAAAATCTGACTCTTAGCCACGCCAGAAAAGTAATTCTAACCATTGTGATTATCATTCTGGTCGTTTTTGTCGGCAGCGTCTTTTTTGCCATTAATAAGCAACAAAGCGAAAAAACCCAAGCCGCTTTTCAAGCTATCTATCCACAGGCTTTAAAAGAGTACAATGACGGGGAAGGTTTAGTCGAGCTAAATCAAAACCTGGCCAGAGATAGTTTCCAGCAGGCACAACAACTTTTAAATAGCGGCAAAGACAAACTGCCCAAAAATTCTCCGGAAGAAAAACAGATTTTAGCTCTCTTAAATAAAGTTGACACTGCGCTTAGCGCCTCTTCCGGAGTCACTAATGTTCAGGCTAAAGCAGTTCCCGCTAGTACCAGCCAATATTTGTTGGCCGAAACTGCCAATGACGGTTTGTACTTCACTGAGGACGCCAGCCACATTTACGGCCTGACACAAACCCAAGTTTATACTTTAAATCTTGACGGGACCAACAAAAAATCAATTATCACCAATAGTAGCGACTGGAAACAAGCCGGCGGACTTTCCACTTATAACGGCAACATTTATATTTTGGATAAAAGCCACAACCAGATTTTGAAATATGTTAATTCCGATTCGGGATTTGTCAAAGCCAATTATTTTTCCTCCAACCTTCCCGACTTATCCAAAGCCGTTTCCATTGCTATCGACAGTTCGATTTATATTTTGACTTCCGACGGGAATATCAATAAGTTTACCAAAGGCAATCCTGACACTTTCGCTATCGCTGGCCTGGACACTCCGCTTGTTAGTCCAACCAGAATTTATACTAATTTGAGCGATGATAATGTCTACGTTTTGGATAACGGCAATTCCCGCATTGTAGTTTTTGACAAAAGCGGTAATTATAAAAACCAATATCAGGCCACCGTTTTGAAAACCGCCAAGGATTTTGAAGTACTGGAAAAGGATAAAAGAATCTACGTTCTCTCCACCGATAAAGTCTACGAAATCGACTTAAAATAACGTCTTGACAAGACCAAACAGCTATCCTATAATGCCTCACTAATGGCACCATCAAACGAAAGATGCGCCGCAGAAATAAGCTCAACTTTAACCATTGACCCTTCTTTGGGTTTACCGCTTGCCGATAAGCTGGCTCGACTCGTTGATGAGGTAGGACTGGGTTCAAATGTCGGCGTTACTTTAAGACGCAAACGCCCTGATAGTATTGATTTATTGATCTCTGGTACCCCCGACCAATTGGACGTTTTTAAACGAGCCATCAATCTTCATCAGGAATTTGTAAGGAGAGGCTTTACAGGATTAGCTTTAGACGCTGAGATGAATAATTTCGTGGCCTTACAAAAAATAAGATACAGAAAAAGCTCCTAGTTTTACTTTTCTCCCCTTTTATCCTATCATTGTGGTGAGTGTAATTGAACCATGAAAATTACCAACAAAAAAGCTTATTTTGATTATCGGATTCTGGAAACCTTTGAAGCAGGGATTAATTTGTATGGTTCGGAGGTCAAAGCGGTGCGTCTGGGAAGAGCCGACTTAACCGGCAGTTTTGTGCGCATTATCGGCAGCGAGGCCTATCTTGTGAACGCTAAAATCTTCCCTTACCAAAGCGGGCAAATTGAAGATTATGATGAAAGAAGGACAAGAAAACTTTTGCTGCATAAAAATGAGATTATTGCTTTAAAATCCAAAACCGATGGCGCCAATTTGGCTTTAGTCCCCATCTCTTTATATTTTAAGCACGGCTTTTTAAAATTAGAGATTGGCCTTGGCAAAGGTAAAAAACAATATGAGAAACGCGAAGCGATTAAAAAGCGGGATATCAAAAGAAGCCTTGAACAGGAACTGGCAAATTGACTTTTTAAGCTAAAAAGTGTATAATTGGGAACACTGGGGATGCAAATGCATCGACAGGATTCGCACTTTAAAAACTGCAAGCCGGCCATGACTAAAGCCGTAAAACTAGTCAAAATATAAATGCTAGAAGCAATTCTGCATTTCAACTAAATTACGCATTCGCTTAATTTAAGTTGATGTTCACTAAGTCTTTTCTCAATGGGACTTTTTGAGCATAAACACAGTTGAGAAATTAATAAGGAAGTTGATTAGTTCCTTATCGAATTTATAATCTTGGTTTTGTTTGTTTCCCTCCGATTGGAAAGAATAAAACGACTTTAATAGTCGGATAAGCTTGTAGATGCTTTTAAGATGTTTTCTTGGACTCGAGTTCATTGCTCGACATCTCCACAAAAAAGCCCTGACATAATGTTCAGGGTTTTTATTGGTTATGCTATCGGATATTGTTGGCTGTATACCAATCGACTGCCGGCGCACCCCTGTCCGGCAATAACTCCGCAATTTCTATCCATTTTGCTTCAATCACTTGCAAATCGGCAGCTTGCGACCTAAACCTTATCGTTGTCATTTGTTTTGCTTCGGGAGGAATTATTGAGATATCAGTTCCTGCGGCCTCTGCAGCTTTGTATACCCATGATTCCTCTTCAGCTACTTCAACCCCTAAGGCCTTTAGTTTTTGTTTCGTTTCAGGATCGAGTTTAAAATGCCCCTGCATCATCTGAAACTCGGGCTTATCGCCATAAAAACCGGACTGCATTGTGGGATAACCCTTACGATAAAACTCCAGTACGGCAGCTCTAACCTGAGGCTCAATTTCTTCAAAATAAGTACCATAAGTTCCCAGTATTCGCTCTTCTTCTGTTGTACGCTGCGGATTAGTTGTTTTTCTTTTCTCTACTTCTCGTTCACAGTTTTGACGCACTTCCTGTCTAAGTTGAGCTAACGTTTTTTGGAGTTTTCTTCTTTCTAAGTACCCTCGCACTTTATCTACAACCACTTTGTCTGGCCTAAATCTTTCTCCGCTTTCCATAAAACAATTATAACATTCTTCACAGAGATGGCTGCTCTGCTTTTGCTAGAAAAGCATTTTTGGAAAAAATTAAATCGCTAAGTCGCATTTATTTGTACTATAATGGCTTTATGGCAAAAATATTCATCTTTCGACACGGAGAAACCGAGGATAACCTGACGCATACTTTTTCAGGCTTTCGCCAATCCGACTTAACCGAAAACGGTATTGCCGAAGCCAAGCAAATCGGTGAAAAATTAAAAAATGAACCAGTTGCTAAAGCTTACCAATCCGATTTAATCCGCTCTCAACACACACTCCAGTTGGTTTTGAACGGTTATCACCAACATGTGCCAATTATTACCGATCCGCGGATTAAAGAACGCGATTACGGTGATTTGACCGGATTAAATAAGGATGAAATTGCCAAACAAAAACCAGAGCAATATAAATTGTGGCACCGCTCTTACGACGTTCCCCCACCCAATGGTGAAAGTATTCAGATGGTGGAAGCCCGAGTAATGTCTTTCCTAAATGACGTTTTACCAACTTTAAAACCCGACGACGTCGTGTTTATTTCCGCCAGCGGCAACTCAATCCGTCCGCTGCGCAAGCACTTTGAACACCTCTCAAACGAGGAAATGTGTGCTTATGAAAACGTCCCCGGCAAAATCTACGAATATCAAATCTAATCCTTAAATGATATAATTTGTTTGTCTTCAGAGTTTGTAAGAATTTTGAAGACGCTGGAGGAGTCGCATAGCATGGTCCATTGCGAGGGTTTGCTAAACCCTTGAGCTGAATAAGCTCGCGTGAGTTCGAATCTCACCTCCTCCGCCGAATGAAACAGAAGGTTTCTCTGCTTCATACTTTCCGTATCCCCGCCATCGTCATTTTGGCGATAATTTTTTATCTCCTTTTATTAATTCTGCAATTAGATCTTGCCGCTGCCATCGTGGCCATTTTTGCTACACTTCTTGGTAGCTATCGCCTGTTTTATGAAACCGCGGCTTCACTATTAAAGAAAAATTTTGCCCTCGATTATATTGCCATTTTGGCTATTTTAGTTGCTCTAGCCACGCAAGAATATTTGGTGGCGGCAATTTTGGCGTTAATGATCTCAAGCGGCCGGACGCTTGAAGATTACGGTGTCTCACAGGCCAAGAAATCTTTAACCAAACTGGCCGAAAGGATTCCTAACGAAGTTTATCTTTGGACAAACGGTAAAATCGGCGACAAGATTAAAATTGAACAAGTTAAAATCGGCCAGCAGATTTTAGTTAGAAAAGGCGAAGTTATTGGATTGGATGGAGTTTTAGTGTCAGAAGGCGGCTTAACCGATGAATCATCTTTAACCGGCGAGCCTTATACAATTGAAAAAATCCAAGGCGACCCGATTCGAAGCGGGACCATCAATATTGACCAGCCGATTGTGGTTAAAGTCACTAAGGAAAGCGGAGATTCCACCTACAACAAAATTGTCGCCATGGTTAAAAAAGCTCAGGATGAAAAATCGCCGTTTGTGCGCTTGGCCGACAGTTATTCGGGAGTTTTTACGGTCGTGACATTACTGATTACCGGCTTTGCTTACTATTATTCCGGCTTTGATTTAATCCGCGCTTTAGCTGTTTTGGCTATCGCTACCCCCTGTCCTTTAATTATCGCTACCCCGATCGCGCTTTTGGGCGGCGTGAACGCTTCCTCCAAAAAACATATTATTGTCAAAAAACTGGCAGCTTTAGAAGTGCTGGCCCGCGCTCAGGCGATTATCTTTGATAAAACCGGCACAATTACCTTAGGCAAGCCGAAGGTTTCGGTGTTTAAGAATTTGAGTAAGGATTATTCGGACAAAGAAATTTGGGCTATTGCCGAAAGTATTGAAAGGAACTCTTTGCATCCCTTAGCCAAAGCGGTGGTGACGTTTGCCAGAGAAAACAAAGCGCCAGTTATACACGCCGAGAAGATTAAAGAAAAAGTCGGCTCCGGCATTTCCGGCGTTTTGAGTGGGAAAACTTACACACTTTCCAAATTAGCAAGCAAGGAAGGGATGATGATTGGTGTTTTCGAAAAAAACCAACATTTAGCTACCTTCGTGTTTGAAGACGAAATCAAACAGGAGTCAAGAGAGATCGTCCGAAAGTTAAAAGAGCGAGGGTTCCAGTTATTTATCTTTACCGGCGACAAAAAAGAGGCCGCCGAAAAAGTGGTGGTCAGCTTGGGTGGGAATATTATTATTCAGGCTGAAGCCAAACCAGAAGATAAGCAGGCGGGCATCGCTAATTTAAAGAAAAATGGGATTGTGACAGCAATGATCGGTGACGGCATAAATGATGCACCAGCGCTGGCCGCAGCCGATGTAGGCATGGTATTTAGTAACGAAGAGCAAACCGCTGCCTCCGAGGCTGCCGATATGGTTTTCTTGGGCGGAAATTTTTCGCTGGTGATTGACGGATTAAATATTGCCAAAAGGACAATTAAGATTGCCAAACAGAGTATTTTTGTCGGAATCGGGATTAGTATTTTAGGAATGCTCGTTGCCTCACTGGGCTTTATTCCCCCCATCGGCGGCGCATTTTTACAAGAAGCAATTGATGTCGCAGTAATTATTAACGCCCTACGCGCCAGCCGGTAAATGGCGGAGAGGGCGAGATTCGAACTCGCGGTCCGAAAGAATCGGACAGCGGTTTTCAAGACCGCCGCACTAGTCCACTATGCGACCTCTCCAAGCTAGCGTATAGATTATAACTAATAGCTTATGGTCTGTCCATTTGCTATATGGTATTTGTGATTAGCTGTTCGCCTTGACTTAAATTCTGCAATCCTTTACAGTAGAATTATGCCTCAAGCAGAAAAAGAAAAAACACCAAATGAACCCACCGCGTTGGAATGGACTGCGCCTGGCCGGCCGTTTAAAAAACGCTCCAGGCAATTCTATTTAACCGCTCTTTTAATCATGCTTTTAGTCGAAATAATTTTATTTTTATTTTCCCAATATCTTTTGATGGTAGTGGTTCTCTCCTTGGTTTTTGTTGCTTTTGTCTTAGCCTCTGTCCCACCGAAAGATTTTCACTACCGCATTAGCAACGAGGGCGTCATGATTGAAGACGGCTTTTTTATCTGGCGCGAGCTTTACGATTTTTATTTTAAAGACCGCGACGGCGTAAAAACTCTGCATTTAGGAACACACGCTTTTTTACCGGGCGAGTTAATTGTTACGCTTGGCAATATGGACGAAGAAAAAGTCAAAAATGCGCTGCTTCCTTATCTTCCTTACCGAGAATATGTGAAGCCGACGTTTGTGGAGAAATCGGCCGACTGGCTAACCAAGAATTTTCCTCTCGAAAATAAGTAAGCTGTTAGCTGTGACCAAAGCCCTACTCTTTACTTTTCTAGCTGCTTGTTTTACTCTTAGATTATGCCCAAAGATGAAAAAGGTTACATTACTTTACTGTTGGTAGTACTAATCGCCTTTGGATTTCTCTTAAGCGGTGCCCTGCTACCCCTGGGAGAGCAAGCCCCTTCCGGGACTACCGGATATTCTTTAGTAAATCCACCAAAACCCCCACCTCACCAGACGCTTCAATTGGCAACCCTTGCTTTTGCCCCTAATGCCGGCGTCTGTGACCCCGATCCGCAGCACAAATTGAATTCTGGAGAACCATATATTCTTTATGCTGCCCAGCCAGGACCTAATGATACCGCAACAGCTACCGATACGATAAAACTGTGGTATATCGACGAGCTTCCATTGACCCTGGGAGAAGGCGCCGGAGTTTCTTCTTCTATGACCACCAATCAGCAAGCAAATCCTAATGTTGGAGACCAAACGTTAAGAGATTCTGGCCTTCCCATTTTTCCGGCGCTGTTTCTGACCGATATTACCAATAATCCGGCCGATACCAGCGGGGATGCGCAGAATAATGGGACACCCATTCCCCCAACCATGGTATCCGGGACCTGGAAACCAGCAAACACAGAGCCTGATATCCCGCCTAACTATCCCAATGGCGGATTAATCGATCCTCTTCCTGCACAATCTAATCTTGGACATCCGATCAGTGGGAATCGCGATTCTGATCAACTCTACTATAGCGCGGAGATTGAATGGAATATTGGTGACTTGATAACACAGGGAAAGCTTCAGACGGGAAAAACGTACCGGGCCCAATTTGTTGTTCATGATGGTGATCAGAATGCTGGTGGAGGAGATCTCGGTCTTGGCTGCACCACAATCCAGCTGTCCAGTGAGTAGAATATAAGGCAATCTTTACGCGACCGGCGTGGGCGGTGGAGGGTCAACTGTTGGCGAAACAGGCGGGACCGTTGAATTTGCTGGCGTTACTGTGGAAGGTGGTATTTTTTGCTCACTATTAGCTGGAGAAACCGCTTGCGGCAGAGGCGCTTTATGGAACGCATACACTTCTTTTCCCTCGTCATAGCCAACCACAATCGTATCTCCGGCAATAAACTGCTTTTGTATCAAAAGTGTGGCAATCGGATTTTCAATCGCCGATTGAATTAATCTACGTAAGGGCCTAGCGCCGTACACCGGGTCATAACCTTCCTTTGCCAGTTGTTCAAGTGCTTTAGGCTCAGTGGTCAGTGTGACCTGCTGGTCGATCAGAAGCTCCGCTGTTTTTTGCAACTGCAGTCTGGCAATTTCCAGCATGTGTTTTTGTCCCAGAGGCTCAAACATAATAATCTCGTCGAAGCGATTCAAAAGCTCGGGTTTGAAGAATTTGTGCAGCTCATTTTCCACCAGCGCTTTGAGCTGCTTTAACTGTTCGGGAGAGGCTTCCTCCTGCTTTTGCAATTCCTGTTGAATCAGGCTGCTGCCGATGTTTGAGGTGGCGATAATAATCGTGTTTTTAAAAGAAATAACATTGCCTTTATTATCGGTTAATCTGCCGTCTTCCAGCACCTGCAGCAGAATGTTAAAAACGTCGGCATGCGCTTTTTCGACTTCATCAAACAGCACCACCGAATATGGCTTGATGCGGACTGCTTCGGTTAGTTGACCGCCTTCTTCGTATCCGACATACCCGGGCGGAGCACCAATCAGTTTGGCCACTTCGTGCTTTTCCATATATTCACTCATGTCCAGCCGAATCATCGCTTCCTCTTTGCCAAACAGAATCTCGGCGAGCGTTTTGGCCAGTTCTGTTTTCCCCACCCCAGTCGGTCCTAGGAAAATAAAGGAGGCAATCGGTCGGCTCGTATTGGTCAAGCCGATTCGGCCGCGTCTGACTGCCTGTGCGATTGCTTTTACGGCTATCTCCTGATTAATCAGGCGCTTGTGGATAAAATCTTCCAAGTGCAGTAATTTTTCACTTTCATTCTCATTAAGTTTGGTGATCGGAATATTCGTCCATTTACTGATTATTAACTCGACGTCTTGACGGGTTACCTG
>Ga0187889_10004370_pt1 | contig 11736 bp, 7 predicted proteins | sample June2016WEW_7_10_2_FD_132992 | JGI IMG/M metagenome (GOLD analysis project Ga0187889, IMG submission 132992) | Peatland microbial communities from SPRUCE experiment site at the Marcell Experimental Forest, Minnesota, USA - June2016WEW_7_100 | ecosystem: Environmental > Terrestrial > Soil >... | reverse complement strand
GGGGTGGCCGTCTGCGGGTGTGCTGCCCGCGATGGGAAACGTATAGTGGCCGAAGATATTTTCAATACTCCGGATATCCGCACAGAATTGGTAAAGTCTTATGGAATTCAGGCATACGCCTGCCATCCTCTGGAGGTCCAAGGCAAAATCATCGGTACGCTCTCCTTCGGGACGAAGACAAGGCCGCGCTTCTCGGCCGAGGACCTGGCCCTCATAAAGACCGTTGCCGACCAGGTTGCTACCGCCATGGAGAAATTACGTCTCATCGATGAGCTTCGGAACTCGCGTGATGAGCTCGAATTGCGCGTTCGGGAGCGGACCGCCGCCCTAAACAGCTATATGGCAAAGCTTGAGCAAAGCAACCGGGCGCTTCAGGATTTTGCCTCCATTGCCGCCCACGACATGAAAGAACCTCTTCGCAAAGTCATCTCTTTTGGCAATATGCTCGGGCACAAGTTTGGTGACTCGCTTGGACAATCCGGCAACGAGTATCTTAATAGAATGCTCCGCTCGACGGAGCGGATGCAATCGCTGCTCACGTCTCTTTTTGAATACTCTAAGGTTACGATGAACCCCGAGCCTTTCCAGGAGATTGATCTTAACGATATCATTCAGGAAGTTCTTTCCGACCTGGAAGCAAGAATCGTAAAGTCGGGCGGCGAAGTAGACGTCGGGGAGCTTCCCGTCATTTCGGCCGATCCCACGCAGATGCTGCAGCTGTTCCAAAACCTCATCGGCAATGCGCTGAAATTCCACAAACCGGGTGAGAAGCCAATGGTCCGGATACGCTTCGTATCCGATCCCGGTTCGGTATGTCAGATCATTGTCGAGGATAACGGCATCGGCTTTGAAGAGAGGTATCTCGATCGCATTTTTGCCCCGTTCCAGAGGCTCCATGGCAGGAGTAGCCAGTACGAGGGAACAGGCATGGGACTCGCCATCTGCAAGAAGATAGTCGAGCGGCATGGTGGGAGCATTACAGCAAGCAGCACTCCCGGTACAGGCACATGCTTCATTGTCCGGTTGCCGCTTAGACAGTCCATGTGAGTCTTGAGTCGTCTGCCATACTCTGTTATTGATCGGACATTACCTAAGATCAGTCATTGACGGAGAATTAAGATATGACGAGCACAACGGAAGGAATGAAGCCGCAGTACCCCAAGCTGACAGGTCTGCTGCTCGTATCCGCCTCCATGCTCGCCATAGTGGTCCTTTATGTCCTCGACATAACTTTCCTTTATGAACCGAAGCACTTGCTCGGGGTCACCAATACCATTTTCACATTGATCATTCCTGTCACGGTCGCCTTTTTCGCCGCCAGGACCTATCTGAAAACGGGCTCCCTCAGTGTTTTGCTGATGGGGTGCGGCATGCTTGGATTTGGCCTCTGTGCCGGATCGGCCGGCTGGTTGAGAGACATACGGGATGGGGCAAACTTTAACGTGACCATATACAATACGGGTGCCCTCCTTGGTTCGCTCTGCCATGTCACCGGGGCGCTTATCAGTTATTCCGGGAAATCATACGGGTTGGGGCCGGGAAAACAGAAACCGGCTTTAATGACTGCTTATCCCGCAATCATCGTGTTTGCCGTTCTCTTCTCATTTGCAACCGTGCAGCAGGTTGTTCCGCCGTTTTTCATTCAGGGGGCCGGCCCCACGCTCCTTCGGCAGATCGTTTTGGGGCTGGCGATTTTTTTCTATGCTCTTTCTTCTCTTTTTTTCATGAACAACTTCTTCAGAATTAAATCGGATTTTTTCTACTGGTATTCCCTTTGCCTTGCGATGCTGGCCCTGGGCTTGTTTGCCTTCTACATCCAGAAGGTTGTCGGCAGCCCTATCGGCTGGGTTGGCAGGACCTCGAATTACGTGGGAACGATTTTTTCGCTGATTGCCATTCTGGCGGCGCTCAGGAGCGGAAAGACCACGGGATTGCCCCTGGAGGAGGCCATCTTTAGCTTTTTCATGGATGCCGAGGCCAATTACAAATCCCTTGTCGAAACGGCTTCGGACGCGATTATCTCTTTTGATCAGCAAAACAGGGTTATCCTCTGGAATTCCAGCGCCGAACAAATCTTTGGTTATACAAAGATGGAGGCAACCGGCTCTCCGCTTTTTGGGACGTTTATTCCCGAAGAACATGCAAAGACTTTGAAAGAGCTGGTCAAAACCCCTCAAGGCATGAGTTCCCAAAACACGGTCGAAATTGTCGGCAGGCATAAAAACGGCAATCTTTTCCCGATTGAACTCTTCGCCTTTGGAAGAAAGCTGCCAAACGGACGGGTGAGTACCTGCATCCTGCGCGACATCACCGAGCGCAGAAGGGCGGAGCAGGCCCTGCGGGACAGTGAGGCCGGGTTCCGGTCCCTATTTGAGAACATGACCGAGGGAGTGGCTCTTCACGAGGTGGTTTGTGACGAAAGCGGAACTGCCATGGATTACCGTATCTTGGCTGCCAATCCCGCCTTTGAAAAACACACCGGCCTTGCAGTGGAAAAATGTCGCGGACAGCTCGCCAGTATACTTTACGGCACAGGCAGTGCCCCTTTCCTGGACGTGTATGCGAAGACCGCAAATTCCGGTGAACCGTGCTCCTTCGAGGCCTACTTAGAACCCATGGAGCTCTATTTCCATATCTCGGTCTCCTCCCCCAAGCAAGGGCACTTCGTCACTGTTTTTGAAAACATCACCGAGCGCAGGCAGGCCGAAGAGACCCTCCGAACGACAGTGCGGCGCTTTCATAAAATCTTATCCAACATCTTTGTCGGCATTTTGGTTGTAACCGAAGATGATCGAATCGAGTTTATAAATCAAAACCTTTGTGACCAGTTTGATATCACGGAAGCTCCATCGGATTTCATCGGATTGACGGCTAAGGAAATGTTGCAGAAAGTGTTGCCTGCTTACGCCGATTTCGAAGCACATTTAGCTCGCATTCAACAAATTCTTTCGCGGAGACATCGTGTCGAGGATGAAGAGGTCCTGATGCGCAATGGACGGGTGCTCCTCAGAGATCATATTCCAATTCTGGTTGACGGAAAGCCACGTGGACGAATGTGGCAGCATCGCGACATCACCGAGCGTAAGCGGATCGAAGAAGAGCTTCGCAAATCGCGTAATGAACTCGAACTGCGCGTGCGGGAGCGCACGGCTGAGCTCGTCAGTGCCGGCGAGGATTTACGGAAGCAGGCATCGCTGCTCAACCTGGCTCGTGATGCCATTTTTGTCCGGGGCCTGGACCACACCGTACAATTCTGGAGTGAAGGTGCAGTGGAATTGTACGGGTTCACCAGGCAGGAGGCCCTCGGCAAAGTTACTCAAGACCTTTTGCGCACCGGGTTTACAGAACCCATAGATCAAATCGTGGGCCAGGTACTCGAATCGGGACGATGGGAGGGAGAACTCGAACAAACTACCTCCACCGGGAAAAAAATACTTGTCGAGAGCCGTTGGGCCCTACAGCCCGGGAAGGACGGCGAACCGTTGGGATTTCTTGAAATTGACCGTGATGTCACTGCCAAAAAACTCGCCGAAGACGCCCTGAGATCGAATATGGCAAGACTTGAGCTGGTAAATGCCGAGCTTCAGGAATTTGCCCACGTTGCCTCCCACGATCTCCAGGAACCCCTGCGAAAGATACAGACTTTCTGTGACATGACGAGGAAACGATGCGCCACGGTTCTGGACGCTACCAGCCAGGAATACCTGGACAGGGTCATCAATTCGGCAGGTCGTATGCGGCAACTGTTGCATGACTTGCTCGCTTTTTCCAGGGTAGCCACCAGGCCCGAACCATTTAAAAAAATAGACCTCATCAAAATAGCGCGGGAAGCTGCCGATGTCTTCGAAGTATCAGTCAGGCAGACAGGCAGCAAAATCGAAATTGGAAACATGCCTGCCATTGAGGCCGATGAAACTCAGATGTTGCGGCTCTTCCAGAATCTGATTGGCAACGCTCTGAAATTTCGCGGCGCCGAAACCCCTCGCGTCGAAGTTTATGGCAAGTTGGAAAGACGGGGGATATTCGTGCTTTTTGTAAAAGACAACGGCATCGGGTTCGACCCGAAGTTTGCCGAACTTATTTTCAAGCCTTTCCAGAGATTGCATGGCCGAGACGAATATGATGGGACCGGAATGGGGCTTGCCATATGCCGCAAAATCGTTGAGCGCCACGGAGGAAATATAAGGGCCGAGAGCGAGCCTGGAAAAGGTTCTACGTTCATGATCAGACTACCCGTGAAGCAAAACCGGTGGGAGGGCATATAATGGCTGAAGGACCCCAAAAGACGGTCTTGATGGCCGACGACGATGCGGAAGACTGTTGGCTGGCAACTGAAGCTTTTGCGGAAAGTGGTGCAAAGGCTGCTTTCTCCTGCGTTCTGGATGGCATCGAACTCATGAACCATCTCACAGAGCTTTCCCGCTCCAATGCAACCGAACTGCCCAGCCTGATCCTGCTCGATCTGAACATGCCGCGAAAGGATGGCCGCGAAGCGATAATCGAAATCAAAGCCGAACCTGCTCTTAAGCATATTCCCATAGTTATTTTGACTACGTCTAAAGAGGAAAAGGACGTTGCCTTCAGCTTGAAAGCCGGGGCGACGGCATTCATCACCAAACCGGCGACCTTCGATGAATGGGTCGAAATAATGAAATCTCTTGCTGAGAGCTGGCTAAGGTAGTTTGGCCAAATCGTGTGCCTGGCGGGAAGGCAAAACCAAAACCTGTTATTGACTCTATCTTCACTATAAGTAACAAATCTTTTGGATAGCCCCCGGCTCAGGCTCAGAGAAAGTCCATCAGATCTCCCATCATCTTTTCGGCCCGATAGTGACAATGGCCAGGCTGACTGGCCCCCATCAGAATGCCTCACCGCCGCCGCAAATCATTTATAAGCAGCGTTGGCCTTTTTGTATTCGGCAATTGCCTCGTTGAGGTCGCCAAGTTCCTCGCAGCCCTTTGGGCAAAGGGCTTGCAAACGGGTTTGTTCAGCCTGGGCCTTGGGTAGATCGTTCATCTTTAGATAAGTCTCACCCAAATACTCATGCGCGCCTTTGTGGTTGGGATTAAGCGCGAGAGCCCGCTCATAGCTGGCTAAGGCAGCCTGCATATCGCCTGCGTTGCGCTGGCTGAAGCCCAGCAGATTGAAGGCATCGGCGCTACGCGGATCTTTTGCCGTTTGCTCCTTAAGTAGAGTAATTGCCCTGGCCCAGTCTTTGTTAGCGATGGCCTTCCGCGCTGCTGCGAGAGGATCCCGAGGCGTGCTGGGGCCACTATCGAAAGCCAAAGCAGGCCCCGACGAGCACAACAGCAAAGCCGCGAACGCGGACAGCAGAAAAGCACGAAAACGCATGACATTCTCCTAAGTTAGAAGGAATAGAACATCGACCATTCATTCAATTTTGAAATTAGAACCATAGTAAAAAATGTCAACCGGCGCCAATCGACGAAAGCATCGGAAGCTTAGTGCGCCTCACGGATAAGCTGGATTGTCACAAGATTTCCCCTTCGAACGCCCTCCTGCAAAGATGGTGATAATACCCGGTAACATTCCAGCACAGTTTTTCTTAACTCGAAAGGGGGCGATGAAACGCCACTGAGAATTTGATAACAACTTACATGACCTTTCTCCCCCGCTTTTTTTCATCTTTCTCGGAACGCCTTACATTGAGATGCTGTTTGCCTTCTGAGGAGTAAATGACTATGAATACGACAAATCATATCCGGCTCTCGGATGGGGATCGAAGAGAGCTTAACCGCATGGCTGAGACCGGGCGCAAATCCGAATCTCTCTGAGTTGTCCCGCACTTAGGTTTGAGTGTTCTTTACTGCCGGGCAGGCAAGGCAAGGTTCACCACTCTTGCAAAGGAGGGATGGGATCGGCTCCCTGGGGGCGGTTGCCTTGAATCAGAAACATGTTGTATTGAAAAGAAAGAACTCTCCTTTGGCAGTATAACAGGGCAATAGCACGTCCAAACAGGAAAATGGACGCAGTACCCAAACTGGTTCAATTTTCGGGGTGTAGTCACAATTTTGTACACCAACACTCCGAGCGGTCCCAAAATCGAGGGCAGGACACGAGAGACGATGAAGTTCTTCTTGACTGGCGGAACGGGTTTTTTGGGAGAGTATCTTCTGGCTCGATTGCTGGACCGCGGGCACCACGTCTGGTGCCTGTACCGCAATGAAGCCCGCAGACTCGACGTCATAGACTTTCTGAGCTCCTTTGGTTTGCCGCGGTCGTCGAAAAGCCTCTGCTGGGTCAAGGGTGACATTCTCGAAGTGGATGCGAAATGGGATGAATGGCAAGCCAGGCATGAAGGCCTCTCCTCGGTGGATGCCTTTGTCCACAGTGCAGCATCCACCAGGCTTCACATGAACGCCGAAGGGGACCCCCTCAAGACCAACGTGGAAGGGGCTAGGGCCATTTTGAGGCTTCACCGGCGATACCCCCGGAAGGTCCACATCGTGAGTACCGCTTACGTCTGCGGCCGGACCCAGGGTCAGACTGTAATGGAGGTCAACCACCCGCGAGGGGATTTCGTTAATGTCTATGAAGAAAGCAAATGGGAAGCTGAACAGCTCTGGATGGGAAATGCGACGATTTTTCGGCCCTCCATCATAGTGGGAGATTATGCCACGGGACGGTGTACCTCCTTTTCAGGATGGTACGTCCTTATTGAGGCGATGCATATGTTGGATCGACTCCTGCACGAACACCACGACATCGACCGAAAGGACCTTGGCCTGAATGTCCCTGCAGATGCCGACGGCGTGATGAACATTGTGCCTGTTGATTATGTGGCGGAAGCCATAGTTCGAATCATTGAAATTCCTGCATGTCATGACCGGATTTATCATCTCACCCATCCAAACCCACCGGCTCACTGGTTTACGCGAGATTTTATCGAGCGCCGATTCAATATCGGAGGCATCAACTTCGCCGGTAACGGCGGCCCCATCGGTCAGCCCCGGACCGACGTCGAACGGATGGTCAGGAAACAGGCGCAAACCATTCACTCTTATTTTTACAATAATCCTGATTTTGACCGTACCCATACGGACGCCGCGGACGTGGGTATGGCCCCATTTCCCATAACTGAGGATTTTCTTGATAGGTTGTTGGACTACGCGATCCACCAGAACTGGGGCCACTGACGTCCGCCTCTGGATGATCACCGAATATGCGGGTTCTTCTGATCAACAGCAATAGAAAAGGGGATCTGCTGGCCGCGCCGCCTATCGGCTTGTGCTACGTGGCGGAGGCCGCAAGAGACGCCGGTCATGAAGTGAAGGTCTTCGATCTGTGTTTTTCCGGCAACGACCCGCGACGGACTTTATCACGCGCCATTGAATCCTATGTCCCTGAGATCATAGGCATTTCTATTCGAAATATCGACAACGCCAATATGCTCTATCCTGTCCCTTATTTCCCTGAAGTTGTCCGTTTGATGAATTACATCAAGGAGATCACGAAGGTTCCGATCGTGCTGGGGGGCTCCGGGGCCAGCCTGATGCCCGAGGAGGTGTTGCACGAATGCCCTGCGGATTACATTGTCGTCTCCGATGGTGAAAAGAGCTTCAATGAACTGCTCCGCTCAATCGAAAAAGGGGAGAAACCCTGGAACATCCCGGGCGTGGGAATGTTTTTCGAGGAAAAATTCCATTTAACCAAACCGCAGCATTCTGCTTTCACTTGCCGTCCGCCTGCACTCGGGGAGTGGATTGATGTGAGACCCTACCAGAAGCTCGGAGGAAGCTATTCCATTCAGTCGAAACGCGGATGCAGGCAACGCTGTATTTATTGCACCTACAATCAATTGTTGGAGGGCAATAAGATGCGGCTGCGGCCGGCCTCGGACGTAGTGGACGAGATCGATGAGGCATTGCATCGGTATTCTCAGAAAAGCTTCGAGTTTGTGGACGCCGTTTTTAACGATCCCTTGGAGCATTCGGTTGCGATACTCGAAGAAATAATCCGAAAGCCATGGAAGGCGCAATTCACTGCAATGGGCGTAAGTCCGCGTCATTTGGACCATAAGTATCTGGATCTCATGTGGAAAGCCGGATTCAGATCGATCATGGTAACGCCTGAATCGGCAGCCGAGGACATGATCAGCAGTTACGGAAAGGGGTTTTGCCGGGAAGATATAATCGAGGCTGCCGAGGCTCTTGGTAAGTCTTCTTTTGCAGCTTGGTGGTTTTTCCTGATCGGTGGGCCCGGTGAGACCAACGATACGCTACAGGAGTCACTGGATTTCGTACGACTGCATCTGGTAAAGCGAGGTCGTTCCGTAACAAATGTCGCGAACTTTTTCATGGGGGTGAGGCTGTATCCGGGAACGATGCTTTGGGATACCGCCCTGGAGGAAGGACTGATAAGCGCGGGCGTCAACCCGCTCCGGATGCTCTGGTATATGTCCGGGAGGCTGGACCTCGATCGAGCGATACGTCAGATGGTCGATGCCGCTTCCCGTTGTCCTGAAATCTATCTTGGATTCGACGAATGGGTTCTTGCGCTTTCCAGAGTGGCCGCAATTGTCTTCAGATTGTTGAAACTGCCTCACCCTTACTGGCGGCATTTCCCCGCTATAAATCGCTTTGCATTGAACCTGTCAAAGCTTGTGAAGACATACGGGACATCAGATATAGCCCCAAGGCTTCGTGCCGTTTTAGAGAAGCAGCAGTTTGCCGATGAAACCGGCGGAGCGGGGTAGGGGAACGTCACAGGCGTTAGCGGGAAAAATTGGTCGCGCGCTGCCGGCGCTCTTTGCTCCCGAAGCCAGTACCGCCGAAGGGCTCGTCGAGTTCTTTACCGCCCGGATCGACCTAAGAGACCGGCAAAGCCGCACCACGCCTACACCACGATTTTCAACATGAGTCAAATAATACTAAATGTCCAATGTTACCTGTGGCCTTGCTGCCGCAGCATTCTGTAACTGCTGGCCGAAGTGCCTCGCCTTGGTCTATAACAACGGAGGAGGCAAAAATAGATATGAACATCTCTATCCCCCGCACCCCTTGGCCTGCGAATTTTCCGGATGTTATTATCCATTGTGAGTTGCGGGCGCGAAACACCCACCCCACTTACAAGGCGGCAAAGGCTGGCGACATTACTGGTTGGCATAGGCTCGTCACACCGGCTGTGTTTGCCGGAACAGTTATTCAAGGGGCTGATTATCTTTTGGTGGATGACCACGTAGGCTTTGGGGGCACCCTTGCCAATTTGCGGGGCTATATTGAAGTAAACGGCGGTCGCGTCATTGGCATGACGACGTTGACCGAAACGGGTGGTGGCCGGAAAATAGCTGTTCTCCCTGAAACCCTTTTTATGATACAAGAAAAACATGGCGATGAATTCAACCACTTCTGGCAACAAGTCTTCGGCTACGGAACAGACTACCTCACAAATATTGAGGCGGGATACCTATGTCGTGTTGAATCTGTTGCCGCCATCAAGACTCGAATGGCTGCGGCAGCAACGGCTGCTCGTCGCCAAGGCTTACCAGCAGTCCAGATCGGCCCGAAGCCGTAAGCGACACCCTGAGCCCTAAGTCCTCATCATACAAGGTAATGGCGCTACCCCTCGTACTTTGCCATGCGTGAACCTGCGGACTGTGTTGCGGATGCCTCCCTCAATCTCGATCTCGCCCCTGGCAGCCCGGTTCATTTCTTCGACAACCTCCGGCGGGACTTCCAACTCCTCAAGGGGCTGTTGGGCAACGGCGTTTTCAACGGCCTTCAAATTCTGGCTGATTTTCTGCTCTCTAAATGCGCGGCGGAATCTTACAAAGAAACTTATGAAATGGATATTGGGCTTGTAAGCACAATATCGCCATCGTCCGGCCGGATCGCCACCGAGGCCCAGGTTCCTGCATAATTGAAGCTGATTATGTTCATGCATGGAGACGAGTGCAGGCCGATCCTGCGCAACGATCCGTACGCCATGAATATCCGGGGGATATAGTGAGTCATGCGATCCTCCAGGGATTCGATTCTAATGTCCAGAGGACCGAGCAATCCGAATCCGACACCCAGAGCCTTGACTGCAGCCTCTTTGACGGACCAGAGCATTGCCGCGGATTCCTGGATGCCGTGGACATCGAGCATTGACGAACACAATTCTTCAGGGTGAAAGGCGCGATGGGAGGGGTAATTGCCCTCAAACTCCTCCGCGCGGGCGACATCCATGCCCAAATGATTACCCGGCCCTGATAAAGCTTCCCAGAGCATATCAGAAACGCGGCTGAATGAAACAGCCATGCCCATGAATTTCCCTATCTCCAATCGGGGCTTCCCCAATTCATCATATTCCACCCTGATGGGCGAGAAATTTCGGTGGGTGCGCCACGTGGGCAAAGAATTGACTGCAACAAAATCATCAACCAATTGGGAAGTCATCGAAAGGTTCAGCAGTTTGCGAGGGATTATTCCAGGTTTGTTGTTGCGGATATAAGTGCAGTACACCGTCGAGGCTTTTCCGTCGGATTGCATGGCCATGGCCGGTCCCAACTCGCCCAGGACCGAGGCTTTAGGCAGTCTTTGACTTGGGACGATCCTTCTTTGCTCTATCTCTAACACCATCTCATCTCAATGCGCCTGGCATGCATGACGCTTTTGCCGAATACATCCAAGGCCCTGGCGTCCCAGATGCTTCCCAGGGCGGTCTGCTCTCGCAGACGCGCCTCCAGAGCGAAGCTTTCTCCCTCCGCGCACTTCCGCACAAAGATCATTTCGGCAATGCCACAGGGGATCATGGAGCGCGCTTCGCTTCCATCTCTCATGACGCAGTGAAAGTTGAGAATATGCAGAAGTCCTTCAAGCAGGTACGGTGAATATTGGTAGGATACCCCCGAAAAGGTTGAAAAGTCGCTACCCTGAGTGTAGCTCATCCGTCCGCGGATGGCATCTGGCGAGGCGCCATCCACGCTTTGAATGACTCGATACCTTCCCTTGAGGTCCGTCCCCTCCTGGTAGAGCATTCGCACTTGCTCCGAATCCATTGGCCGGCTGTTCAATTCTTCCCGAGTGACCGGGAAGCCGTCCAATCGTTCGAAACGCGATGGAAGGCTTCCGCCAAGCAGTATCGAGGCCCTGAAATTAGGAATCGACCGTTTCCTGTTCAAGCTCGCCGGCGAGAGGTCGGAGGCGGTCAGCGAGGCGTCACAGACGACCTCTTCGGCTTCGAATTTGACGCAACGGCAGGACACTTCGCATGATACGTCGCTGCCCTGCGGGCATTCCACGGGATGCAGGAACTGAGCACCCCGTATTCCGTGGACATACAAATGAGGGAAAAGAGTTCGCGCGGCTTCCATCAGCGTTTCCAGGACCATTATCGCTGAAAGGAGAGGATGCTCCATATGCTTGAACGGCTTGTGCTCGGGAAGCCACAAGTCCTTTTGTTGAGAAAAGGAGCGGGATGCGATCAGGGTCATCTCGCGCCGGTCTATGGTGGAGATGGTGTCGAGCATGGGAAGCTCCTCGGGTTTGAACCCCGTCATACCTGCCTGTAATGAGTTCGGGGCGAGATCGTGATCCTGCACGATCCTCGGCGCGGTGCACAGTTCAGGCAGTGAGCGCATGAACATGACTTTCACCTCATCTCGGGGAGCGACGAGAAGTTCATGAGGAAAGAAAACTGCGAGTTCTTCCACGTCTACATAGGAAGCTTTTGTCCGCTCCAGCAAGGCGCGGACATCTGGGTTATCCGCCATGCCTGCCCCCGAGATAGGGG
>Ga0187889_10004352_pt1 | contig 11776 bp, 14 predicted proteins | sample June2016WEW_7_10_2_FD_132992 | JGI IMG/M metagenome (GOLD analysis project Ga0187889, IMG submission 132992) | Peatland microbial communities from SPRUCE experiment site at the Marcell Experimental Forest, Minnesota, USA - June2016WEW_7_100 | ecosystem: Environmental > Terrestrial > Soil >... | reverse complement strand
TGGATCATGGGAAGTATTGTTCCTCTGGGCTTTGCTCCTTACTATAATCTTCTCTGGAGGTTTTCGACGGTATACATTGCTGCCTCAGCCGGGCTTGTCTTACTATTCCATAGAGTCCTTCTGGATATGCAGAAGAATATCCGGCGCTGGCATCTGCGGTAGATCTCCAGGGAAGCCTGGAAGAGAGGGACAGGCTAGATCAGTACCTCTTCCATCCAACCTAGTTTAATCACCTGAATGCGGTTCAAGTCACTGACCCCGAGGTGATATTTTTTATCGGCCGCTATGATATGGGTGGGCGGTACATCCAGCGCCCGGTCTTCTCCGAAAAAGGCAATCCGCTTCACCTGAAGGAGATGGGCGCCCACCGTGTCCACGGCCACGGGATCGGTTCCCACGATCAGCCCCCTATAGGGCCAAACGTATCTGGTGTCGAAAAAATTGGCCCCCCTTCCATAAAATTGCGGCGTGAGTGCGCTGAGGATATTCAGACGGGTCTTCCCCTGCACAATGGGGTAGGTCCATATTTTGCCCAGGGCTGTGCAGGCTTCAGCATGAAAAGATGAACGGTCGGGGTCAAATTGGATGTAATTTTTCACGCAGGTCCCAACCGCGGACCAGTGATGGGTCCTCAGCGGCCGCACATTGACCAGAGCCGTCGCTTTGAGGAAAACCGGGTTACTCAGGACTTCCTTGTCAGCGATGCTCATATTCTCTTCCGCCACTCCCACATCCAGCAGCCGACGCTTGATGGCTCCTTCCAACGCTTTGGGCGTCGGCAGCTTCGCCCACGCGTTGCTTTTTACTCCCACCACATCCGAACTCTTGATCAGCTTCCGCCAGGCTTCCAGGGGTTCACCAGTCGCCAGAAGGGTCTTAACCGCTTCATCCAGCATGGATTGCAGGATCTCCTGCATTTTGTCCGGTTGCGCCAGCACCTCCGCATTCCGGATCAGGACGACTTTGGCAGTTGGTTCCGCCTGAGCTTCCCCCAGGATCCCTGGCCCCAAGGCAGCGGCCACGGCGGTTCCGGCCGCACTCCGGAGAAAATCCCTACGGGTAAAAATTTTTTCTTTCATCTAACCAAACTCCTTTCTTACACTTAATTCTGCAATTCGGCACAAGCCTAACGCTACCTCCTGCCAGCAATCCTTTTCCTTCCCGCTGTAACCCCCAGGGCAGCCCCGCAATTCATTGTAGGCGATCATTTGATTTTTTTCAATCTTCTCCAGGCGGAAGGTTAGAGTTCATCAGGGCTTTCAATCATTGCTAACCACAGTCTATCATGATATTTTATACTCGAAAATACGAACAATGACCTCCCAACCAAGTTCGATCTTTTAGGTAAGAATCCATGAGAGTTTAGGCCATGAAAAATAAACCAAGAGCTGTGGTTCTGCTCAGTGGTGGGATTGATTCTACCACAACATTGGCCATTGCGAAAAGCGAAGGATTTGACGTTTATGTCCTCAGTTTTCATTACGGCCAAAGGCATAGGGTAGAACTGGAAGCGGCCCGGCAAATTGCCCAGTACTTCTGGGTAACCAAGCACCTGATTATAGACATCGACCTGCGCCTGTTCGGGGGGTCCGCGCTGACGGATAACATCGAGGTTCCCAAAAACCGCAAGGCCGCGGAGATGAGCGAGGCAATTCCAGTTACCTACGTGCCGGCCCGCAATACGGTATTTCTTTCTTTGGCTTTAGCTTGGGCAGAAATACTTGGCTCGGAAGACATCTTCATAGGGGTGAACGCTTTGGACTATAGCGGCTACCCCGATTGCCGTCCGGAATACATTGCTGCCTTCGAACGCCTGGCTAACTTGGCCACCAAGGCAGGGGTGGAGGGAAAGCAGAAGCTGAAGATCCACACCCCTCTCATTCAAATGACCAAGACCCAGATCATCAAAAAGGGTTTAGATTTGGGAGCAGATTACAGTCTGACGCACAGCTGCTATGACCCGTCTGAGGCGGGCGAGGCCTGCGGTGAATGCGACTCCTGCCTGTTGCGTCTGAAGGGGTTCAGGGAAGCCGGTATCCCGGACCCAGCAAGATATCGGGCCAAAAGGCTGGTATCGTCTTGAGTTACTTCGTGAAGGAAATCTTTTACACCCTGCAGGGAGAGGGCTTCCATTCAGGACGGCCAGCCGTTTTGTGCCGCTTTGGCGGCTGCAATTTGTGGTCGGGCCGAGACCAGGACCGGGGCAAAGCCATCTGTAAGTTCTGCGATACGGACTTTGTCGGTACAGATGGCCCAGGGGGAGGGCGATTTGAAACCGCACTGGAACTGGCTAAGAAAGTCGCCAGCTTATGGCCTGGGAAGGGCACAAAACCTGCACGGCCTTTTGTGGTCTGCACCGGCGGAGAACCCCTCCTGCAACTCGACTTGGAATTGGTGGAGGCACTCCACAGGGAAGGGTTTGAGGTGGCCGTGGAAACAAATGGCACTTGCCTGCCTCCGGCAGGTATTGACTGGGTCTGCGTCAGCCCCAAGGCCGATACAGAGTTGGTATTGCATTCGGGGCAGGAATTGAAGCTAATCTTTCCGCAAGCAGGTGCCGAGCCAGAAAGGTTCGAGGCGCTGGATTTCCAGCATTTCTTCCTGCAGCCCATGGATGGTCCGGACCGTGAGCGCAACACCCAATGGGTCGTGAACTATTGCCTTGAACACCCGCGGTGGCGACTGAGTCTGCAAACTCATAAGTTGCTGGGAATTAAATAAAGAGGGAATCATAAGCCCTCGACCAAGATTCATCGCCCGGGGCCTCCAGGAAAAAATGAAAGAGCCAGGTCTCATAACCTGGCTCTTTTCAATACTGCTAGAACTCTTTTTTTTGGCCGATTCTAATCATCTTACCATCAGGGCCGAACAAGACTGAGAAGGTCTTATCTTCCTCTTTTCCAAAAGAAAAAATGGTACCTCCACTCTGAGACGACCAGGTCATTTCCGTATTTCCGTCCGGTTGGGTTAGCCTTGACTGCGGCTTAGATCCAAGAATTTTTATCACTTCTTCTTCCGACATCCCGGGTGTTAGTCGGGCTACGTCCCTATCTCGAATGGAAGGCTCGACGGTACTGCAGGAAATGGACAATGCCAAAACTAATGAAGTCACTACGAACCGGGAAAACGTCTTTTTCGGTTTCATCTTGCCCAAACTCCCTTCTTAAATTTATGGAGGGGCCTAAAAAATCTTCCCTCCACAAAAAAGATTTTGCTCTTTTTCCTTTGGGATGTCAATGCCCCCCGGTTCGGCCTCTGAACTTTCGGAACCCTGGGCCCTCGAACTTCATTGGGCTCCCTTTTCCAACTCCCGAATAATCGCCACACTTCCACTGGTGCCCAAGCGGTTGGCGCCCGCTTCGATCATTTTCAGGGCATCGGCGAAGGTCTTGATTCCACCGGCTGCCTTTACGCCCCTATGCTCTCCCACAATCTTGCGCATCAATTTCACGTCCTCCACCGTGGCGCCTGCAGCCCCAAAACCGGTTGAGGTCTTGACAAAAGAAGCGCCGGCCTCCACGGCTAATTTGCATCCCCGGATTTTCTCTTCCTCGGTCAGGTAGCAGGTCTCCAGGATGACTTTTACCGGGAAGCCGGAGGCTGCTTCCACCACGGCTCGAATATCTTCCACCACCTCATGATTCCGCCCCTCTTTCAGCGCCCCCATGCGGATGACCATATCGACCTCCCGGGCTCCCAGCTTGATCACTTCCTTGGTCTCGGCGGCCTTAACCCTTGCAGGGTGGGTACCGAAGGGGAACCCTACGACGGAACAGATGAGGACTCCACTGCCTTTCAAAAAAGAGGCAGCATCGCCCACATGAACCGGATTGATGCAGACCGCCTTGAATTCAAACTGGACGGCTTCGGCACAGAGCTTTTTCAATTCATCCCGTGTGGACTGAGGCCGCAGAAGGGAATGGTCGATCATTCCGGCCAGTTGAGCTTTGGTTATCATAGAGTCCTCCTTATGGCTTCTTCAGCCGCTTCAAAGCCTGGTTAAAGTAATCCTTCAATTGGGCTTGCGTACCCAATTCCGGCGTGGTGTCAGGAACTCCCTGGTAAAAGACGATCCGCCCGGGTCGATCCACGGCATCTTGCTCCCGGTAAAACAGGATCCTTCTTCCCGTCTTATCCCGGAAAGAAGAGCGGGGAGTCTTGACTACATTTTCTTCTTCTACCTTCTCTCTTGGGGTTACCCATTCTTTTTCCCGGGAGAAGGGGTCGACCGCCTCTACGCGAAAACTTTGCCAGGGATTGGGACCGGCTCCGGGGAAGAGGATTTTGATATAGACCCAGGAATGCTCCTCATCCGGACCTTTCAGAATGGCCCAGAGAATGATCATATCCTTGGTCTCAAATACGGAATCGGCCCCGTGGTATTCCTCTTGCCCATAGGTCAGGGGAATCCAGACCCATAGGGCGGCAGAGAAGATCAGAGGCAAGGATAAAAATGATCGAGGCTTCATCGCGCTTTTCCTTCTTCCCGGAGAATCTTTATCGTCTGGGAGTCAAATAGGACTCCCACTTCCTCGTGCAGGGAAAAGGTCCCGTGCCGCAAAGGATCGTAAGAAGTGGCGCTGATTTGATGGCCATCAACCTCCAGCAGATAGTCAACCTTCTCTCCCAGGAAAGTCCGCTCCCGGATGATCCCCCTGAACTGCCCTTCTTGAATCTCTTTCGTTAGGACGACAGATTCCGGGCGAATAAATACATTCACTTTCTGGCCGGCCCCGAATTCCATACCCTGGTTGGCAACCGGAAAATGTTTTCGCAAGATCTCTACGACCACCCCGTCCCGGCTTGCCTCCTTCACTACGGCGGGGAGAGGGTTAATCTTGCCGATGAACCGGGCTACGAAAGAGGAGTTGGGCTGGAGATAAAGATCCTCGGCCGTCCCGATCTGGACGATCTTTCCCTCGTTCATCACGGCAATATGGTCCGAGATGGCCATGGCTTCTTCCTGATCATGAGTGACGTAAATCGCGGTGATGGACAGGGATTTCTGCAGGCGCCGGATCTCGCTGCGCATGTGGACCCGGAGCTTGGCATCCAGGTTGGAGAGGGGCTCGTCAAAAAGGAGCACCCGGGGCTGAATGATTACAGCCCGGGCCAAGGCCACGCGCTGCTGTTCTCCGCCGGATAGCTGGTGGGGGAACTGGCGCTCGTATCCTTTTAGACCGACAAGGGTCAGGACTTCGGCTACCGCCCGCTCGACGCCCGTCTGTCCCATCCCCTTCACTCGCAGGCCGTAGGCCACGTTCTCAAAGACCGAAAGATGGGGGAAGAGGGCGTAGTTCTGGAAAACAAAGCCGAGGTTCCTTTGATTGGCCATTTTATCGGTGACATCTTCCTCTCCGATATAAATCCGCCCTATGTCCGGCCGTTCGAAACCTGCCACCATGCGCAGGGTCGTCGTCTTCCCGCAGCCCGAGGGCCCCAGGAGGGTGAGAAACTCCCCGGGTTGCACCTTAAGGCTCACATCGCTGACTGCGGAAACTTCTCCTTTGACCCGGTGGGAAAAGGTCTTACTGATCTGATCCAGACGAATGCTCACTGCCTCCACGTCATCCCCCTAAGATATTGGCCATGTCCGGTGCTCCCGGCTGCCGGAATAAGCGGAGAAAGAAGCTGATGGCCGCAATGACCGCAAATACGATGACCACCACCAGGATGGAAAAAGCCGCGGCCACGCCAAGCTCCAGTTCGGTCATTTTCTCCAGGATCCGCACGGTAATGAGAGTCCAGTTGATGGAAATCAAGAAGATCGTCGCGCTGATGGCGGTCATGGAACGGATGAAGACCACGCCCAATCCGGCGAAGAAGGCCGGAAGGATCAAGGGCAGGGTAATGCGGCGGAAGGTCGTTCCGGATCTGGCTCCCAGGCTGAAAGAGGCTTCCTCAATGCTGGGATCGATCTGCTGAAGGATGGCGATGGTCGTACGAATCCCGGTGGGACCGTACCGGAAGACATAACAGGCGATGATGATGATGGCCGTTCCGGTAAGCATTATGGGCGGGTCATTAAAAGCCAGAAGATAAGCGATGCCCACAATGGTCCCGGGAAGGGAATAATTAATCATGGAGACCATCTCCATGGTCTGGCGGGAAGGAAAAATTTTCTTCCCCACCAGGTATCCCAGAAGAATGGCGTAGATCCCCCCCAGCGGCATCCCCGCGCCGGCAATGATCAGAGTGTCCCGAATGGCTTTGAGTCCTTCGGTGAAGACCACCCGGTAGTGAGCCCAGGTGAGATGAAAATTGGCCCCGAAAGCCCGTACGATGGAGGCATAGAAAAGGAGCACATAAAAATAAAGGATGAACGCAGATAGAAAGAGACATAAACCCAGAAGAGAGGATCTGGCCCAGGGCAAGACACTCTTGATCTGGGTCTGGGCTCCGGCTTTGCCCGAGATGGTAACGTAGTATTTTCGGCTCACCCAGAAGCGCTGGAGGAGGAAGACGATAAAGGCGGGCACCAGAAGGACGAAGGACAAGACCGCGCCGCCTTTCAGGTCAAAAAGCCCGGTGATCTGCAAATAAGCCTGGGTGGGCAGGACGGGGAAACTGTTGCCAGCCAGAATCAGAGGCGTGGCAAAGTCAGCCAGGGAAGCCGCAAAGAGGAGGAGGAAGGCGTTGGCCAGCCCGGGAACCGTGAGAGGTAAAGTAATGGTGCGGAAAACCCTCCAGCGGGAGCTTCCCAAGCTGAAAGCCATGTCTTCCACATTGGGATCTATTCCGGCAAGGATCGCCTTCAAGGTGAGATAGGCAATGGGGAAAAAAGTGAGGGTTTCGGAAAAGAGGGTGGAAGCCAGCCCGTAAACAACCACATTTTTGATCCCCAGGAGTTCATACGTAATCAACCCTCTGGGTCCGAAGGAAAAGATCATGGCGATGGCGGTGGTGAAAGGAGGGGAGATGAGAGGTAAGATGATCGCGCCATCCAGAAAGCGAACCCAGCCTCTGGACAGATTGGTACGAACGGCCGTGAAGGCAAAGAGGAACCCGAGCACCGTTCCGCAGAGACCGACGAGGGTAGCCAGAATTAGGCTGTTCCAGAGGGCCTGGCGTTGATGGGATTCGCCGAAGATTTTTAGGACGTTGGTCAGCGTAAAAGTTTCGCCCTCCTGGAAGGTGATCAGGAGGAGTTTGACCATGGGGAAGATAATGAATAGGATCAGCAGAGCCCAGAGCACGGCCAGGCTGGCTAGGAGAGCAGGGTCTCTGAAGAGCTGACGTAAAGAATTTTTGGGATTCCGGGTCAAGGCGGAAGTTGGCATGAGCTACCTGGAAAATGACTTTCAGATCCACCTACCCCTCCCCCTATAGAAAAGGGGGAGGGAGGTATTGATCGTCTGAGAATTCTGAAGCTATTATGAAGGCTGGAAACCCCCTTGGGAGAGGATAAATTTAGGATTATTGTTGCGGCAAAATCTCATGGGTCCAGCGTTCAACAATCCGTTTTCGATTCTGGCCGGCCCAGTTTTCATCGATGGGGAAAATATTCGCCCCCTTTATGACCTCGGCCAGACTGGCCTCGATTTTCACCTCGGAATGAGCGGGAATAAAGTTGATCTTGTATTTGGCGTACAGGGTTTGCATCGCCGGGCTGGTGGCCCAGTTGATCAGCTTCTTGCCCGTCTCCGCGTTCTTGGCACCCTTGAGCAGAGCAATGGCCTCAACCGAAGTACCGATCCCTTCCTTGGGGAAAGAGATAATCACATCGTACCCTTCCTGACCGGTTTTCAGGGCATCTACGATGAAAAAGATTCCTGCTCCGGCCTGCCCGAGGCCGACCGGGATCGTGCCGCCCCCTCCACTTTTGGTATAGACCTGGACGTTGCGGCGAAGCTTCTTCATATACTCAAAGGCCTTGTTTTCATCCCGTCCAAAAACTTCCAGGATGGAAAAAATTCGAGTGACGGCCGTGCCTGATGTCCGGGCATCCGCCATTTGGATCATGTTTTTGTAGGCGGGATTGAGCAGGTCATCCCAGGATGCGGGAGGTTTCAGGTTATTCTCTTTGAGAAACTTATTGTTGCTCATGAAAACGAGGGGATCATCGGCAATGCCCATCCAGTATCCGTTGGCGTCCTTGAAACGGGCGGCTACAACATTAAAAGCGGAGGGTTTATAAGGTTCGAAGACCCCCTCCTTGATTCCGGCGATATGGGTTTCCACCGGGCCGCCGAAGAGGACATCCACGCGGGGGTTACTCTTCTCGGCGATGATCCGGGCCAGGGCCTCGCCGGAGGAAAAACGGATGAAGTTCACGTGAACCCCGGTGGCCTTCTCAAATTCCTCGAACATGGGCCGGGCCCAGTTCTCCGGCCAGATGGAATAGGCATTCAGGCCTTCCGCGGCGAAGGCCTGGGAGGCTAAACAGAAAAGAGCCCATAAGCCGGCCACGCTAACGATGTATATCTTTCTTATACTCATGATTATCCCCCCTTTCCCATCTTCCCCTTTATTTCATTCCTGCGATATTAGCCGTTCGCCGCACCACGTCAAAGGTCTTATCTTCGGTTAAGATATGTCCAGTGAGCTTCTTTTTACTCTTGGCGATCACCTTCTGCCCCGCCTCCGTCTTCTCCAGGTCGATGAGGACCTTCTGGATCTCCCGGGTGGTCGCATCATCCAAGTTGGACCTTACCACGATGGCATCATGAGGGATCGGGTCCGTGCTGGCGATGATTATGAGATCTTCAGTGGGAAGTCCCTTTCCTTTGGCAATGTCCACGGCCCCATCATAAATGGCCCCCGCCTCGACCTTGCCTTCCAGAACGGAAGTAATGACCTCGACATGCCCTCCGGCAAAGATGGTCTCCTTAAAGAATTTATCCGGATCGAAACCCTTTTCGATCAGCATGGCCCTGGGATAGACATAACCGGAAGCTGATTTGGGATCGACGAAGGCAAACCTCTTCCCTTGTAGGCCTGAAAGGTCTTTGATCCCATTGGCCTTCTTGGTAATGATAATCCCCCGATAGAAGGCGGAATGATCCAGAATAGATTGGGCAATGAGCTTTAATTTTCCTCCTTTAAACGCATCGACGTAGGCAAATGGCGAGAAACTCCCGATGTCAACCGTTCCGGCTTCCATCTGTTCTTTAAGGTCTCCATAATTCTTAGCAATGTAAAGGGTTACCTTGGTTCCCATGGATTGAGTCATATAATCCATGAGGGGCTGAAATTCTTCCTGCATTGCGGCCGGACTGAGGACGGGGGTAAACCCGAACTTAAGTTCGCCTGCCTGGGCGGTTGACAGCTGCCAGGAAAGGAAAAGGCTGAAAAGAAATCCCATCAACTTTAATCTCTCCATTTTCATTGCTCTGCCCCCCTCTTTGGTATTTTGTAGTGTAAATCGGGATTATAAAACAATTGCGCGATGACGGGTATTTATCCATGATACTCAACCTGGAAGGTTTATTCATTCACGAAGGGACTCTAGTATATTTATTGACATTTTTGGTTAAATAAGTCAATAAGAATTGGAAATGGAAAGGGACACTCCGATTCTAAAGTTCAATCCAGTTCAATCCGGGTTGACTCTTGGCTCTTATTCTAATAGACTATTATTGAAACCAAATTCTCGCTTTATCCTTCTGGTGAAGGGTATCCAAAAGAGTTTTCATTAAGCGGGTTACCCTTTTTGGGAATATCGTTGAGAGGGGAATCGAAATGAAAATGAATCATGTCACCGGGAAAAATAAGGGTGAAATTGTTCTTTATGGCTTAAGCACCTGTGTATGGTGCCGGAAGACCAAAGAACTCCTGGACCAGATGGGCGTAGAGTACAGTTATATTGATGTGGACCTCCTGCCAGGGGAGGAAAAATCCAAGGCAACGGAAGAAGTGAAGGCTTTGAACCCGCGTTGCTCCTTTCCCACTCTGGCTATCAATGACCAGTGCATTGTGGGCTATAATGAACAGAAGATCAAGGAGACGCTGGGGACATGAAGGAAGGATGGGGAATCAGTCAGGAAGAGATAGACCGGCTTTTTAAACGACTGGATCGGGAAGCGGAAGCCGGTGGATACCATCTCAACCCGGATATCCCTTTTACCAAAGAACTTGTAAGCGGCTTACTGATCAATGAAAAGAGGTACGGATACTGGGCTTGCCCGTGCCGCCTGGCCTCCGGGAACCGGGAAGACGACCTGGATATTATATGCCCCTGCGACTACCGGGATCCAGACCTGACCGACTATGGCGTCTGCTATTGCGCCCTCTATGTTTCGCAGGAGGTTTTGAAAGGAGAGAAAAAGTTACAGCCCATTCCCGAGAGGCGCCCGCCAGACGAAGAGAGGAAAAAGCCCCAGCCCGAACCCAAGGCTGGCGGCATTTCTTCCCTTTCGTTGCCCGTGTGGAGATGCAAAGTCTGCGGTTATCTGTGTGCCCGGGAAGGGCCTCCTGAAGTATGCCCCATTTGCAAAGCGAAGAAGGAACGATTTGAGAGATTCATCTAATCTCCACGCCATAAATCCCTTGTTTCCCGCCTACCGGAGATTTCGACCGGTATTCTTTTCCTCCTGATGGGGCTTATCATCGGGTTTTCGATCGCGGCTCCCTTGGGACACACGGGACGTTTTGACTCTTCGGCGATGCAGAGATAGAATAGCAACAAAGGTAATGAAATTCCTTGCTGACCGGACAACAGGAAAGTTAGCCAGAAAGCTCCGGGCCCTGGGGTTTGATGTGGTATACCGGGGAGAAGGACAACTGGAAGAGGCAGCCGAAGTTGCCTCTGCAGAAGGTCGGATGTTCTTGACCCGGAGTCGGCGATTGCCGGAAAAGGGCCTGGACCTTCAGGTTACCGTGGTAGAGACGGATGATCCCCGGGAACAAGTCCGGGAGGTATTGACCAAACTCAAATTGGAACCGCAAGAGGAGCAATTTTTTTCCCGTTGTTTGATGTGCAATGAGATTCTCCTGACGGCTTCCAAGGAGGAAGTGGAGGGCAGGGTGCCGGACTTTATTTACCGATCCTATGACTCGTTCCATGCCTGCCCCCGTTGTCGCCGGGTATACTGGCCGGGCACGCACCTCCAGAGAATGAAAAGCGAGATAGCCCAATCTGTGGCCCAAAAATAAAGGAGGATTTTGAGAAAGGAGGAAGGGGGGAATGACCCTTTGGGAACTGATTAAAAAGGGAGCGGAGGAAGGCCTGGAGGCCCTGAAGGATGGGGTGTCGGTTTTCATGGCTGAGGCCGGGAAGACCAGCCGAATCCTTAAGAAGAGAGTGGAGCTGACCTCGGTCCAGGGTAACGTCCGCAAAGCCTTCATCCGTTTGGGAAGTCTGGCCTATGACCTTCACTCCAGGGGTGATCAAGAGATTTATGGGAATGAGGAAATCAAGGCTTTGGTTGCTCAGATTGAGGGCTACAAGGCCAGGGTGCGAGAGATTGAGACCGAGATTGAAACCATAAAGCGGGAAGAGAAACGGAAGGCATCGGGGGAAGCATCGAAGTCTGAGTCGAAGCCTCCCGTCAATCCGGTGAGTTGATAGGTCTGCCGGGATTTGCCCGGGGAGAAGGAACTTCCAGATTCCCACACTCCGAAAGGTCCCCCTGGACTTTTTCTAAAGCATGTTTTAAGATGGGCAGGATTACGGTCAGGTTTTCGCGCACCGCGCGAGGACTTCCGGGAAGGTTGATAATCAAAGAACAGCCCCGGGTTCCGGCCGCAGCCCGGGAGAGCATGGCGAGGGGGGTTATTTTTATTCCTTCGGCCCGCATGGCTTCGGCAATTCCGGGAATTTCTTTTTCCAAAACTT
>Ga0187889_10004350_pt1 | contig 11787 bp, 12 predicted proteins | sample June2016WEW_7_10_2_FD_132992 | JGI IMG/M metagenome (GOLD analysis project Ga0187889, IMG submission 132992) | Peatland microbial communities from SPRUCE experiment site at the Marcell Experimental Forest, Minnesota, USA - June2016WEW_7_100 | ecosystem: Environmental > Terrestrial > Soil >... | reverse complement strand
TCGGCGGGCGCGACGGTTTAATCGCGGCTGCGCCGCGACGATTATTACTCGAAAAATGTGTGGGCGGTTTGCGGCGCCCTTCGAATTCGCTGAGGGCAGGCTTTCACCCCAAAGACGAAGGCCTGTCTTTCCACCCAAGAACCGGATGGCCGCTTCTTGGGGCCCTGTCTTTGGGGAACCCGGCTTATGAACTCGCGCCCTTTCAAACCATCATTCATGCAACCGGTTTTATCGAATTTGAGTGGGGCTGGAGGGAAAGCGCACGACCTCGCCGAGCTTCTGCTGAATGAGAAGTGAAACTCGCGCTTCGTTCATGGTGCCCTGATCGACGGTGCGAATGGGACCGGAAGAGAGGTCCGCGACCATGGCTAGCACGGTTTCCGGCTGGGTTTGCAGCATCTTCCCCCAGTCTTCCAACAGTTCATTGAAATAGGTAAAAGTGTCACCGGCTAAAGCCCTGGTCCAATTGGAGGTGAGGAGGACGCGAACGTCTCGCGGCGCCGCAGTTAAACCCTTCCATGTGATGGCGCAAAAGGGTGTCGGGGGCTCGTCGTTCTCGCGGGCGAGGCCCAGCAGGACATAGGAGGACAGCGCCGGGTGGTACTCCGCTTGTGACCGCAATTCAAGAAGACGCCGGAAATGATCCGCCTGTGCTCTGAGCTTGGCGGCTTCGATGAAAAGCGCTTTGGCCGAGTTAACCCAACGATTTGCCTCGGAGGTGAGATTCGCAATCTCCGCCGCGATCTGTTCATCCGTAATCATCACTGCCGGCTCCAAGTCTCGCTTTTTTGCAGGCGTCGACGGCGTCCATGCCAGATCTGTGGATTATCTGCCCGGAAATGCCAGAGCAAGCATGAAACACCCTCGCCAGAGCGCACTTCTTCTTTTCAGGCCAGGCCCAAAATCGGATCGAATACACGATGAGACGCGATTTTTGCGGGGGAGTTGCTACGAGGCATTCTAAGCTCAAAAGCCATTGGCGCGCGATGAAGATTTGAAATTATCTGTGTCTTTCTTGCGCGATGAATCGGATAAGCGGGGAACAGGGGACAGAAAGGCAGTGGTCAGTGGTCGCGGTTTCGTACTATCCCACCCTAGAGGAGCTAGCATGGGGCGCCCGTTCGTTTGTGGTGGGTGAAGGTCACGAAAAGCAAAAGCAGGTCCTTCGGCTTCGCTGGGAAACGCTCCGCTCAGGATGACAGCCAAAATGGGGCGCGGTCAGTTTGCGTCCCAGGATTTTGGGACATTGATATAGGAGCGATCGAGGTCGGAGACGGACGGGCAACCGAGGAGCCGCAACGTGCGGTCGACGTCGGCGCGCAGAATTTCGATGGCGCGATTGACGCCGGGCTCTCCGGCAGCGGCTAGACCGTAAGCATAGGCGCGACCGCAAAGCACGGCGCGCGCGCCGAGGCAGAGAGCTTTGACGATGTCGGCGCCGCGGCGAATGCCGCCGTCCATGAGGATTTCAGTTTGGCCGTGGACGGCCGCGACGACTTCGGGCAAGACGCGCAGGGCAGAGGGAGTGCAATCGAGCTGGCGGCCGCCGTGGTTGGAGACGGAGATGGCTGCGGCGCCTTCATCGACGGCGCGGCGCGCGTCGTCGGCGGTCAAGACGCCTTTGACGACGATGGGACCGCCCCAGTGCTCGCGAATCCAGGCGAGATCGCTCCATGTGACGGCGGATTCGGCGAGGGCAACGGCGACATCGATGAGCGGCATGGGGCCTTTGCCCGGGATGACGACGTTGGGGAGCGGCTGGATGCCTCCGTCGCGCAAAAAGCCGATGACCCAGCCGGGGCGCGAGAGGATTTGCGGAAGATAAGGAATTTTCTGGAAGGGACTGCCGCTGACCAACTCCTTCATGCCGTTGCGGAAATCGCGTTCGCGCATGCCGGAGACGGTGGTATCGATGGTGACGACGAGCGCGGAAAAGCCGGCGGCGCGGGCGCGATCAATCGCGGCTTCGGCGGCGGCGCGGCCACCCATCAGATAAAGCTGATAGAAGACGGGGCCGGTGGATGCAGCCTTCACGTTTTCGAGTTTGTGTCCGGAGATGGTGGAGAGAATGTACGCGGTGCCAGCCTTACCGGCGGCGCGGGCTGCGCCCACTTCTCCCACGGGGTGCATGAGGCGGCTGTATCCAACGGGAGCCAGCAGGAATGGGACAGCGAGATCGAAGCCGAGAACGCGAGTGCGCAAGGGGCAATCAGCGTAGGCGACCGCATGACGAGGACGGAAGGTGACGTCCTCATAGACGCGGCAATTCTCGCGGAGGGTCACCTCACCATCGGCGCCGCCATCAAGGTAGTCGAATACGGACTTGGGTACACGCCGCTGGGCGATGGCTCGGAGATCTCCGATGCAGACAACGTGCGGAGAGGCGACGGAACGAGAGGATGAAGGCATGACAGATTGTTATACCAAGGCGGGGGAGCAAAAGGACAGTGACTCGGGACACAGGGACCCAGGGACGAAGGGCCTCAGGGACTGAGGGAATGAGGGAACGCGAACAGGAGACAGTGGGCCGGCGCCCAATGCGGGAAGCGCGGAAAGTAAGATGGGTTTTACTGGGGCGGTCGTGTCCCTTGTGGAGTGCCTGCACACGGCATCCCTTTCGGGCTTTTGCAGTTTGACCGATTGGAAGTTGCCCCGACCGCCCGAGCGTTCTCGATGCAAGGCCCGCGTGAATACGGATGTTCATTTCATTTTCGGCCCGGCCTTGCGCTAGGGCGTGGGATGTTCGCTTAGCTCCTGCGCCCGATCGTTGGCTCTCGTGAGAGCTCTTCCTTCGAGCCTGCTGGGGCCGAATGCTCGGGAATGCCGCTGATAAGAGCCTGATAATTTGTGAGACGTTCGCCGAGAATGACCACGCCACCGGACGTGATTTCATATTCGCGAATATCCTTGGCGTGGTTTCCGCCGCGCATCTTGATCACCACCATAATTTTGCGAAGTTTTCCATCGATCGATACGTACCGAAGACGGATGATGTCATCGCAAAGGAATGATATGGAGTAGGTGCTGAACGGAAATTCGGTGAAAGATTCATCCACTTCTACGGTACTCAGAATCGTTACCCCGATTCCAGTGAGAGCGAAGATCATGCGATAGAGCGATTCGCGAAAGTCCGCGCGGAAGCCGGGCGAAAGAGCCATCTCAAAGCCCGCCAGGGAATCGATTACCAGCCGCTTGGCGCCGATCTTCTGCACTGCGTCGAGAATCGACTGCATGGTTTCATCCACCGACAGATCGAGCGGACGGAGATAAAGAATTGTGAGCTTCCCATCTTTCTGGGGCGTTTCCAGGTCCAAACCCAAGCTTGTGGCGCGCTCCGCGTAGGCTACCGGGCGTTCTTCAAAGACAGCCACAATTCCCGGTTCCCCGTGGCGTATGCCTTCGGCAATGAATTGGGTTGCCAGGACAGATTTCCCGGTTCCCGAAGACCCTGCCACGAGGACGCTATCGCCTTCGCGCACGCCACCATCGAGCATCTTGTCCAACTCCGGAACGCCGAAGGAAAGGCGCCGATCGCCGGGGGGATTTCTCTTGCGCGCAGTCAACCCAAACGTACGCGAGAAGGCTTGCACTCCGGCATCGGTTATGCGGAACGTATGCAGCCCCGGCACGGAATCCTGACCGCGCAGTTTTATGATCTGCAACTTGCGGACAATGGAATTTCGCTCCGCAGTTTGGCGCAACCAGAACAGCCCATCGGCGACGGTAAAGACGGGATTGTCGCGCAACTCTTCCTCTGCATATTCACCGATCAGGAAAGTTGTAGCTTGCCAACTCGCCAGAAACAGGGCTAACCGCTGAATGAACGATTGCAGGTCCATATCACTATTTGGCTTGCGCACCATGGTACGGAACGAGTCAACAACGACGACGGAGGGGTTAGCCTTTTCAACCTCTTTGGTGATTGCCTCCAAGACCGCGCCCAGGTCCTTCTCGAGAACAACCTGGCTCAGGTTGATAAAGCGAATTGCGTCGGGCAGCTTAGCCGGGTCGAAAAATGTGTACTGCTGCTGGTAGCGCAACATTTTTATGGCGGATTCGCCGAGGACAGTGAAGTAGAGGGCTGGACGCTCCGGGCTCGCATTGGCAAAGATGAACTGGTGAGCCAGCGTCGTCTTGCCGCTTCCAGGGGCACCCGCGATGATGTTGAACGAGAATTCGGGGAGGCCGCCGCCGACGATTTCGTCAAGGCCGGGAACTCCGGTGGGTAGTTTGTTGATCTTTACTTTGTCTTGAGTGCTCACGCGTTTCTCCCGTGTTCCGAATTGCGATCGTCGAAGACTCCACAGTGCCACGTAGCGCGCAGCAGCCTCAACGTTAAGGCTTCGCCAAGGAGCAGATGAAGCAGGCTGAGTAAGCGGGCGATGAGGATGATTCCCCCTTCGCCAGCCGGAAACTCGCCAGCCCGAATCTTGTCGATGTCAAATTGATGTTCAATCTCACCAAGGCCCTGCAAAGATCCATCGGCGCCAACCCGCACCACACTAAGGCTTGGGGCTTCTGTTTTGGCTAGCACCAAAGCGCGAGAAGCGAGCGACTGAAAACCGGCAACTCCAGCAAACTCACCAAGTTCATGGCGCAGCTTCTCATAGACGCGCAGGGTTGCGGACCCCGCAGGCTCGGACGTCTTTTCCGTAAAGGCTTCGTAATCGAGCAGACGCTGAGCCAAATCTCGCATTTCTGGGGAAGTCGTCATGTTCAAACCTGCATTGTTCCACGAAGCAGATTTCGACAGCCGTTACGCCATTCGTTGGGGCGAGTGCGACGATTCCGTCTCTTCTTGAAGCGCTTCCGTGGTCGAGTGTTCAACATCCAGAGCCGCTCTGGATCGAGCACCGGCGGACTCAATTCATGTAAAGATTCTTTTCCGGGTTGGGTCCGTCTTCCTGCGAGCCGCCTCCCTTGCTTCGGACCAGCGTAAAAATGTCTAAGACAGTGGCAATACTGCGAATGTTTCCCGCAACAACGGCGAGTCCATCTTCCATGCCGGGATGTCTGTCCGCCAGGGTCTCAATACGCTCACTCACACTCCTCAGCCGGTCAATTTCCAGAAGAAGGTCTTCGAAAGCCGCAGCCATTGCCGGTCCATCGGCCGCCGAGTCCGTCGTGTCCGCATTGGATGGTCCCGACACTTTGCTCATGTCGGCTTGAAGGCGTAGGTCTTCAATCAAACGAAGGGTTGTGGCCTCGCCAAGGAAGGTAAGAAATAGCCCGAGAAGTTGGGCAATTAGAACGATTCCAGCCTCGCCGCCCTCATCCGCGGGCCTCTGGGATTCGACTCCGCCAAGACCGCGCAAATCACCGTTCGGCGTTACCTGCACGGCGCTGAGTCGAGGAGATTCCGATTTGGCGAGGGCCAGGGCGCGAGAAGCGAGCGCATGAAAGCCCTCACTACCTACCGGTGCGCCGAGTTGCCGGCGCAGCCTCTCATAGACCCGCACTGTTGCAGGCTCGGTGAGAAGGGAGGACTTAACTTGATCGGCTTCCGAAGCAACGAGGCTGCGGGCCAATTCACGCGTCTTATCTGGAGGAAGCATCGGTTCTGTTCTCTCCTTAAGCTCTACGGCTATCCATTGAGCGTAACGCACTTATCGCTACGACGCTGGCATTACGATGGCTTCTGTAATGAGCTTCCCGGCGGGATTCATCCTCCTCAGTGGGCCACCATGCGATTCAAGATTACTTGAGAGAACTCTGGAAAGATGAGCAAACTTGAACGGATCGGACGCCGCCGGCGGAATCCCATGGTGAGGTCTGATTGAAGTGTGGAAACGCGCGGGATGCAGCGGGTGCTTGGTCGAAGGGAGAAGATCCGGCATCTCGGGCTCTCACTGCGGCAGGCAATCTTTACTTATCACCCATCGGCTCTGTTAGACTGACGCCAATTAGGCGCGTGCCCCTCCAGCGGTCATCCTGCGATGGCCCCACCTAAAGGAGGCCTCTCCGTGGTTCAGCTTGAAGAGCCAGGATTCGATACCGTCGCTTTTCTTGCCAGGGCCGGATTGGGGAGAAGAATCATCCAACTGGCGCCAAAGCAAGCCTTCTTTTCACAAGGAGATCCCGCGGACTCGGTCTTTTATCTTCAGGAGGGCCGTGCAAAAGTCGCGGTTGTTTCCACCAGTGGGAAAGAAGCTACCATCGCGCTGGTCTCCGCAGGCGATTTTGTAGGAGAAGAGGCACTCGCGGCGATGCCCGGGTTGCGTTTGGCTACCGCCAATGCCATTACCGCTTGCATCGCTCTTGAAATCAGCCGAGAAGAGATGATCTACGTGATGCACGAGGAGCATCGTTTCACAGACTTCTTTTTGAAGTTCCTGCTGGAGCGCAGCATGCGCGTTCAGGCCGACCTGGTCGATCAGCTTTTCAACTCCAGTGAAAAGCGCCTGGCACGGATACTCCTATTAATGGCGGAATTCGGCAAGACGGGGGACCCGGAGCAATACATTCCCAAGATCTCGCAAGAGACCCTGGCAGAGATGATTGGCACTACCAGGTCCCGTGTCAGCTTCTTCATGAACCGCTTTCGTAAGCTCGGGTTTATTGAATACAACGGGCGCATCAAGGTTCATAAGTCGCTCTTGAATGCGGTCCTGCTTCAACGATTACCCGAGATTCATCCCGAGAGACTTCATTCGTCGGCCATTGTCGCTTCTTCGGGCGCTGCACGGGCTCGACCGAAACCTGCGAGGCGCGCGAAGCACGTGCATCATTGAGCCAATTGCAGCTGAAGGTCGCGGGCACGCAGCGGACAGAGATTTACTCTTGCGCAGAGATGGAGGAAGGCTTCTCGAAGGCCGGTGTGTCCGTGCCGCTGCGGAGGGAGCGGACAGACTCCGTCAGCCGCGGCCTATCCATCTCTTTTCTTACATAGGCAACAATGTCCCTGGCCATCTCGATCCGGCTTGTTTTCTTCATGAAACGACCCTTCGTTGAACGAAGAATAGAACAGTGAGTTAGCGTATCGAGTTCGGCGCCGATGCTCCTGTGAGTGCGCCGCAAAGGGGTGCGGGCAATTGTTGATTCGGCAGTCGCGTTAACCCCGCCACCGCGAGTATCCCCAACCACCACCACCGAGTAGAAAAAGCACCAGCAGAACGATCAAGACTGTTTCCATGATGAAACCTCCGTTGCAAGAGGAACGGGACTCGTCCTTGTAGCGACTGCCCCACTTCTTCTCTACCCATGATCCTAGGAGTGACTCAGGCGGATGTCTGAGCACATTGAACCACTGTTGATAAGACAGGGACAGGGGATTAGGGACTGGGGGACTACGAGACTACGGGGCTGCGGGACTGAGGGACTAGGGATTAGGGACGTAGGGAACGAATGAATGATTGAAAGAGTGAATTAGTGAAGGAGTGAAGAAGTGAAAGAGTGAAAAAGTGAAGGAGTGAAAAGGGGGCCGTACCTAGTCGCCGAATTCGAGGTCGTCGAAGCGACGCCATTTGTAGATGGCGATGGAGACGATCCAGCTGAGAGCGAAGAGGCCGACGATGAAGTAGCCGAGGGTTCCAAAGCTGGAGTTGAGGCGGAGGATGGCAGCGAAGAAGCTGCCAGTGAGATGGAGTTGGTTGGCCAGGAGTCCGAGGGCCTCGATGCCGCCGACGACGAGAGCGACGACGACGGAGACGAAGGTGATGGTGAGGTTGTAGTAGAGCTTGCGCACAGGCTTGATGAAGGCCCAGCCGTAAGCGCCGAGCATAAGGATGTTGTCGGTGGTGTCAATGAGCGACATGCCGGCGGCGAAGAGGACAGGGAAGACGAGGATGGAGCCGAGCGGAAGTCCGCGTGAGGCTTCGGCGGCGGAGATGCCCAGAAGACCGATTTCGGTTGCAGTGTCAAAGCCGAGGCCGAAGAGGACGCCGAGCGGGTACATGTGCCAACTGCGGCGGATGAGCGCGAACATGGGCCGGAAGATGCGGGCCAGGAATCCGCGGTTGGCGAGAAGGAGATCGAAGTCTTCAACTATATAGGGCTCGCCGGCGCGGACACGGGTGAAGGCTCGATAGATGGAAGCGAGGACGACGATGTTGACGATGGCGATGGCGAAGAGGAAGAGCGAAGACACGAGAGTGCCGATGAGGCCGCCGATGTCGCGCGCTGCGTCCATGCGGTGCTGAAGGGCGAGCGCGGCGGCGGCGATGAGGACCGAGCCGATGACGACGATGGTGGAGTGGCCGAGCGAGAACATGAGGCCGACGGCGACAGGGCGCTTGCCTTCCTGCATCAGCTTGCGGGTGACGTTGTCGATGGCGGCGATGTGGTCGGCGTCGACGGCGTGGCGGAGGCCGAAACTGTAGGCGAGCAGAGCGGTGCCGAGCAACAAGGGGTAGTGGCGGAAAGCGATGGCGGCCCAGAGCCAGGCCCCGGCATTGAAGAGGAAGAGCAGGCCGTAGACGCCGATGACTTTGCCACGAAGATTGCCGGCAGCGTCGTCAAAGAGGGAACGGAGGCGGGGACGGGAGCCGGGCGCTGCGCGGACGGGCGGCGGGGCGAGCGGGCTGGCGGGGCTCTTCATAGAAGCTTCCAAGGATAATATTACGATCTTCGGATTCGTGCGAATGTGATCGAGGCCACAAAAGACAGGGGTCAGTGGTCGGGGATCGGGGGGTCTGGTTTTTGTGCTGGACGATGGCTTGTGCTATCCCACCCTTCGCCAGAAGAAAGGCGAATGATGGGGCACCCAGCGGTGTCAGCGGAGTTAGCGCGCGACGAGGTTGACGAAGAGCGGGACGTAGGCGAGGAGGGTGACGGCGAATCCGGCGAGGGCGGCGAGCGCGAGCGAGTGAAAGAAGACGAAGCGGAGGATGGCACCCTCCTGACCATAGATATCGGTGGAAGTGCTGGCGACAACGATGCTGGCCGCGTCGATCATCTTGCCCATCACTCCGCCGGCCGAGTTGGCCGAGGCCATGAGCACGGGTGAGACGCCGATCTGGCGAGCGGTGATGACTTGCAGGCTGCCGAACAGGACGTTGGACGATGTGTCGGAGCCGGTCGAGGCAGTGCCGAGCCATCCAATGAGCGTTCCGAAGAAGGGATAGAGCGCGCCGGTGCGAGCAAAGGCGAGGCCGAGCGTGGCATCGAGTCCGCAGTAGCGCGTGATGTATCCGATAGCCATCATGGCGGCGATGGTCACGAAGGTGTAACGGATATTGAAGACGGTTCGCATGAACGCGGCGGCGAGCGAGCGCGGGCCGAGCCCCATGAGCAGACCGGCGATGAGCGCGGCGAACAGGATTCCCGTGCCGGTGGCGGTGAGCCAGTTGAAGTTGAAGATTGCGGCCTCTTTGGTGGCGGCGGCAACGACCGGCGGAACGCGCTGGATGGCGTTGTTGAGGCCGATGACGGGAATTTTGACGGAAGAGTGCGCGTCCATCCACGCAGAGATGCGGGGAAGTCCCCAGAGAAACACAGTGACGCTCAAGACCAGCCAGGGAAACCAGGCGTTAAAGATGGCGGAGGCATTGTGTCCGTGATCCTTGCGGGCGTGGCCGGTAATGTCTTCGAGATTCACGTTGAGAATTCTCGGCGGCTGCCAGAAGCGGAGAAAGAGGAGGAGCGCGACGATGGTGGATGCGGCGGCGACGATGGCCACGAGCCAGGGTCCGCTGTATGTGGCCATCAGATATTGCGCAGTGGCGAAGGAAGCGCCGGCAACGAGGATCGCGGGCCAAACCTCAAGCATGGCGGTGAAGCCCGCGAAGACCCAGATGAGCCAGAAGGGGACGAGGACGTCGAAGGGCAGGAGAATGACGGCGGTGGTGTGCGAGAGGGCGAGCTGATCGAGGCCGGTGACTCCGTGCAGCGCGATGAGCGGGATGCCCATTGCGCCGAAGGCGACGGGCGCCGTGTTGGCGAGCAGCGAAAGTCCCGCAGCTTTGAGAGGACGGAATCCCAGGCTGATGAGGATGGCGGAGCAAACAGCGACAGGTGTGCCGAAGCCAGAAGTGCCCTCAAAAAAAGCACCGAGCGCGAAGGCGATGAGGAGAAGCTGCAGGCGGCTGTCGGCGGTAATGCCGGTGAGGCTTTGTTGTAGCGTTACGAAACGGCCGGTTTTGACAGTAAGGTTGTAAAGAAAGATGACAGGCAGAATGATCCAGCAGACGGGAAAGATGCCGTAGCCTGCGCCGTAGGCCGCGGCGGTGAAGGCGAGGCGCGCTGGCATGTGGAAGACGAGAGTCGCGGCGAGAAGAGCAGTGGTGAGCCCGATAAGCGCGGCGACGTGAGCCTTGAGGCGGAGGATGGCCATTGCGCCGAGGAGAACAACGATGGGCAGCGCGGCGACGAGAGTGGAAAGAACGAAGCTGCCAGTGGGGTTGTAGCTTTGTGCCCAGTGGAGCGCGGTGGAATTGGTTTTGAAGAGGTAGACGAGGGCGGCGATGAGGGCGAGGAAGGCGATGGCTTCGAGGGCGAGGAAGAATGCGTGCGATTTTGCAGGGACCGGATTGCCGGGAGCAGGTGGGTCGGACGGCATGAAACCTCGCGGGAATTTAGAATATTACCGTTCGCGGATTGTTGCCACGATCAGAGGAATGCACTTTGCTCCGCCAAACGAGGCGAGTTCGTACATGGCAATGAGGGTGACCATGAGCAGCGTGAAAAAGATGATGTGCAAAGCATTGTGGGTCGGATGGGCCATGTCTTGATCGAAACGATTCGCCTGGTAGGCAAGGAAGGCTTCACGGCCGAGCGCATGCCATTTCGCATAGTCCCGGGTCATGGCCTGGCCTGAGAGCACGCCCAGCGCGACAGCAAAAAACAGCTTCAAAGCGTACAGGGATTTCATGGGAGAAGCTTATATCAGAATGGGGGGTGGGCGGCGCGGACCTGGGAGTGGCAATTGTGGAAGCGCTGTAGAGGCAGACCATATCAGATCTCTTTGAGGACGCTGGGAAAACTTGCAGGTGGTTCGACTCTAATGCCCAGAATGCTGCTTCCGAACCATGCTCCGAAGTGAGTGCGATCGCCTGTGACGAGAAATGTGGCGCGTGCGAGAACCGCCGCGGCAAAGACATGCTTGTCCTTTTCCGATAGCGACGGTGAACTTTCGAGCGAGGGCACGGTGCGGAAAACGAGGACTCGAACGGTACGGAGGAGTTGGGCAAGGCGCCGGTGCTGCTCTGGAAGGGGAAGGTTGCGCTGGCATTCATCGAGGACGAAATTAGAAGTGACAAGCTCCACACTGGGAATCTGCCAGAGGCGGCGGACCTTACTTTCATCTTTCCAGGCAGCGGAAACCAGCACGTTGGCGTCAAGGAAGAGCCTGGCACGACGGGACGATGCGGCGCTCACTTGCGCAAGCGCCGATGTTCGATGGAATCGGGATCGATCCCCATGGATTCCACTTCATTGCGCGCTTCAAGATAGTCTTGTTTGTCCATGGCGTTGTTGAGAAAGAACTCGGCGAGGCGGCGGGGCGAATAGATTTCGACATCGACCGGGGAAACTTTCGCGGGGCGCATCAAGATTCCCTCTTCGTGTTCCTCAACGAGCAATGGGCTGCCCTCGTCGAGGCGATAGCGTTTACGCAGCTTGGCGGGGATAACTACGGTTCCACGTTTACCGATGAGGATAGTCTGCATTTCCGAGTTCCTGAACTTCAGAATATCAGAAGTTTCAATTTATGCAAACAGACGCTCTTCTTCGATCCGGGGGTGAGGCGGTCTTTAGCCACATCCTCAAGAGTAAGCGGTAGATAGCACGGCAGAGGGCGGATTCAGCGGGGCGGCGTTGACCTCGCGGCGGACGGTGAGCACGGTGATATCG
>Ga0187889_10004348_pt1 | contig 11788 bp, 11 predicted proteins | sample June2016WEW_7_10_2_FD_132992 | JGI IMG/M metagenome (GOLD analysis project Ga0187889, IMG submission 132992) | Peatland microbial communities from SPRUCE experiment site at the Marcell Experimental Forest, Minnesota, USA - June2016WEW_7_100 | ecosystem: Environmental > Terrestrial > Soil >... | reverse complement strand
TGCTGGGGACGAGCCTCGGGTCCTGCTACGGATTCCTGGCCAGCGCGCACGATACAAGGCTGCGTGTAAATGCGTTCAACCATGCGTCCACTGCTTTTGGCGACGTGGTGTGGGCGGGGCAAAGCACGCGCCACATCCGCGCGGGAGTGGAAGCGGCAGGGCTGACGCAGGATCGCCTGCGCGCGCTGTGGGCTCCGGTGAGCCCCATCAGCTACTACACAAAATTTGCCAGCTCCGAAGCCGGTGGCCCACTGAAGCGCGTTCTGCTCGTCTACGCGATTTACGATCTCACGTTTCCCCTCGAGTACTCGCTCAAAGTCGTCGAAGCGGCGCGACACTCCGGATTGAACTACGAAGTGCGCGCGCTGCCGTGCGGCCACTACACCACAGGCGAAACACCCTACAAATTCATCGACGGATGGTACATGGGGTGGTTCGTCTACCGCGCCTTCAAGGCCCTGCGGGAAGAGAAGGCAGCGGCGCTAAGCACGACCCATCTACTGGAAGAGGAAGTGCAGTCGCGGTAGCGCGCAGTCCGGTGGGCGGCCCGTGCAACTACTTCATGCCGGGCGTCCTGGCGATAATCGTGCAATGCTTGCTGCCGCCGGGAGCCTTCTTGCATCGATCCATTGCGTCTTCATCGGCCAGCGATTGATCGAATCCAGCCGCAGAGAGAAACGTTTCGCCGTTTTCATTCACGGCCAGCGATTTATAGGGCGGGGCCAGCAAGAAGCGCCTCCACGTGTCTCTATCTTTTTGTGGGTCCTTACTTGCCAGCGCGTCCGGCATGGGAACATTGGGCGGTGCAGGCGCGGGCAGCAACGTATCGCCGAGCGGCAACAGATTCTGCGCTTTCAGGAACGCGTTCACCGTATCGGACCACGCCGACACATGCCAATATAAACGGTGCCCGTCGTCCCCATCCGGCGGAGCCATCACAAACTGGTCCATGCCACCGCCCTTTTTATAGGCCGCATCGAACTGCTGTGCCATCGCCGGCGGAAACCAGTGATCATTTTCAGAATAAATCCACAGCATGGGCAGATCGCCGTGCTTGTGCGCCGCCTTGCCAAAGTCATTAAACGCGTCGATCACGCTGATCAGATTGCAATTATGCTCGTGCCCGTCGCCGCCCCGTCCGCCGGCGAAACTGATTGCAGCCTTCAGCCCCTTCGGCGGATCGGCCGAGAGCGCCACCTGCGCAAAGCCGCCGGTGGAGACGCCCGCGCTTACGATCGTATCCGCATCCACTTCAGGGAGGCTGCGCGCAAAGTCCATCACCGCGCGCAGATCGTCTGCGCTTGCCTCGCCGGTTTGATAAAAGCTCCCGAGTCTGGCACCGCAGCCGCCGCTGGTCGAGTCCTGCTGCCCGCCCGAGCGCCCGTACCCTCTGCGCACGACCACGATGGCGACGTATCCGCGCTCGGCGAACCACTCAGCCTGAGAAAACTCTCCCCAGGGAGTCGCATGCGCGCGAGCGTCGGGTTCGTTTGACGTGCCGTGCGTCAGAACCACGAGTGGATGCCGTCCGGGCACTTCCATGTAGACTTCCAGCGCATCGAGGCCGTTGGGGAAGGCCTCGGGCATGCGGATCCACATCTCCTTTGCCAACATGCGTGCCGGTGGTCGAGTGGGCGCCTGCGCTGAAGCGGGGCCTGCCGTGACCGGAGCCGAATTCTGAGCACCCGCGCAAGCGGTGAGAACTGCAGCCAGAACGACTGGAAGCAGCACAGCCCTGAATGTTCGCATGCGCAACAGTACAGACCATCGCCGACGTCGTGTCAAGACGCGTGCTTATGAGCGAACAACGATCCAGTTCAGCGCCGCTTTCTCCGGATTGGCGGCGAGGACTCGCGCGCTAGTGCACTTTGCTCAGATCCATGCGCAGCATCTTCGCTGGATCGAGATATGCGTTTCGCCAGCGCACGGCCCAGTGCAGGTGTGGGCCGGTCACGCGGCCCGTGGCTCCGCTCAGCCCGACGAGCTGGCCAACAGTCACATGATCGCCCTCGTGCACGTCGATTCGGCTCAGATGCATCGAGATCGTGAACAGGCCGAGGCCATGATCGATCACTACGCAGTTACCTTCGTAGTAGAGCGCCTGCGCCAGCACCACCACGCCGCTGTTGCCTGCGCGCACCGGCGTACCCGTCGCTGCGCGAAAGTCCATCCCCTGGTGAATGCTGGCCAGCTTTCCGTTGAATATGCGGCGCGTGCCGAAGCTGTCAGTCGGGGCGGCATGCACAGGCGCGCGGAAATCGCCAGACCACAATGGCGCAGTTGCGCTCGTCGCGAAAACTTTGTTCTTGAGCGCTCGCTCGGCCTTGATTCGCGTCATCTCCTCGGGCCCCGGCTCAACAAACTTCGGAGCGACGGTGAGGGCGCTGGTGCGGTAATGAGCGGGAAGAATCTCGACCGTGCGGCTCAGGTCGATCGTTGCACCTGCCGCAGTTCGCGTCGAGATTTGCAGGTTGGAAGAGCCGACCTGCGCTTGCACGTCGACTCCGGCCAGCGCATACCATTCGCGTCCATCGCTTCCGCGAAAAAGCTGGAGCTCTTGGCCCAGCCAAGTGCCTTCGGGCCGCCCGCCTTCCGATGTCGCGACCGCTGGAAGATTGACGCGGATCAACTCTGGCGAGCCCGCCACGACCGCAGACGGAGTGATCGATACCTGTACCCCTGTCTGCGCCCTGCCGGATTGCGGCGAAATGGCCGCTGCAAGAACCAGCAAAAAAGCAAACCGCGGAATGCGCGCTCCGGTCATGCAATCAGCATACCGGGCGGCATCCCGCGAAGTGTTTCGGAGAGAAAATGCGTTGCTTACTGAGCGCGTTATTTTCCGTTGTGCTTCTGGCGATAGATCTGGCGGCTGGCGCCATTCTGTTCGCGATTAATCTGCCGGTGTTCCTGCCCAGTCAGCTTTCCGCCGTTGGCCTGGCGGTCAGCGTGAATCTGCTCGTTGATGCCCTGCTCGCGATTCTCGGTGCGAGCAGCCTCGCCGGCGTTCATTGAGCCGTTGCGAATTCCGTTGGCGATGCGGTCCTGCTGGTTTTCGCGGCGCTGCCCGACCTCGTTGTTGCCGTAGTGCGCCGTGTTGGCATTGTGCTTGTCCTTGTAGATGGAGTGGCTCAGGTTATTCTGCTGATGGTTGACCTGCTGCCGCTCCTGCGGTGTCAGCTTGCCGCCGTCGGCGGAGCGATCGTCGCGGACCTCGCGGTTCAAATTGGATTCACGCGATTCCAGATTCTTGGTTTCGCCGGCGGTCAGTTGACCGGAGTCAACGCCGTTGGCAATGCGGTCTTGCTGGTCTTGTTTGCGGTCATTCACGGTGGGCGCCGGCTGATTTGGCTGCGTCGATGGTTGGCTCTGTTGAGCAAAGGCCGAACCCGAAGCGATCAGGGCGGCCACGGCAAGCGTAAAGAATGTGCGCTTCATGGGTATTCTCCACGGGCCTTCGATTTTGAATTGCCGGCCCATGTCACCACCAGACACAGGTTGGAAAAAGTAGTTGTGCTTTTTTGCGATTTTCCTGGATCCAAACCGCTGTCTCGAACGTCAGACAGCGTTTCAACAAAGATTCTGCCGCAGCTCTGCAACTTTCGTTGCAAGCCCGTGTTCGACATCTGACTTTTCCTATTTGGAGGAATTGGGCTGAGGGTGCGCGGCCTTCCATGCCGCCACGCGATCCTGGACATCGGCCAACTCATCGGCAGTAATTCGCTCGCCGATCATCTGTCGGTTTGCGGCGTACTTCTCCTGATTGGGTCCTTTGACTGATGCCGCAATGTCGAACCAGAAGTAGGCTTCCTCGTCGTCGTGCGGTACGCCCTGGCCCATCGAATATAAGACCGCGAGCGTTCCCTGAGCGGTTACATCTCCCTGGTCGGCGGCCTTCAAATACCATGCCGCGGCCTGCTCCATGTCGCGCGGAAAGCCGTTGCCACCGTCGCGGTAAAGCGCGGCCAGATGAAGCTCTCCGTCAACGAATTTCTGGTTGGCAGCCTTCAAGTACCACGCGGCCGCCTGCTGGTAATCCTGGGTGGCCACGGTGCGGTAGTGCTCGGTGGCGGCGGCGCGCGCATACTGCTCACCCTCCTGCACTTGTGCGGCAGGATCGCCGGCATTGGCTTTGGCCAGCAGAGCCGTGTCAATATTCACTGACTCGGCTGGCGCCCGGCCCGGCGCCTGAGCCGGTGCAAAGTGCAATGCGAATGCACAGATCAAGATGAATGCAAGTTGGATCCAACCAAGCTGCCTGTTTAGGCTTTTCATTGGGTCCTCGATCGGCGCCGTAACGGCGTGCCGAATTCAGTTTACGGGATTTGCACTTCCGGGTGGGATGGTCGACCGATTCCCACAGGGGAGAACAGGCTAAAATTCTTAATATGACGGACCGCATGTCTCTTTCCCTCGCCCAGGCTGACCCCGAGGTCGCCGCTGCCCTTGACCAGGAAACTCTCCGCCAGCACGAGGGGCTGGAGATGATTGCCAGCGAAAACTTTGTCTCCGAAGCAGTGTTGGAGGCGGCTGGTTCGATCTTTACGAATAAGTACGCAGAGGGCTACCCCGGACGCCGCTATTACGGCGGTTGCGAGTATGCCGACGTCGTCGAGAACCTGGCCCGCGACCGCGCGCGCCAGCTCTTTGGTGGAGAGCACATCAATGTGCAGCCGCACTCGGGCTCCCAGGCCAACGCCTCGGCCTACGCGGCAGTGTTGCAGCCGGGCGACACGATTCTCGGCCTCGATCTCTCGCACGGTGGCCACCTGACTCACGGACATCGGCTCAGCTTCAGTGGCAAGCTTTATCGCACCACCTTCTATCACGTCCGCCGCGATACCGAAACCATTGACTACGACGAGATGGAAGCGGTTGCCCTCCAGGAAAAGCCCAAGGTCATCATCGGCGGCGCAAGCGCTTATCCGCGCTTGTGGGATTTTGCGCGCATGCGGCAGATTGCCGATAAAGTGGGCGCGATTTACATCTTCGACATGGCGCATATTGCCGGACTCGTCGCGGGCGGCGTGCACCCTTCGCCTGTTCCTCACGCGCAGATCACCACCACCACCACGCACAAAACTCTGCGCGGTCCGCGCGCCGGGCTAATTATCTGCAACCAGGATCTGGCCACTGCCGTCGACAAATCGGTGTTCCCCGGTCAGCAGGGTGGTCCGCTGGTGCACATCGTGGCGGCCAAGGCGGTCGCGCTCGCTGAGGCTCTGCGCCCCGACTTCCGCGACTATGCTGCGCAAATCGTCTCCAATGCCAAGGTCCTCGCAGAAGCTCTGAGTGCGGCAGGGTTCCGGCTGGTTTCAGGCGGAACGGACAACCATCTCCTGCTGGTCGATGTGTTTGAAAAAGGGATTCTCGGCTCCGAGGCTGAGCTGGCGCTGGGCAAGGCCGGCATCACGGTCAACAAAAACTCCATTCCATGGGATACGAATCCGCCGCTCAAGCCCTCCGGCATACGCGTGGGAACGCCCGCGCTCACGACTCGCGGCATGAAAGAGCCGGAGATGCGCACGATTGCCGCGTGGATTGCCAAGGCTCTCGACCAGCGCAACGACGACGCGGCGTTGGAGCGCATCCGCCGCGAGGTGGCCGAATTAGCCAACCAATTCCCGCTTTACGCTTGGCGGCGTGCGCCGGTGGCAGTCACCGCTTAGGACAGCCGCGGCGGGCGCTCGAGTTCTTTCTTCCTCCATTTGCACAGTCACTCATGGCAAGGTTCCGGCACAACATTTTACGTGCTGGGCCGCGCCGTGGTGTGCAAGAATGCCGGTGGGCAACCTGTAAGTTGCCGATCACCGTCCAATGAAGCCGATGATGGGTACCCCGCTTATCCCCGCGGTCATCAGGAGGAATCGATGAAGTCCATTCACATTGCGTTCGCAGCTTTGCTGATTTTTGCCGTGCCAGCGTTTGCCAAGGACAAAACAGCCAGTCATCCAGCTCCGCCGGTACACGGGCCAGCACCGTATCATGGCACGCCGAAAGCCCCCGCTCCCCAACCTAACCCGCCCCAACAGCCGAGCCATCCGGCCGAGCAACCGAGCCACCCGAGTGTTCCGCACGTAGAAGGGAAAAAGTGGGTTGGGCATGATACGGGCCCCAACGATCCGAATTACCATCTCGACCAACCCTGGCAACACGGCCACTTCACGGGCGGCTTTGGTCCCAGCCATGTGTGGCACATTGCCGGTGGCGGACCCAGCAGATTCTGGTTCAATGGCTGGTACTGGTCAGTCGCTGACGCCGATCTGACATTCTGCTCGGACTGGCTCTGGGACTCGGATGAGATCGTCATATACGCGGACCCGGACCATATCGGATGGTACCTTGCCTACAATGTGCGCCTCGGCACCTATGTACACGTCATGTATCTGGGCGCGTAAGTCTGTTGCATCTGTATTGACATCGCGGTTCGGACCAGTAACTCGGCGGGATGGGCTCATAACCTATCCCGCCGCGCTGTCTTTGGGCGTCTCGACAGTTGTAACTCAACTCATGGGGCGTTGATCGATCCAACAATCCTTCTAACTGACGAAAAATCTCTTGTCCGAAGCTATGCGGATGTGAATTTACTGAGTTATTCTGTCAACATGGCGATTGAAAATATTCTTGCCCAAATAGACTCCGAGATTTCAAAGCTCAAGCAAGCTCGTGCATTGCTGGCCAACCTGGGGACTGCAGCCGCTGCATCCGGACGCAAAGCAGGGAAGGCCGGTTCCAAAGCCAAGCCCCGGAAGAAGCGTTATCTCAGTGCAGACGCGCGCAAGCGGATCGCCGATGCGCAGCGCAAGCGCTGGGCCGCGGTGCGAGCGAAAGCCAAAAAGGGATAGTCGTTCTCCCGTTGAAAGTTCGTGCCGGCACGCTGCGTTGTGAATCGGAGGCGTTCGCGCTCTAGCCCAGGGACGCCATCACCAGCATGCGCGGCTCGGTCATTTCTTCAATGGCCCACCGGATACCCTCGCGACCCAGACCTGACTCCTTAACTCCCCCATAAGGCATCGGATCCAGGCGCCAGTTTGGCGTGTCTCCCACGATCAGCGCACCCACCTCCAGCTCGCGATACGCCGTGAGGATGCGCCCGGAGTCGCGCGTGAGCAGCCCTGCCTGCAATCCGTACTTTGAGTGATTCACCTGCGCCACCGCGTCCTCGAAGTCGTCATAGGGCTCGATGAGCAGGACCGGTCCAAAGATCTCCTCATCGCGAACCTTCATTCCGGGTTTGGTTGCCGTCAGAATGACCGGCGTGATGGTGGATGTCTTGCGCTCGCCGCCAGCCACGAGCTTGGCGCCACCTTCCACAGCCTCCTTGACCCAGGCTTCCACGCGCTCGGCTTCTTTCAGACGGATCATCGGCCCCAATTCAGTGGCGTCGTTGGATGGGTCGCCAATCACCATCTTTTCCGCAACTTCCACTACCTTCCAAAGGAAGGTTTGAAAGATATTGCGCTCCACAAACACGCGTTGCACGCTGACGCACGACTGGCCCGCAAAACTGAACGCACCATGTGCTGTGCGCAAGGCCGCCTCGTCCAGGTTTTTCCAATCGCTGTGCACTACGAGCGCTGCATTCCCGCCGAGCTCCAGAACGACGCGCTTGCGGCCTGAGTGCGCTTTCAGCTCCCAGCCCACTTTGGCCGAACCGGTAAAGCTGATCAGCTTGATGCGATCTTCTTTTTCCGCGAGCCATGCTGTGTCGGCATCGGCCAGCGTCAGGACAGCCAGCGCCTCCTCAGGCCAGCCGGCCTTCAGAATCACCTCGCCCAGCGCCAATGCGGTAAACGGCGTTTGCGGCGCGGGTTTCACGATCACCGGGCAGCCCGCCGCGATGGCCGGAGCAACTTTGTGAGCTACCAGGTTCAGCGGAAAATTGAACGGCGTAATCGCCAAAACCGGCCCGATGCCAAACCGCTGCAGCAGCCCCCAGCGCCCCTCGTTGCCTTCGGTTAAGTCCAGCGGAATGCTCTCTCCGCCAATCCGCACAGCCTCTTCGGCAGCAGTCTTGAAGGTGAGCACAGCGCGATCGACTTCAGTTCGCGCCATGCGCAGCGGCTTGCCTGCCTCGACGACGATCAACTGCGCAAACCTCTCCTTTTGTTCAATGAGTGCGGCAGCCACATCCTCCAGAATTTCGCGGCGCTTCCACCGCGGCAGAAGGCGCGTGCGGCGCACGCAAGCGACGGCATGATTCAAGGCCTGGCGCGCGTCTGCTCGCGTGGCTATGGTGACTCGGCCCACGAGCCCCTGATCCCACGGCGAGCGCACCTCCAGCGCCTCACCTTCAGTCCATTCCTTGCCGCACAACAGAAAACCAGTTTGCTCTCCCGGCCGCATTTTCATGGTGAAGCTCCTGTTGCGTTCTGCTCCCATGGTACTCGGGCTGCCGGGACGAGCTGCTTCCACGTGTGCTTTCGGTACAGCCCAGGCCCGAAATGAAGCGACACCGGCCCATTTCCCACTACCGTTACTGCGCGGGACCCCAACGTGCCAGCGAGAAATGAACAAAGCAGCCTGGGCGGCCGCTACGCGAGCGCCTCGGAACGGGGGTCCTGGCGCGCCGCTTGGCGAGCCGGCGGCCGAACGCAATACACGGCTGCTCGATCCATCCGTAGCTGAGAATCGCCACGAGCGGCAGAAAAACCGCCCCGATGCGCGGCCATGGAATAAACAGAACACCTTGTTGCCAGACGTAAAGACTATAGGAAATCAAGCCCAGAAACTTCAGATGCTTCCACTCCAGGACTTTGCCAGCGATGCTGGAAGGAGCGAGGCTGGTACAGGCAATAAGCAGCGCCATGGTAAGCGATTCGCTCAGTGGAATCAGCCATTCGTAGCGATAGATGTGCCACGCAATAACAGGAAGGAGTATCCAGAAAAGCAGGGCCCCACGCCGCGTGAACCATGCGCGAATCCTGGCCGACTGAAACATCAGGGCGAAGATACAGCCGACCAGAAGCGCGTCGAAGCGAACCTCGGAGTGCTGATCTTTGAGGACCTGGTTGTAGCTTGCCCAATGAAAGTATCTGAACAGCGCACAGGCGATGGTTGCGGCCGTCGCAATCCAAAAGGCCCTCCTCCTGCCGGATAGCGCCATGATGGGCGGCCAAACGAGATAGAACTGCTCCTCCAGCGACAAGGACCAAAAGTGGCCCGTGCGGAAGTTGTCCGCTGCTTCGCCGGCCGGATAATAATTTCGGAAAAAGAAGAGGCAGGACCAGACATCGCGGCGACGATGTCAGCGTGTGCGACCACGGCGACAATGCCCAGAATGAGCAGATATGCCCAGGCGCAAGGCATCAGCCGGAAGAAGCGGCGTAGATAGAACGACCCGAGGTTGATTTTCTCTTCGCCAAGCAGCCGACTGGTAATCAGATATCCGCTCAGCACGAAGAACAGCGTAACCCCATGCTGGCCGAGGTCCAACCATCGATAGCCATGATAAAGATGGCCAAGCAGGGAGATTTGAAGATGGGTCACGAAGACCAGCGTGATGGCGATACCGCGCCAGCCATCGAGAGTTGGGATGCGATCCATTTTTCTGTTCCATGGTACTAGCTCGCCGCAGGCCGGAACCGTTTACGAGCCGTGCCGTCTGCCTGCCGAATTGCGAATCGGGAGTGAATTCCGGGTTAAGGCTCGAAAACGTGGCCCGCGGCGAGAAAAAACCGATTACAGAACGAGTGCTGGATCAGGTATAGTGGAGCGGTTCCAGAACCCCCCGGGTCAAAACTCAAAATCACAACGCCCAATGAAAAGGATGTGACTATGTCCGATCCCACGAACAGTCAAGCTCCTCAGCCCGGTTCGTTTCAGCCTGTGCAGCAGCCGGTCGGCGCGCCTCCGCCAAAATCGGGTTCGAGCGCCGTCAAGATCATTCTCATCATTGTCGGGGTCATTTTTTTCCTCGGCCTGATCGTCGCCGGTATCGTTGGCTATGGAATCTATCGTGTTGCCCACTCCATCCACAAGGATGCCAACGGCGAAATCACCATCAATACGCCCAAGGGCGCCATCTCCGCCAACCCAGACCAAACGTTCACTGCAAGCGATCTGGGAATTGCCATCTATCCCGCCGCCACACAGGGTAAAGGCGGCTTGCGCATGACCATTGGCAGCAAATCCATGGTCACCGCAAACTTCCTCACGCCCGACTCACCGGACAAGGTGATGGCCTTCTACAAGGGCCTGGCCGGCCCCAACGCCCAGACCATGTCAACCGGGAGCGGCGGCATAATCACCATGCAGAGCAGCACCAATTCTGTCACCGTGACAGTCGCGCAATCGCCGAACGAAAACAACGGCGAGACGCAAATCACCATCGTGAACACCACCGGCACGTCGTCGAATTAGCGACGCCGCCAGCCAGGAGGCCTCTCGCGCGATCCATGCGCGCGGGAGGCTTTTCGCCACGGCCGCCGCTGCTTCGCGCCCGCGCACCGCGGCGCGGGCCTGCGGTACACTCCTTCCATGATTCACAATGGACGCAGCCGAAAGCTCCCTTTCGATCCCGTCGCGGCGGTCGAGCATTTGCGCGCGATCGACCCGAAACTCGCTGTACTGATCGACTGCGCAGGCCCTTTCACACTCCGGCTCGACCACACTGCCACGCTCTTTGAGTCTCTGCTCGAATCCATTCTTTACCAGCAGTTGCACGGCAAGGCGGCGGCTACCATTCACCGGCGCGTGCGCGAGTACTTTGGCGGCGATCCCACGCCGCAGCTCCTGCTCGACACGCCGGATGAGCCGCTCCGCGCGGCCGGCGTATCCAGCAACAAGATCAAGGCGCTGCGCGATCTGGCCGCCCGCACCCTGGATGGCACTGTGCCGGAGCACTCCGCGATTCGCAAGATGTCCGACGCGGAGATCATCGAACGCCTTACAGCGGTGCGCGGCATTGGCAGGTGGACCGTGGAAATGCTGCTCATCTTCCGACTGGGCCGGCCGGACGTGCTGCCCGTTACCGACTATGGTGTTCGCAAGGGCTTCGCGCTAACATTCCAGCGCATACCCAAAACCCGCGCGCTCGAAGCCGCGGATCTTCCCAAAGCCGAAGTGCTCCTGCGCCGCGGCAAGCGGTGGGCGCCCTATCGCTCCATCGCAAGCTGGTATCTTTGGCGCGCCTGCGACTTGCAAAAGAAAACCGCTCCAACGGGGCGTTCAGCACGATAGCCGTAAAATAGGCTCAGCGAGCGGCAGAGAGCGTTCGCACTGCATCGGATCATTCATGCCTGCTGGAAAGCGCTTCGTTTGTATTCACGGCCACTTTTATCAGCCGCCACGCGAGAATCCCTGGCTGGAGACAGTGGAGACTCAGGACTCGGCCGCCCCGTACCACGACTGGAATGAGCGCATCTGCGCAGAATGCTACGCTCCCAATGGCGCGGCACGCGTCGTCAACGCCAAGAACCAGATCACGCGCATCGTGAATAACTACGCGCGCATCAGCTTCAACTTCGGACCCACACTGCTGAGTTGGCTCAAGGAGAATGCGCCGCGCACGTTTCGCATGATTCTCGACGGCGAGAGCCGCAGCCGCCAGCGCTACCACGGCCATAGCTCGGCCATGGCGCAGGGCTACAACCACATGATTTTGCCGCTGGCCAATGCGCGCGATCGGAACACGCAAATCCGCTGGGGCATCGCCGACTACCAAAGCAACTTTGGCGCCGCGCCTCAGGGCATGTGGCTGCCTGAGACGGCGGCCGACACAGCAACTCTCGAAGCGCTTGCCGTGAACGGCATCAAGTTCACCCTGCTCGCGCCGCACCAGTGCAAACGC
>Ga0187889_10004340_pt1 | contig 11809 bp, 4 predicted proteins | sample June2016WEW_7_10_2_FD_132992 | JGI IMG/M metagenome (GOLD analysis project Ga0187889, IMG submission 132992) | Peatland microbial communities from SPRUCE experiment site at the Marcell Experimental Forest, Minnesota, USA - June2016WEW_7_100 | ecosystem: Environmental > Terrestrial > Soil >... | reverse complement strand
GGCGCGAGGATCCGGAACTAGCCAGCTTTCTCTGTGGCTTCCTTGCGAGCCAAATTGGGCCGGGGACCCTAGACTACATATTCCTGCTGACTCCGCATCTCGACCAGTTTCCAACCGCGGTTATTTGGTATGGCCTATGTTCGGGATTGCAACGCCGTGGAAGTCTGTTTGCCTTCTCATTTGGCTTGGGCCGCAGGATATTGAGGGAGGTCCTTCGTGAGGAAGCTCTACTCGATTCCCCCAAAAGCGATATTGCGCTGACAGAGCTTGAGGCGATGACTGTCTATGACAGCGCGTCCGCGGAATTCCGAACAGGCGCTCAAGGCCTGCTAGAGATTGAAATTGCTCCGCTCGTGACGACAACAGTCAGGTGGCCCCCTAAGCAGACCGAACAGCAGGAATTATTTCAACCCGAGACGCCCACGTTCGAGCTCCGAGACCTGAGCATGCAGCTGGCCGAACTTCTATCAAAGGCGACCCAAGTGGAGAAGCAGATCTCGAGACTTGCTGGCGCCCGCGATCTCCCAGATTCTAAGCCCGGGAAGAGCCGGCGCAAGTAATCCCGGAGACCCGTCCTGCGAAACGCAGTAGGCAACTGCGATCTACAACAGAGATTGTTCACGAGATTCCAGTCGCCAGGCCGACTTGGGTTACTGATCCGGCATCAGCATTCTCGAATAACCGATTTGGGAACCAATTCAGGTTACTTCAAGCACTTGCCAGATTGTCGTTGGGCACGGTGGGCCGCGAAATGTGCCGTGCGTTTAACGCGTTGCGAATGATTTCCCCTTCCGGGTGCTGGTAGACCATGGCGCTTCGTACATCACCGTGGCCCATTGCGTTCATAACAGCTTTCAGATTGCCGGTCTTCGCCAGCACGAAGCTGCCGAAGTCGTGGCGCGCACAATAGAGGACGAGCTCGCGCGGCAGACCCGCGGCTTGCCTCGCCCGCGCCCACTGCCGGTACACCATCCCTTCCCCAATGTGTTTTCCCTTGTAACGCGACATCCACACCCAGCCCTCGTTCCGCCCCTTACAGCGCTCCGTGAGAATCTGTTTCACGCGGCCGCTCATAGGGATGAACCGGCGGCCGGACTCCGTCTTGCTGTCCGGTGTGAAGATCGTTCCGGCATCGAAGTCCACGTTCTCTACCCGCATGCAATAGAGTTCGCGGGCGTTGCGCATTCCGGTGTCGCGCATCACCACGATGATGTCCTTCAGCGGCTGCTCGGCCACCCCTGAGAGTCTCCTTTCCGCATCGTCGTTCAGGCGCAGTGACCGCCCGTGTTCCTTGAAGAGCGCAAAGTCCGGAACCTCAAAGATCAGCTTGTCCTCCTTGGCTTTGGAATACATCCTCCGCAGCGTCCGCAGGGCGTTGTTGCCGTTCGAGGCCGAACCGGGAAACTTGAGCTTCTCGACCTCGTCCTTGGTGATCTGATCCATGCGCATTCCCGCGATCTTCGTCTGCTCCAAAAGTCGCCAGCCGTTTCTGTAATAGCGGCGGCTGTCGGACTCGAGCCGCCCCGTTTCCACCCATTGAAGGAAATTCTTCGAGTATTCACGAAGCGTGGGCGGCTTCCTGTCGAGCGGGTTGCTGCCCTTAACAGCGGCAGCGAGTTTGAGAGCAGCGGCCTTTTGCGCTCTCGTTTCGTTGGTTTCTTTGGTGGACCCGCGGTAGCGCTCGCCGCGGACCGTGAAGTCATACCAGTAGTACTTCGAGTTGTTCTTGTTGAACAGTTTCACGAGATCACCTCCAAGCAGCCCGCACGGAAGCAACTCGTGTGTTCCGCCGATCGGATCCGAGCGGAACAACAACATCGTACATCAGTTTGACTTTGATCCCGATCCAGTGAGGGGAGCAGCTCTGGGGCAACTGCCCAAGGTGCCGATTTCCATCCACGTGAAGCAAACTGGTTCGTTAAACTTGCGAACTTGCCGACATTTGAACACTTATGCGTGTCGGTCGATCCCCTGGTCCCGAACCAGTTTCAATCAATTATTGAAATCTGTTGAAATCACGCGTTCTTAACTATTTTATATTGAACGGTTTGCAGCCTTGTTGTTGAAAGCTATAGTTCCGCGTTGCTCTTGGAGGCCTTGACCGCCACAATTTCGACTACACTTGTGTCTCATTTCGCGGGGTCAGTCCAGATGAATTTGTCTGCGATTTTGTGCGGCGAAGTAACGGGAAAAAACGAATCGGTGTCGCGGATTGTCGCTGCGCACCCCGCACTGTTGGAGAGAGAATTCAATCGTTTCAAGGCTCCTTCGAACAAGAACGTGAATAGCCCAGATGAGACTTTAGCGAACCACGTTTAACATGGTGCCGAAGCCCCATCCGGGCGAAATCCTCAGAGCGACTTACAGACGTGTTCCACTGGCGAATCAAAGATTCTTGTGGCTCATGAACAGGGTTCCGGAGGGGCCATCCTCGACCAAACTCGTTACCGTCAATCCCGCACTGTCCGTGTGGACTGGAATTGGGCTCATTGACGACATACCTTGAGGCGGGTTCGGGGAGACTACGCTGCCCGACGGCGAAGTCACAAACCCTGAGCTATCGGCGGGGGACGAGAGAGGATTGACTGAGTTAGGCGACGGGACATGAACCTCCCCGCCCGACCTTACCATTCGCTTCAGTTTGCCGGCTTGACGGCAACGGCGTTCGCATCGCAGGGCTTGCCACCGCAGAGCGTGCGCATGATCCCCTTTCCTTCAATGATCATATAAATACGATCCACGGCAGGCAGTTTGATGGTCTCTTTCGCGCCTGAGGGCCAGTGAATCTCGACAGAGCCAGCGTCGGTAGCGTCGCCCAAGCCGAAATGAAGCCGGCGGTCATTGGCGGAGATGTAGCTTCCGCTGGCCAGCACATCCTGGCGCTGGCGCATGCCATTGGCGGTCAGATAGGCGGTGGCGCAGGTGGCGTCGCGAGGGCTTTTGGGTCCGCCGACCAGCTTCATCTCCACCCAGTGATGATGATCGGGGTTCACATTTCGCAGCAATACCGGCGGGCCGTCGATTGGATTGATCACCACGTCAATCTTGCCATTGTTGAAGAGGTCGCCGAATGCCGCTCCTCGCGCCGGAATCACATCGGCCAGCCCTGACCCAATGACCGGCGGAACATATTCGAACTTGCGTCCGTTGCCGCTTGGATCAGGCACATTGTGGAAGAGTAGTGGTCGTTCGGCGAATGTGGTGCCCCAGTCGTGCTGGTCGACCTGTGGGTAGACATGGCCATTGACCATGAACAGATCGAGCCACCCATCGTTGTCGTAGTCGATGAAGCCATCGCCCCATCCGACGAAGGGGATGGTGGTTTGCGCGATTCCCGACTTATAGCTCACGTCGGAAAAGCTGGCGTCACCGTCATTGTGGAAGAGCACCTTGTAGTCGTCGCCGAAGTCGGTGACGAAGAAGTCGATCAGACCGTTGTTCTCGTAGTCACCGACAGCGATACCCATGGAAGCGATCTCGCGTCCGTCAGCGTTCAGTGCGAAACCCGACAGGTAGCTGTCGTCCTCAAAGGTTCCGTCGCCCTTGTTGATGTAGAGATAGTTCGGCGTGGAGTCGTTGCCTACCACCAGATCTGGCTTGCCATCTCCGTTGATGTCCACAAAGATCGATGTAAACCCATAGTAGCGATTTTTGTCCTCGACGCCGGCCTTCACGGTCACATCGGTAAAAGTGCCGTCGCCATTGTTATGGAAGAGATGGTCGGGCTCGCCCTGCAAGCCGCGCGGGCCGCAATTTACCGATGCTCCGCGATATTGGCAGTAGGCGTAGCCCACACTCTTGCTGCCGCCTACTGGGAGGTTGTCGCGGTCGAAGTGCACGTACCCGGCGACATACAAGTCCAGAAGTCCGTCGCCATCGTAGTCTCCCCATGCCGAGCCGGACGACCAGTTGCCCAGCTGCACGCCGGCCTTTTCAGCAACATCAGTAAATGTTCCATCGTGATTATTGTGGTAGAGCCGGTTCTTGCCGTAGTTGCCCACGAAAAGATCGGGCCAGCCATCGTTGTCGTAGTCAGCCACTGAGCATCCATATCCCCAGCGGTCGTTGGCCACGCCGGCCTGCGCGGTCACATCGGTAAAGGTGCCATCGTGGTTGTTGTGGAAAAGCGCTGCGTGGGGCGGCTCCTCTTTGCCGTCAAGCGCATCGAACGTTGAGCCGTTGACGAGATAGATATCCAGCCAGCCGTCGTTGTCGTAGTCCAGAAGGCAGACGCCGGAGCCGTTGGTCTCGACGATGAAGTTTTTCTCTGGAACCCCCATCTTGTGACGCCAACCCGAGAGCCCCGCCTGTTTCGTAACGTCTTCGAAGATCACCGGCCCTTTGTCGACGAACCCGCCCGCGGTGATGGGCCGCTTCTGGGCGTCGTACACCGGAGCCGCTGCCGATCCAGAGGCAATGCCGCCCATGCCGCCCTGCTGTGCGCGGCACTCGATAGCGAGAATGGAAGCAACACATAGGATGCCGGAAAGAAGACCACGAGCCTGCAGCAAAATGACTCCCCCCACAATCGAGGTAACAAGAGAGATCCAAAGTACGAAAAACTCTGGACACTACCTGCGAATTTCCCATTGCACCATCGTCATAATGTAAGACCAGGACCATGTATTGCGGCAATTCGATCTCGCTCTTTCCAGGGATTTCGCCGCTGCCAAATATCGCAATGCTACTACTGCACCTTTCGGTTGGAAAGGAGCACTGTATGATTCGGAGCCTCAGGAAGACGTACAACGATCCTGCCCGCATCAATCTGCTGCCATCCCGGCGGGAACGAGTCTGCCAGTCGCGTATCGAGTTGCGGTAGCAGGCGTCCGTCAATTGTCACACTCCCGATGTGTCCCTGAATGCCCAGAATCAACAGGAAGCGGAGGTCCTGCCATCCATCAATCGTCACTCGAAACCCAGTGCCTTCAGAACTGTTCTCAAGTTTTGTTTCGACGCTGTTCCCGGGAAGCTTCCAGGCGTGCGAAGTCGGGTACGCATCAGGTGGTGTGACCAGCAGTGCCGCGACACTGCCGGCAGATATGGATTCCCCAAGCGTGAAGTCCGGAGCAACACGGATCGGAACCATCGCACCCGCGCGGAGGAAAACGGGAATCTCATCGAGCGATACGTGCATTTCGTATTCTCCTTCGGCCGCGGACAAACCGGAAAAGAGGCTCGTCCAGCTCCCCTCGGGCAGGGATATAACACGGTGCTCGCCGGGCGTGTGTACAGGGGCTACAAGCAAATCGTCGCCGAACATATATTCATCGTCAGCCAACGCAGGCAACGCGCGCATCAGTGGCACACCGGTTGCATGCGTATCCTGCGCCGATCCGTAAATGTATGGCAGAAGATTCTCGCGGAGCCACGCATATTTCTTGTATGTTGCGATAGCTGCATCGCTGTAGAACCAAGGCTCGCGCGGTTCTGTTCCATGAAAACGCATCAATGGAGAAAATGCACCGAATTCGATCCAGCGTTCGTACACTTCCTCATCTGGCTTCCCTTCGTATCCGCCAACATCCGCGCCCCAGTTCGAGAACCCCGAAGCGCTGATGCTGAGCCCACCCGCGATCGATTCATCCAGCCCGCGAAAGTTAGACGCGTGATCCCCGGCCATCTGCGACACATCGGCCTGACTTCCCGGCGAAGCTCCTCTCGAAAACAATACATGATCGTCACCCCGCCGTTCCTCGAATACCTGGTGCATGTACCGATGGTAGAGATGGGCATACCAGTTGTGCATCTGTTCGCCGGTGCTGCCGTCGTGAAACAGCGCATCACGCGGAACCAGGTCCCCGAAGTCGACCATAGTGCCGGCCACGCCCAGATCCAGACGCTGCGCCCAGTACACGCGCAGCAGATCGAGCGCTGCGGGATCAGTGAAGTCGAAATATGGGAATTGCCCCGCGAGAATATGGCCGGCCGGAAAGCCATATACGGAGCCACCCCTTAACTTCATCAGCGGAAGCCGGTCAGCCGACGTCTCGGGAAGGGCGTGCCTGATCTGCTCACTCGTCCATCCGAGCGGCTGGCTGCGTCCCCACGTCAACACGCGAATCTGCAACGGATCAAGTCTTCGATAGAGCAGAGGATCGCTACTCCCGTCGCCCTCGGCGTAAATGCTTGAGTGAGGAATATCGAGTCTCCGAAATTCGGTTATTACATCCAGCATGGTCTCTGTGGGTGTCTTTTCCCGATCTCTTGCCCATCGTTCGCCGCCGCCGCCCATCCACGGCTCGAACGCCCACACCGGGGGCAGCAAAGGCTTACCTGTGAGAGACGTGTATTCTTTCAGGACGTTCTTGTAGTCGCCCGGCCAGAGATAAAGATCAAAGATCGGTCCATGTGCAACGACTCTGTACCGGTCTTCTCGCGCGCTGCCAAAATCTGCTCTGATCTCATAACTCGAATTCCAAAACACGGAGTAACCTGTACTGCTATGCCAGAGTGGAATCGGTTTGTACGCCTGGTTTTCCAGACCTCCACGGTACAGCGAATCCCATGCATCCAACTGCCAAAGAGTCAATGTCTTGCCACGTTGATTGAAGGAATCAAAGCGCTCGCCCAATCCAAAGATGTTTTCCCCAGATCTCAGGCCACCTCTCAAATCGAAGCCTTCCATTCGGCCGTCACGATTTTCGTGCACAAGGAGATCACCCTTTCCGAGACTCCAGAAAGCTCTCCGCTCTCCCTCGGAGAAGAAATCGATGCGCCAATCCCCATGTAATTCGATACTGGCGGATAAGCTCTTCGAGGTTGTATGAATCTCATCCGCTGTTTTCGTCAGTTTGATCGGCAGTGAGGAAGGCGAAGAGAAGAAACCCGTATCCGGCCCATGCAGCCGAACACCCCCGGTGGATGGAAACGAAATATACAACTGAAGCTCTCTTTTGCCTGCTCGAGCACGCAGAACAATTTGATCCGATGTGTTCCTCACACTCTCGATCGCTTCAACCGGAGTCCATGCGTCCTCCCTCGCATCTCCCGGAACGCCGTCTGCAAACCACGATTGCGAAACACGACTGAAATGCCGGAGGAGAGAATCGAGAATCTGGCACGCCGTGGCGATATCGCGATTCGCTAACGCGTCGTTGAATCGATGTCGCGCCGTCCATGGGTCAAGCTCGCCAGAACCGAGAATCCACGTTCCGCTTTCCGGATGGAAACTGAAGCCCTCCTGATCGAGAAGGTCGTACCAAATCTCAGCCAGACGGACCCGATCGGGAAGATTAGTTTCAGAAGTCGGCTCTGCTTCGAGTTGCTGCTGCAGACGCTGAATCTGCGTCAATTCCGCATCAGTTGCGCGACGCAACGCAGTGCGCCGTTCCCATCGCCGGATTCCGGAGGGCAACGCGATGAGTCCGAAGTCCGCCGTCTGCGAATTCATGCTGCCTCCCAATCTTACTTCCATAAATTGGTCGGTTGCAGCGGGCGCGAGGTCAGTCGAAACAGGTCCATCATGGAAATCAACCGCCGAAGGGCTCAGCACCTCTCCCGTGATGAATCGCACACGGGAGAGTTGCATATGAAAGACCTCTTTAGGCATTCCGCCAAGCCTGTCCCATGGAATTACAAAATCCGCGACCCACTCCGTGTTGTTCAGCGCGACAGTTGTGCCTTGCAATGCGCCTTTGTTCTTACCGTGGGTCACAAAGCCTTCGCCGGATTCGTCGATCGTAAATTGCCAAAGATCATCTTGATTAGCTCTGGGCGGCAACACTCCGACTTCGACGCGGTCGCTCCGGCGCAGCCGGATTCCATGACGGTACACGGGATCGGGGTCGGCGCAGCGAAAGCGAACATAGAGGGCCTTGGCATCCCACGCCACCCATGCCGCAGTCGGCGTAGTTTGCACCAGCACTCCATTTGCGGGCAGAAAACGATCGAGTTTCAGCGTTCTGTCCCAATCGCCCCCAGTCTTAGGTGGGTGGTCAAGAGCGGCTCCGAGATCCATTGCAACCACAGCGCCCTGCGCTTGGCCAAAAACCAGTCCACAACCGGCCAACAGAGTTACTGTGGCCCACACTGCAATGCTTCGTTGAATCCAATGGTGGAGCACACGTATGCCTTTCGTTTGAAACTGCGACTGAATCCACTGCGCGGCGATTGTCGAGACTTAGAAGTTCATCGGCTCTTTCCAGAATGGCTAGGCCGCATGCTATCGGCACTTACACAATTCCGCGCGGCGGCCAAGGGCGCTGGGCCACACGCACTCATTTCACAAACTGCGCCGCGGCATCCGTCGCATTTTTCAGCTTGGCGCTCATCGCTAACGCTTCTTCTGCCGACTTACGGTCTCCGGTCTTCAGGTAAAGACGACCCAACCGGTAATAAAAGCCCCCGTCCACATCCACGCTCACGGCTTGCTTCATCTCCGCGATCGCCTTCGCGGTTTCGCCCTGGTCTTCATACACCTTTCCCAGGTCTGCGTGAACATACGGGAGTTCCTCCGGCGCCGCTTGCAGCGCCTTCAGCAAGAACGGCAGAGCATTGGCCAGCGCCGAACGGTTTACCAGTATTTCTCCCATGAGGTAATTGGCTTCCGCGTCGTCCGGGCTCAAATCGAGTACACTCCGCACCTCCTGCTCAGCTTCGTCGGTCTTGTGATCGGAATTAAGAGTGCGCGCCAAGCCAAGATGAGCGGCCAGGAACGAAGGCTTAATTGCAATTGCCTTGCGGTATTCGGTAGCGGCGGCGGTCAGATCGCCCTTGGCCTGTAGCAGGTCTCCCATCAGCGCATGAAGAGAGACAGAATCGGGATTGAGTACACTGGCTCTCGTGATCGCCGCAAGGCCCAATCGCTCGGTTGATTGCACCCGCCAGTATAGGGCTTCCGAATCCGAGGGAAGTTGCTTGAGAATCCCGCTACTTGCAGCCATGACGATTTCGTCTTGACCCGTAGAATAGGAGCAAAGGCACAAGAGACGGAGATGCGGCACATCCAATTGCTCTTTTTTCTGAGCGAGCTTTGAGACGCAAGCGGAGTAATAACCTCTTTTCGCGTCGCTTTCCGGACTGTCCAATCCTGCAGGCACCGGCTGCTGCCTTGCCAGGATTTGGGCGACCTTGCTGTCTTCTCCCCCCGCTGTCAGACTGCTCAGATAAAGGCTGGCATTCGTCGTAACAAACGCCGGGTCGATCGCAGCAGCCTCGCTGACCTCCCGGAGTGCGCCCTGTGTGTCACCCTTTTTCTCATCGAGAGACGCAGTGCCGAGCATGCCAAGCAGACACCCTTCGCCGGTGCGGATGTTCCAATCCATGTCGAATTGTTGCTCGGCATCCGCGAATCTGGCTTGTTGAAGGTGAGCAAAACCAAGAATAGAGCGGGCACAGGGTACGGTCTGCGAATTCGCTACGACGGAGCTGAGCATGCCGATCCCCTTGTCGAGTTGACCTTGTTGCAGATACGACTCGCCCAAAAGAACCGCGCGAAACGGAGAGGCGGAGCGATGAAGATCGTTCTCCGTCTCCTTCTCGATGCTCAAGTAGGTTGCACCCATGCCGTACCACGCTTCCGCATTTCCGGCATTCAACTTTGTCGCCCGCGTAAACTGGTCCAGCGCCTCCGCATACTGTTTAAGCTGCAGATAGTTGTTCGCCAGGCCCACCCGGGCTTCAATGTTCTCGGGACTCAATCTGACTGCTCTTTGCAAGTGCGGAAGCGCTGCCTGCGGATTGTCCAGCTTGAGATCGTCGAGCCCGGCGATCAGGTTAGGGCCGAGCAGGTCGGGGTGCTTCGACAGCACGTGGTCAAAGCATGCAACCGCGTCCTGGGGTTTTCCTGCCAGGTGCAGCATAATGCCGAGATTGACTTCTGCTTCCGTAAGATTCGGCTGTATTGAAAGGATCTTTCGATACAGATCGGCCGCGCGATCGTATTGCTGGCTCTGCTGCGCTGCGGAAGCTTCCGCCCACATCTGTTCGATCGACCCCATGGATGCAGGCGCCTGTTCGGCCTTGATCGAAGACAACAGAAAAACAGCCAGGATCGCGGTGCAGAGCTCTCTCAACAGACGGCATAGGGACTGACTCGGCGGCGGATCGAACCAATTCATGAACTCAAGTATCCTCTATCTTGCGCAGCGGAAAAAAGCGGGCACGGTGTCTGCCGTGCCCGCATGGCATTCTATAGGTGATCTGACAAAACACATCAGCAGGTTATGCATTTCCCCAGACGCCGCATGAAAATTCGGTCCCGTACAATTTCGTCCCTCTACCAGAGGATCTTGACAGCGCCCTGAATCTCGCGAGGCTGGAATGCTCCCGAGATCAGACCGAAGTTGGAGTCCCCCAAGCCGGTATCGGGATTTGTGAAATACGGGTGGTTAAAGATGTCGAATGCGTCGCCTCGAACCTGAACCTTCCAGCGCTCAGTGATGGTGAAGTACTTCTGCAACGAGAAATTTGTCTGGTCGGTTCCCGGTCCGCGGAGATACGAGAGGTTACGTTCTGTATTGCCAAAGGTGAAGTTTGCGGCCTGCTGGAATGCGGTCGTGTCGAAGTCGATGATTCCCGTCCCGGCTGCGTTCCATTTCCGGCTCACGCTGTGCGGAGTATGCACCTGATCCGGCGTTTGTCCTCCGCCAAACGAGTTTGAGGTGTTGTTGTCGTCTGTCAAGTTCAAAGGCACTCCATTTCTGAACGTACTGACGCCGCTGAGTTGCCAGCCGCCAACGACGGCGTCGACCGACTTGGGCATATTCGCTCCAACCGCCTGGCCGTGGCCAATAGGTAATTGGTAGATGTAGCTCACAACCAGGCTGTTCGGAACATCGGACGCATCGACCGACTTGTTCATGGCAATGTTGGTGTTGTCTCTGAATTCCTGGTTTGAGGCGCCCCAGCTCCATGCCGAATTGCCTGTAACATCATCAAGCCACTTCGACCTGTTGTATGAGGCAAGCACCTGGAGCCCGTGCGAAAAACGATGCGTCCATGTCACCAGCATCGAGTTGTAGGTGTCAAAGCCGACAGGCACCTGTTGACTGTAGACATCGCAATACTCAGGGAAAGGACGCTCGAGCTGGTAACGTTGGACAGTCTGGCCCTGCAGCCCGCATCCACCGTTTGCAGTGATCGTGGTCTGAGTATAGAACGGATTCGGAACTTCATCGAGGAGCGGGTTGTCCGTGCCCCCGTTGGCCGCGTACGCCTGGGCGGCCTGGGTGATGAATTCATCCGGAAGCTGATTGCTGTCGAGGCTCCCCGAGACGGGAAGATGTTGTCCGCGATTCCCCACATACGCGACGTCAAGAACATCGTTATTGGTGAGCGCATATTGGATTCCGAACGTGTAATCCTGCACATACGGGCTGCTCCAATTGTGCTGTATGCCGTTAATGCTCGCGCCAACCCCTGTCAGGCCGCCCAAGGCATTCCCTACGATCGGCAACAGTCCGCCCTGGAAGGCCTGGCTGGCCGGCGTCGTGATGGAATAGGCATTACCGCTAATCGCGCTGTTCTTGTCCTGCCAGTAGGTTTGTTGCGAATAGCCGTTCAGATTCGCATCAAAAGACACCGATGCTCTCTGCGGATAGAAGATTCCGTAGGCTCCGCGCACCACCAACTTTGCAGCCGGATGGTAGGCAAATCCGAAGCGTGGAGCGAAGTTAAAGTAACTGTTGGTGATCACTCCCCGTCCGTTCGTTCCATTGTTTGGCCACACAAGTTCCCCAAGAGGTGTGATCGGAACCGGAGACAGCCCTCCGACCGGCACCGTTGTTTCCATTGATACAATCGGGTTCACCGCTGTCTGGTCGAACCAGGCCATCTTGTTGAAGCGGTCGGTCGGGGAAGGCTGCAG
>Ga0187889_10004331_pt1 | contig 11820 bp, 9 predicted proteins | sample June2016WEW_7_10_2_FD_132992 | JGI IMG/M metagenome (GOLD analysis project Ga0187889, IMG submission 132992) | Peatland microbial communities from SPRUCE experiment site at the Marcell Experimental Forest, Minnesota, USA - June2016WEW_7_100 | ecosystem: Environmental > Terrestrial > Soil >... | reverse complement strand
GGGGCGAAGGTGTTGAAGACCGAGATCTCCAGCACCTGGCCCTGGAAGTCGAGCGGGTTGGTGACCGCGTAGCCGTCGATGTGAACCGAGGTGATGCTGCTGTGGACCAGCTTCACGTTGACCTCGGCCACCCCCAGCTCGTGGGACATCTGGCGCACCGCCTCCTTGAGAGCGCGGCGCTGGACCGCCTGGAGCGCGGTGGCGAGGTCGGCCTGGGTGATCCGGGCCTGGGGCTGCGGGCGCGGCATGGTCATGGTGGTGCTGAAGCCGCGCACCTGCTCGCCGGCGATGCCCATCACCACCTGGCCGGGGATGGCGCCGCACATGTCCTCGGCCTCGGTGAGGGCCTTGTCGCAGTTGTCGATGACGCCCTGAATGTCGGCGACCGCTCCCGACTGCATGTCGGAGAGGGACTGGCGCACCTTGCCGACGCCGATGACGATGCCGGTGCCCTCCTCGCGCTTCACCACCAGCGCCTTGACGAACTCGGTGCCGATGTCGAGCACGGTGTAGTGGCTGTGGAACTCGCTGCGCCGGCGCAGCATGGTGAACTTCTTGCGCACCATCATCGGGCGGCCCCCAGCAGCCCAGCGCGGAACGCGGCCAGACCCTGTGCCCGCCGGCCGGGGTCGCCCAGGCCCCCGCGGGCGAACCCGGGCTGGCCACCGCCCCGCCCCCCGGTGGCCTCGGCGGCGGCTCGGACCAAGGTGCCCGCGTGGATGCCGGCGGCCAGCGCCGCGCCGCCGACCTTGACGCAGAGCGTGCTCTGGCCGAAGACGGCGGCGACCCCGTCGCCCTGGAGGCGCTCGGCGAACAGCCGGTCGACCAGCAGTGCCGCGTCGTCAGCGCCCAGCTCCGGCTCGTCGGAGACGGCGACCGTCAGCGCACCGGAACGGGTCAGCTCCACCGCGCGCAGGGCCGTGGCGACGGCGTCCCCCCCGCCCTCTCGCGGCCGCCGCTGCAGCTCGCGGTTCTGCTCGAGGAGCCGGCCGACCCGCTCGGGGACCTCCTGGAGGCGCGCCCTCAGGGCTCGGGCCGTCTCCCGGAGCAGGGCCTCGGACTCCTCCCAGCGCCGCACCGCGGCGTCGCCGGCGACCATCTCGATGCGCCGGATGCCCTGTCCGATCGATGTCTCGGCGACGATCATGGCCGCCCCGATGTCCCCGCTCCTCGCGACGTGGGTGCCGCCGCACAGCTCCCGCGACCAGCCGCCGAAGCCGACGACCCGCACCCGCTCGCCGTACCTCTCACCGAAGAGCGCCATCGCGCCGGAGGCACGCGCCTCGGCGACCGGCATCTCGCGCGCCTCCCGCGGGAGATTGTCGCGGACGGCCTCGTTGAGACGCCGCTCGACGGCCTGGGTCTCCTCGGCGGACAGCCCGCGGGGGAAGCTGAAGTCGAAGGTGGCGTGGTCGGGCCCCACGTAGGAGCCGCGCTGCACCACGGTCTCGCCCAGGATCTCGCGCAGCGCGCGGTGGAGCAGGTGGGTGGCGCTGTGATGGCGGGCGACGGCGGCCCGGCGCTCGGCACCGACCACGGCGGTCACCCGCTGGCCCCGATGCAGGCTGCCCACCGTCACGCGGGTCCGGTGGGCCCGCCCCTGGACCGGGCCGCCGGCGACCAGCATGCAGTCCAGGACGGTGGCCATGCCGCCCTCCCAGCTGAGCACACCGGTGTCGCCGACCTGGCCGCCCGCCTCGGCGTAGAAGGGGGAGGCGTCGAGGAAGACCACGTCCTCCTCCCCCGCCACCAGGGCCTCGCGCTCGGTGGCGCCGCCGACCCGGCGGATCACCGCCTCCGTCTCCAGGGTGTCGTAGCCGACAAACGCGGTGGCCACGGTCAGGGCGCGCTCGGGTTCGGCGGCGGCCCCGGGACCATCACCCCGTCCAGGCGCCGTCGACCCCGGGCCGGCGGAGCCCAGCCAGGCGGAGGCGCCGCCCTGACCGGCCGCGGTGGACCTCACGCTCCGGCTGCGCTCGCGCTGGGCCTGGAGGGCCGCGTCGAAGCCGGCGCGGTCCACCGCCACACCGCGTTCGCCTGCCATCTCGACGGTTAACTCGATCGGAAGCCCAAAGGTATCGTAGAGGCGGAAGGCATCCTCCCCCGACAGCTCCCGCGGCCCGGCGGCGAGCAGCGTCTCGAGCCGCTCGCTGCCGGCCTCGATGGTGCGGGCGAACACCTCCTCCTCGCCCCGGATGGTGGCCTCGGCCAGCCCGCGGAACTGCGCCAGCTCGGGGTAGGCGTTCTCGAGTGTCGTCACCACGTCGGTCACCGCCTCGGCGAGGCCGCCGTCCAGCCCCACCCGCCGGGCGTGGAACGCCGCCCGGCGGATCACCCGGCGGAGGACGTAGCCGCGCCCGGCGTTGCCGGGGAGGACGCCCTCGGCGATGAGGAAGGTGGCGCCCCGGACGTGGTCGGCGAGGACCCGGACCGACCGGGCTCTGCGGTCCACGTCGGGGCCGCCGGGGACGCGCCGCTCCAGCCCTGCCATGATCGGTGCGAAGAGGTCCGTGTCGTAGTTGCAGCGGACCCCCTGGAGGACGGCCGCCATCCGCTCCAGGCCCATCCCGGTGTCCACGGTCCGCTGCGGCAGCAGGCTCCGGGAGCCATCCTCCGCCTGGTCGAACTCCATGAAGACCAGGTTCCAGATCTCGACCCAGCGGTCGCCCCCGCACTCACCCTGGGGGGTGCAGTCAGCACGTCCGCAGGAGCATGGCGCGCCGCGGTCGAAGTAGATCTCGCTGTCGTAGCCGCAGGGGCCGGTGGGCCCGGCCTGCCACCAGTTGTCCACCAGCCGGGCGACGCGCCCCTCGGCGACGCCGATCCGGCCGGTCCAGATCTCGAGAGAGTCCGAGTCGTCGGGGTAGATCGACGGCCAGAGCCGGTCCGGGTCCAGACCGAAGCCCTGGGTGAGCAGCTCCCAGGCCAGCTCGATGGCACCCTGCTTGAAGTAATCCCCGATCGACCAGTTGCCCAGCATCTCGAAGAAGGTGTGGTGGGTGCAGTCCCCCACCGAGGCGATGTCGTCGGTGGTGAGCCCCGAGCCCCGGAAGCACTTCTGGCAGGAGACGAGACGCGCCGCCGGCGGGGTGCGCTCGCCGCTGATGTAGGGCTTGAGGGGGACCATCCCGGCCACCGTGAAGAGCAGCGACGGGTCGTCGCTCGGTATCAGCGAGGCGTTGGGCAGGACGCGGTGCCCGCGCTCCTCGAAGAATCTGAGGAAGCGCTCCCGGATCTCGTGGCTGCGCAAATGGGAGTGGCTCGTGGAGGGTGGGGCACCTGATGGTCGCTGGACGGCACCCCGCGCCGGCGGTGGCGCCGCGCGTCCGAGGTGCGGAGCCGGTAGATTGTATCGGACGCACGACGCCCTGCTCGGATCAGGCCGATCCCGGCCGGGCCGGGTGGGTGCGGGCCGGCCGCCGGCCTATGCGAGCACCTCGTCGCCGAACTCGCGGCGGAGATGGTCGACCGCCGCGCGCTGCAGCCGCGAGACGTGCATCTGAGAGATCCCCAGGCGCTTGGCCACCTCGGTCTGGGGAAGCTGTTCCACGAAGCGGAGGGCCATGATCCGGCGCTCCCGGGGGCTGAGCTGGGCCATCGCCCTCTCGAGCACGTCGCGCATCTCCACCCGGTCGAGGCCCTCGTCCTCGCCTCCCAGCCGCTCCCCGAGGACGCTCCCGTCGTCGGCGTCGTGGATCGGCGCCTGCAGCGAGACGGTGTGCTGCGCCGGGCTCACCTCGAGCGCCGCGAGGACGTCGTCCGGCTGCAGGGACAGGTGCTCGGCGATCTCCTCGATCGAGGCGGGACGTCCCAACCGACCCTGCAGCTCCTGCTGGGCGGCGTGGACCCGGAGCAGGTTCTCCTGGAGCCGCCGCGGGACCCGCACCGCCCAGGAGCGATCGCGGAAGTGCCGCCGGATCTCGCCCATGATGGTGGGGGTCGCGAAGGTGCTGAACTCGTTCTCCAACGAGGGGTCGAACCGGTTGATCGCCTGGATGAGGCCCAGGAAGCCGACCTGCTCGATGTCCTCCAGGGGCTCGCCACGGTTGGCGAAGCGGCGGGCGATGAAGCGGACCAGGTCGCTGTTGAGCTCCACCAGCCGCGCCCGGATGGCCGGATCGCGGCTCTGGTGATAGTCCTGGAGCAGCCGGCGGATCTCGTCGCGCGCCGGGGTCGCGCCCGGCTTGGGCATCGTCCGCCGCTCGGGCGCGGCTGTGCGACCGCCTCGAGTGGCGGCGCTCACCGCACCAGGTACTTGGTCAGACGCACCCGAAGGCCGCCGGTCCGCTCGTCCATCCGGTAGCCGAAATCGTCCACGAAGAGGCCCATCAGCTGCATCGCCATCTGCTCGGCCTCGCCCGCCTGCGCCGCGCGGACGGCCTGGGCGGCAGCCAGCGCCTGGCGGTGGGTGGCGGCCTCCAGCTCGGCCCGTGAAAGGCTGCTCCGGACACGCACCTCGAGGGCCTTGTCGGCCAGCGTGAACACCAGCCGGATCTGCCCGTTGCCCGGTCCGGCGACCCGCTCGCTGAGGGCGATCGCGTTCTCGCAGGCCTGGGCCACCGCGATCACCAGGTCGTCCAGGGCCTCGACGTCGAGCCCGGCGACGGCGGCGAAGCCGGCGGCCGCCCGCTTGGCGACCAGGACGTAGCGCCGCTCCGCGGGGAGTCGCAGTTCGGAGGAGGTCGCGCTCACATCGGGGGAATACCCGGGCGGAGCCACGCCCAAACTCACCGGCGTGCCCGCCGTGCGCCGGTCCGAGGCTCCCGGGTCACGCTTCCGGGCTCGTGGCGGGCTCGGTCGGCGACGTGGCGGCACGCCCGGCGGCGACGCCCTCCTGGATCGCCCCCTGGATGTCCTCGTCCCATTCGCGGTCGGCCGCCTCCAGGCGGCGCGCGCGCACCCGCCAGTAGACGACCCCTGCGGCGATCGCGGCGGCCGCAATCAGGCCCTTGCGGCCGAAGGGGATGGGAAGACGCATGGCCGGTCCTCCGTGGTGGCACCGGATCGGTGCGGGCTGGGGGCGGGGTGCCAGTGGATCAGGGCTCGATTATGCCCGCCCCTGGCGAGCTCTCGGGGTGCGGAGCACGGCCCCGACGACCTCCAGCGCGGCCATGCCGGCGGCGTCGGCGACGGGATGGAGCGGTCCCAGCGCCGGTCCCCCGCCGTGCAGCCCGATCGCCACCAGCTCTCCACCCACGACCCCCGCCGCGGCCAGGGCGAGAACCGCGACGTAGCCGAGCCTCCGGGGGGCGATCAGCCGGGTGAGCTGGGCGCCGATCAGGGCGAAGACGACGCCGAGGAGGAAGCCCGGGCTCACCGCGGAGTGGCCCCCACGCCGGCGGCGCCGTCCCGGGCTGAGCCCGAGGACCAGGTGGGTTCCCGCACGGCGCTATTCTCCTTCCCCGTCTGAGGGGCGCGAAGGCCGGCGACGGATGTTGGGATCCCGATGTCTTCTCTGTTGGTCCAGCCGCATGCGGTGCGCTGCGACCGGCGAGGGGCCGGCCCCATGGTACCCGGAGGACCGGGTGCGGGAATCATCGCGGCCGGTCCTCCCACCGCCCCTCCCCGTTCACTCCCCGGCGAGCAGGCGGCGGAGCGCCACCGCCACCTCCGCCACCTCGGCGGTCTGCTGCCGGCCGGTGTCCAGGTCCTTCCAGGTGGCCGCCCCCCGGGCCGCCTCCTCCTCCCCCACCATGACCGCGGCACGGGCGCCCTGCCGGGCGGCGGCGGCCAGCCGGCGGTCGAGCCGGCGGTCGGAGACGTCGAGGAGGACCGCGATCCCGGCGCCGCGCAGCGCTCGCGCCACCGCCGCGGCTGCCCGCCGGTCCGCCTCAGCGATGCCGAGCACCACCACTCGGTCCCGGGTCGGTTCGGGTCCCAGCCCCTGCTCGCGGCAGACGGCCATGGTCCGCTCGACCCCCAGCGCGTAGCCCGTCCCCGGGGTGGGTGGGAAGCCCAGCACCTCGGCGAGCCCGTCGTACCGCCCGCCCCCGCCGACCGCGTTCTGGGCTCCCTGGAGGGACTCGTGCCAGAGCTCGAAGGTCGTGTGCGCGTAGTAGTCGAGGCCGCGCACGAGGCGCGGATTGAGACGGAAGGGGATGCCGGCAGAATCCAGGAAGCCGGTGACCTCGGCGAAGAAGGCGCGGCTCTCCGGGCTGAGCGAGGGCCCGATCTCCGGCGCGCCCGCCACCAGGCCGGCGTCCCGCTTGCAGTCGAGCAGGCGGAGCGGGTTCACCCCCAGCCGGCGCCGGCAGTCCGCGCAGAGACGGTCCTGAAGCGGGGTGTAGTAGGCGACGAGAGCGGCCCGGTAGCGGATGCGATCCTCCAGGTCGCCCAGGGTGTTCACCTGGAGGCTGAGGCCGGTCACGCCCAGCGCCTCATAGAAGCGCCAGGCGACCTCGATGACCTCGGCGTCGAGGGCCGGCGAGCGCTCCCCGATCGCCTCGATGTCGACCTGCCAGAACTCGTGGTAGCGACCGGCCTGGGGCCGCGCGTAGCGGAACATCGGGCCCGCGAAGTGGACACGGACCGGTCGCCGCTCCTGGTCCAGGTGGGCGGCGAGGACGGCGCGCAGCAACCCGGGAGTCCCCTCGGGCCGGAGGGTGAGCCCGCGCCCGCCCCGATCGGTGAAGGAGAACATCTCCTTCTCCACCACGTCGGTGCCGGCCCCCGTCCCCCGCTCGTACAGCTCGGTCGCCTCGAAGGCGGGGGTGTCGATCAGTTCGTAGCCGTGCGCCTCGGCGATCTGGCGGTGGGTGTCCAGGACCCAGGCCCGGAGGGCGGAGTCCGGGGGCAGGAGGTCGTTGGTTCCCCGGGGGCGCGCGATCGGCGGCATGGCGGGTCAGAGTCTAACCGCGGGCGCTGGACGGGGCCTACCTCCTCCGAGCTGCTGGCCGCGCGCTGTCTAGGTGGTGCCCTCCTCCATCAGCTGCGTCTCCCCATAGGTAGTGAGCGCGCCGGACACGATCGTAGGCATCGGCGTCAGCGGCCTGTACTGGTAGCCGACCCCGACCACCACGATGTCCTCCTGGGGGACGACGCAGCCGCTGGGGGGCGTGGCCGCTGTCCAGGTGCTGCCGCTGTACGACCCGAAGGCCGAGTGGGCCACGCTCCACTCGGTGCACAGTGTCGGAGGCCCAGAAGTCTCATTCATCAGGTCGAAGTACCAGATGCCGACGCACGAGGTCCCGGTGAGCGGTTTGAACGGTGGGTACGAATCGGGGTCGAGGGTCGTTCCCTGCCAGATGCAGTCGACCGTGGTGGTGAGGGCGGCCATGCCTTTCTGGGCGGTAATCGCCCCCGTGATCGCGGAGCCGGAGTATGAGCTGGACACCTGGACGACGGCGGCTCGCGCTCCAGCGCGGGCCGCCTCCTCGACGGCGAGCCGGCTGCTGAAGTACCCGCCGAAGTCGATGGTGCTGAACACCAGCAGGAGAAAGAGAGGAGCGACCAGGGCGAACTCCACGATGGTCTGTCCCGACGTCCCGCGGCGCCGCGCGCGCATCAACCCGTCACCACGAACGCGTAGGTCGCCGAGGCGTCGACCTGGATGCCGAATACCGAGTTCAGGACCGTGAAGGCGGGGCCGGGCGAGGCCTGGCTCCAGGCGTAGGCCACGGTGATCCGGACCAGCTCGCCCGTCGCAGCGGCGCACGTGCCACTGTTGCCGACGTGCTGGAACGCGTTGCTGCTCCCAGCATCAGCAGCGTCCGCCGAATACCACCCACAGAGACTGAGGCTGGACGTCGAGTACGACCCGTCGCTGCTCGACCAGTAGGCGATGGTCATGCAGCTCACCGGAGCTTGCGAGCTGATCCCGGTCACCGGCCACGAGTATAGGGTAGGGGTTACGACCGTACTGGCGGTCCCTGGCGATGGGGGGGTCGCCCCCGATCCACTCGGACATCCCGTACCACCCGACTGCCCCGACCAGCAGCAATCGATGTTGTCGATCGGAAGCCCTCCCTCGGGCACGGTGAGGGCCTCGGCCTCCCCCTGGATCACCCCTTCGGTGAAGTCGGACTCGCCGTTCAGCGGGTTGTTCGGCACCAGGGCCCCCCCCCCCGGCGAGCTGCAATTGGTGAACGCCAGCGGGCTGCTCTGAGTCCCCTCGCAACTGATGACGACCAGGCCGCCCGTGTTGTTAGTGGTCGCCACGTCGAAGGTGCCGGTGAAGCCGGTGAAGCCGGTGATCGAGGTAACGTCGATGGTCGACGAGTTGACACTACCGCTCTCGCCAGGGGCCACCCAGCTCACCAGGCCGGCGCAGCTCCAGCCGCCGGAGGCCAGCGGGGTCGGGTTGGGACAGGCGTTGTTCCACGGGGAGACCGTGGTGTTCTCGCTGGCGTAGCGGGCGCCGTCGCGGACCACGGTGGCGATGTTGTCGACGTGCTCCAGGTAGTAGCCGTAGTCGAAGACCGAGATGGCGAGGAGCAGCAGCACGGGGAAGGTCAGGGCGAACTCGACCATCGCCTGGCCGCTGCGCCGCGCCCGGTGCTGCGGGCGGCGGTGGACCGCCGGCCCCCCCTCGACATCTCTCACCATCGATCTATCACTCCACGCATCCGCATTGGTGGGCAGCCGCCACCTAAGCCTATTCGACCGATTCGGAGGTTCCTGTCAACTGACCGCGACCGTTTGGTAACAGGGCGCCCACCACCACCCGCAGCGCACGCCGCGCGCTCAGCCTGAGAGACCGCCCGGCCCACCGCCGTTCAGCTCCACGTCGTTGTCGAGGTCGAAGCTGAAGCTCCCATCGGCCCAGACGTACTCGGTGCATGCGGGGGACGTCTGGTTGTAGTTGGCATAGACCTGCATGTAGTCGACGATGACAGGTGCGCCCAGCGGGGTGATGCAGGAGGTGCCGCTGCCCTCCACCGGCCCGGAGGACCCGTAGTTCGCCATCACGTACGTCGCGGACGGTGCGTAGATCGCGCCGTTGTGGTCGCTGTCCGGGTCCGGGGTCTGCGAGGCGGTCACGATCGAACCTGAGTTGTAGCGGTCGAAGATGATCACCAGGTTCTCCCAGTCACCGCTGGCCGGCGGGAAGAGGTTCCACTGGAAGTCGCAGGGCAGGTTGCCGTCGCCTGTATCCAGTCCCTGGGAGTTGCAGGTGGTGCTGCCTTTGCTCGTGTTCATAACCAGGCCCGCGCCCGTTGAAGCTACGCCGCTGTTGTCGCATGTGGCCGGGCCGGCGACGCCGCTGCCGTTGTAGTTGCTGGTTTGGCAGACGAAGTCGAGGGTGACGCCGCCCGCATGGCAGTTCTGGTCAGTTCCGGGGTTCACCCGGGCTGTGGAGTTGTCCGACTCGACGGTGGGATCCTGACCCTCGATGGTGAGCCCGCCGTAGATGACGTAGGTACCGGGTTTGAAGATCACGTCGATACCGTCGCCGTTGGACACGCAGTCCTGGCCGCCCGACGATTGACTCAGGCCGGTTTGCTTCCCGTTGATGACGACGTTGTCGTAGCAGCCTGGCTGGAGTGTGGTGCTGGTCGTGATCGGCGTGCCCAACGGGCTGGTGTCATACGTGTTGCCGTAGTTCTCGTTGTTGGGGCAGCTGGTCAGAGATGGCATCTGCATGCTCTGGAGTGCGTCGCTGATTGGCTTGGTGCCGGTGATGGGGTTGTAGGGTGACTTGGTCGAGGCCGGCTTCCAGGTGAGTCCCTTGCCACTGCTGCCGCAGTTGTCGGTGTAGGTGCCTGCGACATTTACCGAGCCGTCAGGGGTGCTGCCCCCCGTGGTGGTGTCGATGGTGGCCACGTCGCTGCTCCCCTCGCAGTCGAAGCCTTGGTTAATGTCCATGTTGGCTCCGTCCGAGGTCAGGTCCAGGAGGTCGGAGGTGGACTCGATCGTGAGTCCTTCGGTCGCCCCCGATGAGTAGTAGGCGTTCTCTCCACCGAGGATGCAAAGTACGCAGTTCAGATACAGCAGGCCCTGGCCCGTGCCTCCGGTCCCGCCCACCACCTGGGCCACGGCCTGGTTGCTCACCGAGAAGTTCTTGGAGCCGATGGCCGGCGCGCCGATATAGGTGTGTGCGGTGCTCGCCACGCTGGCTCCTGCATACCAGACGCTCCCTAGGGCGGCCGTGCAGCTGCTGGGGATCCAGGTCACCGGGGTCGGGTTCGCCACGTTCTGCACGGACGCTTGGCACAGCGCGGTGCCCGGATTGCTGCTGGTCCAGGTGCTGCCGTAGAAGCTGAGGGTTAGGGAGCAGGGAGCGGACGGACCGGTGCAGTCGAGGTTGGCGACGTTGGCCGCCGCCGCGAAGGCCCCGCTCAGGTTTGGTGGACTCTGGTCGTGCACATTCAACCAGATCCAGTAGGTGGCCGCCAGGGCGGCGGCGTCGGAGACGTCCTGGTCGGTGCGCGATTGGTCGTAGGCCACGCCCGTGTCGATGGCCAGCGCCACGAAGCCGGTGAGGACGACCATGAGCAGCGCCATCAGGGGGACGATCTGGCCGTGGGGGCGAGCGCGACGCCTCACCCTGGAGCGCATGCGGAGCTCCTCGCGCGCCTCCGCCCAGGAGGGAGAGGGGTGGCCCGGGGGCGCAGTCGACCGGGCGGGCTGTCCTGCCATCGCGTCAAATGTGGCTGCGACGGGTAACGGGCCGATGGCACCCCGGTCGCAAGCCGCCGGCCCGGATGTGGAGAAGCGCCAACGGTCCTCGCCGCGACACGGGCGGACGAGGCGGGACCCACCACCGGCCCCGACCGGTCGCCCAAGCCCATGGGCCTGTCGTATCCCCGGACCGCCCCCCTAGCCCACGTCCCGGGCCACGGTGTGGACGTCGCGGACCTGCTCCAGCCGCTCCAGGAGGCGGCTGAGCTGGGTCAGGTTGGAGATCTCGACGACCGTCGAGATCACCGCGGTCCGGTCGTCGTAGACCTGGACGTCGGCCCCGGCGAGGTTGATCTTGTTCTCCGCGATCACCGCCGCGATGTCGCGGAGCAGGCCGGTGCGGTCCCAGGCCTCGATCTTGATGCTGACCGGGTACACCTGGTGGGTGTCCCTCTCCCAGGCCACCTCGACCAGCCGGTCCGGGTCGTGGGCGTGCTGGATGCTGGCGCAGGTGGCCCGGTGGACCGACACCCCCTTGCCCCGGGTGATGTAGCCGCGGATCGGCTCCCCCGGCAGCGGATTGCAACAGCGGGCGAAGGTGGTCAACATGTTGCCGACCCCGTGCACCCTCACCTCCCCGCTGGGCGCCGCCGCCGGCGAGGTGAGCGGGATGACCGACCCGTGACCGTCCTCGTCGCCACGCGTGTCGTGGTCGGCGTGGCGGAGCACCACCGTGCGGGGACTCAACTCGCCGTAACCGATCGCCGCCAGGAAGTCGTCCGCGGTCGTGAACTTGAAGTCCCGCGCCAGCTCCAGCAGCCCGTCGTCCTTGAGGGCCGCGAGCGAGGTCTGGCGCAGCCGCCGGAACTCCTTGTCGAGCATCTCCCGGCCCTTGGTGACGTTCTCCTCGCGCCGCTCCTTCTTGAACCACTGCCGGATCTTCTCCCGGGCAGTCGAGGTCTTCACGAAGGTGAGCCAGTCCCGGGAGGGACCGTGGGGCGCCTTGGTGGTCAGGATCTCGACGATGTCCCCGTTGGCAAGGTGGTAGTCGAGCGGGACCATCCGGCCATTGACCTTGGCCCCGATGCAGTGGTGCCCGACCGCGGTGTGAACCCGGTACGCGAAGTCCACCGCGGTGCTCCCCGCCGGCAGCGAGCGGACATCACCCTTGGGGGTGAAGACGAAGACCTCGTCCTGGAAGATGTCGAACTTGACCGTGTCGACGAAGGCCTCCGCGTCGAGCAGCTCCTTCTGCCAGTC